>Ga0163144_10008509_pt1 | contig 22196 bp, 22 predicted proteins | sample OliLak19BULKMAT1_FD_123175 | JGI IMG/M metagenome (GOLD analysis project Ga0163144, IMG submission 123175) | Freshwater microbial mat bacterial communities from Lake Vanda, McMurdo Dry Valleys, Antarctica - Oligotrophic Lake LV.19.BULKMAT1 | ecosystem: Environmental > Aquatic > Freshwater >... | reverse complement strand
CCTACAGCCGCAAGGACATGATCTGGAACATGCCCGAGCTGCTCGGCGACAAGGTGAAGGGGCCCTCGAAGCCCGACTAGGGCCCTTGTGCCGGGTGGGCCGGGGGGCTACCCTTTCAGCGTGAGGCCCTCCCGCCACGGCCAGGCGACCGTCGAGTATATGATGCTCCTCTGCACGGTTCTCTGCATGGCCCTGCTGACCGGCACCTTCCTGTCGCGCTTCGGCAAGGATCTCGTCGACGACCTGGGGGTCAAGCTCCTCGAGGCCGCGATCACCCTCGCGATGCCTTAACCATTCGTTCGCCTTTTGTTGGGTCGCGGCCACGTCTCAGGACGGCTACACTGTGGTCATGAGCATGACCGAAAAGGCGTTGAGCGGCGTCTGGGGCCTCAACCTGCTGGCCATCTTCGCGGCGAACTTCAGCGAGGTGCGGCATTGCCTGGCCGTGCTGATCCTGTACGCGGCGACCTACTTCCTGTTCGCGCCGCTGCACGCGCTGATCCTTCTGTGCGTGTGGATGGCCTACGGGCTTGAGCGCGGCGACGCGCCCCTGTCCGAAGGCATCGCCTTGAGGGCCGCCGGACGCTTGGTGCTCGTTGAGACCTTGATGTTCTGGGCGCTGTATTGGGGCATGGTGCTCGAGTTCGTGCCGCTGCACATGCGAGTGTAACGACATTCGGCGGCAACTGTCGCGCCGCCGCGCCTATGGCCAGAAAGCGCTTCTTGCGCTATACTGGGCCCGTCATGCCTCCCAACTTCAAGATCATCGCGATCGCCGACATCATGGACATGCTCCTGGTGGGCACGCTCGTGTACGGGATCATGCTCTGGTTCAAGCGCACGAAGGCCGCGTTCGTGGCGCTCGGCCTGCTCCTCATGGTCGTCGTCTACGCGGTCGCCTATGTGTCCGGCATGTACATGACCGTCCGCATCTTCCAGGGCTTCTTCGCCGTGTTCATCGTCGCGGTGATCGTGATCTTCCAGGAGGAGATCCGCTCGATGTTCGAGCGCATCGCGATCTGGAGCCTGACCGGCGGCGTGCTGCGCGCGGCGCCCACGCACCGGCAGGTAGAAATCCTCGTGAGCTCGCTGGGCGACCTCGCGCGCGAGCACATCGGCGCGCTCGTGGTCCTGCGCGGCCTCGATCCTCTGGACCGCCACGTCGAGGGCGGCTGGGACCTTAACGGGGACCTTTCCGAGGCGCTCATCAAGAGCATCTTCGACTCCCATTCCCTCGGGCACGACGGGGCGTTCATCGTGGAGGAGGGCCGCGTCTCGCGCTTCGGCGCGCAGCTGCCGCTGTCGAAGGACTTCTCCAAGATCACGAATCTTGGCACCAGGCATTCGGCCGCTCTCGGGTTATCGGAGCGCTGCGACGCGATGTGCCTCGTCGTGAGCGAGGAGACTGGCACGATCTCCTTCGCGCTGCGCGGGGACCTCGTGGCGGTCAAGGACCTCGAGGAGCTGCAGGACGGCATCGAAATCTTCCTCACGAAGCACCTGCCCAAGACGCCCCAGAACTACGTCTATCACTTCGTGACGGAGAACATGCGCGAGAAGGCCATCGCGACCGCGGTTTCGATCCTGCTGTGGGTGTTCTTCGTCGGCATCGGGGCGGGGCGATGAAGCCGGGGTTCCACGCGCGCCGCCTCGTCAAGCTGCTCACGGAGAAGGGCCGCTCGCTGTCCCCGCTCACGATCCTCACGCACGACCATCCCGACCCCGACGCGCTGGCGAGCGCCTGGGCGCTCGCGCACCTGGCGCAGGCCCTCGGCAAGATCCGCACGCGCATCGTGTACGGCGGCATCATCGGCCGGGCCGAAAACCGGATGATGGCGGAGCGCCTGCTCGTGCCGGCGCGCCCGCTGCGCAAGGGGGAGCTCGCCAACGTGCCGCACCTGGCGCTCGTGGATACCCAGCCGCCGTTCAAGAACAACCGCTGCCCCCCGAGGCGCATCCCCGATCTCATCCTCGACCATCACCCGCGCCACGCCGACACGCACGCGGGCACGGCGCTGATCGACGAGGGCGTCGGCGCCACGACGACGATCCTCGTCGAGGCCCTCATCGCGGCGGGCATCCGCATTCCGAGCCGCCTCGCGACGGCCATCGTCTACGGCATCGGCTCGGAGACGCAGAACCTGGGGCGCGAGGCCACGCAGCGCGACATGGAGGCCTACCAGGCCGTCTGGCCGAAGGCGAACATGAAGACCCTGTGGCGCATCTCTTATCCCCAGCGCCCGGAGTCGTTCTTCATGACCTTGGCGCACGCGGTGCGCGAGGCCTTCGTGGCCGGCCGCGTCGTCGGCGCGAATCTCGGCGAGGTCAACACGCCCGACCGCGTGGCCATGATGGCGGACTTCCTGCTGACGCTAGAGAAGATGCAGTGGTCCATCGTGACCGCGCGCTACCAGGGTCGGCTGCACGTCTCGCTGCGCGCGAACGACCCGGGCGCGGGAGCGGGCCGGCTGCTCAAGCGCCTGCTGGGCGGCGGCAATCGGGGCGGCGGGCACGACATGATCGCGGGCGGCTCGCTCGAGATTGGCATGTCCGCGCCGGAAGCGGCCTGGCGCGCCGCCGAGGAGAAGATCGTGACGGAGTTCCTCGCCCATCAGGGCCTCAACGCGTCCGAGCGGCGCCGTCCGTTCCGCGGCGCCTGATCCTTATTTCCAGCCGATGACGGCGTAGCCCTTCTCGCCCAGGCAGCGCTGCGTGTACGCGCGCTGGATCTCGTCGGGCGATCCCGCCTCGAAGGCGCCGTGCGTGAGCCCCGCGGCGGCGCCGATGGCCGCTCCAGTCGCGATGGCCGATTTGAAGTCGCCCAGGATGAGCCCCGTGACGGCGCCCATTACCGCGCCGGTGACGGAGCCGCGGGCCATCTTGCGGGCGATGGGCTTCGCCGGGTTGGCCTTGAGGTAGAGCTTGGCCTGCGCGAGGCATTCGTCCGTATCCTTCTGGGAGACCGGCTTGCCGACGGTCTTGAGATGCTCGTTGGGATAGAGCACGGGCCGAGGATGCGCGCACGCGGCCGCGACAATGAGCAGCACGAGGAGCGGGGAACGCCTCATCCCCTTAGTTTAGCCGAGGTTTCCGAATCTGTCCAGGCTCGTCCTATGGGCAGGAACGGCGCGGAGGAAGGCGTGCATGCCTGATGTATAGCCCCACGAGCCCTATTTCGCCACGGCAAAGGTTTGATAGACGTCCTGGGCGCCGCGCGTTTTGATGCGCGCGATGTAGACTCCCGAGGCCACGAAGTTTCCGGAGCCGTCCCGGCAATTCCAGACGATCGGGGAGCCGCTGCGGGCCTCGCGGAACACCCTGCGGCCGCGCAGGTCCATGATCGAGACCTCCAGCGCCTCGGGACCGAAGACCGCCCGGTCGTTGATGCCGTCGATGCGCGCGGGGGTGAGGACCTTCTGCGGGGCGCGCGCGGGGGGGGCGGCCGAAGGGGACGCGGCGGCCGCCGCCGTCCCTCCCGGCCGCGCGCCCGTCGTGAACGTCGCGTCGCCCGACACCGTCAGGAGGCCCGCGGCGTCGCGCGACTTCACGCGGAAATGATAGACCGTATCCGGGGCGAGGCCGCTCAGGGCGACGCCGCGCGTGACGACGAGGGACGCGTTCGCGGGCGAGGCGTAGCCATACGCCGTCGTCGTGCCGTATTCCACCTGCGAGTCCGACCGCTCGTTCGTCGTCCAGACGATCACGGCGCCGGCCGCGCCGACCGCGGTCGCCTCCGCGTTCGCGATCACGGGCGGCACGTTGTCGACGGTGACGGCCAGGCTCGGGGACGTCGCCGAGCGCCCGGACGCATCGACCGTCACCGCCGCGAGCGTGTGGGGGCCGTCGGGGACCGCGGGCGTGTGCCAGGGGAAGGTGAAGGGGCCCGCCGTCATCGCGGGCCCCAGGTTCCCGCCGTCGAGCAGGAACTGCACGCTCGCGATGCCCGAGCCGGCGGTCGCGTTCGCGGAGACGGTCACGGAGCCCGACAGCATGGCGCCCTGCTGCGGGTTCATGATCACGACGATCGGGAGCGAGCCGGGCCCCATCGACGCGGCGGGCGGAGCCGCGGCCGTCGTGGTCAGCGTGAAATCCCCGGAGACCGAGAGGGCCCCTTGGGCGCTGCGCGACTTCACGCGGAAATGGTGCAGCCCGGCCCCGAGCCCGGTCAACCCGACCTCGTGGCTCGTCGATAATGCGGCCGCCGAGGCGACCGTGACGCCGTACGCGACGGTCGGTCCGTGGTCGACCTCCGAGTCCGCGAGTTGGTCCGTCGTCCATGAGATCGCGGCGGCGCCCGGCCCCGTGATCCTGGCCGCGACTCCCAGCAGGGACGGAGGCGCCTGCGCGGCCGCCGCCAACGGCAGCGCGGCCAGGACGAGCGCCGCCGCCCGGGTCACCGGTCGGAGCCCGTCGGGGTCATGTAGCGCGTGTTCTCAGCCTCGAACTGGATCTGGTCGAGATAGGACGACGACTTTCCAGATGCGGCGAGGCGCGTCGTCTTCGCGTAGAAGGCGCGCGCGTCCGCGACGCCTCGCTTCCCCGTGAGGATCTCCTCGGCGAGGTTCAGGGCGAGGCGGTTGTTCGACTCGCTCTCGGACGCGAAGCTCATCTCGCCCGCGCTCAGGCTCACCTCGATCATCGGGTTGAAGCGGTTGAGGTCCGCGATCTTGTCGCCGGGCACGAGATACCCGACCGTCTGCTCGATGAAGTCCTTTCTCCTTCCCGTGGGATCTCGCCGCGAGACGGCCCTTCGCACGATGGTCTTCTTCCAATCCCCGTTGTGGAACCAGACCAAGGTGTTCCGGTCGAACTGGTCAGGCTCGCCGTATTTCTCGAGCAGCAGCTCGGCCGCGCCCCGGGGGCTTGCGGGCCATTTTCGGACGATGTTCTTGGGGGTCTCGGCCTGCTTGGCGGTCTTGGCGGACGCGCCTTTGGGCGCCGCGATCGCGGCCATGGCCTCCTGCCCGACGACCGCCGCCCGGCCGAGGAGGGCCAGGATTCCCAAGCCCGCGGCTAATAGTTTTCGGCTGATGCTTCCGCTCATGTGACCTCCCACGTTGTTGCCCGATTATAGGCGGGCGGACGCGCCTCGGTCCATCATCGGGGCGTAAACGATAGATGGCCGGGGCGTGGCGGGAACGCGGGGGGCCGAAAGACCCGGCTTGGGGGTTTCCGAAGGACCCTAGGAGGCGAGAACGGACCCGGGGTACAATCCCCGTTAAGATGATGCGACGCCTGATCGCCACCGTGCTGATCGTTTCGCTGGCCCTGCTGACCCCGGGCGGCCGATTCTACGAGGCGTGCGCCCAGGTCATCGCGGCTCCGGCCGCCCGCGCGGGCGTGCCCGGCGCCGCCGGCTCCCTGGCGACGGTCAAGCTCGAGCTCTCCTTACCCTCCCGCAACGGCAATCTTCTTCCGGCGGCGGCTCTCGGCGCGACTCCTTCCGCCTCCGCCGCCCCGGTCCCTTTGGCGGCGCCCGTCGCCGCCGTCGCCGCCGCCGCGGCCGCGATCCCGCTGGCCGCCGCCGTTGCGGCGCGCGCCGCCATCCCGGCGCCGGCGCTCGCGCCGGCCGCCGCGGCGAAGCCCTCGGTCGCGGTTCCCGCATCTTCCGCCGCGGCTTCGCCGAAGGTCTTCACCGCGAAGACCACCGGAGAGGACGCCGGGATCCTCTTCGACCAGGGCCTCGCCCGCCCGCGCGCGCTCGACGGCGTCCTCGTTCCCGCGGCGTCGGGCTCCGACCTCCCCGGCTCGGGCCTCGACAAGGCCAAAGCCCCGGTCGAGCCCGGCGCTTCCTCCGTTCCGGCCCCGGCGGCGCCGTCCAAGCTGCCGCGCTCCCTGTGGGGCCTTTTCTGGGGCCACCACATCACGACCGTGTTCGGCGTGAACTTCCACGTGTTGAGCCTGCCGTTCCTCGTCAAGGACGCCCTCGGCATGGGCACCGCCGCGATGGGCCTCGTGCGCAACATCCACATGGGCTCGATGGCGATCGTGAACCTGCTGCCGATCGGCTACCTGATCGACAAGACCGACTATCGGGTCGTGTTCATCGCGACGTCGCTGTCCCGCGCGCTGCTGATGGCCTCGATCCCCTTGCTGTTCATGTCGGGCGGCCTGCACTTCACGGTGCTCGCCGCGATCATCGCGGTCAATCCGATCTTCCAGAGCGTGATGATCGTCGCCGACGGCGCCGCGCGCAAGTCCTTCCTCGGCAAAGACGAGAAGCTCAACAAGGACGCGGCCGCCACGATCGGGAAGTGGGACTCCGTCGCGGGCATGCTCATGCCGATCATCGCGGGCTGGGCGGTCGGCATGATGGTGACGACCCTCGGCCTCGGCGGCTACGCGATGGCCTACGGCGTCTACGGCGCCCTGCTGCTCGCGTCGATCCCGTTCTACTGGTTCATGGTGCGCGACGCGCGGTTCCCCGTGAACGACAAGATGGGGCCGGTCGCCTTCGGCGCCCAGATCCTCACCTTCATGGCGGCGCTCTCCGCGAGCGTCGTCCATCCGTTGACCTTGATCCTGACCTGGTCGTTCCGCTCGTTCTTCAAGCATGAGCGCCCCGTGTTCCCGGCGACGCACGGCGCGCGCGCGCTGTGGGCCGTCCGCGAGACGCTCGTGGCGCTCGCCGGCGCCGCGCTGCTGCCGCTGGCCCTTCTCAAGCTGCTCCTCAAGCTGCCCGCCGCGCTCAAGGCCGCGCGCGCCAAGACGGGCCCGCGCCGTACCTTGCCCGAGATCCTCGATGGCTACAAGCAGATGGAGGGCGTCGCCTACATCCTGCGCAACAAGACCCTGCGCATCCTGACGATGGTGATGGCTCTCGAGGTCCTGCTCATCGACGCGCTGCCTTTCGTGCTGATCCCGAGCCTCATCACCGACGCGCTCGGCAAAGCGCCGGCGATCCTGTCGGTCCCGCTCTGGGCCGCCGCGATCCCGGCCGGGCTCGCGCTGGTCGCGGCCGGCGTCCGCGCCGCCACGCGCTTCAAGTCTTGGTGGCCCGCGGGCGCGCTCGCCTCCGTCGCCGCGGCCGTCGCCGCCGTGTCCTTCTTCCCGTCGATCCTGCTCGTCCAGGTCGCGACCGCCGGCGGCATCATGGGCCTTCTCTTCTCGCTCGAGTACGTGGGCCGGTTCATCCCGTCGGCCAGGCTCGAGGGGGAGAAGGGCGACAAGATCATCGAGAAGTCCGGCCACGGCGTGTTCTATAAGCGCGCCGCGTTCGCCTCGCTCCTGTTCTGGGCGCTGCTGGCGCCCGTCTATCTCACGTCCGGGATGTTCTGGGTCAACCTCGCGATCATCGGAGGCGTGCTTTTCACCGTGCAGTTCTTCCACGCGCCCGTCGGCATCGTGATGGAGCCCGTCAAGCGCGCCGAGATGGACGACGACAAGCTCGCGCGCATTGAGAGCGCCGTGTTCATGATCGACGTCGCGTTCGAGTCCGTGGGCGCTTTGTTCCTCGGCCTGCTGCTCGACTTCGCGGGCCTGGCGCCGGCGCTCATCGCGACGGCCGTGTTCCTGTCGATCACGGCGGTTCTTCAGTACAACGTGCCGAGGTGGATCTTCCCCGACGGCAATCGTCCCGCCAAGAAGATCCCTCCCGCCGCCCAAGCCGCGCTGAGCGCTCCCGCCCTCGCGTTCGCGTAAAAAATCAGGCTCGTCTGCCTTCATTCCACCCCCCTAATAAATCTAACATTATGTATTAGTAAAGCTATTGACATAAGTTAGGTAACCTGTTAAAACAGACTCACGATCGGGCGGAGGGAGAGATGAACGCGAAAACGGCGGTGGCGAAAGACCTGATGCCCTGGATGTTCGTGGGCCGCGGCTCGGCGTGGCGGCCCTTCGCGAAGGTTAGGTGCGAGGGTGGAAAGTGCGTGTGGACGGAGCGGTCCCGGGGGCGAAACTCGAAGCGCGCCCAGGCCTGCGCCGCCTAAAGGCGCCGTTCCCGGTTGGCTTCGCCATCGGCGAAGCCTCCGGGAGCACGCAGTAAAAAGCGAGCGGCCGGTCCCCGAGGGGACCGGCCGCTCCATTTTGACGAAGTCGTCTTAAGCCGCGACGGCGTGGCCCTTGCGGTTCTTGATCTCGGCCGTGATCAGCGGCAGGATCTCGGAATACTCGCCCTGCACCGCGATCGAGGCCAGCTGCATCAGCGGGCAATCCTTGTCGGAGTTGATGGCGACGATCGTGCCCGACGTGGACATCCCGGCCAGGTGCTGGATCTGGCCCGAGATGCCCACCGCGATGTACAGCTTGGGACGCACGGTGCGGCCGGTCAGGCCGACCTGGTGGCGGTAGGGAATCCAGCCGGAATCCACCGCGCGGCGGCTGGCGCCGACGGCGGCGCCCAGCGCGTGCGCGAGCTCAAAGACCGGCTTGAAGCCCTCGGCGGAGCCGAGGCCCGCGCCGCCCGCGACGACCTTCTCGGCGGCGCCGAGGTCGATCTCGCGGGACTCCTCGCCTTTGAAGGAAACGAATTCGGTCTTAGAGGCGCCGGGCTCGAAGGAGACCGCCTCGATGGGGGCGGCGGCGCCGGAGGGCTCCGCGCGCGGGAAGGTCATCGGCGCGATCGTCAGGACGGCGATCGGCGTTTTGAGCTCCATCTCGGCAATCAGGTTGCCTCCGTAGTAGCCGCGGCGGATTTTACCGTCGGGCAGGATCTCGGCGACGTCCGTCGCGAGCCCGCCTTTCAGGAGGACGGCCAGGCGCGCGGCGACGGCGCGTCCCGCGATCGTGGAGGGGAGGATTACGCGCGAGGCGCCGGCCTTCTCGGCGGCGACGGCGGCGGCTTTCGCATAAGCCTCTTCGGTGAAATTCGTTAACGACTGGTGCTCGACCACGAGCACCTTATCGGCGCCGCGCGTTGACACGTCCGCCGCCAGCGTGGACGAGCTGCCTCCGAGTACGGCGGCGACCAAGGGCTGCTTCAACGCGGCGGCGAGAACCTTGCCGGCGCCCAGAAGCTCGTATGAAGCGGGAGACAGCGTCCCGCGGGAGGGAAGGATTACGACGAGGATTCCATTAGCCATTAGATGAGCTTCCTTTCAACCAGAATATCAACGAGTTTCGCGGCTTTCTCCTTCGCAGTCGCGCCCTCGATCTTGAGGCCGGCGGGCCGAGCGGGGGGGAGCGAGGCTTTGACGACGACCGCGCCGGCGCCGGCGGCGCCGACCTGTCCGGCCTGAAGGCCGAGGTCCGCGGCGGTCCATTTCGGGAACACCGCTTTCTTGGAGGCCATCTTCCCCTTGAGCGAGGGAAGGCGGGGCTCGTTGATCTCCTTGACGGTGGAGATGCAGGCCGGGAGCGCCAGCTTGAGCGTGTCGACGCCGTCCTCCATCATGCGAAGGACGGTGACCGACGTCTCGTCGATCGCCTCGATCTTCTTGATCGCCGAGGCGCTCGCCCAGTCGAGCCAGGCCGCGGTCTGGGTGCCGACGACGCCGGCGCCCGCGTCGGAGGTGTTCTTGCCGAAGATCACGAGCGAGACGGGCTTCTCGGCGTGCAATTTCTTCAGCGCGGCGGACAGCGCCAGGCTGGTCGCGAAGGAGTCGCCGCCCTCGAACTCGGCGCCGGTCACGAGGGCGCCGGCGTCCATGCCGCGGGCGATCGCCTCGCGCAGGACCTCGGCCGCGGCGTCGGAGCCGACGGTGAGCGCGGTCGTCGTCGAGCCGGGGACGCTTTCTTTAAGACGGACGGCGGCCTCGACCGCGAACTCGTCGAACGGGTTCATGGCGACGGGGACGCCGGCGATCTTGGGCCGGCCTTCGGCGTCGACGCCGACGTTCACGGTGGAGGGGATGCTTTTAATGCAAACAATAATGTTAAGTGCCATAGTTTTTAAAGAATAGCAAAAACTTATAGGATCGGCGAATGAGAGTGGCCTTCGGCGCCGTCCTCGTCGTGCCCGCGTTGCTCGCGGCCGGCTCGGCGAACGCGCAGATCGACGGAGCCAAGCGTCTCATGCTGGAGGGCGGCTACGAGGACGGCCTCGGCAATCCCGGCCCGAGCGCGCCGTACGCGTTCCTTTATCTGAACCGGCCGCGCGTGCTCGGGCCCGGCTCGGCGCTCCGCCTGGCCGTGGCGCCGGTTTACGCCGACGCCGAGCTCGGCGTGCCCGGCGTCCTCGGCTCGCGGACGGACCTGGGCGTGGGGTTCAGCGGGGGAGGCTTCGCCTTCGGGCAGGCCCAGGTGGACCGCGGAAACGAGAAGCGCGGCGAGGCGTTCATCGGCCACGGCGGGGGGCCTTCGGTCTCGCTGTATCCGCGCATCGGGAAGGTCGGGCCGGTGCCGGTCAACGGCGTGTTTCGGCTCGCGATGAACTACACGGACTACCAGCGCACGACGCGCACCGACGCGACTTTCGAGCCGCCGCCCGACCAGGTGACCGGCGTCGCGCGCGCGGGGATCCGGGCGGGGGGCATCGAGCCCGGGGTCGACAAGGGCCGGGCGGTCGAGGCCTCCGTCTGGTTCGAGACGCGCGTGCACGATAAGCCCTCGGCCTACGGCTACGCCGACGACCGTTATATCGCCCGCGCCGCCAATCTTCTCTGGAGCCGCATTCACGTCTCCCTGCCGGGCCCGCTCGAGACCCGCGTGGGCGGCGGGCTCAACATGGGCGTGGGCGGCCACCTGGGGCGCCTCGACGCGTACCGTCTCGGCGGCATGGGGACTTTGACCTCGGAATTCCCCTTGGTCCTTCCCGGCTACTTCACCCAGGAGATCTCGGCCCGGCGCTTCGCGCACGCGTGGGCGCGCACCTCCTTCCCGTTCCGGGGCTCCAAGCGCTTGTATCTCGACCTGGGCGCCGCGGGCGCCAGCCTCTCGCCCGTCCCGGGCACGGATCCGGGCTCCGCCAGGCACCTCGGGTTCCTGCTGGGGGCCAGCTATGCCCCGCGCAAAGGCGGCCTCCACGGCCAGCTCGCGTACGGCTACTCGCCGACGGCGCTTCGGGGGACCCGGCGGGGCGCCCACGCGCTCGGGCTGAGCTTCGAGATCGACTTCCTCGCGCCCGCGGACAATCCCTTCACGCCCAAGACCCAGCAGCAAGGCCTGCGCTGGCTGTTCGGACCGGGCCGCTGATAATTGGCATAATTCCGGGATGGCGAACCCGCGAGAGCTCAAGCTTCCCACCCGTTTCGGCAAGAGGATCCCCGGCGCGGCCCCGGGAATCTATCCGGACCAGCTCGACAAGCTGGCGCCGCCGAAGCTCCCCGCCGGCCCCGTCAAGGTCACGGTCATCGACTACGCCCCCGAGCAGGTCGAGATGCACGGCGTGCTCGACTTCGAGGCGTTCCTGCAGTCGCACCGCCCCGCGTGGTCGTCGGTCCGCTGGATCAACATCGACGGCCTCACGGACCTGAAGGCCATCGAGGCGCTCGCGAAGAAATACGAGCTGCATCCTCTCGCCGTCGAGGACCTCCTCAACACGACGACGCGTCCCAAGGCCGATGCCTACGGAGGCGACCCGCAGGTGGCCGCCCGCCTCTTCATCATCACGCGCATGATCGAGCTCAAGCAGGAGCGCCTCGACAGCGAGCAGATCTCCATTTTCCTCGGCCACAAGACCGTGCTGACCTTCCAGGAGTCTCCCGGCGACATCTGGGATCCGATCCGCGGGCGCATCAACGCGCGCGGCTCGCGGCTGCGCGTGGGCGACGCCTCCTTCCTGGTCTACACCTTGCTCGACGCGATCGTCGATAACATCTTCCCGGTGCTTGAGCACTACGGCGACCGCCTCGAGGACCTCGAGATCGACGTGGTGGGGGGCCGCAAGCCCGACATCCTGCTGGAGATCCACCGGATGAAGCGCGAGCTGCTGCTGCTGCGGCGCGCCCTGTGGCCGATGCGCGACGTGGTCCACCAGCTGCAGGGCGAGCGGCACGAGTGCCTGAGCGAGACGACGCGTACCTATATGACGGACCTCTACGACCACGTCGTCCAGGCGATGGATATCCTGGAGACCTACCGCGAGGTCGTGGCGGGCCTCGCCGAGACCCACCTCTCGACGGTCAACAACCGCCTCAACGAGATCATGAAGGTCCTGGCCGTGATCTCGGTCGTCTTCATCCCGCTCAACTTCATGGCCGGCATGTTCGGCATGAACTTCGAGCGCTTCCCCTGGAAATGGGAGCACGCGTTCCCGGCCTTCTTAATCGCCTGCCTGGCGATCGTCTTCGGAATGGTCGGCTGGTTCCGCCGCCACGATTGGATCTGACCGGCAGGCCATAAAAAAAGCCGGCCCGTAAGGGCCGGCTTTTTTATGCAAATCTGGTAGGGACAGGATTCGAACCTGTGTAGGCTATTGCCGCCGGTTTTACAGACCGGTGCTTTTGACCGCTCAGCCACCCTACCGTCCTTCAACGACAGGAGCATTATGCCAGTTTCCTGCCCGGGCCGCAATGCGGGAGTAGACGCCTACGGGAGACGGTATGTCGTGGCGCGCGTCCGCCCGTCCTTGGCGACGAGCCCGGATTCGACAAGCGGCCGCACGATCTGGTTGATTCGAGCGCGCGTAAGCTTAAGCGCGCGCTCGATGTCGGGGGATTTCATGCGCCCGTGATCCCGCAGAAGCCTGAGCACGTCTTCCTGGCGCTTGGTGAGGATGATTCGGGGCGCCTTGGTCGCGACCTGCAAGGAGATGATGCGTACCTTGGTCCGGCTGAGCGTTTCGACGACTCCCTGCGCGACATACTCCAGCCAGTAGGTCAGATCGCCGTCGAGATCCCGGGCCTGTTGAATCTTGTCGTAGTAGATTTTTCGATCCTGCTCGAAATACTCGGCTAACGCGAAAAGATGGTAAGTGTCGAATCCGCGCGAGCAGGCCAGCCATGCTTCGAGCGCCCGTCCGAGGCGGCCGTTGCCGTCGGCGAACGGATGGATGGAGACGAGCCGGTGATGGGCAATCCCGCCGGCGAGCACGGGATGGAGTTTCCGTGAATCCTTCGAATTGATCCAGGCGAGCAGCCGTTGAGTTAAGACTCGCGCTTGTTCCGGCGGCGGGGGGGTGTAGATCGTGCGGCCCTTGGCATCGACGACCCGATTAATGCGGGCCTTGTAGCCTCCGATTTGATCCGGCGGCATGGTCTTTCGCGTCAGCAGGCGGTGAAGCTGCAGGAACTCCTTTTCCGAGAGCGTGGCATTCGCTTTGCGCGCCCAAATCCACCGCATCGCGGCAAGATAGTTTCGAACCTCTTGTTTGGACTTTGCCGTCGCGGAGATATCCTCGCCCCGGGCGATCGCTTCGACTTGCGGTAAAGTCAAAGGATTGCCTTCGATGGCCGTCGAGGAATGCGCGAGGCGCGCCGCCGTTTCCCCCTGCAGCGCGGGAAGCCAAGAGACATCGACGACGGCCTGAGCGATCCAGGCCCTCAGTTCGGTCGCGGCGGTGATCGACTCAAGCAGAAGGGGCGTGATCTGGAATCGCGGCGAATAGGCTTCTGGCCGCATAATTACGGATAGTTTATGTCAAGTATTACGTCAAGTCAATCCCTGGCTCGGCGCACCCCGTGTCCGGGTCAGCAGCGGCGCGGCCAGGGCCGGCCAGGCCCCGAAGACGCGGACGGCGGCCTCCGCGGCGGCGGGCCGCAGCAGAAGCGTCTGAAGCCAATGGCCTATGCGTAGGCGCGCGGCGAAGCGGCTCCGCCAGAGATCGTCCCAAAGCCTTGGGAGATCCGCGCCGTCACCGCGGGCCATGAGTTCGGCAAGGAGGACGGCCGACTCCAAGGCCATCGCCTGACCGTCCCCGCACAGCGGCGCGATCATGGCGGCGGCGTCGCCGATGAATAAAATCGAGCCGGAGCTGGGCTCCTTCGCCGTGAACGTGAGCCGCGCCGCGGCCAGCGGGTCTCCGTTCGCGCTCAAGGCCTCGAGCCGGCCGCGCAGGCTCGGGCTGAGGCGGGCCAAGCGGGTGAGGGGGGCGCGGCCCGCCGCCGCGAACACGCGTTCCTCTGCGAGAAGGCAGATGTTGACGGCGCCGCCGTCGACCACGCTGACGCCGCAGTAGCCTCCGTCAAACAGATGGATCTCGACCTTCCCGCGAAGCTCCGCGGCGACGGCGTCGGCCCCCGGAAGGAACGCGTGGCGGCGCTTGTAGCCGACAAAGGGAGACCGTCGTCGCAGGAAGTCGCGGTCGAGCGGGCGGTCGAGCCCGCTGCGGCGGCCATAAGCGGCGACGACGCGATCAGCGCGCAGGAGGCGCTTGCCGCGCGTCCCATCGGGGAGGCTCCTCTCGATCTCAAGCAGGACGCCGTCCGCGTCTTCATCCATACGCGCGACGGTGGCGCCTTCAAAGGCTATCGCTCCGGACCGCTCCGCGTGGCGGAATAAAGCCTCATCCAGCGCCAGGCGGCCGAGCCCCAGCGCGTCCGCGCCGAGGCCTATCTCGACTGTTCGTCCCGAGGGTGAAAAAAAGCGGGCGCCCGTGATCACCGAGGGCTTGAGAGCGCGCACCGCGTCGAGACAGCCTATTCGCCTCAGAAGTTCTTGCGACTCCATGGACAAAAACTCGCCGCACAGCTTCTGCCGCGGGAAGCGGTCGCGCTCGAGCAGCACGGGCCGCCGGCCGGCGCGCGCGAGGAGGGCGGCCAAGGCGCTGCCGGCCGGGCCGCCGCCGACGATGGCCACGGAGCAGCGCTCGGGCATGTTCAACGCGGCACCGCCATCTGCCAGCGGAAGGCCCAGCGCCAGCGGATGTCCGGCTCGGGCAGAAGGGCCCGGCGGCACAGGCCCGCGAGCTCGGAGCGGCTGAAGCCGCGCAGCACGGACAGCGGCGCGTCATGACAGATGAGCCGGTTGCCGGAAAAAACGGCGGTCAGCCCCTTGATGCCGTGATACGCCAGCGGATGGCGGTGGAGATCGTTGACGGCGACGCCCAGGCGCGCGCGTGCGTGCATCGCCTTGAGCGCGCGCTCCGCCGCCTCGCCGGGGCAATGATGAAGCATGAGGCCGGCGTGGACGATGTCATAGCCGTCGCCCGCGCCAAGCGCGAAGAGATCGTTTTGCGAAAAGGTGAGCCCTGGACGACGCCGTTCCCCGGCAAGCCGCACCGACGCTCCGGACAAGTCTATGCCGTGCACTTCGGCCGCGATCCCGCGCGCCGCGGCCCAGCCCAGGATGACGGAGGCCGCCTCTCCGTCGCCGCAGCCCACGTCGAGAATCCTAAGGCGCTTCGTTCCCGGCGGGGTCAGGGCGTGCAGGGCGCCGAGCGTGGCGGCGTGGCCGCCGAGGCGCCGGTTGATGAAGGCGAGCTCCCGGAAGGTGGCGCGCAGCTCCGCATCGGGCGCGTCGTCGGCGTCCATGAGCTCCCGCTCGTCGCTGCGCCGGCGGAAATCGACGGGCGTCATCGCGGTGGGAGAAAGAGCGCGCCTTCCATCGTCAGCCCGGGCCCGAAGCCGAGCGCCGCGAGCGGGCCCGTCCCGCCGCGCGCGAGCTCGCGCTCGAGTACGAAGAAGATGGTCGCGCTCGACATGTTGCCGCAGTCGGCTAGCACGCCGCGCGAGGAACGCGTCGCGTCGTCGTCAAGGCCGAGCGCCTCGGAGAGCGCCGAGACGATGCGCCGCCCGCCGGGATGCGGCGCCCAGCGCCGGATGTCCTCCCGGGCCAGACCCGCGCGCGCCGACAATTCGGCGACGAAGGCGGGGGCGTGCGCCCGAATCGTGCCGGGCACGCGCCGGTCGAGGGTCATTTCAAAGCCCGTGTCGCCGATGCGCCAGGACATCTGATCGAGGCTGTCGGGCGCCATTTTTCCGTGCGTCGCGGCCAGGTCGGCCAAGCCGCCCGGGCGCGTGCCCGGGGCCGCGAACACGGCCGCGGCGGCGCCGTCGGCGAACAGGCTGTTAGCAACAAGGAACTCCGGCTGGAGCCGCTTTTGAAAATGAAGCGTGCACAGCTCAACGGACACGATGAGCACGACGGCGTCCGGGTCGGCCGCGACGAAGGCGGCAGCCAGTTTCATGGCGTTAAATCCCGCGTAGCAGCCCATGAAGCCCACCTGCGTGCGCGAGACGTCCGCGCGGAGGCCGAGGCGGTCGATCAGTAGAATGTCGGGCCCCGGGGCGAAGAAGCCGGTGCAGGTCGTGAACACGAGATGCGTGACCTCCTGCGCCGTAAACCCCGAGCGCGCGAGCGCCGCGCGCGCCGCCGCTTCGGCAAGGGGAGGAGCTTCGCGTTCGTACGCTTCCATGCGCCGCGCGGTGCTCGGGAACGGCTCTAAAGCTGCGTTTGGGGGGAAGAACTCAAAGCCCGCGGGGTCGGCCCGCGCGTAATCCTTGAGGACGCTGTGTCGCCGCTCGATGCCCGAGGAGGAGTACAGCCTTTCGATGAGCGGCTCCGCGCGCGCCCCTTCCTCGCCGAACGACGCGCGCGCCGTCGCCGTCATGAAGCGCATGATTGTCGACTGGGGAGACGAGGTCGAGGGCAGCGCGGTGCCGAGGGCGTACAGGCGAGCGGGGCGAAGAAAGGGTGGCACGCGGTAGAATACGACTTGTCGCGGCCGATTCGCCCGCTTGATATTCGCGGAGGCGTCTGCTATCCTGTCGTCGATGAGACGGCTCGCGCTGATTGCGGCGCTCCTTGCGGCCAGTTGGTCGCCGCTCATGCATTGCCTCGCGACCGCGCGCGCCGCCGAGCCCGAGCCGTCCTGTCACTCCGAGGCGCCGAAACCTTCGCAAGCCCCATTGTCCAATTGCGCGGTCATGGCCTGCTGCCAAGCTGTCCTGCTCCCGGCCGCCGTCGCCGCGCCCGATCCCGAATTATTCGTGCCGGCGTTCGCCGCCTCCTCGATCTTGCTCCGCGTACCGCCGACGTTCGCGGCGGAGTTCGCTCCGGCTTCGCCGCCCGGCCCGCCGGGCGTCCCGCTCGTCGCCTCCCGCCTTGGACGCGCTCCCCCGGACGCTTAAGCCGCGATCGCTGTAAGATTCGCGCCGCTCATGCGTCTATAGAGACGAAGGCAGGTCGGCATACAAGCCGTAGGGAGTCCGCCCCATGTGGTCCATTCGTATTTCGACGTTCATTCTGATGTTCGCCATCTTTGCCGCCGGCGGCTGCGCGACGACGCGCGGCGAGCCGGAGCTTGCGGGGCTGATCAAGGAGCGGGCGGGGCAGCCATCGGCGTCCGGCGCCAAGGCCGACGACCAGGCGAGGATCGATGTCCTCGTGCACCTGAAGGAAGGGCTGACCGAGGACTCCGCGGTCCGTATCGCGCTTCTCAATAATCGCTCGATTCTCGCCTCGCTCGAGGAGGTCGGCGTGGCTCGCTCGGAGCTCGCGGAGGCGCGCATCCTGTCGAATCCGGAATTCGCCGGGGGCCTCGGCTACTATAAGGGCAGCGACGGCACCTTCCCCCATTTTTCGCTGACGCAGGATGTCCTCGACCTGGCGCTTTACCCGCTGCGGCGCAAGGCGGGCCTCGACCGCTTCGAGGCGGCGCGTCTGCGGGTGGGGCACTCCATTCTGGAGACGGTGGCCCACGTGAGGGGGGTTTTTTACGCCTTCCTGGCGGCCGAGCAAGGTCAAACCGCGGCGCTCGCCGAACTCGCGGCTGCGGAAGCCATGGGCGAGTTCGCGCGGCGTCAAAGCGCTGCGGGCAATATCAACGAGCTGAATCTGGCGAAGCTTGAAGCCGCCCAAAACGAGGCGGCGATCGAGTGGGAAAACCGCGCGGCCGATGCGGCCGTCGCGCGCGCGGAGCTCGCCGAGGCGCTCGGCCTGGAAACCGACGCCGACGCGCTCAAGCCGGCGCAGGAATTCAGCGAGCCGGCTGGCGGCGAGGCGCCGTCGGCGGACCTGGAGGCGCTGGCGCTGTCGCGCCGCCTCGACCTGGCCTCTGCCCGGCGGAACGTCGCCGCCCTCGAGAGATCCGTGTCCTTGTCGCGCTGGCGGTCGGTCCCGCAGGTGCGCCTCGGTGTCGAGGTGGAGACGGAGCCCGAAGGCCGCCGCATCGGCCCGGAGCTCGAGATGCAGATACCGCTCTTCGACCGGGGCCAGAGCGGGCGCATGGGCGCGCGCGCCCGGTTGCGGCAGGCCGGGCGAGAGCTGGCTATGCTGGAGGTGCGCGCGCGCAAGGAGGTACGCGCGGCTCGGGCGCGGGCGGCGGCGGCGCGCCGCACGGCGACGATCTATCGAGAGCGGCTCGTCCCGCTGCGGGCCAAGGTGGTCGCTCAGACGCAGCTTCACTACAACTTCATGCTCCTCGGCGTCGACCACCTCCTCGAGGTCAAGCGCGAGGAGATCAGGGCCCGGACGATGCAGGTGCAGGCCCTCAAAGAATACTGGATCGAACGAGCCAAGCTCGAGCTTGCGACGGGCGGGCCCGTTGCGCCGGTTCCCCTCGCCGAAAAGACGGAGCCCGCTCTTGAGGCTGAGCCCGCGCCGGCGACCGATCATCACCAACACGGAGACCACTAATGAACCGCATCAACGCGCGCATCCTCGCCGCTGCCCTCTCCTTCCTGCCGGGAGCGGCGTTCGCCTATACCCCCGTCGTCACGCCGAGCGGGCAATCCCTGCCCTACAAGCTCGTCGACGGCGTGAAGGAATTTCATCTCATAGTCGAAGAGATCGATTGGGAGATCGCGCCGGGCATGAAGATCAAGGCGTGGGGCTACAACGGCCGCACGCCGGGACCGACGATCGAGACGGTGGAGGGCGACAGGGTCCGTATTCTCGTGACCAATAAGCTCAAGGAGCCGACGGCGGTGCACTGGCACGGCCTGCTGTTGCCGAGCGGCATGGACGGCGTCTCAGGCTTGAACCAGCGGCCGATTCCGGTCGGCGACACCTTTAAGTACGAGTTCAGTCTGCGCCAGCACGGCACGCAGATGTACCACTCGCACGGCGACGAAATGATGCAGATGGGCATGGGCGCCATGGGCTTTTTCATCATCCATCCGAAGGAGCGAAAGCGCCGCATCGACCGGGATTACGCGATATTCGTCAACGAGTGGTCCGTGGAGCCGGGCGCCGCCAAGCCCAACCCGAGCGTGATGACGGACTTCAACACCTTCACCTTCAACAGCAAGGCCTACCCGGGCACGGAGCCGCTGGTCGCCAAAACCGGCGACCGCGTGCGCGTGCGCATCGGCAACGTGGGGCAGGAGTGCCACCCCGTGCACCTTCACGGCCACACCTTCAAGATCGTGGCCACCGATGGCGGCGACATCCCGGAGTCGGCGCAATGGCCGGAGACGACGACGCACGTCTGCCCCGGGCAGACGCGCGACTTCGAATTCATCGCGATCGCGGGCGACTGGGCCATGCACTGCCACCGCCGTCATCATCCGATGAACGCCATGGGCCACGACATACCTCTCGCGCTCGGAGTCAATCAAAAGGGCATCGAGGAGAAGGTGAGCAAGCTCGTGCCCGGCTACATGGCCATGGGCGAGCACGGCATGGAGGAGATGACCGAAATGCAGGGCCACATGAAGGGTCCCGCGAACACCTTGCCGATGATGACGGCCAACGACGGTCCTTTCGGAAGCACGGGGATGGGGGGCATGTTCACCGTGCTCAAGGTCCGCGACACGGCGGGAGAGATCAAGAAGGGCGCGTGGTTCAAAAACCCGAAGGGCACGGTGGCCGACACGCTCTCGCCAACGGCGACGAAGCCGGCGGCGGCCGCGAAGATGTACGTCTGTCCGATGCACCCGGAAGTCCGTCAGAGCACCCCCGGATCATGCCCCAAGTGCGGCATGAGCTTGGTTCCCGAATCGGCCGAAGAGCATGAAGATCATTGAGATTTGAAGTCTGAAAAGGAGATAGGAAAATGAAAAAGAAATCATCCGGTCGTTTAGCCGCCATCGTCGCTGTCCTGGCGCTCGCCTTGAGCGGCGCGGCTTGGGCGCACGAGGGCGAGGCGCATGACACCGCCGAGAGCAAGGGAGCCGAGAAAGTGACGATGACGGGGGAGATCGTCGACATGGCGTGCTTCTCGGCTCATGACGGCAAGGGCGCGAAGCACGCCGTCTGCGCGAAGGAGTGCGTCCTTGGCGGGGCTCCGGTCGGGCTGCTCACGGCGGACGGGACGGTTTACCTGCTGCTCGAGAACCACAGCAAGGCGAAAGCCAAGAAGCCCTATCTCGAGGCGCGCGGCAAGGTCACGGAGACGGTGACGATCACGGGCGATCTCTACAAGCGCGGCGGCCTGCCGGCCATCGTGGTCAACAAGGTCGTGACGGGGAAGGCGGAGAAGTAGGTGACGTCTATTGCGTTGTACCTGTTGCATCCCGTGGCGGTCCATTTCCCGATCGCGCTGCTGTGCGCGGGGTTGGTCTCCGGAATCCTGGGCCGCCGTCGCGAGACGGCGGCCCAGGCAGCCTCGTGGCTGCTGTGGGCGGGGACGCTCTCGGCTTGGGCGGCGCTTGGCCTGGGGCTGCTCGCGGCGAAGACCGCGCCGCATGTCCCGCCGGCCTGGGAGACCTTGAATCTGCATGAGACTTTGGCCTGGTGGACGGCCGGGCTGTTTACGGCCTTGTCGGTGTGGCGGTGGCGTTGGGGCCGCAAGGCCGAGGTCTATTTCCTGGCGGCGTGGCTCGCCGCGTGCGGGGTGCTGCTGGCGACGGGCTATCAGGGCGGGGAATTGGTGTTCAAGCATGGAATGGGGGTCGAGACCGAATGAAAAAGACGATCGTCGGACTGTTGGGCGCGACGGCGTTGGCCGCGGCGGGAGCTCTCGCGTTCGCGGCGCCGGCCGAAGAGGGCGTGATCCGGAAGGTCCTCGCGGACTACCGGGCCGCGATGGAAGCGCGCAAAGTCGAGAAGCTCGCCGCCGTTGTCACGGACGACCTCCTGATCCTGGAGGGCACGCACAAGAACGACGGCTGGGCGGACTACCGCGACAAGCACATCGGGCCCGAGATGGCGGAGTGGACGGAATTTAAAACCGAGCGGCCGGTGATCTCGCGGCTCGAGATCAGCGGAAACTTGGCCTACGTGGTCCAGGAATCGACTTTGACCATCGTTACCGCGAAGGAACCGGTAGTTTTGCTCAGCGCCGAGACCTTCGTTTTGGGGAAAACCGTCGAGGGCTGGAAGGTCAAGCATGTCCACATGTCCGGCAAGCGCGTCGGACCGCCGAAGGTGGACGGGGCGCCGCCGGCCAAGGTCAAATCTTGAGATATCTTTACGATGGAAAGACGCGCGGTAGTGCTGCACGCGAAGGGACGCCGGCGGCGGACCCAGTGCGCGGCCGCGAGGTCGACAAATCCGAGGCCGTGATCCTTCAGGGTGACGGCGGCGAAGCTTTTTATTTCGAGTGCGAAGCCACGGCGCGGCAGCATCTTGCGCGCGCGACATATTCCGCCTTTGGCCGTGGCGTTGCAATTTTTGAGGAGATGCCCGTATCATCGGACCGGCGCGTCCGCTGAAGGCACGCAATTTGCCAATCTTCCAAACAAAAATATGATTAAAAATTATGCCTATATGCATAGTAGTATTGAAAAAATATGCCTCTTCTGCTATATTAGAATTATATTATAGGCCTCAAAGCCATTTTGAGGCTAATAAGAGTGAAAAATGACACCCTTATCAGAACTCATCTTTGGGACATCAAAAAACAAGGAGGCGAAGCGCCTGCGGCGCTTATTGCGCGCAGGACGGGCTATAAAGATTGCGCCACGCCTATACACAACCAATCTTACAGACCGGCCTGAGAAGATAGTCCGGGATAACTACCACGAGATTCTTGGGCGTCTTTTTCCCAAGGCAGTCATCAGTCATAGGACCGCACTGGAAGGAAAGCCCACGGCAAGCTGGGAAGTATTTCTTACCGGCGCTTACCCACGAACAGTCGTATTGCCCGGCCTTACAGTTAGAATCGTAAAGGGGCCGCCTGCTGGAATTGCGGACAAACCCTTCATGGTGGAGAACCTCTTTCTCGCATCGGAACCACGAGCATTCCTCGAAAACCTCCAACCGAGCCGCCGAGGCGCGACCACCTCAAAGGCGATTTCCCGAAAAGAGCTCGAAGAACGTCTTGAAAGAATCCTGCGCCTGCGGGGCGAGAAGGCCCTAAACAATCTGCGTGATGCAGCGCGGCGCGTCGCTAACGAATCAAGCTTCCTCGAAGAGTTCGAGTCTCTGGATGCGATCGTAGGAGCGATGCTTAGGACAAAGCCGGCCTCTGAACTGCAGTCAGCGATAGCCAAGGCGAGAGCGGCCGGAGAGGCATTCGATCCGGAGCGGCTAAGAGTATTCGAGGCTCTTTT
>Ga0163144_10008507_pt1 | contig 22203 bp, 13 predicted proteins | sample OliLak19BULKMAT1_FD_123175 | JGI IMG/M metagenome (GOLD analysis project Ga0163144, IMG submission 123175) | Freshwater microbial mat bacterial communities from Lake Vanda, McMurdo Dry Valleys, Antarctica - Oligotrophic Lake LV.19.BULKMAT1 | ecosystem: Environmental > Aquatic > Freshwater >... | reverse complement strand
TAAGCTCGCTGGTAGTTGAAGCCGGCTCGGGTCAGCTCCGCACATACCGCTTCGGTGTGCTGGTTGCCGTGAGTCTCAATCACGAGCTCGACTCGCGTTTGCCCGAGCTCCACACCAGAGAACGCTCGATCGTGCTCGATGCTAACGATGTTTGCGCGCGCCTTTGCCACGGCGCCGGTAATGCCGAACAGAGTCCCCGATATGTCCCTTGCGGTAATGGAGAGTCGGCAGAGTCGACCGCTCTTGACCATACCGCGCTCGATGATGCGAGCGATCAGGTTAACATCGATGTTTCCGCCGGAAATCACGACCACGACGCGCTTGCCCGCCAGACCTAGGTCGCGGTGTAAAAGGGCTGAAAGTCCGACGGCGCCTGCTCCTTCGGCCACCGTGCGCTCGCGCTCCAAAAGGAGCAAGATTGCCTCCGCTATCTCCTCCTCATCCACCAGCACGATTTGATCGACCAGCGCACGCACGACCTCCCGGGTGAGCTGTCCCACGCGTCTCACGGCGATACCGTCCGCGATGGTTTTGCCGCCCGGCAGCGACGCCGGCGCCTCGGACTCGAGCGCGAGCCGCATGCTTGGAAAGGTGCGCGACTCGACGCCGATGATCTGCACATCGGGTTTCTTGGCTCGGAGGACCGTGGCGATGCCCGCCACCAAACCGCCGCCCCCGACTGGCACAATCACCGCATCGAGATCCGGGAGCTGCTCGAGAAGCTCGAGGCCGATCGTGCCCTGGCCAGCCATCACTTGCAGGTCGTCGAACGGGTGCACGTAGACGGCGCCCGTCTGCAGGGCCAGCTCTCCGGCTCGGTCGGCAGCTTCGTCGTAACCAGCACCGTAGAGCAGAACCCGAGCGCCGTGCCCTTCGGTGGCCAGCACCTTCACCAGAGGCGTCGCCTCCGGCATCACGACGGTGGCCACCACCCCCAGGCGTGATGCGTGCAGGGCGAGCGCCTGGGCGTGATTTCCAGCGCTAGCGGTGATGACGCCTCTTTTACGCTCGGCCGGCGTCAGACAGAGCAAGCGCGAGGCGGCGCCCCGTTCCTTGAAGGAGCCAGTGAACTGGAGATTTTCGAGCTTCAGGTGTAGCGAAACACCGGAGAGCCTCGATAGTGCGGCGCTTTCGCTGAGTGGCGTCCGCCGCACTCGCCCGGCAATTCGAGCCTGCGCGCTTTCGACGTCGGCGAGAGTGAGCACTTTAGCCCAAAGGTAGCACCGCTCTCTCCGCGCCTTAAGTAGCGGCGTCGCGCGCAAGACGCACAAGACGCGTAAGACGCGAGCCAGGGGCCGGCCGTGCCTTGACCAAACCCGCGAAAGTTCGTAGGATTTACCGCTTCGGATGGTTTCGGCTCGGCCGCCGAACTCACCACCCGGGCCCCAGCCTTGTCCATCGACCGCGAGAAGACCCTCCAGGCTGCTCAGAAGTACATCGAGAAGAAGAAGTACGACCGGGCGATCGTGGAATACCAGAGGATCGTTCAGGAGGATCCGAACGACGCACGCACGCTTTTGAAGATTGGGGATCTTCAGGCGCGCCTATCCGCCTACCCCGAGGCGATCGCCACCTACGATCGCGTCGGACAATTCTACTCCTCGCAGGGGTTCGCTCTCAAGGCCATCGCCGTCTACAAGCAGATCCGCGAGCTCATCAAGAAACACGCTCCGGAGCTAGCGGATCGCTACGGGCACATCGTGCCCAAGCTAGCGGAGATCTACATGCAGCTCGGCCTGACTAGCGATGCGCTGGCCGCCTGGGACGAAGTGGCCACACGCCTCCAGCGCGCTGCACGGGACCGCGACGCCATCGAGGTCTTCCGCAAGATGGTCGAGCTCGATGTGGGCAACCCTCTGCCTCACCTGAGACTGGCTGAAGCCTGTTGCCGGGTCCAGTCGCTGGACGAAGCCATCGAGTCGTTCTGGACCGCGGCGGAGCTGCTGCTGAACCTGGAGCGTGAGAACGACGCGCTCAAGGTGGTCGAACGCATCCTGCACTTTCGGCTGGACGCACGCTTTGCGCGCGTGGCGGCGGAGCTTTACCTGGCGCGCCGCACCCGGGATGACGGCATGTTGGCGCTTGCCAAGCTCCAGATTTGTTTTCAAGCGGATCCAAAAGATCTCGAGACGCTCGGGCTGTTAGCGCAAGCCTTCACGGCGATTGGTCAGGAAGCGAAGGCAGTCGAAGTCTACAAAGAGATGGCGCGCTTGGCGCGCGAGCAGAACAAGGGAGAGCTGTACAGTCAACTGCTCGGTCACCTCCGACAAGTAGCGCCGAGTGACGATCAGGTGCGCGCCTTCGAAAGCGTGATGCCGTCGGGGCAGTCGGGTCGACCGATGGAGCCCTCCCACTCATCGATCTCCGACTCCGAATTGGAGCTTCTGGAGGAGTCCGAGCGAACGGGCTTCGACGTGGCAGCACAACCCACGGTGACGCTCTCGGATCCGCGACCCCGCATCGCCAGCACACCCGACGTAGTGGTCGTGGACGAGTACCTGGAGGCGGCGGAAGAGCTGAACGATCCGAGCTCCTTCGATGCGCGCGGCCACGCACGAAAATCCATCGTGGATGCGGAGTCCTTCCGCAAGCTGCGCCTGTATCCCAAGGCGATTGAGGCGCTTCACATCTCGCTCGAGATGGACCCGCGCTCGCTGGAAATACGGGAAAAGCTTCGCGAGCTGTTGATTGAAGCCGGCGAAAATGAAGCCGCCGTGCAAGAGACCATCAACGTCGCCCAGCTCTACTTGGAAGCCGGCAATGCTCAGCAAGCCGAGCTTTTGTTGTCGCAGGTGCTGGAGGTCGATCCAGAGAACCACAACGCGCTCTTGCTTTGGGAGCAGCTCGCCCCGGGCTCTAGCCCGTACACGGAGGAAGTGGACGACGGACGCACGCGGGTGCGCGCACCGCTCGACCTACAGCCTGGCTCGGTGCCTGACGGCTATGACCCGAACGAGCCACTGCCATCGTATGACCTGGAGGAGATCGGCGCTGAGCAGGCCATGCACAGCGAACCGGGCCGCAGCCTGGGCGGAAACCGCTCGCTCTCGGCAATGGACGATCCGTTCGGCGCTGTTGGCGACGAAGAGCGTTTTGATAGCGACGTGCCCTTGCCGAGCTTTCCGCTGGGCGCAGAGCCCGACGAGCTAGGCCTCGCTACCGACGTGACAGAGCTTGCCGCCTACGACGAGGCCGAGGAGACCGACCTGGAGGAGGAGATTTCCAGCGTCGAAGAGTTCATCCCTCCACCTCCGATCTCGCTACGCGATCCCCGCGCGGCGGGTCCGGCCCTGGCCGTCGTCCAGGAAGCCAACTTCGACGGACTAGAAGAGGTGCTCGACGAGGCGGAATTTTTCGCGGCCCGCGGTCTATACGACGACGCCAAGGCGATCTTGTTGGAGCAGCTGACCCGAACGCCGAACCACCCGTTGGTGCTCGAGCGGCTGGGCGAGATTGAGAGCCAGCAACCGAGCTCGTCCGAGAGCCAAACCAAGGAGCGCTCACAGCTGAGCGATCACGGGGCTTCGGCCGACTATGACGTAGCGCAGTCACTGGAGGCCCTGGACGCCCTGGAGCCGCCGCCGGAGAGCTTCGCCGCCGAAGGGCGACGCATGCTGAGCTCGACGCAGGATATCGACGTCGATCAGGTGTTCGAGAGATTCAAGGCTGGGGTGAAGGCTCAGGTGGCCGACAACGACAGCGCCACTCACTACGACTTGGGGGTTGCGTACAAGGAAATGGGCCTCCTACCCGACGCAGTTGCCGAGTTCGAGGTGGCCGGCCGTGATCCACAGCGTGAGTGCATGTGCTTCGCGATGATCGGCATGATCTACCTCGAGCAGACTCAACTCGACCGTGCGGCCGAGGCTTACGTCCGCGCGCTGAGCGCCTCCGCCAAAACCGTGGAGCAAGAGATGAGCCTCTACTACGATCTCGGCAACGTCTACGAAATGAAGGGCAAGAACCAGGACGCCCTTTACTACTTCCAAAAAATCGCGCGCCGAGATCCGGGTTATCGCGACGTGGCGGACCGCATTCAGCAGCTCTCCCCCGCGCCGCCCGCCGTTCCCCCGAGCACCGCGCGCGCCGTCAACGACGGCGACGAATTCGACCGCGTCTTCGACGACCTCTTCCAAGGCAAGTCGTAGATCCGTTTGCTTGGGCTTCTGCGCGCTGGCGTCAGCTTTCGCGATCGACGATGGACGCGAGAAGCTCGCCTTCGGCACACAGCGTTCCCTCGACCGTCGCTTCGCCCCGTAGCTTCCAGACATTCGAGCGGTGATGGACGACCTCGACATACAGGTCGAGCCGATCCCCAGGGACGACGGTATGGCGAAACTTGGTTTTGTCGATGCCGAGAAAGTACATCAGGCTGGTGTGGGTATCGAAAGGCTCCGACGCATACGCCAGAATGCCGCCAATCTGCGCCAGGCACTCCACGATGAGAACCCCGGGAAAGATCGGCCTGCCCGGAAAGTGTCCCTGACTCCAGGGTTCGTTGAAGCTCACCATCTTGTGGCCGCGGATCGACGTCCCGGGCACGATCTCCGTGACCCGATCGACCATCACGAACGGGTAGCGATGAGGCAAGATTTCCAGAATTTTCTGAATCTGGATCTTGATGGTTTTCTTCATGGGGCTGGGCTCTCGGATCCCCCACCCCGAGAGCCGGGGCGTCTTCCGACCGGAAAATGACTCTGCGCGCGAGCTGCCTGGTACGCGCTCCCGCTACTTGGGAGCTGCGGCAGCGGGCGTGGGGGCGACGAGCGGAGCGATGGGCTTCGGAGGAGTCAAGGTGCCGGGACCCTTGGGAGGGCCGCCTGGGGCAGCCTTGGGGTCGGCGGCGTCGGCAGCGCCGCCCGAGTTGTACATAGTGATGACACGATCCGTGAGGTCGAGGTCACTGCGCACGTAGGGCACGGCTTTCTTGTCGACCACCACGTCGAACCCCTCTTGAGTAGCGAGGCGGCGAATGATGTTCATCGTCTTCTGAAAAACCGGCTGCGTCAGCTCGCCCTGTTTTTTCTGAATGTCCTTGTTGTATTCGACGAACACCGTCTGCAGCTGCATCATCTCGCGCTGCCACTTGTCAGCGCGCTTGGCCAACGCGCCCTTGCTCAAGACATCCCGTTGTTTCTCGATGTCGTCGCGCTCCTTCAGAAGCTCGTCCTGCTTCTTGTCGAGCTCCTTCTGCTTGCTGTCGAACAACTTCTTCAGCGTCGCTTGGGCGCGCAGGCCGTCCTCCGTCTCCATCACCGCGCGTTCGGTATCCACGACGGCGATTTTCGCTTGAGCGAAAGCGATACCCGGCAACGCCAGTAAGCTGAGCAGCCAAACGCCGAACACACTGAACAGACGGCTCTTCATAGTGGCCCCGGACTTAGCGTTCGACGGAAAGGCGGTCAAGGGCTCAGCGCCGACCGTCTGTCGCTACGCTCGGATGCGCGGCATTTTCGGATGAGCGCGCGCGTTTTGGCCCCTGCCGCCGCGACTCAGCCTCAAACCAGGACGAAGTCCTCGCTTTCAGCGGCGTCCGCCGACGCCGCCGTAGCGGTCTCTTGGTCTCGGTGCACGGCCAGCTCGTAGAGCTCCACGAACACCTTGGGGTGGGCGCGGGCGAGCCCCAAGAAGCGATCGCGCTGTAGGAAGAGCGTGACGGTCGGGTGGTGAGCAACAACGTCCGTGATCGCCGGGCGGCGCAAAATGAGCGCGACCTCGCCCACCACTTCGCCGGGGCCCAGCCTGGCAACCACTAGCGTCCCGTCTACTGTGTCCTGATGGACGATATCGACTTCGCCGAGCGCGATGATGTGCAGCCCATCGGGCGGCGAGCCTTGGTTGACGATGCGCTCACCAGGGTTGAACTGGCGCACGGTGAAGCGCTCGATGAGTGCGGGGCGCTCGGCGGGGCTGGCAGCCTTGAGGATGAAGTTGGTGCGCACCAAATTGTCGAGCATGCGGCGCCGGCAGAACTCGGCGAAAACTCGACCCACCTCCGGAACTTTCGCGGCCACTCGGTCCAAAGCGGCTTTGCTGCCGGCAAGCACGACGCTCGGCCGGCACGCCGTGACGGTGGCCGTACGGGGCGCGGAGGACAGTAGCGCCATTTCGCCGAACAGTGCGCCGTTGCCCAAGCGTGCCAGGGCCAGCGGCGCGCCACCTGCCTTCATGGACTTCTTCGAAACGTCCAGCTCACCCCTGGCCACGATGAACGCTTCGTTGCCTACGCTTCCCTCCTCGACCAGCTCCGCGCGAGCGGGCACGAAGCGCACCTCGAAAGCGGAGACGGTAGCCTTGAAGCTTTCGGGATCCAGAGCCGAAAACAGCATTTGCGGCACGATTTGCGCCGCGACCGAGGAAAGGCTGTCCTCGTCCTGGCTGCCCTTCGCGGCACGCAGAATGGCGCAAGCTCTTTCCAACAACTCAGCGCCGGCGAGCCCTGCGTCAAGCGGCGTAGTCTCCTGGGCGGCGGCGGCCATCTGCGGTGGGGCACCGCGCTTCTCCGAGATGCGTGAGGAGCCCTTGGCGAACGCGCTGGCCATGCTCTCGAGCCCGTCGTCGCCCGGAGTTTCCGCATCCCGCAACATGGAATGCGCTGCGATCGCCAGCGGCAGGTTGCCGTCGAAGACCGCGCGCTCGAGAGCGCTGCGGAGCCCAAGCTCGCTATCCGGCTTGCGCCCCAGAAGCCCGAGCAGCCAGGCCGTCACGAACGTGTTGAAGGCCGAGAGCGGCTCCTCTTCTAGAAGCGCAGCGGCAACACGCAGCGCGGATTCGGGTTCGTCGTCGAGCGACAGAGCTAGCGAGCGGTCGATTGCACGCTGCTCGACAGCACCCGTTAGCGGAGGCACCTGAGCCATGGTCTCTCAGCATAGCTCGGTACTCCGGCGCCAGAACACCCTTCGTTGCGCCCTGCTCGATTCCCCGAGGCGAAGCGGTCGAGGTCGCGGCAAGATGGGGGATTTCTTGGCCGCAAAGGCGCAGTCGGGCTTCGCCCGCGCGGACTGAGTCTTGATGTTCGAGCAGCGAGCCGCGCGGCGAAGCTCGGATCGAACCCCAAAATTCTCGGTCTTCTCGCGGCCCTGAAGGGCCTGCGCCTTCGCGGCCAAGGAACCTGATCCGACGCACGAACGCGACGGGACTCGCCGGAGGAGCTAGTCGATGCGGGGTTTGCCTTCGCGGAGCTTGGCCAGGGCGGCGCTCATGGCTTCGGCGGCGGCGCTCACGCGTGGCACGACGAAGGGGTAGTCCATGCGAGTCGGGCCGATGATGGCGAGCGCTCCGCCGGGCTCGCCGTCCTCCTCTCGATATCGCGCAGCCACCACGCTCACCGGACAGCCGACGGCTTGAGCAGCCTCCTCTCCCAGGAAGACCCGCACGTTGTCGGATGCGAGAGCGGAATCCAAGAGCGCTAGCAGTCGCTCGCGATCCTCCAGTACTCGGAGCAGCTCGCGCACGCTCTCCACGTCGCCGAACTCCGCGTGTTCGAGCAGCAGGGCCTGGCCCTCGACCTCGATGCTCAAACCTCGCGCGGCGCCCTCAGCGGCGGCCCGCACTAGCGATAACCCCATCGTTCTGAGCGAATGTAGCTCGTCCCTCTGCTCTCGCACGCCCGACACGAAATGCTCGCGGACGTCGCGCAACGTGCGGCCAGTCACGGCTTCTTCCAACATGTTGTGAAGCCGCTCCAGATCCTTCTCGCTCACGCTTTCCTCGACTTTGAGGAAGCGATTTTCGACGGTGCCGTCGGAGAACACGATCACGGCGAGTAGCTCGCCCGGGCGCGTCGAGATGAAGCGCAACTTGAGCAGCGTTCGGGTCTCGCTGCTAGCTCGCAGCAGTAGCGCGGGAGCGCCCGACAAGCGCGACAGGCGCCTCCCCGCCTCGCGTAGCAAGTCGGTGCCAGGAGGCAGCTCCTCGAACCAGCCCCGGATGTCCGCTTGCTCCTCTGGCGAAAGGCGCTGCTCCTCCATCAAGGCGTCGACGAAGAGTCGATAGGCCGCCTCGGTGGGGACGCGACCGGCGGACGTGTGGGGCTGGCTCAAGAAGCCGCTCTCCTCGAGGTCTGCCAGCACGTTGCGGATGGTCGCTGCGGACAGCGTGAACCCGTACTTCTTGGTGAGCGTGCGGCTTCCCACGGGCTCTCCAGAGGAGATGAACTCAGTGACCGCCGCGTACAGCACCGAACGGGCGCGCTTGGGGAGAAGGCTCACTTCGCTCAATTTGGCTCGTCCAAAGGCAACACGTCAAACGGCAAGCCGGACGGCTGGCGGGCAAGGCCCTCCCGGCGTACCGCGCCGCCCTGGCGGGCGAACGAGTATCCGGGGCTGCCGGGAGCCCCGACCTGGCAAGAGCCACTTCTGCGAAATCCTTGACAGTTTTTGGAGGGGCGTCGATGATTTCGGCCCGGATAGGAATCCGGACTAGTTTCATGACCGTGCTCGCTTATCTGGAGGACGCGTGACCACCACCCTGCTGGCAGTGGACGACAGCAAGACCATGCGAAAGGTGATCGAAATCACCTTTGCTGGCGAAGGCATCAAGACCGTGGTCGCGGCCAACGCTAGCGAGGCGCTTGCCAAGGCTCAGTCCGAGCAGCCTCAAGTAGCGCTGGTGGACGCAGCCCTCGAGGGCACCAACGGCTACGACCTGTGCCGACAGATCAAGGGAGCATCGCCCTCTACGGTCGTGGTGCTGCTATCGAACAAGGCGCAGCCCTATGACAAGGCGCGCGGCGCGGCTGCGGGTGCGGACGACTTCATGGACAAGCCGTTCGACACGCAACAGATGATCGACAAGGTGACTGCGCTAGCCAAACGCGGCGCGCAGGCTCCAGCCCCGGCTCCTATGGCAATGCCCTCGACAGCTCCGGCGGTTGCCCAACCGCTGGCCGCCAGGCCCGAACAACGTCAGCGCGTGCAGACGCTGGCTTACGGCAGCACGCCCGTCCCGCCGCAGGTTGCGCAAGCACCTGCGGCGACGCCGCTCAAGCCGCTCGGCGGGGCGTCGGCGTTCGGCTCGCGCGCGCCGACCAGTCCTGGCACCGCGCCATTCTCGCCGCCTGTTCCGGCGGCCGTCGCTGCGCAGGCCCCCGCCGCGCCTGGCGGTAACGGTGCAAACGCGGAGTTCGCCAGCAAGCTCGGTGGCCTCGGCCTGACTCCCGCGCAGGTGGAGGGGGTCTTGGCCCTGTCCCGCGAAGTGGTGGAGAGGGTCGTCTGGGAAGTGGTGCCGACGCTCGCGGAAACGATGATCCGAGAAGAAATCGCGCGGCTCACCCGCGAGTAGTCCCGGTTGCGCTGAGCCGGCGCGGGCTTGCGATGCTATAGGCAGCGCCCTCATCTCATGGAAGAGCTGCCCAAGGCGTATGAGCCCGGTGACGTAGAGCCGCGTTGGTACAAGTACTGGCTCGACCTGGGTGTGTTTCGAGCCGGTACGGAGGGTAGCGCGGGCAAGCCGGTCTACGTGATTCCGATGCCGCCGCCCAACGTCACGGGCTCGCTGCACATGGGGCACGCTCTCGGCAGCACTTTTCAGGATGTGCTGATTCGGCACAAGCGGATGCAGGGCTACGACACGCTCTGGCAACCGGGCATCGATCACGCCGGGATCTCGACGCAAGTGGTGGTGGAGCGGCTGCTCAAGCGCGAAGGCACATCAAGGCACGTGCTCGGGCGCGAGGCGTTCATCGAGCGCGTTTGGAAGTGGAAGGAACAGAGCGGCGGGCGCATCGCAGAGCAAATGCGCATCCTGGGCTGCTCGGCGGATTGGGAGCGCAGCCGCTTCACGATGGATCCGGAGATGTCGGCAGCGGTGCGGGAGGCCTTCGTCCGTCTCCACGAACAGGGCTTGATCTATCGCGCGACCCGGCTCGTGAACTGGGACGTGGATTCGCAAACGGTGCTGTCGAACCTCGAAGTCGAGGTCGAAGAGAACGTGCAGGGCGAGCTGTACTGCTTCGCCTACCCGGTGATTGACGCGGATGCCGGCGCCGGCGCGACCGAGCTCGTGGTCGCCACCACGCGCCCGGAAACCATGCTGGGTGACACCGCAGTCGCCGTTCATCCCGACGACCCGCGCTACCAGCACCTGCACGGCAAGCGCCTGCGGCACCCGTTTCTGAGCCGCGAAGTGCCGGTCATCACCGACCCGGTGTTGGTGGACATGAGCTTCGGTACCGGCGCCGTGAAGGTGACGCCCGCCCACGATTTCAACGATTTTGCGACGGGTAAACGGCACAGGCTCGAAGAGATCAGCATTCTGAATCTGGACGGTACGCTGAACCAGCACGCCGGCGAGTTTCAAGGCCTAGAGCGTTTCAAGGCGCGCAAGGCGGTGAAGAAGCGGCTCGAAGAGCTGGGCCTGGCCAGAGGGACGCAGCCGCACAAGATGACCCTGCCTCGCTCCCAGCGCACCGGCAGCATCGTCGAGCCGATGATCTCGACCCAGTGGTTCATGAAGATGGAGCCGCTGGCAGGGCCGGCGCTGGCTGCGGTGCGCGATGGTCGGACGAAGATCGTGCCAGAGGAGTGGGTAAAAACCTACGAGCACTGGCTGACCCACATCGAGGATTGGTGCATTTCGCGTCAGCTCTGGTGGGGTCATCAGATCCCGGCCTTTCATTGCCAAGACTGCGCCTTCGTCACCGTGACGCGCGAAGACGAGCCCGCCGCGTGCGCGAAGTGCCAAGGTCAGCGGCTGACCCGAGATCCCGACGTGCTCGACACCTGGTTTTCGAGCCAGCTGTGGCCCTTCGCCACTCTGGGCTGGCCCAAGCAGACGCCGGAGCTTGCTCGATACTATCCAGCGAGCGACATGGAGACGGGCTACGACATCATCTTCTTTTGGGTCGCTCGTATGATGATGATGGGCCTCCACTTCATGGGGGACGTGCCGTTTCGACGCGTGCTCTTGCACGGCATGGTGGTGGACGAAACCGGCGACAAGATGAGCAAGGTCAAGGGCAACACGCTCGACCCGCTCGACCTGATCCACGGGGCGGAGTTCGACGTCGTCGTACAGAAGGCGCTGCCTGACGCGCCGGTGGCCGAGGCTCTGACCAAGTTCAAGAAGTCCTACCCATCGACCGCGCAGATGGGCAAAGGCTTCTCGGCCTACGGCGCAGACGCGCTACGGATGACGCTTTGCAGCTATTCTCCGCAGGCCAAGCGCATCGCGCTATCCCCGGCGCGCGTCGACGGGTATCGCAAATTCTGTAACAAGATTTACAACGCTACGCGCTTCTCTCTCACCTACATTCAAGACGAGAAGCTGACGGGAGCTCCGCCGCAGAGCCCCCAGCTGCTGGTCAATCGCTGGATCTTGTCGAGGCTGGCCAGCGCGGTCGCGGCCAGCACCCAGGGCATCGATGAGTTCCGGCTGGATGATGGCGCCAAGGCCCTCTACCAGTTTTTCTGGGACGAGCTGTGCAGCTGGTTCGTAGAAATGACCAAACCGGTCTTCAACGAAGGCTCGGCCGTTGCCCAGGCGGAGACGCGAGCCACGTTGGCGCACGCGCTAGAGGTGGTGCTACGCGCGCTCCACCCCTACATGCCGTTCATCACCGAGGAGCTTTGGCAGAAGCTACCGCGACCTTTTGGGCACCCGCAGTCGATCGCGCAGGCAAGTTATCCCACCGCTGCTGACGGACGACCCGACCTGGATGCAGACCGCGATATGGGCTGGCTGATGGCAGCCATCGGGGCGGCTCGTACGGTGCGGAGCGAGCACGATGTGGCCCGCGCGAATCTCTTGCCAGTGGAGTTTCGAAGCGCGGATGCGGCAGTGCGCAAGGTGCTCACCGACAACAGCAGCTTGATTCAGTTCCTGGTCAACACCGACGGCGCGCCGCGCATCGCCGAGCCCTCCGGGGAGCGACCACCAGGTTCGGTCTTGAACGTTGCCGGCGATGTCGAAGTGCTGGTGAGTTTGAAGGGTCACATCGACCCAAACAAAGAAGCCGAACGCATCGAGCGCGAAATCAAACGAGTCAGCAAGGACATCGAGGTGATGGAGAAGCGCTTAGCCAACCAGAGCTTCGTTGCCAACGCGCCGGCGGAGGTCGTCACCGAGGCGCGAGCGCTCCTGGAAAGCCTCAAGCAGCAGAAAACGCGGCTCGAAGCAGGCCGCGGGCTCGTTAAAGAGCTTTCTGAATGAGGTCGAGCCGCACCAGCGGCACCAGCATCGGCTCGAACATCACTTCTGGAGTCACTCCAGCTTGGAACTTGTAAGCCAGACCGAGTGACACGCGGGTCGCTCGCAGCGAACCCCGAGTCATGGAGTCCGCGGCGCGCACGCCGAGCCGCTCCTCTAAGAGCTCCTTCGGCTTCTTCTTACCTTGCCGCAATGGCTTCGCATTCGACCAGGCGTCGAAGGCGAACGCCAAGGGCGGCGGTGAGCTGGGGGAGCGCAGCGCAGCCAGCTGCTTGGCCAAGGCCTTGCGCTCGGGGTCTCGTTTGGCGTCCCACTCGAGCACCAGTTTCTCGGCGCGAATCAATGACAAGAGATCGCCGGCAGGGCCGGGGAGCGATTCGATCTCGGCGGCCTTCTTCAGAACACCAAGCGCATCGGAAGCTCGGCCCAACCTTTCCAGCGCTCCTGCGGCATCCAACACCGCCCTCAACGCCAGCTCCGGCGGCAGCGGCTCGCTGATGAGCTGGCTGGCGACCTGAGCCAAAGCCCCATAGCTGCGCTCGCCGGGCGTGGCGGCGGCATCGAGCTCGGCCAAAAGTAGGACGGCGGCCGGGCGCTCGGTGCCCGCAGTAGGCGCCGAGCTGATGCGTTCGGCGAGCGCGCTGCGAGCGGTCTCCAGCGTCGCAGCGTCGGAGCTGGAGGCGGCCTCCCAAACCAGTAGGCCAGCGCGCGTGCCAGCCAGCCGCTGGGGGGCTTTTTCGGGGAGCAGGGAGAGCACCGACTGATCCGAAGCCAGAACGGCGGCCACCGCCAGGCGAGGGGCCGCCGCTTCCGTCGAGAGGGCAGCTTGCACGAGCTCCGGCTTCTGACTCGATTCGATGCGGGGGCGTTCACCGGGGCGAGCCTGAAGCCCGGCCTTCATGCCTGCGGCGAAAGCTGCAGCGAATACCGCCAGGGGTCGCTGCTCTGGCAAATCCGCTATAGCGCGGGTCAGGGCAGAGTGGCGCTTCGCGAAATCGCGCTCGAGACTGGCGGGGTCGGTGGCGGTCGAAAGGTCCATCAGCCACGGCACCACGTGCGCGAGCCCAAGGTAGGCTTCGACGGAGGCGGCGTTGCGACCGGCCTTCGATTGCCAGGCCTGCTCGAGCTCGGACAGGGCTCGCGCCAACTGGGGGCGCGCCTGGACTGCCAGGGCACACAAGCGCGGCGAGCCGACGCCCTCTTGTAGACCGGGGCAGGCAGAGCCGTCAGCGGCGACTACCGCGAGGGCGGCGGCAACTCGCAGATCGGATTTCGCGCGCGCTGCCATTGGGGCAAGCTGCTGGCCAGCGTCGGCGTAGCGACCCAACTGCAAAAGAGCCCACGACGTCGCCAACGGATCCGTACCGGAAGCGGCCTGGGCTGCGCTGAGAACAGCGGTCAGCTGCGCCTGCTCGGGTGCGCCCTGCGGAAGGCGCTCCTGCGCTGCACGAACGCCCGCAACGTCGCGGTCGAAGGCACGCGCCTGTCCCAGCCTGACCCATACTTCTGGTGCCGTTTCGGTCTCCGCCAAGGCTTCTAGGGCGAGTCGCACGAGGTCTGGCCGCTCCGCAGACCGAGCGGCCTGCTCGATGGCTGCAAGTAGCGGACTGGCAGCGCCCCGCTTGGCCCCAGAGACGTCGATCACCCGGTCGCGCAAGAAGTGTAGGGCCGCTCGTTGAGCGAGATCGTGAGCCAGCTGCACGACGCGCTGACGCTCCTGATCGGTGCCGGACACCGGAACCTCGAAAACGAGCGGAAGCTCCTGACTGGCGGCGGGCGTTGTCGACAGGGCGAACAGCGCACGCGCGGAGCCGCCCCCGGCCCGCAAGTGCAAGAGCGGCATCACCTCGCCGAGCTCACCGCTGAGCAGCTGCTCGCGCTGCTCTGGTGTCAAAGTCTGCAAGCGCGTGTCGAGAACGGCTAGGGCCGGCTCCGCCAAAAGCTCGAGTAGCGGCCGCGGTCGCTCCACAGCACGCAGCGCCGCCAAAAGCTTTTCCGTTGCGGTAGCGGGCTTCGCCGGGGTAACGGCGCTGGGCGGCACCGGCGCCTTTGCAGCCGGCGCGCGCGCCCCGCAAGCCACCAGCAACGTTGCACCGCCGAGCGCGAAGCAACTGCGAGTCACACGGGAGAGCGCGCGCCGCATCAGAACCGGAAGCGACCCAGGAAGTAGAGGTTACGCCAATCCGCCGAGCCGCCTTTGCCCATCAAATTCTCGAAGCGGAGAGCAAAGCCGAGATCGATGTCCTTGTTCACGGCGAACAGCATGCCAGCCTCGAGCGGCACCTGGAAGAAGTCGAAGTACCCGTCGAGCGGGCCCGCCATGCCGCTGCCGACGAACGGCACGATCGCATCCGTCGCCTGAAAGTAAAACCAGAACGGCAGGTACAAGATCTCACGGTTGCCCCTGGGGCGTTCCGTGAAACCAATATAAACCGAGGGATCGAAGACGAACGCGGTGACAGCGCCGATGTTGACGCGACCCAGCACGCCAGCCTGAATTCCGATCATGAAAGGATCGAAGCTCTGGATCGGTACTCCAGCGTGCAGGTCGAGCTCGAACTTTTCCGAGCCAGTGAGCCACAGCAAGAGGTCGAAGCCTGCGTCGTTGTAAGCCTTCCCACACTCGCCCCCGCCCCGACCAGCCGCCGAGTTGAAGCAGAGCCCTCGCTGGTGGGAAATGCCGATAGATAGGTCGTCGGAAACGCCCCAGTAGAAGTGCGGAGCTAGCCAAATCGGTTTGGCGACGCTGTTCTCCGACAGAGCAAACCCCGCCATGGCTGGCCGAGCGGGGTCGCCGGTGAGCTCGAAGGAGCCCTTCGGCAAGACGAAGCTCTTGCGCGTGAACTCATCGGCCACGGCCGGAAGGCTCAGAAAAAATGACGAAAGCGCGAAAGCGGCGCCGAAAAAAGCTTTGATCCTCATCGGCGCCGCATCCTAGTCCAGGGGTCCTCGAAACCGAAGCTTTCAGGCGTCGGAGGCCTCAGCCAGGCGTGAGCATGATCGGGTAGCTGACGGTGACGACGCCATTTTCGGGCGACGGGAACGAGAGGCCGTAGAAGCTGCTGGCCACGCACGAGGTCACTTGCGCGTCGGGCAGGTCGTTGCTGCCCACCGACACGTTGCTGACCGCGCCGTCGCGGCCGATCACGAAGCGCGCCGTCACGCGCCCCGCCAGGTTCGGATTGGTGCGCAGGCCGACTTCGTAGCACTGGCGAAAGCGCCCAAAGTTCTGGCGTACGACGCGTTGAATGACCTCGGGGGGCAGCCGACCGCTGACCTGAGTCACACCGACGCCCACCCGCGGCGACTTGACCGTGTGCACGCCCTGCGTCATCGACGCAGAACGTCCGAACCCGCCTGGGCCGCTACCATAGCAATTGAGACCCATGCAGGTGCCGATCTGCCCCACTCCAATGCCGAGCCCGGGGCCGCCGCTTCCCCGCTCCATACCCGAAACCCCAAGCCCGCTGCCAGCGACGTCGCCAAGCTCATCTCCCCAGAGGTCGCCGTGCGCGTCGGCCGCGTCCGGTCCGAGCGCCAGCTGGGCGCCCCACGGGGAGCTCGGAGCATTGCTCGCGTTCATGGAGGATAAGAGACCGATCATGCCAATCGAGGTCGCCTCCTTCAGAAGCTCGGCGCGGCCGACGACGCGCTCCGGATGCTCGCCCGCAATGCCTGCGCGCTTCTGCTGCTGCGGCGCGTTGGCACGCCCTGACTTACCTTCTGGGCCGGGCGAGCCCGCCGCCGGGGCGCCCTTTTCACCACCCTTGTCGCTCGCCTGTTCGGGCAGCTGCTCGCGCTGGCGCTCGGCTTGGGCGTGCAAGTACTGCTGCATTAGCTCGATGCGCTCGCGATTCATCTCGTCATCGGCGCCCCACGCCAGGTCTGGCGTGAAGTACGCCAGCGATGCCACCAGTAGCCCCTGGAGCAACGCCGCGCCGCCCATGGTTGCTAGCGCGCTGCGGTCGACGACGCCCAGCCCTGCTCGCGGCACGCGCGCCGGACGCTCCGTGCCGCTAATGCGAAAGGTGACGCCGCAAGCTTCGATAATCACCACCCGCTCGTGACGAATCTCGATGCCTCGGGCGCCCGGAGCGACGTCGGCGCAATCGACCAACGCCTGGCTAGCGTCGGCCAGCTCGCCCCGTTCCAGTACCCGCGCCGTTTCGTCGGCGCTGAAGATCGCGAACGGTACGCCTTGCCTCAGCGCGACGATCTCGCGCCGTTCGCTGCCGATTTGCTCGGAGGATAGGGCGAAATCAACGCAGCCCGCCGCGCTGATGCCGGCGCCGCGTGGCCCGCCCACTTCGCCGACCGAGTAAGCTCGAGGCGGCGTGAGCTGGGTGACCTCAAGGATGGTCGTACCCCACGACACTGAAATCTCGAGGGAGTCAGCGAGCGAAGCGTTCTGATTGAGGGGGGCAAGCGCCCGAGCGTGCGGTGCGAGAAACGGATTCTCGGTTTGGGGTGGGCAAGGCCAGGCTGGCAAGGACGAGTGGAAGGGGCGCCGAGGAGAAAGAGGAGACGACGGAGGGTTGGAATGGAGCGATGCCATAGGGAAATTTCCTTTGATTGAGTGAAGTGGCGGGCAGCGCTCGTGACCGACTTCCCCGATTGAGACCGGGGCCGTCAGTGAGTCGCTGCGTTGGGGCAAGCGCCCCGAACGTCACGCCAATACCGGACACGGCCATGCCGCTAAAGTTCCGGACACGCGTAACCTTCGACGAACTTTCGCCCACACCTCACCACCCCGGATTGCCGATGCGGTCACCGGGCCGCGCCTGCGGTAGCGCGCCCCAAGCAGCCATCAAGCCGGCGCCGAAAGGGCGCGAGCGCGCGACCGCGACAAAGGCAGGAAAGCCGGGACCCGGGCGTGGTACGGTTGAAGATTGAGGGACCGTTCGTGACCGAAGAACGCAAGCTGGCTGGCTACGAGGACGGAGGAGACGAACGAACTGCGATCGTCAGCCTGAAAGATCTCAGGGCCCCGCGGAAGCAAGCCAAGGACCGCCACTTACTGGTGCGAGTGAAGGGTGCCGAGCTCGGGCGCGTGCTGAGCCTTTCGCCAGAGCAGGTTCGGGTGGGTCGTAGCCAGGACTCCGAGCTGTGGCTCGCGGACGACGGGGTCAGCCGGCGTCATGCTGTCATTCGGCGCGAGGGCGACACTTACTTCGTCGAGGACGGAGGCAGCGCGAACGGGACTTTCGTGGCGGGCGTCAAGGTCGATCGCCACGCATTGCGCGACGGCGATGTCATTCAGTTCGGCCCCAGTGCCGTATTTCGCTACACGCTCAGCGACGAAAGCCAAGAAGCCCTACTGCGCCAACTCTACAACTCGAGCGTGACCGACTCGCTCACGGGTGCGCACAACCGCGAGCACTTCGACACGCAGCTTCGAGCGGAGCTCTCGTACGCGCGGCGTCACGCCACCGACGTATCGCTCGTGCTGTTCGATGCCGATCACTTCAAGAAGGTGAACGACACCTACGGTCACCCTACGGGCGACTTGGTGTTGGTGCGGATCGCCAAGGCGGTTCAGGGCACCATTCGCAGCGAAGACGTCTTCGCGCGCTATGGCGGTGAGGAGTTCGTGCTCGTGCTGCGCGGAATCGACATCGAGGGCGCCGGCAAGGTGGCCGACAGGCTGCGCGAGAAAATTGCGGCGCAGGTTATCGCCACCGAGAAAGGTCCGCTCTCCGTCACGGTCAGCGCCGGCTGCGCTTCGCTTTCGACCGCGGAACACAAGACGCCCGAAGGCCTGATTGCTTCGGCAGACCGGCGCCTCTACGCAGCCAAACATGCCGGCCGCAATCGCGTCGTACTCAGCGGCTAGGCTGAGTAGGGCTAGCGCCGCGCGCGTCACCGCGACAATCTTCGGCGTAACCTTGACTCCGGAGGGGGTAAGGAGGAAGAGACGCCGTGGAAGTGAGCGCGCAGGCGCCCGGTGCCGAGGGCGAGACCGCGGAAAGCGACCAGCCTGACGAGCTAGCCACCCCGCTCGTTCCGCTGGGTAACCCGCTGAGGCCCGCGAGCCTGATCTATGCGCTCGGCGCAGTGGCTTTACTGCTGGTGCTGATGGCGAGTGACGGCCACTTCCGCTTCAGTGTGCCGTTGGGTCTGGCGCTGGTTTTGGTGGCGAGCGTCGCGAGCCTGGACTTTGCGGGCTCTTTCGACGACGTCGGCGAAGCGCTACTCGGCCGCGTCACGCTCGTCAGGCTGGCGCCCCGACTCCTGGAGCTGCTGGCCGGCGCGCTGGGTTGGGTAGCAGCACTGCGGCTGGCTGTGGCCGGGTCATTGCCGGGGCACAGCTGGCTTGCCCCCGTGCTGGTTGGCCTGGCTTCGATCTGGTGTGTCATCTCCGCAGGCAGGCTGCTGCAGCGCGCTCTGGTGCTTTCCTCCGGCAGGCCTCTCCGTAGTCGTCACGGCGTGTGGTTGCTGCTGTTGGGCGTGGCATTGTACGTACCGACGCTCGGCAGTTTCTCGCTCATCGATCCGTGGGAAACCCACTACGGCGAGGTAGCGCGGGAAATGCTTTCGCGAGACGACTGGCTGTCCTTGTGGTGGGCTCAGGAAGGCTTTTTCTGGTCCAAGCCGGTGCTGAACTTCTGGGCCCAGGGGTTGTTCTTCTCCCTGCTGGGCGTGGGGTTTCGGCCCGACGAAATGCTTTCTGGCGTCGCCAGCGGTCACGTCCCACAGCCGGAGTGGGCGGCGCGAATGCCCGTGGTGCTACTCAGCCTGCTCGCTGCCTACCTGCTTTATCGTTTCGTGGCCGCTGCCGCCGGGCGACGCGCGGGCTTCTTGGCAGGCGTCGTGCTGCTAACAGCGCCCTACTGGTCATTGCTCTCTCATCAGAGCATGACCGACATGCCCTACGTGGCGCCGCTGACTGCAGCGCTTTCGCTGTTCGGACTGGGACTTTTTACGAGCCCGGATCAAAAGGTCAAGAGCTTCGAGCTCAGCGCCTTTGGGCGCAACCTGCGAGTGTCGGGGTTTCACCTACTATTTTGCGCCGTGCTGGCCAGCGCGCTTCCCCAAATAGTGTATTTGCTGTCGCGCAACGTAACGCTGCAAATCGTAGCGCCGCCGTACGGCTTCCGTTGGCACCTGGACGAGCTGTTCTCGGGGTCGGGTGGCGGCAATTGCGGCCTGCCAGGAAACGAGGCGTGCCGCGGCGCGCAACCCGCCAATGCGATGTTTCAGCCCGCCCTCGGGGCCGTGATCTTCGGTGCCGCGCTCGGCTACCTCGTGCATTTGAACCGGGGCGAACGACGCCTGCAGCGTCTGTTCTTCTTGGGAGCTTGGTACTTCACGGCGCTTGCAGCCCTTGCCAAGGGCGCACCGGGTTTGATCTTGCCCGTGGCGATCGCGGCCGCCACGCTCGTTGCCGGCCGGCGCTGGCAAGAGCTAACGCGCGTGGAGCTCGCGGGCTTCTGCCTGATGTTTGCGGCGGTCTGCCTGCCTTGGTACGTGCAGTCGTACATGCGGCATGGCGAGCCGTTCACGGACCGCCTGCTCTTTCACGACATGTACAAGCGCGCCTTCGTGCACGTCCACGACACCAACGCGGGCAACGACGTCTCCTTTCGCTATTACATTTGGCAGCTGGGATACGGTCTTTTTCCGTGGACTGGTTTGGCGGCGGCCGGCCTCTGCTTGGCGTTTCGGCGCGCGGAAGCGCACAACGACAAGCTGCGATCGATGGCCGTGTTGAGCCTGCTCTGGCTCGTAGTGAGCTTCGGCTTGTTCTCGGTCTCACTGACCAAGTTCCACCACTATGCGCTGCCCTGTTTGCCCCCGCTGGCCATCTCGACCGCGCTGCTGCTGGAGCGCGCCTTGGGAACTCCGACGGCCGGTATGCGGCGCCCTGCAGCGTACTTGGCGGCGATGGCGAGCGCCGCGCTCTTGCTGATCTACGGTTGCTTGCGCCTCCGGGAGGGCTCCGCGCTCGGTAGCGTGCTTGCTGACGGCTCGCTTTCGCCAGCGTCCCTGGCGCAGGCGGCACTGCTTTGCTCGGCGGGGCTCGGTGTCGCAACTCTCGCCGCGCTGAAACTAGGACCGCGGAACACGGCGGCTCACGAACCCCTGCTGGGCGTGCTGGGTGTCGCCGCTGCGTTCGCTACGCTCCTAGTAGCGCGCGATCTTTCGACCTCGGTGGTCGGTGACGTGTCCGCGTCCGCGCGCCTTCTGCACCTCGTCAGCTACAACTACAAGCGACCTTGGCCGCCTAGTCTCGACTTCGAGGCCGCGCAGTGGGCATTCGGGGTAGCAGCCGCTGTCTGCTGTTTTGGCTTGGCCTTCCATGCGCTTCGGCACCACGCGGCGGTGCTGGCCTGCGCCGTGGGAGTATGGTTTTGCGTCTTCACGTTGTTTGGGTACTTGCCGCGCGTTGCGCCTCATTTCGGGCAGCGCGAGCTGTTCGTCGCCTATTACCGCGCACGCAGTAGCTCTAATGAACCGGTGGTGGCCTACCAAATGAACTGGAAGGGCGAGAATTTCTACACTGGCAACCGTATCCCTGCCTTCGTTTCATCGGGCGGCAAGTTCAAGTCTTGGCTCAAAAAGCAACGCAGCGCGGGACGCCGTGTCTTGTTCTTCGTCACAGAGCACGGCCGGATCGGCACGCTGCGAAGCGAGCTTGGTGCGATACGTCACATCAGCACCCTCACCGACAAGCTCTTGAACAACAAGTTTGCGCTGGTTCGGGTAGAGCTAGGGGACACTCCCAAGGGCGAATCGGTCGAGGTGAACTAGGCCGAGCTTTGCGCTCAGACCACTCCGACGTCTTCGTAGTCGACCATGCGCACGCCGCGGCGGGCCTTGTCTTCTTCGGTGGCGGCGCGCACGCTTTCATAGAGCGCCACGACATCCGTCTTAATCTGAAGGACGTGCAGCTCGGGAGTCGTCTTGTCGAACGTCTTGAGCATGAGGTTTCCGGTCCCCATGATGCGCTGCCCGAAGGGTCGCTCTACCGTGTAGTCGGCCACACGGTAGAGGTCGATCTGCTCCAGCTTTTTCGAAAGCACGCCCGTCTCCACCACGATGCGCCGGTTGGTGATGCGATAGTGCCGCCCCAGCGTCTGGAACCAACGCACGATGAGCCAAAGGCCCAAGCTCAGGATCACGAGCAGGAGCGTACCGAACCCTGGAACCAAGGCCGCCCGTCCTTCGAACAGCACTTGCTCACCTTCGTGCAGCGCGATCGCGCTAGAAGCACCAGCCATGGGGTTCCGGGTAGCACGGCCAAGAGGGCGCGAGAATCTAGCTGGCCGGCCTTGCCCCCGGATTGTCCTAAGACGCCCCAATGCACGCGGGTGGCTTGACGAAAGTCGGGGCGGTTGCTGAGCTTGTCCGGAATGCCAAATCCGCCCGAGGTGCGCATCGCCCTGTTCGGGATGAAGGGTGCTGGCAAGACAACGCTGCTGGCCAGCTATTTCGGCAACCAGCAGCGCCACGCGTTCGAGGAGCAGCACGGCTATCGGCTGGAGGCGGCCGACGCGGCGCAAGGTAGCCTACTTCTGTCGCGCTACTATCGACTCGAGGGTGGCGACTTCCCGGTTGGGACCGACGGCTTCGACGAGTTGCGCTTTGGCCTGAAGGTGCACGAGCTGCCGACGCCGAGCCTAACGGTCGTCTGGTACGACTACCCTGGCGGCTGGTGGGAAACCGCGCCAAGCGATGAAGCAGAACGCAGCGCGCGCCGCAACGCGCTGCAGAAACTGTTGGAGAGCCACGCCGCTATTCTGCTGATCGACTCCGAACGCTACAGCGCGGAGGGGCTCACCTACGTGCGCAGCCTCTTCGACCAGTTCCGCGCAGAAATTCGGCGCATCACCAACGAGCTCTCGGCGCTGGGAAAGGCGCCGTATTTTCCGGAGCAGTGGCTGATCGCCTTCTCCAAGGCAGATCTCTTGCCCGAGAGCTGCACGGCGTTAACGCTGGGCGAAGCTTTGCGTGAGGGCGCGGCGGATCAGCTCTCGGGCGTGCAAAAGGCGGTGGGCAGATCGGCTAGCTTCGGCCAGGAAATCTTGCTGCTGTCGGCGGTCAAGGGGGACGGGC
>Ga0163144_10008506_pt1 | contig 22203 bp, 19 predicted proteins | sample OliLak19BULKMAT1_FD_123175 | JGI IMG/M metagenome (GOLD analysis project Ga0163144, IMG submission 123175) | Freshwater microbial mat bacterial communities from Lake Vanda, McMurdo Dry Valleys, Antarctica - Oligotrophic Lake LV.19.BULKMAT1 | ecosystem: Environmental > Aquatic > Freshwater >... | reverse complement strand
CGCCCACTGCGCATGGGATAATGGTGGGTTCGAGTTAATCCCCATGAAAACCTGTTATTTCGACGCATTTTCCGGCATCAGTGGCGATATGACCGTGGGCTCGCTGATCGACGCGGGCGCGGATGGCCGGGCGCTGATCGAGGCGCTCGATTCGCTGAACCTGGGCGCCTCCTACTCCTTTGAAAAGACCAAACGCCGCGGTATTGGCGCCACCAAGTTCCATGTCAACGGCGGAGAGCAGAAGGCCCATCGGCATCTGCCGCATATCGTCAAAATCATCGAGAATGCTACGCGTTTGAGCGATTTGACGAAGAAGCGATCCATCGCGGTGTTCAATGCGCTGGGCGGGGCGGAATCAAAGATTCATCATCAACCGCTGGAGAAAGTCCACTTCCACGAAGTGGGCGCGGTGGACTCGATTTCCGATATTGTCGGGGCCTGTTACGGGTTCGAGCTGTTGGAAATCGAGGAGATTTACTGCTCTCCGATAAACGTCGGCAGCGGGACGGTGGAGACCGACCATGGCACACTGCCGGTTCCGGCGCCGGCGACGGCGGAGTTGTTGGTGAACAAGCCGATTTATTCGAAAGGCCCGGAGATGGAATTGACCACGCCAACCGGGGCGGCGATTGTGTCGACGCTGGCGGTGGGATTTGGGTCAATGCCGGCGATGACGATTTCGAGTACTGGCTTCGGCGCGGGGACCAAGGAGTTCCCGATGCAGGCGAACGTTTTGCGCGCGGTGATTGGGGCGCGGTCGGCGGCGGTGGAGTCGACGACGGTGACGGTGATTGAGGCGAATATCGACGATTCGACGCCGCAAATTCTGGGCTACGCGATGGACCGGCTGTTCGCGGCGGGCGCGTTGGATGTGACCATTCAGCCGTTGCTGATGAAGAAGAACCGGCCGGGATCGCTACTGTCGGTGATTGCGAATCCGGCGGACCAGGAAGCGTTGGCGAAGATCATTCTGGAAGAGACGACGACGCTGGGGCTGCGGATGTTTGCGGCGGAACGGCGGGTGCAGGCGCGCAGTGAAATTGTGGTAGAGACGGCATACGGAAAAGTGCGAATGAAGGTGACTTCGCAGGGCGCGAGTCCGGAGTATGACGACTGCCGGGCGCTGGCGGCGGCGCAGGGTGTGCCCTTAAAAAAAGTGCTCGCAGACGCGCAGTTTGCTTATTTGAAAGAGTTCTAGCCTCCTCATGGAAAAGTTCTACATTACAACACCGATTTACTACGTGAATGCCGCGCCGCACATCGGGCATGCGTATACGACGATGGCCTCCGACGTTCTGAAGCGTTACAAGAGGATGCAGGGCTTTGACGCACGGTTGACGACCGGCACGGATGAACACGGGCAGAAGATTGAGCGGAGCGCGCGGAAGGCCGGGAAGTCACCGCAGGAGTTTACGGATACGATTTCGGCGGAGTTCCGGCAGACGTGGGAGAACTTCGGGTTCGGGATCGACTACTTTCAGCGGACGACTTCGGAGTCCCATGCAAAGAAGGTGCGGGAGCTGTATCAACGCTGCAAGGACAACGGGTACATCTACAAAAGCTCGTATACCGGGTACTACTCGGTGGTGCAGGAAGCGTTTGTGCAGGATGCGAAACCGGGCGATGTAGATCCGGAGACGGGCCAGCCGTTGGAACTTGTCACCGAGGAGAACTGCTTCTTCAAGTTGGGGCAGTTCACGGACCGGTTGATCGCTTTTCACGAGGAAAATCCGGACTTTTTGCAACCGGAGACGCGGCGGAATGAAGTGCTGGCGTTCCTGAAGCAGGAAGGCGGATTGAAGGACCTTTCCATCAGCCGGACGACGATCAAGTGGGGCATCCCGGTTCCGGATGAGCCGGACCATGTGTTCTATGTGTGGTTCGACGCACTGACGACTTATATGAGCGCGGTGAACGGGACGAATTTGTGGCCAGCGGACATACACATGATCGGCAAGGAGATTGTGCGTTTTCACGCGATTTACTGGCCGGCGTTTCTGTGGGCGGCGAATTGGCCGTTGCCGAAGAAGATTTACGCGCATGGGTTCCTGTTGTTCGACAACAACAAAATGTCGAAGTCGCGCGGGAATATTGTGCGGCCGGAGCCTATCCGGCAGGCAATGGGAGCGGATGCGCTTCGCTATTATCTGCTGCGGGAGATCGTGTTTGGGGCCGACGGCAACTTTGCTTATGACGCGATGGTGACGCGGTATAACGCGGATCTGGCGAATGGATTTGGCAATCTGGCGAGCCGGACGCTGAGCATGATTCATCAGTACCGCGGCGGCGTGGTGAAGCTGTGCGGTAAGCAGACGTTACCGATCGGCGTGACGATTTCCGGGGCGATTGAGGGTTACGAGAGGCTGGATTTCTCAAAGGCGCTGGAGAGCATTTGGGGCCTGATCAGCGCGGCGGACAAGTACATTGTGGAGCAGGCGCCGTGGAAGCTGGCGAAGGATGCGAACGCGGCTGAGCAGTTGGACACCGTGTTGGCGAATGTTTATGACGCCTTGCGTGTGGTGACGGTACTGGCTGCGCCGGTGCTGCCGGATTCTTGCGCCCGGATCTGGAAGTTGCTGGGGTTTGAAACACCCGTTGAAGACGCGCGGATGGGGTCTTTAGAGGATGTGGCTATTGAGGAATCGCGCTCGATTCGGGCGGTTGAGCCCGTGTTCCCGCGGCTGGACATGAAAGTGACGATTGATAAATTGAACGAACTGGAACAGCAGGAAGCGGCGCGGCAGGCGGTTTTGTTGGGTAAGACGGCCGAAGAGCCGAAGCCGGCCGATGAAGGCACGGAAATTCCGTTGGCCGATGAGATCACGATTGACGATTTTGTGAAGGTCGATTTGCGTGTGGGCGAAGTGAAGTTCGCCGAGCGTGTGAAGGGCGCGGACAAACTGCTCCATTTGAAAGTAGACATTGGCGAAGCGGAGCCGCGGACGATTGTGGCGGGAATCGCACTGGTTTATGAGCCCGAGAAACTGATTGGCCGGAAAGTGGTGATCGTCGCCAATCTGGCTCCGCGGAAGTTGCGTGGGATTGAGAGCCGGGGGATGATCGTGGCCGCGTCGCTCGAGGGGGGCAAGCCAGTCCTTGCTGGTTTCCTGGAGCACGTGCCGGTGGGCGCGCGGTTGAAGTAGATGTGGATCGACTCGCACTGCCATTTGGACGGGAAGCGCTTCGACGAGGACCGGGAAGCTGTAATTGAGCGGGCGCTGGCGGCGGGCGTGACGACAATGCTGGCGATCGGGACAGGCGAGGGACCGCCGGATTTGGACGCGGGCGTTCGACTGGCTGAGAAGTACCCATTTATTTACGCGAGCGTCGGCGTGCATCCGCATGACGCTTCAAAGTGGACGGCGGAATGCGCGCCGATTCTGCGGGAGCGGATGGGCCACTCGAAGGTAGTGGCGCTGGGGGAGATCGGACTGGATTATCACTACGATTTCTCGCCTCGCGAGGTGCAGCAGCGGGTGTTTGTGGAGCAGATGGAGATTGCGGCGGAGGCGCGGCGGCCGATCCTGATTCATACGCGGGAGGCGTGGGACGATACGTTCGCGCTGATCGAAAAGCACTGGACGCCAACGGGACTGCCGGGCGTTATGCACTGTTTCACGGGCGGGCCGGTGGAGGCGAGGCGGTCCTTGGATTTGGGATTTACGCTGAGTTTTTCGGGTGTAGTGACGTATCCGAAGGCCCCTGAGGTGAGGGAGGCGGCATTGCTGACGCCGTTGGACCGGATGCTGGTGGAGACGGACGCGCCGTACCTGGCTCCCGTGCCATTTCGCGGGAAGCGGAACGAGCCGGCGTATGTGGCGCGGACGGGCGAGATGCTGGCCGGATTGTTGGGGGTAACGGCGGAGGAATTGGCACGCCGGACCAGTATTAATTTTGGAATACTATTCCCGGCGACTGCATCTGTATAAGTGACAGTGAGAGCGACTGCGATACACTTGGATATTTAATGGGTATCAGCCGGATTGGTCAAGCCTTAACGGCCCGCGAAATCCTTAACCTTGTCGATAAGGATATGCGCCGGGTGGAAGAGGTTATGCGTCTGGAGTCGGTGGCTTCGGTGGAAGCCATTTCCGCGATCAACAAGCACATCCAGGCGAGCGGAGGAAAGCGGCTGCGTCCGACGCTGGTTTTGCTTTCGACCCAGCTTTTTGCGCCTCTAACGGACACTGCGATTGCGATGGCGGCGGTGGTGGAGATGATCCACACGGCGACGCTGGTTCATGACGATGTGATTGACGCGGCGGAAATGCGGCGGGGAAAGCCGTCGACAAACGCGTTGTGGGGCAACCAGACTTCGGTTCTCTCGGGCGACTGGTTGTATATGCAGGCGTTTCAGGTCGCTGTCCGGGCGCGGAATTTCCGGATTTTGGATCTGCTGATCGGGTTAACCCAGTTGATGGTGGAAGGCGAGTTGCTGCAGTTGGAGCGGCTAGGGCGGATCAACATCAGCGAAACCGATTACATGGAACTGGTGGACCGGAAAACGGCGAGCCTTTTCAGCATCTGTGCGCGGCTCGGGGCGATGACGGGCGGTGCGAACGAAGTTGACGAAGCACGGCTGGGTGAATTTGCGTGGAACCTGGGAATTGCGTTTCAACTCGTCGACGACGTTTTAGATTTCACTTCGCGGGAGAAGATTCTGGGCAAGCCGGTGGGCAACGATTTACGCGAGGGCAAGGTGACGCTGCCGCTGGTTTACGCGTTACAGGACGCGACCGCGGCGGAACGCGAGAAGGTCGCGACCGTCTTGCGTGAACAGGACTACAAGAGCGTCCGGTTCGATGAAATCACGGGAATTTTGAAGCGCTATAACGGCGTGGAGCGGGCCATGGAACGGGCGGAGCATTTCACGGAGCGGGCGCGGACGTTGATCGGCGAGTTCCCGGAATCGGCCTACCAGCGAGCGCTGTTCAGCGTGACCGAGCTGGTCACGGCCCGCGATCACTAGTCGTTTTCGAACGTGATGGCGGATTCAGCGCCGAATTTGCGATAGTTCCGGAAGTTGATCTCATTGCGGCTGCAATAGGTGGTGGCCGACTGGCAGATGATGTTCTCGCTGCGAACAGGCAGGAGGACAAGCTTGCCGCTGATGCGAACGAGTCCATACTCCAGGACGAGATCGACCCGGTTGAATTCGAAATTGTCGGGGAAGGACGTCGCGCGCTGCTCGATTTTTAGAACGCGCTTGGACTCCCTATCGATCCAGATAACTCCCTTGTAGGGCGGTTGGTAGGCTTTGGAGTCTCCGGGAATGATTCGCCAGTGGGAATTGGGCTGCTGAACAGTGTAGTCATACGCCACCGCGTCGCGACCGCCCACTCGCTGTTGCCCGCGCTTTACAAATTTGGCCGCGGTGGAGGTGGATAGGATGTCCTGCTGGGTCGTGGCAAATTCTCCGGTGGACCAGGCGCCGGACTTTTCGACTGCCTTGGTTGAGGCCTTGCCGTTGATGGATATCTTCCGGTATTCTTCTTTTCCTTTGTCGACGACGACTTCCGCGCTCACGATGTCAATCGCCTGCCACTGAAATGGCTTGGTTTCCGAATGGTAGCGCGTGGTGTGCTGCTGGACGATGAAGGACGGGAGGGTTTCGGTAAAATCGTCCGCGGCTTGCCGGGCCGCTTCAATAAACGGATCTATTTTGGGACCTGGAGCGATGGGGGGATCCTCTTTGTATTCCCTTGGGTCGATTTTCGGTTCGGCCACGGCCACGGCAATGGGCCCAGCAGCCGGTTCCGGGTCTGGCGCGCGGCGAGTCGGGGCGGGCTTACCGCGACGAAGGACGGGTTTGTCATCGTCTTTGACGGCAGTGGACACGCGCGTAGCGGTGTCGAGTTGGGGGGGGGCCGGCGCGGGCGCGTCCGCGGCTTCCTTCTCCGCTGGCGTGCCGGGGCGCGTGAGGGTGACGCGGAGGGCGGTCTCTTCGTCATCGGGACTGAAGGAAACCTGGAGCTGGTCGCCGGGCTTAAGAAGCGAATCGCGGATGGCCTTGCCATCCTTGTCGATGAACTCCGTCTTGGTGAGCAGGCGGAATTGAACCGTTCCCTTGTCCTTGGTGTCGAGGGCGAGTTTCTTCTCCTCCAGGAGACGCAAAGTGCCGTCCACGGATTGCAGCGTCTCCGCGACGATTTTGGGGGTCTCTTTGGCTTCCGCTTCCTTGGGCTTGCGCTTGGGAAATTTGATACTTGGAATAGGGAGGCCCCCGCCGGAGCCCTGCGGGTACTGTCCGGGTTGGCCGCCCGGCGGATATTGTCCGGGAGGGTACTGTCCGGGCGGATACTGCGCGTGAAGCATTAAAGCGACCAGAAAAGCGCAGGGGAGCAGGTATCGGACCATGGACAGACCTCGTCGTAAGTTTATTTCTTTTTTGGCCTCCCCGTACAATAGAAAGGTGGAATTTGCATTTGAAGTGACTCCGCGCGAGGTGGAGGACCGGCGGGCTGCCGGGGAAAAGCTATGCCTGATCGATGTCCGCGAGGACTCGGAGTGGCAGATCTGTCGCATTGAAGGGGCGAATCTTGTGCCGATGAACACCGTTCCCGCGCGGGTGCAGGAACTGGAGGCGCAGGCCGACTCGACGCCATTAATTGTTTACTGCCATCACGGGGTTCGCAGCCTGAATGTCGTGCACTGGCTGCGGCGGAATGGCGTGGAAAACTGTCAGAGCATGATGGGCGGCATTGACCGCTGGAGCGCTGAGATCGATCCGGCCGTGCCGCGCTATTAGTACAATTCGAGAAGTGCAACCTCACGCTTCCCGACGCCAATTCTTGCGACTACTCGCCGGATCCGCCGCCCTGACGGCACAGGCGCCGCCACCGCCGAACATCGTGTTCATCATGGCGGACGACCTTGGCTACGGCGACCTGGGGTGCTTCGGTCAGAAGATCATCCAGACGCCGAATATCGATCGCCTGGCGGCGGAAGGCATCCGCTTCACGGACGCCTATGCCGGCTGTACCGTCTGCGCGCCATCGCGCTCGGTCTTGATGACCGGCAAACACATGGGCCATACCTCGGTACGCGCCAACACCGGCGGCGTGCCGCTGCTCGCCGAGGACGTGACCGTGGCCGAAGTCCTGAAACAAGCCGGGTACATGACCGGAGCGTATGGAAAATGGGGCATTGGCGACATCGGCTCCGACGGCGTGCCGTGGAAACAGGGCTTCGACAACTACTTCGGCTATCTCCACCAAATACATGCTCACAATCAGTACCCGGGCTTTCTTTATTCCAATGACGAAGTGACGCCGTATCGCGATAATTACGGCGGATACAAGGACATCTACGGAAACGACATGATCGCTCGTCTGGCGACCAGTTTCCTGCACGAAGCGAAGATGAAGAAGAAGCCGTTCTTTTTGTATTTGCCGCTGACGCTGCCGCACTTGGAACTGCTGGTGCCTGCGGACTCGATGCAGCCTTACGACAAGATCATTGTCGAGGACGGACCGTACCGCGACTTGCGGAATCACTATGCCACTCAGAGCAAACCGCGCACCGCTTACGCGGGGATGGTGTCGCGGGTCGACCGGTATGTTGGCAAGTTGATGGAGACCGCCAAAGAGCTGGAGATGGAGGACAACACGATCTTCTTCTTCTGTAGCGACAACGGCACCGCCACGCCCATTTGGAACGATAAAGGGTACTTCAACAGCGCCGGCCCGTTCCGCGGCCACAAGACGACGATGTATGAGGGCGGCCTGCGCACCCCGATGATTGTCCGCTGGAAAGGACGTGTAAAGCCCGGCGTCGTCAGCAATTTGCCGTGGTACTTCGCCGATGTGTTGCCGACGCTGGCGGAGTTAGCCGGTGTTCCGGTTCCGGCCGGCTTGGACGGCATTTCCGTTGTGCCGACCTTGCTGGGGAAGGGCACACAGAAGAAGCACGAATACCTGTACTGGGAGTTGCCAAAATACGACAAAGCGACCGGCGCCTTCGCCAGCGAAGTGCCGATGCAGGCGGTGCGCATGGGGAATTGGAAAGGCGTGCGCCCGGCAGCGGGCGGAGCGTTGGAACTCTACGATTTGTCGAAGGACATCGGCGAGAAGACGGACGTCGCGGCGAAATTCCCAGCGGTCGTGAAGAAAATAGAGGCGATTTGCAAAACGGCGAGGGAGGCCCCGCGGGTGCAGAAGGATATCCCGAATCCCCACTTCCCGGGCTAGAAGCCTACGTCTTTCCGAGCACCGACCGGTTGAAATACGGTAATCTCGATAAGGAATAAGGGATTCCTCTTTCAGACAGTGACGACTTCGGTCAAAGGTGAATACGCCCTGCATGCGCTGTTCGACTTAGCCACGCAGAATGCCAGCGGCCCGGTGAAGATTGCGGACATTGCCCGCCGTCAGAAAATTCCGCAGAAGTTCCTGGAATTGATTCTGTCGGGGTTGAAGCAGGGCGGCTTTGTCGAATCGCGCCGAGGCGCTGACGGCGGATATATGCTGGCGCGCGGTGCGGAGGCGATTACAGTGGGGGAAGTGTTGCGCCACATTGAGGGGGCACGCAACTCCGGCGCGCGGTCGCGAAAGCGTGTGGAAACGCCGTTTTCGTCCATGTGGACGCAGGTCGATCGCTCGGTATCCGCGGTGATCGATCATACTACCTTCGCCGATCTCGCGCGCACTTGGAAGGACCGTCAGAGCAAGTACATCCCCAACTGGGAAATATAGTTCCACGCGGGCAGTAGCCGAAAGGAGAGGCAAATGATTTTTCAGGACAATTCGCTGAGTATTGGCAACACGCCGTTGATCCGGTTGAACCGTGTCACTGACGGCGCGGGGGCCACGGTGCTCGCGAAAATTGAGGGCCGGAATCCGGCCTATTCTGTAAAGTGCCGCATCGGCGCTTCCATGGTCTGGGACGCCGAAAAACGCGGAGTTTTGAAACCGGGAATGGAGCTGATTGAACCCACCAGCGGCAACACCGGGATTGCGCTGGCGTTCGTGGCGGCTGCCCGAGGGTACCCCATCACCTTGACGATGCCGGAGACGATGTCCATTGAGCGGCGCAAGGTCTTGAAGGCTTTCGGGGCGAATCTCGTTTTGACCGAAGGCGCATTGGGAATGAAAGGCGCGATCGCACGCGCAGAGCAGATAGCGGCCAGCGATCCGGCCAAATTCGTACTGTTGCAACAGTTCAAGAATCCGGCCAATCCGGCGATCCATGAACAGACCACCGGCCCGGAAATTTGGAGCGACACCGAAGGCAAGATCGACATACTTGTCTGCGGCGTTGGCACCGGCGGCACCATCACCGGCATCTCCCGTTACATAAAAGGTACGAAGGGTAAGGCCATCAAATCCGTGGCGGTGGAGCCCGTTGGCAGCCCGGTTATCACACAGACAATGAACGGCGAAGCGGTGAAGCCTGGACCTCACAAGATTCAGGGTATCGGCGCCGGTTTCGTGCCCGACACTCTCGACCTTTCCGTCGTCGATCAAGTGGAGCAGGTGTCGAACGAAGAATCGATCGAGATGGCTCGCCGGTTGGCGCGAGAAGAAGGGATACTCTGCGGTATTTCGTGCGGTGCGGCCGCGGTTGCCGCGATTCGACAGGCGAAAGATCCCGCCAATGCCGGGAAAACGATCGTCGTTGTTCTTCCCGATTCCGGGGAACGGTATTTGACGAGCGTCCTTTACGAAGGATTGTTCAGCGAGTAAACCAAAAATAGCGCCGTAAATGAAAAGCACCGCCCGAGGGCGGTGCTTTTTTGCGGGCGGACGCAATTAGGTGTAGGGGTGAACGCGCCCGCCCGTCGTAACGGGGATTAAAGATATAGCGTTTCCCACCGTACTAAGGTTACGGAGTATTAAAAATATCCCGAAAATGGAAGGAGTACTGAAAATCGGGGAATGGCGAACTCGGCGTCATGCGAAGAAAAAGCGAAGAAAGCACTTGACCGCTGTTCAAATATCCCGCATACTGAGGGCGAATAAACAGCGAATCGAGGCGGTCCAATGATCAGGTCTTCTAATTCTCCCTTCTCCCTGGCAGTATCCGATGCACCGTTGTCCATTGGGCCCTCGGGCTGGCACTATCCGCACTGGGATGGCGCTATTTATCCTCGCCAACGCCCGCGTGGATTCCACCCGCTGGATTTTCTTTCCCAGCGCTTTGACGCCGTCGAAATAGCGGCGTCGTTTGAGACGGATATCCGTCCTGAACTCGCGCGACTCTGGATGGCGAAGGTCCAGGCGAATCCCCGCTTCCAGTTTACGGCCCGCCTGCACCGCCGTTTTACGCATGAGCGCCAGTTGGACGCCGCCGCCGTCGACTCCTTTAACGTCGGGCTACGCGAACTCAAGCGCGATAAACGGCTGGGCGCGGTATTGATGCAGTTTCCCTGGTCTTTTCGCTTCACCAAGGAGAACCGGGACTATTTCATTGAGCTTCGCCGCGCGTTCCACGAGTTTCCGCTGGTCGCCGAAATGCGGCACGAGAGCTGGATGTCGTCCGAAGCTGTCGGCACGCTGATCGATTACCGCGTCGGCTTCTGCAATCTCGATCAGCCGGAACACGTGCGCGCCATGCCGCCCACGGCGTTTCTCACCTCCCCCATCGCTTACTTCCGGCTCCACGGGCGACAGCGCGCCTGGTGGTGGAACGAGTACCAACAGGGCACACGGCCACAGAATGGAAATCATCGCGGGTATGCCTATTCGCCGTCGGAATTGAACGACTGGAAGAGCCGTGTGGAGCAGGTTCGCGGCATCGCGGAGCGGTCGTTCTGCTTTTTCACTAACGATGGCGGGGGACAATCTGTCGTCAATGCCATGCAGTTCAGCAGTATGTGCGAACGGCCTTCCCGGCGTGCGGCAGGGAACGAGATGGAGCAAATTCTGGAACTGGCGGTTGCCTAAGCCCCTTCCGTTCCCGTTAAGATCCTGTTACAGTAGCGTAACAAAACCGTCGTTAGGGAGTGTGCTGCTATGCGGGCTGCCATGTTGCTTGCCGTCTGTGCCACGTTTGCTTGGGCACAGTCATTTACCGGATCCATCTTGGGAACCGTGCGAGACGCGAGCGGAGCATTGGTTCCGGGAGCCAAGGTTACCGTCACAAATGTCGATACGAATCTGCGTTCGCAGGAGACATCCGGCACGGATGGATTCTATCGCGCCAACAGTCTGCCCCCGGGAAACTACCGCGTCGAAGTGACGGCATCCGGCTTCAAAAAGTCTGTTCGTGAACGGCTGAACCTGCAAATTACCCAGCAAATGCAGGTTGATGTCGCGCTCACCATCGGCGAAGTTGTCGATTCTATCGTGGTGACCGCCGATGCTGTCGCCCTGGAAACGACTACGAGTTCTATCGGTAAGGTCGTTGAGAACCGGCGTATCGTCAACTTACCGCTCAACACCCGCAACGTCTATTCCTTGATCTACCTGACGCCGGGAGTCTCCGGCACCATCGGCAACAGCTACGGCGAAATGCGTTACTCCGTCAACGGCGCTCGTGCCCGCATGATGGACACCCTTATCGACGGCGTCACCGCATCCCACTCAACCGTCAATGGCCTCTCCGGCGGTATCTCGGTCTTTCCGTCCGTTGACGCCATTGAAGAATTTAAAGTAATGGGTTCCAACTACTCTGCCGAGTACGGGCGGTCGATGGGCAGCGTCCTCAATGTCGCATTCAAAAGCGGAACCAACGCGCTTCACGGAAGCGCCTATGAATTTCTGCGCAACTCCGTCCTGGACGCCAACAACTTCTTCGACAATCGGCTTGGCCGCGGCCTCTCCAGCTTCAAACGCAGCCAGTTTGGCTACGTCCTGCAAGGGCCTATCAAGAAGGACAAACTTTTCTTCATGACCAGTTTTGAGGGGCTCCGTTCGCGCAGTTTCGCGCGCCGCGTATTCACGACCCCTACCGATCTGGAGCGCCAGGGCAATTTCTCCCAGACCTTCAACATCGTCTCCGGCCAGCCCGCGCTGATTCAGATGTTCGACCCCTTCTCCACCCGCGCCAATCCCGCTGGCGGCAACATCCGCGATGCCTTCCCGGGGAACGTCATCCCCTCCAGCCGCTTTGATCCCGTAGCCCAAAACGTCGTCAAATACTACCCCCGCGCCAACACCGCCGGCGCCGCCATTACCAATCAAAACAACTACGCCGCCAGCGGTTCCGGCCAGAACAACATCACCCAGCATGATTACCGCGTCGATTACCAGATTAACGACCGGCAGCGCATATTCGGGCGCTACTCGACGCGCTTAAATGACAATGTGCCGCTCAAGAGCTTCCCGGATGAGCTCACCATCGCCGAAGGCCGCATTGTGGAAGAGGATCACGTCCACGGCGGCGTGGCTGATTACACGAACACGATCAGCGGTTCCACCATCCTCAACGTCCGCCTCGGCTACGCCCGCACGCTGTACGTTTATAACAACCAAAGCTTAGGGTTCAAGCCTTCCTCGCTCGGCCTTCCTTCGGGATATGACATCGGCCCCGATTTTCAGATGTTCCCCGGCTTCGCCGCCAGCGGTTATGTCGGCCTCGGCAGCGGTGACCATCGCCGCAACGCCTTCATGAGCTATACGACGCTGGCCAACCTCACCAAAATCATCGGCCGCCATTCCATTAAGACCGGCTTTGAAGGCCGGTTGCTCCGCGTCAATACCAACGAAGCCCGTTCGGCCGGCGACTTTAGTTTCGGCGCCGGCATGACGCAAGGGCCGAATCCAAACCAAGCTTCCGCTACCGCCGGCAACGGTCTGGCGTCTCTGCTACTCGGCGCCGGCTCGGGAGGTTCGTTGATTCAGAATTTCAAAAATGTGGCCACCCAGAGCTTCTACTACGCCGGCTATTTCCAGGACGATTGGCGCATCAACTCGAAATTGACCATCAACCTCGGGCTCCGATGGGACATCGATACGCCCCGCTCCGAACGGTTTAACCGCACGAACTATTTCGACCCGAACATCGCCTCCCCGCTCGCCAATGTCGTCCCCGGCCTGAAGGGCGGGCTTGTCTTTGTCGGCGTCGATGGGAAGCCGCGCACTCAGTTCCCGAAAGACCTCAACAACCTCGCGCCTCGTCTCGGCTTCGCCTATCAGATTGGCAAGAAGACCGTCTTCCGTGCAGGTTACGGCCATCTTTATGGCGCCGGATTCCAAGCCGCGGCCGGCACCATCGGCACCCAGGGTTTCCGGACGGACAACGCGTGGGTAGCCTCCATCGACGGTATTCGCCCCACCAATTTATTGCGCAATCCTTACCCGGATGGCTTCGCCCAACCGCCGAACGCTTCCAAAGGCCTCCTGACTCAGGTTGGATCCACTATCCAAGCAGCCACGCAAGACATGCTGACCAACTGGAATCGGCAGATCAACGCTAATATCCAGCGCGAATTGCCCGGCGGCTTCCAATTGGAAGTGGCGTATGTCCACACCCGCGGCTTCCATCTTTTCCGGAACACCGAAGGTGGCTTAACGCTGAATCAGCTTCCGAAGGAGCAGATGGCCCTCGGGGCGTCTCTCAACGACCTGGTTAATAACCCGTTTTTCGGCACGCCCGGCGGCGTCGGTCTCCTCGCCAGCCGCACCGTCCGCCGCGCCCAACTCCTCCGTCCGTTCCCGCAGTTCGATACCATCACGCCCATCTATTCCAGCGGCGCGAGCAACTTCTATCACGCCCTGCAAACAACCATCACCAAGCGCTATAGCAAGGGCCTCATGCTGGAGGGAAGCTATACGTGGGCGAAGAACATGGACGACGGTGAGAGCCATCAGGACAGCTACAATTTACTTGACGACCGCGCTATTTCGTCAATCGATCTGAAACACCGCTTCGTCATGAGCTACATCTACGAACTCCCCTTCGGCCGCAATCGAAGGTTCGGTTCCGATTGGTCGCGCGCCGTGGATCTGGCCATCGGCCAATGGCAGATGAACGGCATCTCCACTTACTCCAGTGGTACGCCGCTCGGACCGTCGGCCTCGAATACGGCGGGGATTTACAACGTCTCTATTCATGCGAATAACGACGGCCGCAGCCCACGCCTCGATGGCAAGGTCGACCAGCGGTTGGAGCGCTACTACGACACCACGGTCTTCACCCAGCCCGCCGCCTTCACCTTCGGCAACGCGTCGCAGCGATTCAACGATCTCCGCGCCGACATCACGCAGAACTACGATCTTTCGTTGTTCAAGGACTTCGTGATCAAGCAGCGGGACGCCGGAAATTTGCGTGCCCAGTTTCGCGCGGAGGCGCTCAACGCCTTCAATACCCCGCGCTTCGGATCGCCGAACACCTCGGTCACGTCTTCCGCTCGCGGAACCATCAATTCACAGGCCAACTCGCCTCGCCAAGTCCAGTTGGGCCTAAAGATCCTTTGGTAGCTTCCGGTCGGGACGTTTCCCGCAGCATTAATAGAGAAACGCCAGGCCGCATCTATCCGCGAGGTCCTGGACGACCGCTGATTGGTATCTTTCACAACGGGAGGAACGGCCGTGTCGACCTGCGTAGTCAGCCTGGGCGTGAACGGCAGTACGCCATCCGATCACCCCAAAGCGGTCTTTCAAGACTATTCACGCGGCATCGCCAGAATCCGGAAGGGGCTCGCCAAAGCCGGGTTCCGGGGCGAATTCCTGTCCTGGTACCAGCAATACCCCGACGGTTCTCCCACGGCCCGGGAGGCGCCATTCGCGTTCAAGCCGTTTTGTTTTTCTGTCGCCCGAAAGCAAGGCTACCGGCTCGTCCTTTGGATGGACGCTGGCATCCGAGTTAAACAGTCGCTCGATCCGCTCTTCGAATCGATAGAACGCCGAGGCTACCTGTTTTTCCCCGAGCGGCGCCGGGTGGGAGAGTTCTGCAAGGATGACGCCCTCGGCCCTCTCGGCATAACTCGAGAGGAGTCTTTTGCAATTCCATCCTGCTGGGCTGGAGTGGTCGGATTGGATTTTCAATCGCCGCCGGCGGTTGAATTTCTTCGTCTATGCAAGGAACGTGCCGTTGACGGAGTGACCTTTCCGGGACCCAAGTGGAGCGGTGTGGGGGACTGGCCCCGGATTGCGTCCCAGGATCCGCGGGTGAAGGGCCATCGGTACGGCCAAACCGCCACCAGCGTCATCGCCTCAAGGCTGGGCATGAACGAATGGGAATCCAAAGAACTATGTGTACGATTTCTAGCCCAGGATCCAGGCTTTGTCCGGCGATATCGCGGGGAATCCCGGACTATGTCGATCCCGAAACCGTGGAGCGCATTCGCGACGCCTTGGATATTCCGCCGGGCAACTTATCAACCGAAGTAGCGGTTCATTTCCGCCATGCTCGCGATCTGGATCGCCATGGTGAAACGTTGGGCGATCACGCGGGGACCGTTCTGGCCCTGGACTACTATCGCCGCGCGCTGCGCGAAGTGCGCGCCGCCTTCGGAGGAACCCGATTCCGTGTGTTCAGCGCCTCCGGGGTGATTCCGGACGGTGTCTTCGAAGCCCGCGACAAGGTGTTGTTGGACGAGCCGTTGCAAGACGCTCCCCCCTCGCTTACACTAAGCCGAATGGCCCGCTGCGGCCATTTTGTGATCGCCAACAGCACATTCGGTTGGTGGGCCGCGTATCTTGGCGTAGCAAAGGGAAAGCGGATCTATGTCCCACGAGACTGGCGGTTCAATAAGCGGGCGCCAGCACAAAGAGGAATCTTCCCGGATGGCTGGCGCCGTATCTAACCCAGCCGATACGGGGATTCGCGGACGAAACGTAGTCTCCGTTATCATTCCGGCCTACAATGCCCAGGACACCATCGCGGCGACCCTGGCTTCAGTCCTTGGACAGACATTGACCTGTTTCGAAGTCATCGTGGTGGACGATGGATCGACCGATCGCACCTCCGAACTCGTCGAGCAGATCGCGCGGAAAGACGGTAGAGTCCGAATTTTGCGACAGAAGAACGCTGGCGTTGCCGAGGCCCGAAATCGTGGGATCAGCGAGAGTGCCGGGGAATGGATCGCGCCGCTGGATGCCGACGACCTCTGGACTCCAGATTATCTGGAACGTAAGGTACAGCACGCGCAAAAGGCCGGTGATGGTGTCGGCGTCGTCTATTCGTGGTCAACCCGGATCGACGTAGAAGGCCTATCTTTGCCCGGCGTGTCGGCGGCTTCGGTCCGGGGAAAGGTGCTTTCGACCCTCCTATGTCACAACTTCCTCGGCAATGGGAGTTGTACCCTGATCCGTAAGTCGGCGCTCGAATTGGTAGGCGGATACGATCGGCGCCTTAGTCCCACCGAGGACTGGGATCTGTATTTGCGCTTGGCCGAGCGTTTTGAGTTCGAGCCCGTCCAACAGTTTTTGGTCAAATACCGGCAGAACGCGCTGAGCGCGTCCAGGAACCACAAAGCCATGGCGGAGGGGCAGGCGAAGATGCTCCTTGATATGCGAAACCGCAATTCGCGAGTCCCCGCGTGGCTTTGCAGGTATTCTCAGAGCAACCTGTATATTTACTTCGCGAGACGAAATCGGGAGACCGGCGATGCGGCCGCCGTGAAGTATTGGTTGCGCCGCGCGACCGAGGCGCATGGATTCGCCTGGCTCCGGCCGGACTGGTGGTGGTTGCGGATGTTTGGGGCATCGACAGGTGGGGGGCGAAAGGTGGGTTCCAGTCCGTCAGCGTTGCCGTCTACCGTCAGAAAGTCCCTGGAGCTACAGTCTCAACTCATTGGATCCACCCTGTTACACCGGTTACTGTGCCTGCTGGTCCGCTTCGATCCGCCCGGTCCGGTGGCTCGCCCGTAACAGATCGCGGTAATGCAGCCCCAATCGTTGAGCGGACTCTTCCACTCCGAATCCTGCCTCGCCGAGCTGGCGGAGCGCGGTATCGGTATCGATGCGCCGTCCTCGCAGCCGATCGAGCGCCGCGGCCCAATCCTCGACCGGCTGGCCGATCCCCAACGCCTCGATTGCCGGAAGAACCCGCGCCTCAGAAGTGATTCGATCCGAAATCAGCGCGGGCAAGCCGGCCGCCTGGGCCTCCAACAGCGAGATCGGGAGGCCCTCCGCCAGCGAAGGCAGCAAAAATACGTCGAAAAGCCCGAGCAGGAGTTCGGGTACATCGTCGCGCGCGCCAAGAAACTGAAGCCGCCCGGAAAGGCCCATTTGACGCGCCCGTTCCGAAAGCGCTGGGAGCAACGCGCCGTCTCCCACCAGAACAAAATAGGCTTCGGCTCTGTGCGCGGTGTAGTGCGCGGCCAGATCGAGAATGAAGCCCTGATTCTTCACCGGGTCGGACCGGCCGATGTGCCCGATGACGAAAGCGTTCTGGGGAACGCCCAGGCGGCGGCGAATCTCAGGACCGTCGGCCGGACGCTGGAAACGGGCTAAATCGATGCCGCAGTAGTGGACACTCCAGCGCTTCCGGTTCCTCCACCCCTTTCCGAAAAGACAGTTTCCGGCGGCGATGCCGCAAGCTAGGCCCTGGTCCGCGAGTACTCGCTGCAACGCCGCCGCCAGCCGGACCTTCGGTTTGATTTCCCAGCCGCGGAGTGCGTCCTCAGTAACTGAATCTACGTGACTGTGGACGATGATCGCGGGAACGCCGGCGAGGCGGCCGGCGGCCGCGGCTTGCGCGTTCCCGCGATGCATATGACAGTGCAAGATGTCGTACGGGCCATGCTCCCGAAGAATTCGTCGCAGGTTTTGTGCCATCCGCAGCGGCTCGTAGGTACTCTCGCAGACGAAAACTCGCGCGCCGAATGCTTCAAATTTGGCTTGCACGCGAGGATCGATGCCGCCGGTCACCGCCAGATCCATGCGCAGGCCTTCCACCGTAAGGAGCCGCACTATGCTCAGCAGCCAATTTTCCACGCCGCCAAAAACCAGTTCCGCCGCAATATGCAGAATCCGCACAGTAGGTTCGGGTCCGGGCACGGTTAATGGTACCATCGCGATTTAGAAACGGCCCGGAACCTTTGCCCGAAAAGCCCCTCATCGTCGATACCTTTAGCGCGGGCCGCTTTGGCAACCAATTGCTTCGTTTCTTTCACTGGACGGCATAAAGCCGGCCACCTTGTTTCCGGAGTTCCAGGAACAGGCCGCCGCCGCGGTCGTAATCCCCAATTTCCTTCGCTGATGCGGGCCCGGGCGACCGATTCGAATCGATCTCAAACACCAACCGGATTCATATTCTGCCTATAGCGAGCCGCCGAACGCAACGGCCAGATTCCAGCCAGGACAAACCAAAGCGCGAGGAGGACAATAAGCGGGAATAGCATACGCGCCCACGGAACCCCCAGGACGATAGCAAGCGGTGCTGCCGCGCCATGACCCAATGCTCCGGCGATTCCCAGCCAGCCGATCCAACCGGAACCCAGGCTGCGGTCGCGACCGGTAACGACGATTAATCCAATAATCGCCATTGCGAAGAGGGGATAAACTGGCACCGCTAGCGCAAGGCGGGCGGTGAGGACCGGCGTATCGTGCCCGGCGACGAGATGCGCGTGATCGACCGCCGACGCGGTGTGAAGAACCATCTCTAGGGACTGAAGCGTACCGATTAGCCGTGGCGACCAATGAGATGCTCTGCAACGTCGAGGTGCTCGGATCGGAGAGCATGCACTGCGATGCTGTTTGCCGCGATATCCAACATCATCATCGCGCCGCGTGCCAGCGGCTTCTCTGGGTAAGCTCGGCATGGTAGTACTTTGCAAATGCGCTTGTATCAAAGAAGCACTGCGCCTATCAATACGCCCCACGCTCCGCGATCACGGTCTCCGAAACGGACCCGGGGATAGTCGAGAGGAGAACTCTTACTTCCTCAATCGTCGGAAGTTCCACCATGGCTGCGACTTCGGCCCGTACGCGCTCCATGAGTTCGGTATCTAGGCCGACGTGATTGTCGGAGCCATCAATGGTGATTTTTACTCGCTGGTTTTCGTTCAATGCCACGGGTGCCGACAGCCGCCGCATTCCGCCCACGTAGACTTCTACCCAATCCCGGACCAATTGGCGGTTGTGGTGCAACGGTTGCCCAAGAGCCAACTCAATAGACTTATAGACGATTCTGTGGCTGGTGCTTGCTGCCCCTGGCTTTAAAAAAGAGAAGCCAGATTGAGCACAGAGTGGGCGGTCACCTGCCCATTAAGCAGGTGACTTGCGTAGTAATCGCTCAAGGTATTAATTCTATTGGTCGGGGCGACTGGATTCGAACCAGCGACCCCCTGCGCCCAAGGCAGGTGCGCTACCGGGCTGCGCTACGCCCCGACTCTCTTACCATCCTACCACCCCATCACCGCCCGCCCAGCCCGCACTCCGCGTGAATCGCCTTCACCGCCTTCTCCAGCCCATCCCGGCTCACCACCAGGTTGATCGTCAACTCGCTCGAACCCTGCGCGATCGCGATGATGCTGATCCCTTCCCTCGACACCGCCGTAAACACCCGCCCAGCCAATCCCGCCACCCCCCGCATCCCCTCTCCCACCACCGCCAGCAGCCCCACATTCTCATCAATCTCAAACGGCTTCACATACCCGTGCTCCAACTCTAGCGCCAGCGCCTCTTCCAACCCCTTCAACACCATCGGCAGTTCGTCCTTCCTCACCAGGAAACAGAAGCTTTGCCGGTACGACGAACTGGAAAGCGTCAAAACCTCGGCGTTCACAATATCCAATGCATCCAACGCCCGCGCCATCACGCGCGTCCCGCTGATCGACGCCGACGCCGGTTCCACCGACACCAAGGCCACATTCGCCATCGACGTCACCGCCCGCGCCCCGCGCGGTTCATCCGCCCGCAACGCCGCCACAATATGAGTCCCCGGCGCCGCCAAATTGAACGAGTTCTTGCTCCAAACCGGGATTTTCTTCTCCACCAACGGCGCCAAAGTCCGCGGATGTAGCACTTTCGCCCCGTTGTAGGCCAGTTCCGCCGCCTCCGCGTAGGTCACCTCGTCCAGCACCCGCGCGTCCTTCACCAGCCGCGGATCGGCCGTCATGATGCCATCGACGTCGGTCCAGATCCATAACTCGGAAGCGTCCAACGCGCTCGCCAATATCGACGCCGAAAAGTCCGAACCGCCCCGCCCCAACGTCGTCGGCTTTCCGTCCGCAGTCGCACCGTTGAAACCCGTCATCACCACCACGGACCCTGCCGCCAGCAACGGCGCCACCACCTCAGCGCCCCTCGCCCGAGTCAATTCCATATTCGGCGTCGCATTCCCAAACACCGAATCCGTCACCAAAACCCGAGCCGCGTTCACCGCTTCCGCCGCCGTCCCTGTCTCCGTTAAGTAAGCAGCCAGAATCAACGCCGTCAACCGCTCGCCAATCGCCACCGCTTCGTCCACTGACCGCGGCGGCCTGTCGCCCAACAACAGAATTCCCTGCGAAATCCGTTCAAATTCTCCAATCAACCCCGCGATCCCAGCCAATACTTCGTCCGGCGTCCGCAGCAACTCCCGCGCCGTTGTCTCATGCCGCTCACGCAATCCGGCGATGTTCTTCTCCATCGTCGCGCGATCCCCGCCTTCGGCGTGCCGCAGCGTGTCGAGTAACATATCGGTCACCTTCGACATCGCCGAAACCACCACTGCCACCGGCCGTTTCAGGCGCTCAGACGTGGTGATCTCCGCCGCAATCCGGATCCGATCCGCACTTCCCATCGAAGTCCCGCCAAATTTCATCACAATCAATTCGGTCAACTCGTTATCCTCTCGAAGTTCTCTCGCACACGATCCGTATAACCGCTTGAATCACGCCCTCTTCATCCAACTCGCTGGTGTCCAGGTGGACTGCGTCCTCGGCCTGCCGCAAAGGCGAATCCGCCCGCGTGACGTCGCGGTAGTCCCGCTCACGAATCTCCCGCAATACCTGGCCGTAATCCCCGCCCAGTTCCTCCACCCGCCGTCGCGAGCGAATCTCCGGGCTCGCGTCCAAAAAAATCTTCGCCTGCGCCTGCGGATATACCACCGTACCGATGTCCCGCCCCTCCATCACCAAACTACTCACCTCCGCATACTGCTGCTGCTTTCTCACCAACTCCCGGCGCACACCGGGAATCGCCGAAACTTTGGAAGCCGCCTGCGAAACCTCTGGCCGCCGGACATCGGCCGTAACATCCCGCCCGTTCAAAACCACCCGCCCTCCGTCCAAATTGATCTCCGCGCTCTCCGCCATGGGGACCACCTTGCCCTCATCGCCGGGATCAATCCCGTTCTCCAGTGCCCACAGCGCCACCGCCCGGTACATCGCCCCACTATCGACGTGCAACAAACCCAACCGCTCCGCCACCGCCCGCGCGACGGTACTTTTGCCCGCACCCGCCGGGCCGTCAATCGCCACGATAATTCGCTCGTCCATCCCCGGGCTACTCGCCGCTCCCGCCCAAAGGATTAACGGCAAACAAATACTCGGCCACCGGAACGCCACCCACCAGATGCTCGTCCACAATCCGGTCCGCCACTTCCTTGGTCACCGAGTGATACCAGGTTCCGTCCGGATAAACCACCGCGATCGGGCCGCGCTCGCAGATGCGCAGGCAGTTCGCCTTCGTCCTGTAGGTACACCGGTCTCCAGCCATCAAGCCCGACCCTGCCAGCCGCTTCTTCAAATGCTCCCAGACTTCGTTCGACTCTCCCTTTGGCGCACATTTCGGCTTCGTCGCGTCGGCGCACAGGAAAATGTGGCGGACCAATTTGCCGATTCCCAGGTTGGCCGCTATCACGGGGAGGCTGGTCGGTTTGATCGAATCAATGGAATCGGGCATAAATTGGGTTGCGTTGTCCTGGGCTTACTCTCTATTCTGACAAAGTGCCCCTACGGCTCGCACCAAAAGCCTTTGACACCATGGTGGAACGCGCCGTCGCCGCCATTCCCGGCCGTTTTCGCGCCCGCATGCGGAATTTGGTGATCGTCGTCCAGCCAGTCGGCCCGTCGCCCGAACTTCTGGGCCTCTACGAAGGCCGGCCGATTACGGAGCGCAGTCTGGGTGACCCGTCACCCGAAGGCCCCGACAGAATCCGCATTTTCCAGGTTCCGCACGAAGAGATGGCCCGCAACGCCGCCCATCTGGAACGGATTGTCACGGATACCGTCTGGCACGAAGTCGGTCACTATTTCGGCCTAAGCGAGCGGGAGATTCACGCCGCGGAGGAGCGCCGGGAACGGCTTCGCCCATTGCGTCGCGCTGCCCGCCAGCGTCCTTCGATCAAAAAATGAGCCCGGAGTAGTCTCGCCGCCCGGATCGGGTTGTG
>Ga0163144_10008503_pt1 | contig 22208 bp, 15 predicted proteins | sample OliLak19BULKMAT1_FD_123175 | JGI IMG/M metagenome (GOLD analysis project Ga0163144, IMG submission 123175) | Freshwater microbial mat bacterial communities from Lake Vanda, McMurdo Dry Valleys, Antarctica - Oligotrophic Lake LV.19.BULKMAT1 | ecosystem: Environmental > Aquatic > Freshwater >... | reverse complement strand
TATAAAAAGGGGTTTCTGTGACCGACACGAAGGTAATCTATTCCATGATCCGGGTTGGGAAGCTTGTCCCACCCAGTAAACAGGTGCTGCGCGATATTTCACTCTCGTATTTCTATGGAGCCAAAATTGGTGTGATTGGCTCGAATGGCTCTGGCAAGAGTTCCCTACTGCGAATCCTGGCTGGCGTCGATCACGAGTTTCAGGGTGAGACGGTTCTGGCACCAGGCTATACCATTGGCTATCTGGAGCAGGAACCACAACTCGATGAGAGCAGGACGGTTCGTGAGATTGTGGAACAGGGTATGGCTGAGGCGGTTGGCCTGCTCAAGCGCTATGAGGAGATCAACGAGAAATTCGCCGATCCCGATGCCGATTATGATGCGCTGCTGGCCGCGCAGGCCGAGGTTCAGGATAAGATCGACCATATCAATGCCTGGGATCTCGAAAGCAAGCTCGATCTGGCTATGGATGCATTGCGCTGCCCACCAGGTGAAACGTCCGTCAGGGTGCTCTCTGGTGGCGAACGACGGCGGGTGGCGCTGTGCCGGCTGCTATTGCAGGAACCGAGTATCCTATTGCTCGATGAGCCAACCAACCATCTCGATGCTGAATCGGTGAGCTGGTTAGAGCAACATCTCCAGCAATATGCCGGTACGGTGATTGCAGTCACGCATGATCGGCATTTTCTGAATAATGTGGCTGGCTGGATTCTGGAGCTCGAACGCGGTTCGGGTATTCCATGGCGTGGGAACTACACCAGTTGGCTGGAACAGAAGAAGCAGAAGCTGTCCGAGACAGAAAAAGCCGAAACGCAGCGTCAGAAATCGCTTCAGCACGAACTCGACTGGATCAACATGGCACCAAAAGGCCGCCATGCCAAGAGTAAGGCACGCATCACGGCCTATGAGCAACTGCTCAATCAGAGCTCCGAAAAAGCCGAGCGTGAGTTGGAGATCTATATTCCACCAGGCCCGCGCTTGGGCGATATTGTTGTTCGCGCCACTGCTGTCGCAAAGGCCTTTGGCGAAAACCTGCTCTATGATGATCTCTCATTCGATCTGCCGCCAGGCGGTATTGTCGGTATCGTCGGCCCCAACGGCGCAGGCAAAACGACGCTGTTCCGCATGATTATTGGCCAGGATCAGCCGGATAGTGGCACACTAATGGTTGGCAGTACCGTCAAGCTTGGCTATGTCGATCAGAGCCGCGCCGCACTCGATCCGAACAAGACCGTCTGGGAGGAAATTACCGGCGGCAATGATCTGCTGCTCCTTGGCAATCGCAGCTTCAATTCGCGCGCCTATGTTGCCCGCTTCAATTTTGCTGGAACCGATCAGCAGAAGAAGGTCGGCATCCTTTCCGGTGGCGAACGCAATCGTGTGCATCTGGCCAAGATGCTGACATCTGGTGTGAATGTGTTATTACTTGATGAGCCGACCAATGATCTGGATGTCAATACGCTGCGGGCGCTGGAAGAGGGCCTGGAAAACTTTGCCGGATGCGCCGTGATTATTTCCCATGATCGCTGGTTTCTTGATCGGGTAGCGACGCATATATTGGCGTTCGAGAGCAACAGCCAGGTCGTCTGGTACCCAGGGAACTATTCTGAGTACGATGAGGATCGCCGCCGCCGTTTGGGAGTAGCCGCGAAACAACCCCACCGGATCACCTATCGCAAACTAACGCGAACATAACCGATAACCGATAGCCGATAGCCAATAGCTCAATGTTAGGGCGCTGTGCGGATGTTACCCTGAGCGAACGCGATGGATCTAAAAGGGGCAGTTCGTTAGATGCTTCGCTTTGCTCAGCATGACATGCTCACAGGATCGCTGCAACGCCAAGACAGTTTGCGCTCTCCCGTGGGCAGAGGGCTGGGGTGAGGGAAGAAACCGACCCTACTAGATCTGTTTCGTTTCCCCAACCTGCACAAGCGCCTCTCGCCCATTGTACATAATCGTCAGCGCCTGTGGCCCAGCCCGATGCGCCATACTCAGCGATGTGTGTGTCGCCCGCAGATCGATGGTATGGGCACCAATGCGCAGCCCTCGCAACGCAACCTCCGGCCAATCGCCTGGGAGCTGTGGGGAAACAGTAAGCCGATGCAGGTGCGCCAGCGGGTGTAATCCAAGTAGCCCTTCCAGTAACCCCTGCACCAACAAGCCAGCCGACCAGAGTTGAATAAAGCAGATTCCCTGTGGTATCAGTTCCTTGAGCGTGCCAAGCGTGCCATGCTGTGCAGTAATCGCAATATTGCGGATGAGCTGCAATCCAAGATCGGTGCGCCCACGATCAAATGCTGCGAGCGCCAACAAGCCGGTTGGTAGTGTCCATACCCGTGGTTCGGCTCCGCGAGTATGAACCAGGCCCCACTCATTCACCCATTCCTGCTCGATCCGGGCCATGCCGCGTAGCGCATGTTCTTCGGAGGCGAGCTTCAATTGAAATGGCAGCACAACCGTCCAATGACCATCGAATTGGGTGCGCCGATCAAGATGCATCGAATCAGCGTATAGCCCTTCATCTTCCAGCCACCAATCCTGCTCGAACCGTTCGCGCAGCCGTATCGCCTGGCTATCGAACCGCGCAGCATCGGCGGGTTTGCCCAGTGCAATGGCGGCCTCACGTAACGAGACCAGTGCTTGATACAGGTAGCAGACACTATCGAGTTTATGTTCGCCCATGCCCAATCGTTCGACAACACCATCGCCAACGGGGTAGCCTGTATGTTCAAGCGCCCAGAAGAAATGATCAAGCCCTTCTACACACAATGGGTACACCTGGGCAAGAAACGCAAGATCGCCACTCCAACGAGCATATTCCCAACAGGCCGCCGCAAATTGAGGTGTTTCCTGTGTATTACCGGGATGAAACACACGACCATTTGTTGTAATCTCATGTGGAATTTTGCCACAGGCGCGCTCGCCATAGGCCGCCAGCGTGGTGAGTGTCTGGCGCATCAGATCACCGAAACCGGCTGCCGTTGCGCCAGGAGTGCTGTATTCATTATCGCAGCCAAACAATTGTGGGTATTCGGGCAGGCCAGCCAGGAAATATGCTGGTAGATCGGGGTATTCGGCAGCCAGCGTGTGGAAGTTGAGGCGTGCAAGCAGCCAGGCCCGATTGATCGCTGGATCTGGCGTTTCGAGCACAACCTCGCCAAGGAGCGCAGCATAGCGGGCAATTTTTTCGCCCAGCAATGCATCGGCGTGTGTACAGGCATTCCATGCCAGCTCACCAGCGGCACCAACACCACCAGTATGGGCGACACCAAGTGCCATGGTGATATGCCGATCCTGGCCTGCAGCCAGCGAGATGGCGATACGAGCAGTTGCTCGCGAATCAACCGCCGACCAGATCGCCTCAGCGTTTACACTGAGTGCCGAAGCACGCCCGCCGAATGGTTTACCATCGCCAGTAACGGTCAGCAGCGAGCCATCCATATGCGGCTGCGGTGTTGTAGCATTCCAACCGCCAAACCAGCAGCCACGCATATCCAATTCGGCGTGTACAAGGAGGGAACCCTCCCAGGCAATCGTACCGCTATTACGAATTGTGATCATACTGGCCAGCGCCGGGCGGCCCTCAACCACAAATTCAGTCCAGCTCAACTGGATTGCCTGCGCCTCATAGTGCCGGGTGACATGCGAACCATACAGGTCACAGGCGATTGCTGCATCAAGTTCTGTGATGCCTTCTGCATCTGCCAGCGCCAGCGACCACCCATGCAGAACACGCATTGGATGTGCCCACACGCCGCCCATCTTGCCTTGAATATGTTCATCGCCATATGGCTGGATCAGCCCGCCAATTGAGCAGATGGTATACATCGGCCCACCTGCGAGATAGACTGGCGTTGTTGGGGCGGCATCGGCCTCCCAGATATCTTTACCAAGATGGAAACGTTGCAGGGTCATCATTGAACCTCTATTATGCCGTAGAGACGCAAAATCTTGCGTCTCTACGGTGCGTTACAAACCGGTTGATATGGCTCGCTCACCTGAAAGCTCTGCCACTCCTGCTCGCTGAGATCGCGGCCTGCAATCGTACACGCCAGTTTCACAAGCTCGCGCGGATCACTCGGCAGATTCGCATCGCTTGGTTCTGGTTTGCTCAGATCCCATAATCGCAGCGATTGGTCTTCACTGACGCTGGCCAGAATCTGGCCGTTCATAGTAATAGCTGTGACTGGCCCATCGTGCCCAATAAGTTGCCGTGCACTGCCACCTGGATCTTTCGATGATAAGTCCCAGACATAGATTGTGCCTCGCTGGCCTGCGGTAATGAGTTTTTGCCCATCCTGGCTAATCAGCGCGTCATTGACTGCACCAGATTCGCCACGCACCACTGCCAGCGGTGCCGGATCATTACGCGTTTCTAACAGCCAGACATATGTTGAACCATCGCTACTGGCTGTCGCAGCGCGCGAACTATCCGGGCTGGTGGCAATCGATGTGATTGTATTGGTTTGCCCGCGCATCACGTATGGGCCAGATGAGAGGCCACTTGCATTCAGTTGCCAGAGGTGGGTTTTGCCATCCGCATCGCCAATCAGCACCCAGCGCCCATTCGGGCTAAAGGCAACCTTGGTGAGTGCTGGGCGTCTATTGCTGGTGGTGATCGGGTTCACTGGGTCACGATCTCTAAGATCCCATAACCGTGCAATCCCGTCATCGTGGCCTGTCAGCACCCAACGCCCATCCGTACTCACTGCAATCGTTCGAATTGGGCTACGTGTGCGTAGTTCACGGGCGGCGGCAGTTGTGCTCGCATCCCAAATCCATGCGCTGCCGCTTGCGGTGGCGATTGCAATGCGCTGGCCATTGCTACTACTCGCAAGCGCATTAATTGTTGCAGGGACACTCAGTTCACGGGCTGTTGAGCCTGTGTTGCTCAGATCCCATAGGCGTGGGCTGGCCCCATCCTCGCCCGCCGTCACCAGGTAACGGCCATCGCTGCCGATATTCATAGAGCGGATTGGCGCTCCAGCATCGAGCGCTGTTGGTGCAGCGCCTGGGTTGGCCGGATTCCACAGCAGCACTCGCCCATCCGAACCAGCCGTCGCGAGCGTTTGGCCATTATTCCCATATGCAACAGCCCATACTGCACCAACATGGGCATAGTACCCCGTGCCGGTGATCTGCTTTAGGAGCGTTTGTAGGGTATTGACAGCAACTGGAAGGGGTGTCTCGCCACTGCGCAGGCTGACCTGCAGTGACCCTGCGGCCAGCAGCAGTGCAATCTGTGGCTGATTGGGATACGCCAGCGCTAATGCGGCTAGCTCACCGGCATGGGCCTCGCGTTGGCGGCGTTCGGCCTCGGTACGGGCAGTTTCTGCTGATGTTCGCGCTGCTTCTGCTGTGGCCCGTGCGAGTTGAGCCGTCTCTTCACTCTGGCGGGCCTGCTCGGCCTTCTGACGCGCTTCTTCTGCACTACGATTCGCCTGTACTTCCGCAGTCTGAAGTTCAACAGCCTGGGCAATGCGCGTTTGCGATTCGCTACGGGCTGCACCCTCCTGTTGAAGGGCGAAGTTTGCCTGCTGGATTGCGTACCCAGCCAGAATAACAGCAATACCACACATCACCGCGATTGCGATAAACGCCCATCCAAGCCGACGCTTTTCGCGGGCCTGTTCCTCAGCACGTAGTGTCTGTGCTTCGGCGCGCTCACGCTCAACCTCTGCGCGGCGACTCTCCGCCTCCGCCCGGCGTGTCTGTTCCTCGGCCAACGCCTGTGCCTGGCGAACCGCATGTTGCTGGGCTTCCTCGATTGCGGCGCGGCTGGCGGCAACAAGCGCAGGCAGCGCTTCGTCATAGCCGAGATGCTTGGCCTCGCTACTCGCCAGCCAACTCTCGGCCTCACCCAATTGGATGCCATCTAGCAACCCAGCCGTACCGCGGCCAAGTTGAATCCATTCGGCGGCTCGCGCATCAAGCCGACGCCGCGTTTCGAGTGCTGATCGCTCAGTTTCAAGCCAGTCGATCAGCCGTGGCCAGTTGCGGGCCAGCGCCTCGTGCGCGAGTTCAATCTGATCATCAGCGGTTGTGTCACCGAGCATCACCCGTACCAGGCGCTCGAAGATGAGCTGACCAAGCACCTGTTCTGCCTGAACGCGCGGGCTGATGCTCTGCAATAGGGCATCGCGGCGAACTCGCTTGATTGCTACATCCTGGCCACGCTCGACACGAACGAGGCGCAGCATCAGCCGACGCATCATCTCCTGTTCGCTTGGATCAATACTTTTATATAACTGCTCGGCAACTCCAGCTAATGCCCGCCGACCAGCGCCAACCTCGTTATAGGCTGCCCATGTGATCAGGTTTCGATTGCGCCGCTCCCAGAGTTCGAGTAGCGTAAACTGGAGCAATGGTAGGGCGGCTGGCTCGCCAAGCAGATCTTCGATCAATTTGTCGACCAACCCCGACTCGAATTTCAACCCGATCAATTCGGCGGGTTTCTCTATCGCCTCACGCAGTTCGCCAGCACCAAGCGGCAGGAGTTGCACACGCGCACGCTCAAACCAGGATTGCAGCGCAGGGAATCGGGCAATCGAACTCTCAACATCACTCCGCATCGTCAACAGCACAGTATGGCGAGCATTTGGCAGATCGGCCAGACCAATCAGCGCAGCAACAAATGTCTCCTGGGCCTGCTCATCAGCAGTAAGTGTAAATAGTTCATCGAATTGATCGACCAATAGCACCGCTGGCTGATCGCCACTCGTACCAATAGCCGCTGCAAACAAGCCCGGCTCGACCGTCAGGCGCACATTCAGTTCGGCCTCGTGGGGCACAATCTTGGCCAGTTGAGCTAGTGGATCGCTGCCAGGTGTTATTGGTGTCAGATAGCGCCACTGCGCGCTGCCATCGATTGCCCCCGATTTTAATGCGGGAATCAACCCGGCACGGATCACCGAAGATTTACCGCTGCCAATCGAACCAAGCAGCGCCAGCATACGCTGATTCTTGAGTTTTTCAACCAGAAAGCTCGTCAGGCGTGAACGACCAAAGAAGTGATCGTGCTGCTCCTCCTGAAATGAATCCAAGCCGGCATATGGACACAGCGATTCATCCAACTCTGGGTCGGCATCGCGATCAAATTCGGCAAGGGTTGTGTCTGGCGGTTCGTGGCCAGAACGGTAGATCATCGCCGACCAGTAATCCAGCATACTCTGAGCCGTTGTTCGGTCGTCCTCATGCTCGATCAGCGCCCCCGTCACCACGCCACGGCTCATAAATTCCGCAACTGGTTCGATCGTCGCTTCCAGATTACGAGTCTCACGGATGGCTTTTAGAAGCTCACCATGGGCTGCCCGTAATGCTGTGAGCGATGGATATGGTATGGTGGGCGGATTAGTCGTGCTCATGAATTCCCCTTGACCTTATAGAGAGAACAAATACGCCTTTGCCTCTGTTCGTTTGTTCTTTCCGTTAGATGTCCATGCCGTGGGCGGCAACACTGATCGATGAAACAGCCTCCGGATTGGGTTTTTGGCTATTGGTCTATCGGTTATGTTCACGTTAGGCGATGACACGTAGCACAGATGTGAGCGGATCGCCGACCTTGCGCAGTTCATCACAGAGCCGCTTGAGATCGATATCCACACGATAGAAGCGGTCGCCCATCTGGCGGCGGTAGCGGCGGAAGAAATGGCGGATCTTGGTTGGATCTTTTGCCGCCAGCGCAGCATCGAGTTTTTCGGCATCAGTGCGAACCGCAGTGGACCAGGCTTCATCAATGCCTTCGTAGAGCGGCCCGGCCTGTGTCTTGAGATCGGGCCAGGAGAGTTCGAATTCGTCCAGATCCTGGTCGATTGTTGTTTCGATCTGGCGTAGTTCGAGATCAATCGCCTGATGCCGGTCGTGATCGCCAACCAATGTCAACAACTGATTGCTGAGCCGATCCAGCGCTAATACCGCCGTCTCAAACTGAGCAACCTTCTCGGCATCCAGTTCGAGCATTGGCAGGTTTTCGTGGATTTTACTCAACCCCTGAACAAGCGTCGGCAATCTCAGCGCTCGTGCAGCAGCACTCAGGCGGACATTGACCTGTGCCGGTTGGATCATCAACACCCGATTGATCAGCCGTGCCGCCTTCTTGAGTTGCGGCAGATCGAGTGCTTCAATTGCAGAAGCCATCTCCACACGGGCCTGCCCAACATCGTTTGTCCAGGTGAGTTCGCTATCGAGTTTAGATGATTGTTTGGCGATCTCCTGGAGTTGGGCCACAATCCCCTGGAGTGTCATTTCATAGTTCGAGAGGCTATCCCAGGCAATATCATCAATACTTGCACGGCGGGTTTCGAGAATCAGCAGATTAAAACAGTAGACCTGCAGCGAATGCAGCTGATCATGGATATCCTTGTAGGTTCCAAGCATCTCGATCTGCTCACCAGCGGCCTGAAAATCGGTGCGGAACGCTACGGCAGCATCACGAACCGGGCCAGGAGTCTGCACCATATCGCGCAGGGCATTGAGTCCAGCACCAATCGTTGGCTGGTCGTCGCGGCGGGGTATCGGTGCCTGCATTGCCTGAACCGGCGTCGGTGCTGCTTGTTCTGTAGCGGGATCAAACAACCGGCCATCCTGCGCCCTGGTATAGACAACCGGAATACCCCAATCGGGGCGGCCAATTCCGCTAATATTCATCACCGCCCGGCGGCCCTCGGTGATGCATGTATCCAGCGGCAGGCCCTCGGTCAGCGCTCGATAGAATTCCGATGAGAAGGCCAGGGTTGCTTCTTCGGGCACCCGAAATTGCATGGCAACTACTGCCGGGATCTGGGCGCGCATCAGGGCTGGCGCAACACTGCGGAATGGGTCAGTGGCCAGTTGCCCGGTGCTACACGCATCCAGGATGATCAGGCGCAACCCGCTGCGATTAAGCATAATGCCAAGCTGGAGCGCGCTCATCGGCTCGGGATCGCCATTGGCAGCTTCATATAATAACTGGCCGGTTGCGCCATCGCGGGCAAAGCCACCATGGCCAACAAAATGCCACACATGAAACCCGGAACGGGCCAGTTTCTGGAACTTGGCAACCGTCAGGTGTGGCTCAACCGTGACCTCAACCCGGTCGCCCATCGCTGAAAGTGCCGCGGCAGCGGCATTCAGTTCACGCTCGACATCAATAGCCGGTGGTGTTTGTGCAGCCGTGAGCAGTACCCGTAATGGCAGTGGTGCGCTCATGCTCGGCACCCGATCCTGCTGGGGTAGGTAGCGTACTATCGGGGTATCGAGCAGCGAGAGCGGCCCTTTGTCCGGGTCGTGCATCAATTCCCAGGGCAATTCGGCTGCATGCACGGCTGTTGGTGAGATATTTAAGCGAATACGCAGGCTTTGATCGAGTGAGAGGGTGCCCTGGCTGCGGGCATAGACATCGCGAACAGGGCCTTGGAATAACGCCTCAAACAGAATCTGACCAAGCGACGTGATCATCAGTTCATCGGTATCGAAGCGCCGTAAACGCCCAAGCAAACCCTCAAAATCGGGGTTTTGGTTGGGTAACACAAGCCATCCGCGTGTTTCGCCACCCGGGCCAGCAACACTTACCGGGAAACGATCCCCGTCAGGTGCACCGATCTGTATTTCGAAATCGTTGTATGTTCTCATGCAGGCTAAAACGCAGTTTGCAGCATCATAATGTAGTATAGCATATCACAATCCACCAACAACCGAACGCACCAAATGGGGTGTGACGTAAACTTCTGCGGCGGCCTGCGCTGCGTCCACGCGTATGGGTCGACCCACGTATCGGCCCGCGCTGTTCCGCACTGGTTGGCGGACCCATGGGTCCGCACCCGACCATTCCAAAAGAATACGTCGCACCCCACCAAATGACCATACGTGGTACCATATGAACTATTGCTTTCCAGCGCCCGCCAAGAAGTGTGCAGCATGCCTGATTTTGTTTGGATGACGATAGGCTGGAACACAAAGGAGAAACACACATAATGGCCAATGATGCTGATCTACGAAGAGCTACGTCGGGCGATAAAAATCTCCGCAATGCCAATCTGAGCAATGCTGTTCTCAGCAAGGCTGATCTGAGCAGTGCCGTGCTGAATGGAGCCAACCTGACAAATGCCAACCTGAGTGGTGCCAACCTGAGTGGGGCAATTCTACGAGCGGCTGATCTGAGCGGGGCGATTCTGCGTGGTGCTAACCTGCGCGGTGCCAACCTTGGTATGGCCTACCTGAGTTATGCCGATCTGACGAATGCCGATTTGACCGATGCCAATTTGAGCAATGCCGATTTGAGTAATGCCGACCTGACTGGCGTCATTCGGTAATACTGCCACAAGCATGTGGTTTTGGAATGCGGCAGCCATGCTGCCGCCGCGCAAGCATGGCTTGCGCACTCCACATCAACCGATGCCAAATAATCTGCGTCATCTGCGGATAATTATGGCGCTACCCTACACGAACATCTTCCGCCTCTTGGCTTGGTTCCGGCTCACCACGCCTGCGCCGTAGCGCTTCGGCATACAAGCCCTCAATCCGCCGAACGGCCCGTTCCCAGGAAAGATCACGTACGGCGATGGTGCGGCTGTGCTGAGCCAGTTCGTTGGCCCATTGTGGCTGCTCAAGCGCTTGCAGGATTTTAGCTGCCAGATCGGTGACACTGCCAAAGCTGGCATAGATGCCACTCTCACCAAGATACTCACGGCTGACGGGCGTATCGAAGGTGATGGTTGGTAATCCCATGGCCATGTAGTTGGGAATTTTGCCACTGCCCTCTGTTGCACTCATCTTGGGTGCAACAGCCACATCGCCAAGGGCTAAATAGCTGTGCAGATCCCGATACAAAATGCGCCCAGGAAGCGTCACATGATCGCCGATCCCAAGCGATTCCGCATAACTCCGGTAGCTGCCTGGGTCTGGGTAGCCCATAATCAGGAAGTGCGTATCTGGTCGTTGGGCACACACACTGCGCGCTGCCTCAATCAATACATTGGTGCCCTGGTAGGGTGCCAGCAGCCCAATATAGATCACAATCCGGCGATCTGGGGGAATGCCAAGCTGGGCACGCAACTCCTGGCGCTGCGCTTCCCAACCAGGTGAGCCATCGAATGGTCGGAACCGATCTGTATCGACACTATCGGTGACGCTATGAATCCGCTCTTGCGCAACCGATCCGCTTACACGCAGTTGCTCCGCACTATTCTGCGTTGATGTGATAATGAGATCAGCCTGACGATTGATCAGCCGTTCAAGGCGTATCAATGGCCTTAACAAACGGCTCTCGCGTTGAATGAAGCGATGATCAAGCATTTCCGCCGTCATGCTGCCCTGGTAATCGAAGACCAGTGGTGCGCCAGTGATCTTGCGTAGCACAGAACCAATCAGTGCGCCTTCGTGCAGATGCGCGTGAATGATTGTTGGGCGAATAGCGAGGGCCACGCGTAGGCTGCGCCAGGAGAGCGCAGCATCGAGATAGATTTTATGGCGCGATGAACCAACCATCGCACGCCGTAACCATGGCACATCCCAGGAACGCCGAATATCCAGCCCTGGCATGTTATCGCCATTATGGTATGTTGCGATCGTGAGCTGGTGCCCGAACTTCTGAAGCGTCTTAGCTTCCTCCCAGATCCGCACATGACAGCCATAGTCGGCAAAGAAACTGGTTGGCGCAATCATCAAAATCTTATGCTGCATAGCGGCTATTCTACCGCAGTGCAGCAGGTGATGCAACTATTGGGGCTTGATACTATACCGTCCAGACGGTATAGTAATATCATGGCAAAACGAGCAACATCGGAAACGACCCGCCGACAGATTCTGCATGCTGCGGCGCATGTCATCCAAACGCAGGGAACGGAAGCACTCACGCTGGAAGCCGTCGCACTGGCAGCGGGGGTCAGTAAGGGCGGCCTACTGTACCATTTCCCTGGCAAATCGGCGCTAATCGGCGGCATGATTGAGCATGTACTGGCAGCCTTTGATGCTGCCCTCGCGGAGGAGGAAGCACACGAGCAAGGGCCACAGGCCGGGAGTTGGCTGCGAGCATATCTACGGGCAACCTTCACACCGGCAGGTCAGCAACTTGAACTAACATCGGGGTTGTTGGCGGCAGTTGCTGCTGATCCAACGCTGCTTGCGCCACTGCAGGCACGCTATGCGATCTGGCAACACCGTGCTGAGACAGATGGCCTGGATCCAGCCAAGGCGACGGTTGTGCGCCTGGCGCTTGATGGGCTATGGATTGCTGATTTGCTGAGATTTGCGCCACCGCACGACCAGCTTCGTGAAGATGTGCGAAATATGTTGTTGGCACTTGCAACTGAATAAAATGGAGATTATATGCCTGCGCTACTCATGTTATTTCTGGCGATTGTGAGTGAGGTTATTGGCACAACGGCACTAAAATATTCGGAAGGGTTCACCAAAATCGGCCCAAGTCTGGTCGTTGCAATTGGCTACGGATTGGCATTCTATCTGATGTCATTAAGCCTCAAGCAGATTCCGCTTGGCAACGCCTATGCGATCTGGTCTGGTGTTGGAACCGCTGCCATGGCTGTGCTTGGCGTGTTGCTCTGGCGTGAATCGCTTGATCCTGCGCGCCTGATTGGGATTGGCCTGATCATTGGTGGGGTGGTTGTGTTGAATATGTTCTCGACTTCGGCAGCGCACTAAACATACTCTCACTATAGTATGTTCAATGCGCGCAAGCGCAAAGCGGGGTTTCGGGCGGGTACCCTCTGGGTGTCCCGAGAATTTCCTCTCTTCTTGTACAAAAATTAATAGGATTACTATATGCGAACACTTAAACCATTTTTTCTGGCGACAGACATAGGTTTTATTGTGTACTGGCTAATTACGGCACTTGGCGTTATTCCAGCCGTCTATCTATTCAAAGATTACCATGACCCTGTACTGGTTGCCTGGAATTGGTCGTTCCTGCCACTCGATCTATTCATATCGGCAACAGGGTTATCCAGCCTGTGGTTGCACCGTGTTGGCGATCCACGCTGGCGAATGGCGGCACTGCTTTCTCTGGCATTAACCTTCTATTCTGGGTTACAAGCGATTGCATTTTGGGTTATTCGTGGCGATGTGGATCTGACGTGGTGGGTGACCAATGGGTATCTGCTGATCTACCCGCTCTTTTTTATCCCCCGGCTCATTACTCCGGAAATTAAATAATCGGGTATTGCTCTCCCTCCCCACCGCGGGCTGAAGCCACGCGGCGAGGGGTTCGTTTTCGCTTTGCCGCAGGCTTCAGCCTGCGGAGAGAAGGGCATCCATCGTTCTCCCCTCTCCCGTTCTGGGAGAGGGGCCGGGGGTGAGGGCAATACGATGCGGTCGGCAGTGTGTTTTTTGTTACCACAGTGTGGCGGCTGATGCAGGAGTGCTTTTCTTGGACTATACCCGACATATTCAGCCATGCGATAGTAGAGATTAATCAGCAACGCTTTCAACGAGCCCATGTGTATTAGTAATTGGCTGATTCCTTACTCGTCTGCTGGATGACTTGCTTCCCGGTTCGCTGATTTGTAGGGCTGCGGTTGCATAGTTTCGCTACGGTTTCGGTATCTATTTGTGATCGTTTTATTCTTGCCTTCGAATGTCTTAATGCTATAGTTGCAACTTGTGATCGTGTATAGTTCTATCATGTTAGTTCACCCTTCATCTACTTGTCGTAGAAGATAATTCCGCCACGGATTGGCATCCCTGGAGATGCATACGCAAAGGCACCTTGGATTGTGCGCCGGAACAATGATGTCCGCTCACCTCTACAAGGCGGATCCCGATGTCCATCCGTTTTGATCGAAGGCAGCGCTTGTTTGCTGCACTCTTGTTTATCCTCAGTTTGAGCGTGGCGCTCCTACCACGCGTTCCAATGGCTCAGGCAGGACCCCCTTCGTCTATCTTCAGCAATGGCATGAACGCCAACTTGGTGCTCGGCCAATCCGACTTCACCAGCAGCGCCAGCGCGACGACCCAGACCGGGATGCAAAACCCGAGCGGTGTGGCGGTCGATGGCAATAGTCGGGTCTGGGTAACCGATCACAACAATAACCGGGTACTCTTCTTTGGCTCGTTTGCCTCAACCGATGCATCGCTGACTAATCTGGCACTCAGCAGCGGCACGCTTAGCCCGGTCTTCGCATCTGCTGCAACCAGCTATGGCGCGACGGTGGCCAATAGTATCAGCAGCTTAATGCTCACGCCAACAGTCGCTACAGGTGCGACTATTACAATCAATGGTGTGTCGGTAGCCTCGGGCAGTACATCCAGCGCGATCCCACTCGCACTCGGGCCTAACACGATCACAATCGTTGTCACTGCTGCTGATGGTGTCACAACCAAAACCTACACGATCATCGTTGCACGTGCAGACGCTGGCCAGTCCTTTGCGATCGGGCAGCCCGCCAACCTGGTACTTGGCCAGCCGGACTTCACCAGCAATGCGACCGCTGCGACCCAGAGTGGGATGCGCAGCCCATACAACATCACCGTCGATCCAACTACTGGCAAGGTATTCGTTTCCGATAGACAAAACAATCGCGTACTACGCTTTGCCTCGCGCAGCGCGCTCACAAATGGTGCTGCTGCCGAGGCAGTCTTGGGCCAGCTGAACTTCACCAGCAACTCAGCAGCCACGACCCAGAGCGGAATGAGTAGCCCATCGAAGATGACGATCGATAGCGCCGGGCGGCTATGGGTATCCGACTCCAAAAACAACCGGGTGCTGCGCTTCGACAGCGCTGTGAGCAAGGCCAATGGCGCGAATGCCGATGGCGTGCTTGGTCAGTCCAACTTTACCAGCAATGCCAATGTTACTACCCAGAGCGGGCTGGATAGCCCATATGGCCTTGCCGTTGATAGCGCCGGGCACCTGTGGGTTGCCGACTTAAGTAACAGTCGTGTGCTGCGCTTCGATAATGCCGCCAGCAAAGCCAATGGCGCGAATGCCGATAGTGTGCTCGGCCAGGCCGATTTCACTAGCAACGGCAGTGCTGCTGCTCAGAACAGAATGGAGTTCCCTGATGGCGTGGCGGTAGATAGTGCTGGCCGCCTGTGGGTCGCCGATTATAGCAACAGTCGCGTGTTGCGCTTCGATAATGCCGCCAGCAAGGCCAATGGCGCGAATGCCGATGGTGTGCTTGGCGAACCCAACTTCACCAGCATTGCCTTTGTGAGTACGCAGAGCGGCATGAGTAGCCCGTTGGGGGTTGCGGTCAGTAGTGACGGACGGCTGTGGGTGGCAGACAGCGGCAATAGTCGTGTGCTGTGGTTCAATAACGCCGCGAGCAAGGCCAATGGTGCCAATGCCGATGGCGTATTGGGCCAGGGGAACTTCACCAGCAGCGCCAGCGCGACGACCCAGACGGGGATGCAAAACCCGAACGGCGTGACGGTTGATTCTATCGGCGGAGTTTGGGTGGCGGATAGCAACAACAGCCGGGCGCTGTTCTTCGGCTCGCTGTTCTCGAACGACGCGACGATGAGTAGCCTGGGCACTGGTGCGGTAACGCTCAGCCCAGCCTTTGCACCCACGACGACGAGCTACACTGCGACAGTTGGCAATAGCGTCAGTAGCGTGAGCCTGACCCCGACGGTAGCCGCAGGTGCAACCGTGACTATCAATGGAGTGACGGTTCCCTCCGGTAGCGCCTCAGGCGCGATCCCGCTCACGGTTGGGGTGAACATCATCACGATTGTTGTCACCGCCGAAGATGGTATCACGACCAAGACCTACACGATCACCATCACCCGTGCGGCGGTCACGCAATACATCATGATCCTGCCGATTATCGTAAAGTCGTAGGATCGTACATCCATCGGCGCTATCTGCGCTGTCGTCTGTTTCATTTAATGGAAGCAGGCGACAGCGCACACTATTGTCACCACATACCATCATTTATGACAGGTTGATCCCTGGTATTTCTAGAATGCATCCCATCCCCAGCCGCCATGTGACAGGCAGTGAATGAATTGTAGCTGGATTGCCAATTGTATGGTGTTCAGCACTGTTTGCGCGTGGATCGACGAGAACGATATCAATGACCCCTGCTGCAAGATAGAATGGAATAGCATCACGATCCTTCTGCTCATACCCCGCACTGAGTATTTCTATAACAGCACCAGGAATAATACCTGTCAATGCGCCATCGGGGCGTGGTGGCCGCTCACAGAAGATTGCGATGTCGGGTCGCCGAAGCAAGTTCAGGCCGAACTGGATATAAGTATCTGCAATATGGTAGCAGCCGCATGTTGTATTATCGATATTCAGCCGTGTGATTGCCTGCCGAATATCATCAACAACACCCTGATGGAGTGCGCCTGGCATTGCTTCCCACGTCGGGAGCCCGCCAGTGACCTCCAAACGCACGAGGCCGTTATACACAATTTGGCTTATATCCTCAAATGATGGGATCTTGGCTGGTGTCATGATCAACCCCCTTCGGGCTACGCGCCCCAAACCTGCAAACGAATAGCCACCATGGCAGATTGAGCCATAATCACACCGATACGTAATGGTTTAGGGACGACCCTGGTGGTCGCCCGCAAGGAATACCGCATTGGGAAACGGTGGCACAAACGCCTGTATATCTGGGGGTGCGACGGATTGTTCTGCATGCGCTGGTGCAACGACGAATCATGGCCGGAGGGGCGGTTCGTGAACCGCCCTCCATGACCGGCACTGGCGCACATAGTGGGCGGTTCGCGAACCGCCCCGACCCCATCGCCAGGCCAACGTTGCCGCAATGCAGAACATTCCGTTACACCCTATCTCTGGTTAAATCTTGACAAACCTGTGCGATTCGAGTACACTGCCGCCCATTCAGTCTGAGCAATATCAATCGTGCCTCATTGTACTAGCTCTGTTATGGTGTGTCTAGCACCGGCAGTTGCTGAACAAATCACAGTTGCGTTTCAGTGTTGAACCGTATTCCAGTGTTGGAATGGATTGATTGTGGCGTTTCAGGGCCGGGCCCTGTTCGCATAGATTCTATGATTCGGATTCAGTTAAGGAGTAGCAAGAACCATGAAACAGCGTCTTAGCGCGTTTCTAACGTTCGTCGTTGTCTCTCTCGTGCTTGCTGCCTGTGGTGGCGCAACACCAGCAGCAGCGCCGACAGCGGCACCGGCGGCCCCAGCGGCAGCACCGACCACAGCCCCAGCGGCGGCTGGCGGTGAAATTCTCCGCATCGTGAGTTCACTTCCCCGTCAGGGTGCCTCGAAGGGCCAGACGGATGCGGTGGTCAATGCGATCAAGATGCGCCTCGAAGAGGATAATTTCCAGGCCTGTGGTGGTAAATTCAAGATCGACTACCAGGATCTAGACGATTCGACCGCAGCGGCTGGCAAGTGGGATGCAGCAACTGAGACGGCCAATGCCAACAAGGCAGTCGGCGATCCGGATGTGATTGCATACCTTGGTACCTTCAACTCGGGTGCAGCCAAGCTTTCGATGCCAATCCTGAACACGGCCAATCTGGTGATGATCAGCCCAGCCAATACCTACACCGGCCTGACGAAGCCAGGTAAGGGTGAGGCTGGTGAGCCAGACAAGTATTCGCCAAGCGGCAAGAAGAACTATACCCGCGTTGTCACCGCCGATGATGTGCAGGGCGATGCAGCAGCCAAATGGGCGTTAGCTCTTGGTGCCAAGAATGTCTACATCCTGGACGACCAGGAAGTCTATGGCAAGGGTGTTGCCGATGTGTTCGAGGCCAGTGCCAAGACGATTGGCCTGAATGTGCTTGGCCGCGATGGTATCGATGGCAAGGCCCAGAACTATAGCTCGTTGATGATCAAGATTGCCTCGCAGAACCCCGATCTGGTGTTCTTTGGCGGTATTGTGGATAACAACGCCGGCCAGTTGATCAAGGATCTGCGCGCCGCAGGCATGACACCAGATAAAGTTAAGTTCATGGGCCCAGATGGCATTCAGACCGACAGCTTTATTACGGCTGCCGGTGCAGATGTCTCCGAGGGTGTCTATGCAACAATCGCTGGCCTACCCTCCGAGAAGCTTGGCGATAAGGGCAAGAACTTCTACGCCAACTATGAGAAGAAGTTCGGCCTGAAGGCTGAGTCCTATGGTATCTATGGCTACGAGGCTGCCAATGTTGCATTGGCCGCAATCAACAAGGCCTGTGCCAAGGATCGGGCAGCCATCCGCGATGCCGTGTTTGCCGTCAAGGATTTTGATGGTGCGCTTGGCAAGTGGAGCTTCGACGCAAACGGCGATACAACCCTGGCCGACATTCAGGGCTTTGTTGTCAAGGGTGGTAAGTGGGAGGCTGCGAACCTCTTCACGAGCGGTAAGTGGGAGAAGTGATTCTCTTCTAGGTACCTGCTGATGACTGTGGGGAGGGCATGCCCTCCCCACGTCGCTATCGTGAAGCATCGCAGCACAAGAACAGGGATTGACAGATGGCCCAGACCGCCGCCCCCGCTACGCCGGTTGTCCAACGCCGCAACTATAGTTCGTTGATTATCGGCGTTGTACTTCTGCTGGTCTTCAGCCCACTGCTACTCAGCATCATCACACAGATTATTGCAAACCCATTGTTGTTTATTGAGGCGCTCAAGGTTGGCGTGATCAATGGCGCAATTATTGCAATTATCGCCCTCGGCTACACCCTCGTGTATGGCATTATCGAGTTGATTAATTTCGCCCATGGCGATGTCTATATGCTTGGTGCTTTTGCCACACTCGTCTTTTTCGGGTTACTTGATCTCAATAATACGACGCCATGGATCGTTCGCGCCCCTGCACTCATCCTCGTTTTTATTGCCGTTATGGCGATTACAGCGCTGGTCAATTATAGTATTGAGCGCTTTGCCTATCGCCGTTTGCGCAATGCCCCACGCCTGGCACCGCTGATCTCTGCAATTGGGATTTCGTTTATTGTCCAGAACGTTGGGCTGATTGTTGGTGGGCAAACATTGCCACAGGGCGATTACTGGGCGCTGGTTTCGTTTATTGCGCCAGTCCTGATTGCCTGTGTCGCATTGGTGTTTGCACGGCGCATCCAGGCCGCTCGTCCGGTTCCATGGTGGGGCTGGATGTTGCTGATCATTGTGACGGGGTTGATCGCATCGGCTGGCTTTAATCTGATGCACAGTACCCTGCAGAATGTCGCTCCGATTGATGTTGGTGCCTCGATCATGGGCAATACCGCATCTGGCCCGAAGAGCCTGCCAGAAGTGATTGCAGGGCCGACGACTCCACCAGCGATCTTGATCAACACATCCGATTCAAAAGTACTGTTTCGATTGGGTTGGAAGGATATGATGGTTCTGGTTCTTTCGAGCTCATTAATGTTTGGCTTGTATCTGTTTGTGCAACGCACCAAGGTTGGCAAAGCCATGCGTGCAACGGCACAGGATCGCGATGCGGCGGCACTCATGGGCATTGATGTGAACCGGACGATCTCGCTGGCCTTTATTCTTGGCGGCGCTCTGGCTGGCGCAGCCGGGATGATCGTTGGCATGTACAATAATACTGCTGTGTTCACGATGGGCTTTACGGCTGGGCTGCGGGCGTTCACATCGGCGGTGCTTGGTGGAATCGGCAATATTGCTGGTTCGATGCTTGGCGGGTTGCTGATCGGAATTCTGGCGTCGTTGAGCGATATTTATATCGAAACCCGCTGGACGAACGCGGTGGTCTTTGCTGTCCTGGTGATTATTTTAGTCTTCCGCCCGTCGGGCTTGCTCGGCGAAGAAGGCGGCCAGAAGGCATGAGGCGAGCTATGTCGAATGCAGTCAAGGTCGGCCTGTGGAGCGGCCTGCTTGGTCTGTTCATTGTTGTGATGTTCAGTGGTCGCTCAATTCTAATGTGTGGCATTATCACTGGCGTCTTTGCAGGGTTGCTGGCTGGTGCGCGTACCGATGGCTCAACCATGCGCGATGGTATTCGCGATGCTGCGATTGCCGCTGGTGTTGGTGGTGCGTTGCTACTGCTTGCCAACCTGATCCGCCATTTGTTGATCGACCCATTGGTCGCCCAAACGCCACCGCCACTTATTGATGATATTCTGGTGGGCCTGTTGGCGGCTGCTATCGCGGTTGTGATTGGCGTTGCCTTTGGGGCCGCCCATTTCCTGAATGGGCGCGTTGGCCTTGCTTCGGCACGGGTTCCGGCGAGTAGCGCGGCGACATGGGCCTTGCTCGGGCTGATTATTATCGCCTACCCATTCCTCGATCAGGCCATTCAACTCGGCTGGATCGGCATTATTATCACCAGCTTGGTCTTCATCCTCCTAGCAATGGGCCTCAATGTTGTGGTTGGCTATGCTGGCCTGTTGGATCTTGGCTATGCGGCCTTTTTTGCGATTGGTGCCTATACGGTTGCCTTGCTCAGTTCCGATCATCTTGGCGGCCAGCTTGGCTTTGATCTGCGGCTTTCCTTCTGGTTAGTATTGTGGATTGCGGCAGCCATGGCGGCAATTTTTGGCCTAATCCTTGGTTCGCCAACATTGCCATTGCGTGGCGATTATTTGGCAATTGTCACCCTGGGCTTTGGCGAGATTGTGCCGATTGTGTTTCGTAACCTGGATCGGCTGACGATCAAAATCGGTGATTGGGTGCTTGTCAAGAATTTTAACCTGACAGGTGGCGAGCCGGGGATCAGCCCGATCGATCCGCCGGTTCTGCCTGGAATGAATTTCGCTGATCGAACAGACCAGCGGCCCTGGTACTTTCTGCTGATCGCGATCATTATTCTCTCAATGATCCTGATCAATCGATTGCGCGATTCGCGCCTTGGGCGAGCCTGGATGGCCATGCGTGAGGATGAACTGGCGGCTGCGTCGATGGGCATCAACATTGTTCAAACCAAGCTACTGGCCTTTTCGATGGGTGCCTTCTTCTCTGGCTTTGGTGGTGCCTTCTTCGCTGCCTTCGTCTCTGGTGCGTTTCCGAGTTCATTCGATTTTTCGGTTTCGGTGATCGTGCTGTGTATGGTTATCCTCGGTGGGCTTGGCAATGTCACTGGCGTGATTGTCGGCGGCTTGATTATTGAACTGAGTGATCGGCTGTTCTTGCCGCAGGTGTCGCTGTTCCTGCAGGATCTTGCCAAAGCAAACCCAACGCTCGAATGGTTGCAGCGCTTTGATCCGAACTTGTACCGCTTTGGCTTGTTTGGCCTTGTGCTGGTGATGATGATGCAACTGCGCCCAGAAGGCTTACTGCCAAACGCCCGCCGCCGTGCCGAATTACACGAGGGCGAAGAACCAGTCGAAGCCGTTCAGTCGGTTGTAGGCTAGGAGACAACAATGGCTGCAACAAATAATATCCTGGAAGCAGCGGCAGTCACAAAGCAATTTGGTGGCCTCACAGCCGTCAATAGTGTTGATTTTGTGATCGGGCGCGGCAGCATCTGTAGCGTGATTGGCCCGAATGGCGCTGGCAAGACAACCTTCTTCAATATGATCACCGGTGTCTACACGCCAACATCTGGCACACTGCTGTTTGATGGCAAAAGCATTGCTGGCCTAAAACCCGATCAGGTGACGACGAGTGGTATTGGCCGAACGTTCCAGAATATCCGCTTGTTTGGCAACATGACGGCGCTTGAGAATGTGTTGGTTGGCATGCACGCCCGCTTGAACGCCAATCTGTTTGGTATCCTGATTCGTAGTAAAAAGGTTAAGGCCGAAGAAGCCAGCGCCCGCCGTGCTGCACTTGATCTGCTCGATTATGTTGGCCTTGGCTCAGAGCGGGCCAATGAGATCAGCAAAAGCCTGCCATATGGCGATCAGCGCCGCCTTGAGGTTGCCCGCGCTCTGGCAACTAACCCGAAGTTGCTGCTGCTGGATGAGCCAACAGCGGGAATGAACCCGCAGGAGACGGCAGCGCTGACGAAGCTTATTCGCCAGATTCGTGATGAGCGCGATATTACCGTCCTGCTGATCGAACACGATATGAAGGTCGTGATGGATATCTCGGAACGGATCACGGTGCTTGATCGCGGAATCAAGATTGCCGAAGGTAGCCCCGAACTCGTCCGTACGAATGAACAAGTGATTGAGGCCTATCTTGGCCGTGGTGCTGCGGCGCATGGCAAGGGTGGCAGGCGGCCAGCAACCGCGACCTAACATGGATGTAGGATGGATGTCGGGGCGGTTCGCGAACCGCCGACTAGGTAGGCAGATCATTGCCGCCGTGATGGGCGGTTCGCGAACCGCCGACTAGGCAGGCAGATCATTGCCGCCGTGATGGGCGGTTCGCGAACCGCCGACT
>Ga0163144_10008502_pt1 | contig 22208 bp, 12 predicted proteins | sample OliLak19BULKMAT1_FD_123175 | JGI IMG/M metagenome (GOLD analysis project Ga0163144, IMG submission 123175) | Freshwater microbial mat bacterial communities from Lake Vanda, McMurdo Dry Valleys, Antarctica - Oligotrophic Lake LV.19.BULKMAT1 | ecosystem: Environmental > Aquatic > Freshwater >... | reverse complement strand
GTCGGTCATGCCTTGGTGGCGCAGCAAGGCATCCAGCGTCGGCTCGCGGCCGCGAAATGCCCTGAACGATTCCATCGCCGGGCGGCTGCCGCCCGCCTCCAGGATGGCCTGACGGTATTTTCTACCGGTTTGCACATCTGGCAAACCCGAGTTACCGGCGGTTTCCTCAAAGGCTGCATAGGCGTCTGCGCTGAGCACTTCGGCCCACTTGTAGCTGTAGTAGCCGGCAGCATAACCGCCGGCGAAGATATGGCTGAAGGTATTGGGGGTGCGGCTCCAGGACGGAGGCCGGATCACAGCCACTTCATCGCGTACCTGTTCGAGCAGCGGCAAGATGTCGTCGCTCGGCACGTGCGTCGTGTGCAGCAGCATGTCGAACAGCGCGAACTCGATCTGGCGTACCGTCTGCATGCCGCTTTGGTAGTTCTTGGCCGTCAGCAATTTGTCGAACAAGGCACGCGGCAGTGGCTCACCGGTATCCACATGCGAGGTCATGTGGCGCAGCACATCCCATTCCCAGCAGAAGTTCTCCATGAACTGGCTCGGCAACTCCACCGCGTCCCATTCGACACCGCTGATGCCCGACACCTGGCGCTCGTTGACCTGGGTCAGCATGTGGTGCAGGCCGTGGCCGAACTCGTGGAACAGCGTGATGACGTCATCGTGGGTCAGCAAGGCACTCTGGCGTTTCCCGTTCTTCATCACGCCCTGCGCGAAATTGCACACCAGATGGGCCACCGGTGTCTGCAGTTGCTGGTCGTCGGGGCGCAACCAGCGGCCGCGCGCGTCGTCCATCCAGGCACCACCGCGTTTGCCTTCGCGCGCAGTGGTATCGAGGTAGAACTGGCCGACCAGGCCGGCTCCCGCGCGCTCGATGCGGTAGAACGCCACGTCGGGATGCCATACCGGCGCCACGTCCGGCCGAATGGCGACCTCGAACAGGGTCTCGACGATCTTGAACAGGCCGCCCAGCACCTTGGGCAGCGTGAAATACTGCTTGACCTCCTGCTCGCTGAAGGCGTATCTGGCGTGTTTGAGCTTTTCGCCGATATAGGCCCAATCCCAGGGTTGCGGATCCGGGAGGCCCAGTTCGGTGGCCGCGAAGGCGCGCAAGTCAGCCAGGTCTTGCACCGCAAACGGCCGGGCGCGTGCGGCAAGGTCGTGCAGGAATTCGACCACGGCGTGTGGCGACGGCGCCATCTTCGCGGCCAACGAAAGCCCGGCGAAGTGGGTAAAACCCAGCAGGCGCGCTTCTTCCTGGCGCAATGCCAGGATCTCGCGGATCAGTGCCGTGTTGTCGTACTGGCGCAGGTCTTGGGGCGCCTGGTCCGAAGCGCGCGTGGCATAGGCGCGATACATCTGCTCGCGCAGTGCCGCTGAATCAGCAAACTGCATGACCGGCAGGTAACAGGGCAGCTTCAGGCCGAGCTTGTGGCCCTCGCGCTGCTCCGCCTTGGCGGACTCTGCGGTGTTGTGCAGGACGTCCTCGGGAACACCGGCCAGTTGCTCCGGGCCGACGAACAGGCTGAACTTGTCGGTCGCATCGAGCGAGTTCTCGCTGAACTTCTGGCCCAGTTCTGCCTGGCGCTCCTGGATAGCGGCAAAACGCAGCTTGTCGTCGCCAGCCAATTCCGCGCCGCCGAGCACAAAATCACGCAATGCATTCTTGCGCGCCTGATGTTGCTCTGCATTGAGAGAGGACTCCGGTATCGCCTTGTATTTCGCATACAGGTGCTCATCCGAACCTAGGCGGGTCCAGAATTCGGTGACCTTGGGCAAGCTGGTGTTGTAGGCAGCGCGCAGGGCCGGCGTGTCAGCCACGCTGTTGAGGTGGCTGATCGCACCCCAGGCACATCCGAGTCGCTCGTTGGCGACATCGAGCACCGATGCGATCGCATTCCAGTCGGCAGCGAAGTCCGCTGCCGTGACCGTTTGCAGCGCGGCGTCGGCCTGGGCTAGCAACTGATCGATGGCGGGCGCCACATGTTCAGGTGTGATCTGGTCGAACGGCGGCAGGCCGCCGATGTGCAATAGTGGATTCATGGTGTCGGGCAATGGCAAAGGCAAAGGCACTCCTAGCGGCAGTGGCAGTGGCAGTGGCAACGCGCCACTGCGCTGCCAAGTCGGGGTTGTAGTGCCAGTTTACAAGCCCGAAGCGGCGCGTTGGGCCGCTTCCACCGTATTGACCAGCAACATCGTGATCGTCATCGGGCCCACGCCGCCAGGGACCGGCGTGATGAAGCCGGCCACCTCGCGTACACCGGCGAAATCGACGTCGCCGCACAACTTGCCTTCGTCGTTGCGGTTCATGCCCACGTCGATCACGATCGCGCCGGGCTTGACCATGTCGGCCGTGAGCACGTTGCGCCTGCCGACCGCAGCCACGACGACATCCGCTTGCCGCGTGTGGGTCTTGAGGTCGTGCGTCGCACTGTGGCAGATGGTGACAGTCGCATGCTGCTGCAGCAGCATCAGCGCCATGGGCTTGCCGACGGTGTTGCTGCGCCCGATCACCACCGCATGCTTGCCGCGCAGGTCGATGCCGGTGGAGGCGATCAACTTCATGCAACCATAAGGTGTGCAGGGGTTGAAGCCGGGCAAGCCGGTCATCAGTTCGCCGGCGCTGAGCGTCGAGTAACCATCGACATCCTTGGATGGGGCAATGGTCTCGATGACGCGATGCGGATCGATATGCCTGGGCAGCGGCATCTGTACCAGGATGCCGTGAATGGTCGGGTCGGCATTGAGCGCCTCGATGCGCGCGAGCAGCGCGTCCTGGGCCAGATTCGCGTCGTACTTCTCGAACACCGAATGCAGGCCGGACTCTTCACAGGCCTTGATCTTGTTGCGCACGTAGACCTGGCTGGCCGGATCTTCGCCAACCAGGATCACCGCCAGGCCCGGGCGCACGCCCTTGCCTGTCAACTCGCCCGCGCGGGCGGCAACCTGCGCACGCCACTGCCGCGAGATCGCGACACCATCGATGGTCTGGGCCGGGCTTTGTTCTGTCATCGTGTCAGATCTTGCTGACGTTCTGGCCCAACGCGATCTTCAACAGGTCGGCAACCGTGTTTGCATTGAGCTTTTCCATGATATTGGCGCGGTGCGCCTCGACCGTCTTGATGCTGATGCCCAGGTCATCGGCCATCTGCTTGTTCAGACGCCCCGCGACAATGCGTTCGAGCACCTGCGACTCACGCAAGGTCAGTTTCGACAACAGGGCATCGCGGGTGGCCGCGAGCTGGTGGTCGGCAAACGTTCCCTTGGCGTGTTCCAACATGCGCTCCACCAGGCGCAGCAACTGGTCTTCCTTGAAGGGCTTCTGGATGAAATCCATGGCGCCTTTCTTCATCGTGTCGACGGCCATCGGCACGTCACCATGGCCGGTGACGAAGACGATGGGCAGCGGGGAGTGATGCTCGAGCAGCCGGTTCTGCAACTCGAGTCCGGTCATGCCACCCATGCGGATATCGACAATCAGGCAGGCCACCTCGCGGGGATCGTAGCGGCTGAGGAACGACTCCGCGGAATCAAAGCAGCGGACCCGGTAGTCCTTGCCCTCTAACAGCCACTGAAGCGAGTCGCGGACGGCCTCGTCATCGTCGACGACGTAGACGGTACCCTTTTTCGGTATCAAACTCATGCGGCTATCCTGGGGTCTTGATCGGTCTGCGATCGGGCACGGGTGCGATGCTGGCGGGTTCGCCCACGGGAAGCCAGAAGGAAAAACGGCAGCCCAAGACGAGACCGGCATTGTAGAGGTTCTCGGCCCGTATCCGCCCCTGGTGGGATTCGACGATCGAGCGGCACAGGCTCAGTCCGATGCCCATGCCGTAGCTCTTGGTGGAGTGGAATGCCTCGTACAGCCGATCCAGCACCTCGGGAGGCAGACCGCCACCCGAATCGAGCACCGAGAACTCGACCAACTGCCGTGCATCGACCACGGTCTGCACCACGGTCAGCTCGACCTTGCGCTGCGCGGTCGGGCGCTGCGCAAGGTCGACCGATTCGGCGGCATTCTTGAGCAGGTTGATCAGCACCTGTTCGATCAGGATCGGATCGACCATCAGCATCGGCAGATGCGATGCCACCTGGCAGGTGAGCCGCACGTTGCGCCGGCGCAGTTCGATGTCGGCCAGTTCCACCGCTTCATCAACCATATCGGCCACGCGCGACCAGGCGCGTTTGGGTTCGCTGCGCTTTACGAACGAGCGGATACGCTGAATGATCTGACCGGCGCGCTGGGCCTGGCGCGCGGTCTTCTCCAACGCATCGAGCAGGTCCTGCTGCGAGATCTGCTGCGACTGGATACGCGACACCATGCCTTGGCAGTAATTGCTGATTGCCGTCAGTGGCTGGTTCAGTTCATGCGCCACACTCGAGGCCATCTCGCCCATGGTGATCAGCCGGCTGGCATTCTGTGCCCGGTCGGCCTGGGCAGCCGCCTGTTGTTCGGCCAGACGGCGAGCGGTGATGTCGGTTGCAATGACCATCTGCGCCAACCGTCCGTCGACCCAGCTCAGGTAACGCGTGCGCACCTCGAGCCAGCGTCCGAGCTCGCTCAGGTAGATCTCGGCGTTCTCCGGTTCGGCATCGGGCAGCACATCCGTCGGCAGGCCGACGAACGAATCGACATGGTCGAGCGACTCGTCGTTCACCGCCTGTGTCGGAATGCCGGCCTGCGCCACCAGGCGCAGGTGCCCGTCGGTCTGGTTGCCGAACCACAGCCGGTACAACTTGTTGGCAAACAACATTTCGTCGCTGCCCAGTGGCGCGACCGAGATCGAAGCGTCCAGCGCCTCGAGCACGGTCGTGAAGCGCTCGAACGACGCCGACAACTGTTCGCGGATACGGTTGGGCTCCGTGATATCGGTCATCGCCGTGATCCAGCCGGTCTGCGTGCCGCGCGAGTCGATCAGTGGCGATACATAGAGCCGGGCGTCGAACAACGAGTTGTCCGGCCGCTTCACGCGCATCTGCACGCCGCCGGGTATGGCTGCCTGGCCCGACAGTTCGGCCCGCAACAATTGGCTGAGGTTTTCGTGGTCGGTGTCGGGCCAGTAAGGGAAGGGCGCCGTGCGCCCGACCAGTTCAGACTCCTTCCAGCCAGTCATCTGACAGAACGCGGCATTCACATAGGTGATGCGGCCTTGCAGGTCCATGGCCCGCATGCCGGTCAGCATCGAGTTCTCCATTGCGCGCCGGAAATTCGTCTCTGCCACCAGGGCCTGCTGCGCCTGGTGGCGCCGTCGGTTGTGGCGCCAGTTGGCGATCAGCATCCAGGCCGTCATGACCCCCAGCACGCTGACCAGCCAGAACAACCCGCTGCCGATCACGCCCAGCGACGTGCGATACGCCTGGGCGCGCAGGATCAGCCCGTTGCCTACGGGTGACACCGGCACCTCGTATTCGTTGGCCGGTACCAGCCAGGGCAACCAGGTTCCGGCCGGGTCGCGCACCGGCGGGGTGGTGCCTGCCAGCCGTGTGCCCTTGTCGTCCAGCAGCGATATCGCGTAACGTGCCGACACTTCCGCCGGAACTCCGTAGCGGTACAAGCCATCGACAGAATATTCGGCCAGTACCACGCCGATGAAACGCGCGCCATCGTTCATCGGGATATGCAGCTGCAACAGCGGCACGGCTGCGCCGACGGCGGCGCGCTGGGCGTAGATCGGCTGCAGCGTCTCGCGCGCCAGATCGACGATGTTGCGTGTCTCCGCCGACGCCAGCAGGTCGCCTGTCTGGGGTGACACGCCCGGCTGCAGGCTGGCTGTGGCATAGGTGGAACGGACCTTCATCGCTGCGTCGATCCAGCTCAGGCGCTCCAGGTCAGGATATTGGATCACCAGCGCCTCGGCGCGGACCTGGAATTCCTCGGGGTCGAGCTCGCGGTTGGAGATGTCGCGCGCGATCCGCATCAGTTGCTCCTGCCGCTCGAGCAGGCGCAGGCGCAGTCTTTGCTGCGTGTACTCGACGTCGCGCCGCACCGCTTCCTGTTCCCGGTCGATCTCCTCGAGCCGCAGATAGCCAAATGCCGCGACGATCGCAGCCAGGAACAACAGCACCGCGACCAGCGGGGCCAGCACCGCAAACCGGTCCTGGCGGTGCGGGTTCAGGTGCCACCACCAACGGCGTACCCGCTGCGCCGTCGCAGCGGGCTGCAGCGGGCTTGCGGCAGGTTGGGTGGACATGCGGCGAGTGTAGGGGAGCAGCAGCCGTTTGCTCGGTAGATGCCTTTCGGTGCTGTTTCAATATTTCATATTATGAATGTGACAAGCGTTATTTGAAACGCGGCCGACCGTGTGCGAGAATCGCGCTACAGTGTGCATCTTGGATCACAACATAGGAGGCAGACATGTCAGATGAGTCCCGTAATGCAGCCGGCGAGGTCAGTGGTGACAACGACACGCAGGAAACCCGGGAGTGGATGGATGCTTTAACTGCAGTGATCGAGGCCAACGGTCCGCAGCGCGCGCACGATCTGCTGGAGCAACTGCTCGAGCATGCCCGACAAAGCAGCATCGACATGCCGTTTTCGGCGACCACCGGTTACGTCAACACGCTCGAAGCCCAAGAGGAGGCGCGCAGCCCTGGCAACCTCGAACTCGAAGGCCGCCTGCGCGCCTACATGCGCTGGAACGCGATGGCGCTGGTCGTCAAGGCGAACCGGCTTGAGCCGGCCGACGGCGGCGGTCTGGGCGGTCATATCAGTTCCTTCCAGTCGCTGGCCCACATGTTTGCCGCGGGATTCAACCATTTCTGGCACGCCGAGAGTGAGGGCCATGGTGGCGACCTGCTCTATATACAAGGCCACTCCGCCCCCGGGATCTATGCGCGGGCCTACCTGGAGGGACGCCTGACCGAGGAGCAGCTGCTCAATTTCCGCCAGGAAGTCGGTGGCAAGGGCTTGTCGAGTTATCCGCACCCCAAGCTGATGCCGGACTTCTGGCAGTTCCCGACCGTGTCCATGGGTCTGGGGCCACTGATGGCGATCTACCAGGCGCGATTTCTCAAGTACCTGCATGCACGCGGTATTGCCGACACCTCCAATCGCAAGGTCTGGGTGTTCTGCGGCGATGGTGAGATGGACGAGCCGGAAAGCCTGGGTGCCATCGGTCTGGCGGCACGTGAGAAGCTCGACAACCTGGTCTTCATCATCAACTGCAACCTGCAGCGCCTGGACGGGCCGGTGCGCGGCAACGGCAAGATCGTGCAGGAACTTGAGGGCGAATTCCGTGGCTCGGGCTGGAACGTCATCAAGCTGCTGTGGGGTTCGAGCTGGGATGCATTGCTGGCGCGCGACAAGGACGGTGCGCTGCGCAAAATCATGATGGACACGCTGGACGGCGACTACCAGGCCTTCAAGGCCAACGACGGCGCATTCGTGCGAAAACATTTCTTCGACCGCGATCCGCGCACCGCGGAGATGGTCGCTGGCATGACCGACGACGACATCTGGAACCTGCGCCGCGGCGGCCACGATGCGCAAAAGGTCTACGCGGCGTTCCACCGCGCCAACCAGGTGACGGGACAACCGACGGTGCTGCTGGTCAAGACCGTCAAGGGTTACGGCATGGGCAAGGCGGGCGAGGGCAAGAACACCGCACACCAGACCAAGAAGTTGTCGGACGAAGACATCCGCTACTTCCGCGACCGGTTCAACATCCCGATCCCGGACAGCGAGTTGTCCAAGATCCCGTTCTACAAGCCGGCCGACGATACGCCGGAGATGCGTTACCTGCACGAGCGGCGCAAGGCGCTGGGCGGGTACCTGCCCAAGCGCAGGGCCAAAGCCGACGAGAGTTTCACCATTCCGCCGCTCGACACTTTCAAGGCGATCACCGATCCCACGGCCGAGGGCCGCGAGATCAGCACCACGCAGGCGTTTGTGCGCTTCCTGACGCAACTGCTGCGCGAAAAGGAACTCGGCCCGCGTGTTGTGCCGATCCTGGTCGACGAGGCCCGCACCTTCGGCATGGAAGGCCTGTTCCGCCAGATCGGCATCTACAACCCGGAAGGGCAGAAATACACGCCGGTCGACAAGGACCAGGTCATGTACTACAAGGAGGACAAGGCCGGCCAGATCCTGCAGGAGGGCATCAACGAGCCCGGCGGCATGAGCAGCTGGATCGCCGCGGCGACGTCGTATTCGACGAACAACCGCATCATGATCCCGTTCTATGTCTACTACTCGATGTTCGGGTTCCAGCGGATCGGAGACCTGGCGTGGGCCGCTGGCGACATGCAGGCCCGGGGCTTCCTGCTCGGCGGAACCTCGGGCCGCACGACACTCAACGGCGAAGGCCTGCAGCACGAGGACGGGCACAGCCATATCCTGGCGGGCACCATCCCCAATTGCGTGAGTTACGACCCGACCTTCGCGCACGAGGTCGGCGTGATCCTGCACCATGGCCTCAAGCGCATGGTGGAGCAACAGGACAATGTCTATTACTACATCACGCTACTCAACGAAAACTACCCGATGCCCGGCCTGCAAAGCGGCACCGAGGAGCAGATCATCAAGGGCATGTACCTGTGCAAGCCCGGCGCGAAGAAGACGCCGCGCGTGCAACTGCTGGGATCGGGCACCATCTTGCGCGAGTCGATCGCCGCGCAGGCACTGCTGGAGAAGGACTGGGGCGTGGCGGCCGACGTCTGGAGCTGCCCGAGCTTCAACGAACTCGGCCGCGACGGGCAGGACTGCGAGCGCTACAACCTGTTGCATCCCGATGGCAAGCCCCGGGTTCCGTTTGTCGCGCAGCAGCTCGAGAAACACGCTGGCCCGGTCGTCGCGTCCACCGACTACATGAAGGCGTTTGCCGAGCAGATCCGTCCGTTCCTGCCCAAGGGCCGCACCTACAAGGTTCTGGGCACCGATGGGTTCGGGCGCAGCGACTTTCGCAGCAAGCTGCGGGTGCACTTCGAGGTCAACCGCCATTACATTGTGGTTGCCGCCCTCAAGGCACTGAGCGAGGAAAGTACGGTTCCGGTCGCTCAGGTCGCCCAGGCGATCAAGCAATACGGTATCGACGTGGACAAGGTCAACCCGTTGTACGCTTGAAGACCAATCCTGCCGCGCCGGACGACGTCCGGCCGGCGCCTGTGGCATCGCGTCCACAACAGAATCCGGAGGCAAGAACATGGCGTTGGTAGACATTCAGGTACCGGACATCGGCGATTTCGACGAGGTCGCGGTGATCGAATTGCTGATCAAGGTCGGCGACACCGTCAAGTCGGAGCAGTCCCTGATCACCGTCGAGTCGGACAAGGCCTCGATGGAGATCCCGTCCAGCGGTGTCGGCGTGGTCAAGGAAATCCTGGTCAAACTCGGCGACAAGGTCAAGCAGGGGGTGGTGATCGCCCGCCTGGAGAGCGCCGCCGCCGCGGAGAAACCTGCTGCGCCGGCAGCGGTGCAGGCCGACCCGCCCCAGGCCGACCCGCCCCAGGCCGACCCGCCCCAGGCGCAGGCTGCGCCAAAGCCCGCGGCAATACCGGCGAGTGCGCCCGCGGACAGCGGCGGGCCGGTCAAGGTCGTGGTGCCCGACATCGGTGACTTCAAGGACGTTGCGGTGATCGAGGTCCTGATCAAGGTGGGCGACACGGTCAAGCTCGAGCAGTCTCTGCTTACGGTCGAGTCGGACAAGGCGTCGATGGAAATTCCGTCCAACGTGGCCGGAGAAGTCAGGGAGATTGCGGTCGGGATCGGCGACAAGATCAACATCGGCGACTTGATCGCGGTCGTGCAGGCCACGGGTGGTTCGGCCGCTGCCGCGCCTAGATCCCCGGCGCCGTCCGCGGTATCCGCGGCGCCTGCCAAGGCAGACACGCCTGCGCCCGCGCCCTTGGCTGCGCAGGCGGCTGTCCATGACCCGTCGACCCCGGTGCGAGTCGGTTTGCCCCATGCCTCGCCCTCGGTGCGCAAGTTTGCGCGCGAGCTCGGTGTGCCCCTGGACGAGGTCAAGGGCAGCGGTGCAAAAGGCCGAATCACTGGCGAGGACGTGCAGACGTTCACCCGCGCCGTCATGGCGGGTGCGAACCAGACCCGTGCGGCCGCTGCCAAGGCCGGTACCGGGAGCGCGGCTGACAGCGGCGCGGCGCTGGGCCTGATCCCGTGGCCAAAGGTGGATTTCACCAAGTTCGGCCCGGTCGATCGCAAGGACATGTCGCGCATCAAGAAGATCACCGGTGCCAACCTGCATCGCAACTGGGTCATGATTCCGCACGTCACCAACCACGACGATGCGGACATCACCGACCTGGAGGCATTCCGCGTCTCGACCAACAAGGAAAACGAGAAGTCCGGCGTCAAGGTCACGATGCTCGCGTTCCTGATCAAGGCTTGCGTGGCGGCGCTGCGCAAGTTCCCCGAGTTCAATTCCTCGATCGATGGCGACCAACTGGTCTACAAGCATTACTATCACATCGGTTTTGCCGCCGACACGCCCAATGGGCTGATGGTTCCCGTGATCAAGGATGCCGACAACAAAGGCATCATGCAGATCTCGCAGGAGATGGGCGAGCTGGCCAAGAAGGCCCGCGACGGCAAACTCGGTCCGGGCGAGATGTCCGGTGCCAGTTTCACGATCTCCTCGCTGGGTGGTATCGGTGGGCGTTATTTCACACCCATCATCAATGCGCCGGAAGTTGCCATCCTGGGTGTGTGCCGCTCCACGATGGAGCCGGTGTGGGACGGCAAGGCCTTCGCGCCCCGGCTGATGCTGCCGCTGTCACTGAGCTGGGACCACCGTGTCATCGACGGTGCGGCTGCGGCCCGCTTCAACGTCTACCTGGGGCAGATCCTGGGCGACTTCCGAAGGGTGCTGCTCTAGGCGGCAGTTCCCGGGCGACTTGTGCAGGGTGCCGCGGCAGGAGGCAGGTTCGGGCGACGGGCACGTTCCAGGCGCCGGCAGATTGACAAACGACGACAAGAGGGGCGTTCACATGGCGCAGATGGAGATCAAGGTTCCGGATATTGGCGACTTCGACGAAGTCACGGTGATCGAGTTGATGGTCAAGCCGGGAGACACCATCGCACCGGAGCAGTCACTGATCACGGTCGAGAGCGACAAGGCGTCGATGGAGATACCCGCCTCGCACGGCGGCGTGGTGGGTGAGCTCAAGGTCAAGCTCGGTGACAAGGTCGCCCAAGGGTCGGTGATCCTGGTGCTGGAAACGTCCGACGCGCCGGCAGCGGCCGAGGCCACCGCCCAGCCGAAGGCCACTGCGTCAGCGCCGCAGATGGCTGCTGCAGCCAACCCGGTGGCCAAGAATGCTGTATCCGCCGCTGCCCCGGCATACGCAGGCAAGAGCGACCTTGATTGCGACCTGCTGGTGCTTGGCGCCGGACCGGGCGGGTATTCGGCCGCCTTCCGCGCCGCCGATCTGGGACTCAAGGTGGTGTTGGTCGAGCGGTACGCGTCGCTCGGCGGCGTGTGCCTGAATGTCGGCTGCATCCCGTCCAAGGCCTTGTTGCACGTGGCAGCGGTGATGGACGAAGTGCGCCATTTCACCGACCTGGGCATTCACTACCCCGATCCGTTGATCGACATTGACAAGTTGCGGGCACACAAGGACAAGGTCGTGGGCAAACTCACCGGCGGTCTGGCGGCGATGGCCAAGATGCGCAAGGTCACGACGGTGCGCGGGTATGGCGCCTTCGTCGACCCGCACCATGTCGTGGTCGAGGAAACCACCGGCGACGGCCAGGAAAAGACCGGCAAGACCCAGACCATCGGGTTTCGCCACTGCATCATCGCCGCGGGCTCGCAGGCCGTGCGCCTGCCGTTCATGCCCGAGGATCCGCGTGTCGTCGACTCCACCGGTGCGCTGGCACTGCGCGAGGTACCCAAGCGCATGTTGATCCTGGGCGGCGGCATCATCGGACTGGAGATGGGCACCGTCTACAGCACGCTCGGTGCCCGCCTGGACGTGGTCGAGATGCTCGACGGCCTGATGCAGGGCGCGGACCGCGACCTGGTCAAGGTCTGGCAGAAGATGAACGCGCCGCGTTTCGACAACATCATGCTCAACACCAAGACGGTGTCGGCCAAGGCCACGCCCGCAGGCATCGAGGTGACATTCGCCGCGGCCCAGGAGGGCGGCAAGGCGCCGGAACCCCAGGTCTACGACCTGGTGTTGCAGGCCGTCGGACGTTCGCCCAACGGCAGGAAGATCGCCGCCGACAAGGCCGGTGTGGCGGTATCCGACCGGGGCTTCATCACCGTCGACGTGCAGATGCGCACCAATGTGCCCCACATCTTCGCCATTGGCGACATCGTCGGCCAACCCATGCTGGCGCACAAGGCAGTCCATGAGGCGCACGTGGCGGCCGAGGTCATCGCCGGTGAACAACAAGCCAACAAGGAACTCGCCAGTGCGGCGTTCAACGCGCGCGCCGTGCCCAGCGTTGCCTACACCGATCCTGAAGTGGCCTGGGCCGGCCTGACCGAAGACCAGGCCAAGGCGCAAGGTATCAAGGTCAGGAAGGGCCTGTTCCCGTGGTCGGCGTCCGGCCGGGCCATTGCCAACGGACGCGACGAAGGATTCACGAAGTTGCTGTTCGACGACTCGCCCGATGCCCATGGCCATGGCAAGATTCTGGGCGGCGGCATCGTCGGCACACATGCCGGCGACATGATCGGTGAGATCGTATTGGCGATCGAGATGGGTGCCGATGCGGTGGACATCGGCAAGACCATCCATCCGCATCCGACACTGGGCGAAAGTATCGGGTTGGCGGCGGAGGTGGCGCACGGCAGTTGCACCGACCTGCCGCCGGCCCGGCGCTGAGTGTCCGCCGTGGGGCTGGTCTGCCATCGAGCGCGGGCTGCGCCTCGCCGAGGGCGTGGTGTAACCGGCTCGTGCCTGGTGTGCTGGAAGACAAGGCGCGAGAATGCGGGCTGCAACAGGAAGGAGTATGGTGGACAACGAACACGGTGACCGCCCTGGGGCGGGCAACTTCCCTGGCAAACCACGACACGCTGCACGCCGTCGACTTCCTGACGTGACCGGCGACGCCGGCAAGGCGAGCAAGCCCAGCAAGGGCGTCAAAGCCAGCAAGGTTGGCAAGGCCAGCAAGGCCGGCAAGGGGCCGAGGACCGGTGCGCTGGGCATTTTGCGCGGCCTGCCTTCGTTGTTGCAAATGTTCCGGCGCAAGGCAGCTCCCGAAGCCAAGTTGCCGCATGCGCATTTCAGCGCCACTGCTTTCGGTATCCGCTCCCTGGTCGTGGCTGGTATCGGCACTCCGACCGTCGTGTTCGAGTCGGGCATCGGTCAGGGCAAGCGCAATTGGGCGCCGGTGTTCAACCGGGTATCCGAGTTGACCCGGGCCGTGGCCTACGATCGCGCCGGATATGGCCAGAGCGAAGTGTCCGATCTGCCACGCGACGGCTTGCAGATCGTGCTGGAGCTGCGCAACATGTTGCGCACCGAGGGTCTGGTGCCGCCCTATGTGCTGGTCGGGCACTCCCTGGGCGGAACGATGGTCAAGCTGTTTGCCAAGACCTGGCCCGAAGAGGTCGCCGGCGTGGTGCTGGTGGATGCGCGGCACGAGGAATTCACCCAGCGTTGCCGCCAGATCGGCGTGAACCGGCTGCTGTACGAGCCGCCGGAGGCATTCCTGAACATGTTGCCACCGGTGCCGCGCGCGGAGGTAGTGGCGGCGCCGCTGACGTTGAAACAGGCGCGTCGTGCCGGCACCTTCCCCGATGTGCCGTTGATTGTCCTGACCCAGAGCAATGCCACCAGCCGCTGGCCCGCCGCCTTGGGCAAAGTCTGGCTGGCCAGCCAGCGCAAGATGGCCGGCATGTCCGCACTCGGACGCATCAAGGTGGTCGGTCAGGCCGGCCACAACGTGCACATGGACAGGCCGGATGTCGTTGTGCGAGCTGTCACCGGGGTGGTTCGGGCGGCGCGCCTGATCCGCGGCAAGCGCCTCAAGGCCGGGCGCTGACGGGTGGCATGTGCACGCCGGCGGGCTCGGCGGGCCGGATCAGAACCGGATGGCCAGGGGTTCGACCCGGCGTGCGCCGTTGAAGCGGGCGCTCCAGTAGCCGACCCGCATGTCCTCGACCCGGACCTGGGCACCGGGCTTGGGCGAGTGGATGAACTTGTTGTCGCCGACGTAGATGCCGACATGACTGAACGCACGGCGCAAGGTATTGAAGAACACCAGGTCGCCCGGCTTGAGATCGCTGCGGTCGATTTCCTGCGTGGCTGCGGCCTGTTGGTCGGCGGTCCGCGGCAGCATGAGTCCGATTGTCTCGTGGTACATCGCACGCACGAAACCACTGCAATCGAACCCGGTCTCCAGCGAACTGCCGCCTAACCTGTATGGCACGCCCAGGAACCCCATGGCGCTGATCACCAGATCCGATGCCTTGTCCCGCGCCGTTTGGCCGGCCTGGGAAATCTGGCGCAACAAGCCTCGCTCGGTCAGCAGTTTTTCCAGATCGTCGGTGTTGCCCGCGGCGGGACTCGCATGGGCGCCGCCCGCCAGCAGGAGGGCGGTTGCCAAGGCAACCAGGGGAGCAGATACACGCATGGGCGCAGGGTAACGCCTGCGCCATACAGCGTCAAGCCATCATCGCCAAAATCGAATCCAAGTATTTGATTTCATTGGATTTGTGGTTCAGGGGAGACAGCGGCGCCCGGCCGCGACGGGTGACGGCAACTGCGACATTGGCGTCTCCCACCGCCTTGAAACAGGTGCGCCGAAGGTGATTGGGCTACCATCTTCACACGAGGTCGCCACGGCCATGGCCATCCACCGCCGGGTTGCCTTGGCCTGGCGGCCCTTGCGGCCCTACCGGAATACGCCATGTTCAATGCCATTCAACTGACCAGATCCGACGACTTTGCCGCGCGACTGACCGAACTGGACGAGGCGCTGCTGCCGGAGGGCGACGTCCTGGTGCGGGTCGAGTATTCGACGCTCAATTACAAGGACGCGCTGGCCATTACCAATCGTTCACCGGTGGTGCGGCACTGGCCCATGGTGGCCGGCATCGACGGTGCCGGTACGGTGATCGAATCGAGCCATACGGCCTGGAAAGCCGGCGACCGTGTCGTGCACAACGGCTGGGGCGTTGGTGAAACACACTGGGGTTGCCTGGCCGAAAAGGCGCGACTCAAGGGCGACTGGCTGGTGCGCCTGCCGGATGTTTTCACCGCGCGCCAGGCGATGGCCATCGGCACTGCCGGTTACACCGCGATGTTGTGCGTGCTGGCGCTGGAAGACCATGGCATCGCGCCGGGTTCGGGCGAGGTGCTGGTCACCGGCGCCACTGGCGGCGTGGGCAGCGTCGCAGTTGCGTTGTTGGGTCGACTGGGTTACTCGGTGGTCGCCGCCACCGGCAAGGCGTCCGAGGAGGCCTACCTGAAACACCTGGGGGCTGCGTCGGTGCTGCCGCGCGACAGTCTGTCGGCTCCGGGCAAGCCGTTCCAGAAGGAACGCTGGGCCGGCGTGGTTGATGCGGTCGGGTCCCACACACTGGCCAACGCGATTGCGCAGACTCGGTACGGTGGCGTCGTGACCGCCTGCGGTCTGGCCCAGGGCACGGACCTGCCGACCACCGTGATGCCGTTCATCCTGCGCGGCGTCACGCTGGCTGGCATCGACTCGGTGATGGCGCCACAGTCGCGGCGCCAGCGCGCCTGGGAGCGGCTGGCGCGCGACCTCGATCCGGCTTTGCTGGAGACGATGATGGACGAGATTGCCTTGCCCGACGTGATCGGCAAGGCGCAGTCGCTGCTCGACGGCAAGGTACGCGGGCGCGTTGTCGTGCGCGCGGGAGCCTGACATGCGTGCCGTTGTCGGGTTCGGAGATCGTGGTCACGCTGGTTTTCGGGCCATGCGATGGCTGATGTGGCGGGCCTGGTCGTGCTGGCTCGCCGCTGTGCTGGCTTGGCCGCTGGCGCAGGCGCAGGCACAGGCGCTGCGGCCGCAGATGATCACCGCGGGACTCGACCACCCCTGGGCGCTGGCCTTCATGCCGGACGGCCGCATGCTCGTCACGGAACGCCCCGGGCGGCTGCGCGTCGTGGACGCCGATGGCCGCTTGCGACCACCGGTATCGGGCTTGCCGGAGATCGTGGCCCAGGGCCAGGGCGGCTTGCTCGACCTGATCGTGGACAGCGATTTCGCCAGTAACCGGACGATTTATTTCTGCTTCGCGCAGGCCGCGGAAAGCGGCAATGGCAACAGCACGGCGTTGGCCCGGGCGCGCCTGTCCACGGGATTGGACCGGCTCGAGGACGTGCGGGTGATTTTCAGCCAGAAACCCAAATTCGCCAGTGGCGCGCATTTCGGTTGCCGCATCGTCGAAAGCCGGCAGGACGGCAAGGCCGATGGCCACCTGTTCCTGACGCTGGGGGACCGGTTCAGCCGCATGGCCGACGCGCAGACCCTGGACAACCACCACGGCAAGGTCGTGCGTATCGACAAGCAGGGTGGCGTGCCGAAGGACAACCCGTTTGCCGGCGCCGGACGCGGCCTGCCCGAGATCTGGAGTTATGGCCATCGCAACCTGCAAGGTGCGGCGCTGGGCCCCGATGGCCGCCTGTGGGTGCACGAACACGGCCCGCAGGGCGGCGATGAGATCAACATCCCGTTGCGTGGGCGCAACTACGGCTGGCCGATCATCACCTATGGCGTGAACTACGGCGGTGGCCAGATCGGCGCCGGCCTCAGCCGCAAGGACGGCCTGGAGCAGCCGGTTCACTACTGGGTGCCGTCGATCGCGCCCTCGGGGATGGCCTTCCTGTCCAGCGACCGTTACGGGCCGGCCTGGCAGGGTAACTTGTTCATTGGCGCACTCGCCGGCCGGCATCTGGTACGCATCGAATGGCAGGCCGATGGCGACGGCGCACGCATTGTGCGCGAGAGCCGGCTGCTGGCCGAACTGGGAGAACGCATCCGCGACGTGCGCCAGGGCCCGGACGGGTTGCTGTATGTGCTGACCGATTCGTCCAATGGACGCTTGATCCGGCTGCTGCCGCCCGCTTGAACCGGGCGCCGCCGGGCAGCGTCGCTTCCCCCCTGGCGCCGAGCGTAGCTGCAATAGGCGCTTGGTCATTGCGCGCTGCGTCAGGCTGTTGCAAGATGCTTCGCCACAATGGAACATGTCGATCACACCAACATGCAAGGAGCAAGTGCCATGGCCTCTTACGCCGATTTCTACCGCCGGTCCCTTGACGACAGGGACACTTTCTGGGCCGAGCAGGCGGCACTGATCGACTGGCACACACCCGCCACCCAGGTCTGCGACTACAGTCGGCCGCCGTTCACGCGCTGGTTCGTCGGCGGCACGACCAACCTGTGCCATAACGCCGTCGACCGTCACCTTGCCCAGCGGGCCAACCAGCCGGCGCTGATCGCCATATCCACCGAGACGGGCCTCGAACAGGTCTACAGCTTTGCCGAACTGCATCGGGAGGTGCAACGCATGGCCGCCAGCATGCAGCAGCTCGGAGTCCGGCAGGGGGACCGGGTCCTGATCTACATGCCGATGGTTGCCGAGGCGGCCTTCGCGATGCTTGCCTGCGCACGGATCGGCGCCATCCACTGCGTCGTGTTCGGCGGTTTCGCGTCAGGCGCGCTCGCCTCGCGGATCGAGGATGCGTTACCCAAACTGGTCGTCAGCGCCGATGCCGGGTCGCGCGGCGGCAAGGTGGTGGCCTACAAGCCGCTGCTCGACGAGGCGATCCGGCTGTCCAGCCACAAGCCTCAGTCCGTGCTGCTGGTCGACCGCCAGTTGTCGCCGATGGCGCTGGAGCCCGGCCGCGACCATCTGTGGGGCCCGCTGCGGGAACGGCACATGCAGGCAACGGTGCCGTGCGAATGGCTCGCCGCAGACCACCCGAGCTACACGTTGTACACCAGCGGCACGACCGGCAAGCCCAAGGGCGTGCAGCGCGATACCGGCGGTTACGCGGTCGCGCTGGCCGCCAGCATGAAACACATTTTCTGCGGCAATGCCGGCGAGACCTATTTCGCCACCAGCGACATCGGCTGGGTGGTCGGCCACAGCTACATCATCTACGGGCCGCTGATTGCCGGCATGGGCACCATCATGTACGAAGGATTGCCCACGCGGCCCGACGGTGGCATCTGGTGGAGCCTGGTCGAGAAATACAAGGTCACGGTGATGTTCAGCGCGCCTACCGCGATCCGGGTACTGAAGAAGCAGGATCCGGCGCTGCTGACGAAATACGACCTGTCGTCGCTGCGGGCCTTGTTCCTGGCCGGCGAGCCGCTGGATGAGCCCACCGCGCAGTGGATCTCGTCGAGCCTGGGCAAACCCATCATCGACAACTACTGGCAGACCGAAACCGGTTGGCCGATCCTGGGTCTTGCCAATGGCGTCGAGCAGGCTCCGAGCAAGTTCGGCAGCCCAGGCAAGGCGATCTACGGCTACGACGTCAAGCTGATCGACGAGAACACCGGCGAAGAACTGCAGGGCGCGGGCAAGAAGGGCGTGGTTGCCATCGAGGGCCCGCTGCCGCCGGGCTGCATGCAGACCGTCTGGCGCGACGACCAGCGTTTTGTCGACACCTACTGGAAAAGTATCCCAGGCAAGCTGATCTACAGCACCTTCGACTGGGGCATCCGCGACGAAGACGGTTATTTCTTCATCCTGGGCCGTACCGACGACGTGATCAATGTTGCGGGGCACCGCCTCGGGACGCGGGAGATCGAGGAGAGTATCTCGGCCCATCCCAACATCTCCGAAGTGGCGGTGGTGGGCGTGGCCGATGCGCTCAAGGGCCAGGCCGCGATGGCGTTCGCCATTGTCAAGGATGCGTCGATGTTGATCGACGAGGCGGCCCGGCTGCACCTCGAAGGCGAGATCATGAAGCTGGTCGACCAGGACCTGGGTGCGGTGGCCCGGCCGTCGCGGGTGCGGTTCGTCACCATGCTGCCCAAGACGCGCAGCGGCAAGTTGCTGCGCCGTGCGATCGTGGCGGTCTGCGAGGGCCGCGACCCGGGCGACCTGACGACGATGGAAGACCCGGCCGCGTTGCAGCAGATCCGTGAGCTGGTCAAGGGCTGACGCCGCCCTTCACCGGCACGGCCGGCGAAGCCGGCTGAGCCGGCACGTCGAACGCGGCCGGTGCCAGCCCGGCCGCATGGCGTTGCGCCATGGTCTGCCAGGCCGCCTCCCACTCCCGCAGCCGCGCCTGCGCATCGAACAGCGGTGCATTCGCACGCTGGCGCGCCAGCTGCGCGCGCAACGCAACCAACGCAGCAGCATCGCGCCCGAGGTGGACGACGGTGTCCACAAAGATCGACGGGCTTCGCGTGACGCCTTCGGGCAGGCCGGCCGCGCGCACGATGCTGCCGCCTAGCCGCGACGCCATGCCCTGGCTGGCGCACGTCACGGCGGGCACCCCCATGCGCAGGGCATCGACCAGGCCCTGGTTGGCGTTGAAACGTACCGTGTCGATGAAAAGATCCGCCAGTGGCAGGCGGGCCAGGGTCCGTGCACGACTGGCCCGTTGCTGGAACACCAGGCGCGTGGCATCGACGCCCGCCTGGGCGGCAGCCTGCTGCAGGTTGCGCCGCGCGGGCGCCGCATAACCGGGCAGCCACAACACCGCCTCGGGCAGGGCGGCAAGCATCTTCATCCAGAGCCCGAAGCTGTGTGGGTCGACCATCAACGCGGGCAGCAAGGCACACAGCACCAGCGCATCCTTGGGCAGGCCGGACTCTGCCCTGTCCGGTACAAGCGCATCGGGCTGGTCGTCGTTCAGAGCCAGCCAGCAGGTATGGGGCAGTCGCACCACCGCGCCATATTCCTGCAGGTCCAGCTCGTCGGGATGCACGAATCGGTCCGACATGTTGTATTCGCACGGACGGCTGGGATGGTGCCGATGCCAGGTGGTCTGGCGGATCTGGATCGGGGCGACCCGGCGTTCGGGTATCTCGGGCCGGCACCATGGCGAGTTGAACGCCATGTCGATGAAGATGTCGAGTTCGTCGAGCCGGATGCGACCGACGGCCTCGTCGTCCGTCATGTGGGCAATCTCGATGACGCCCGCACAGTCCTGCGCGATCCGGTTCGTCACCGCCAGGTCGGGCTGGGGCGTCGGCGAATACACGTGGATCGCGAAACGGTCGTGGTCGTGCAGGGCCAGCTGGCGTTGCAGTGCGTTCGCCACGCGTGGGTCGCGCAAGGTGGGAATTGCCAGGCCGACATGAATGCGCTGGTCGCGGCCACCGGAGCGGCTGGCCACGAAACGCGCGCCCGAGGTCGGCAGGCGCTGGCCAATGGTGGCGATCGACACCCGCCGCAACTGCGCCATCTCGTCCTCGCGCAAGGGCAGCATCAGGCCGCACAACTGGGCATCGCGCCAGTCCCGCCCCTGGCCGGTGCGCGCCACCCTGGCAAGCAACTCTCTCAGCACGGCGGTCAAGCGGTCATGGTCGCGCCAGTCGCAGATCTGCATGGCCTCGAAGGCCTGCTGGCAGAACAACTCGTAGGCGTCGGGCCGGTTTGGAATCGGCTTGCGATTGAGACGCTCCGTATTGCGGTTGGATGCGACGATGCGCTGCTCCAGCAGCGCCCGTGCCTGTGGCGTCAAGCCCTCCATCGCGGCCTGGGCCGCCTCGATCTGGCCGTCAAACGCCAGCGCGATCGCATGGCGCACCAGGAACTCCGGCGCGTCGTGGAACCGGGCCGCGGCCTGTAACAGCGTAACCAGGGCTGCGGCATACTGGCGCGCCGCGATCTGGGTGTCTGCCAGGTTCTGCCACAGCGCCGGATTGTCCGGCTGGATGTCCCGGCATCGGGTCAGCGCGTCGAGGGCGGCAGTCCAGTCGCCGGCCTCCGCGTGCAGCAGGGCCATGTTGTTGAGTGCCCGCAGATGGTGGGGGTCGAGTGCCAACGCCTGCCCATAGGCTGCCAGAGCTTCGTCACGACGGCCCATGTTCTCTGCCGCAATGGCGTAGTTGGCCGCGCCGTCGGCATCACGCATCAAGGGTTCGCGCACCGCCTGCAGCATGCGCATGGCCACCTCCGGTTGCCCCAGCTGCGACAAAACCGTCGCGCATGCACTGGCGGCATCGATGTTTTGCGGCGCCAATGCCAGCGCCTGCTCGAACCGGATCAGTGCCTGCTCGGCCTGGCCTGCGGCATGCAGGTTGGAACCCAGCTCCATCAGTGTCTTGAATGCGGCGGTGTCGGTCATGGAGTGGGGTTGGCGCGCCAATGCCAGCGCAATCCGCCGCCGCGGTCACTCCGACGCGTTCGGCGTGATCGCTCCGCGCTGCAAGCCGACCGCACCACGGACCACGCCAAGGGCGGTGTTGGTGTCCTTGCGGTAGATCAGCCCGGCTCGCGTCGCCTGGTTGCCGGTGAAGAAGCCGTTGATGTTGTTGCCACACAACCAGGCACCATTGACATACATGTTGCTGTCCTGGATCGACACCGGCATGGTGGCGCCATTTTTCTGAAAGTCGGTGCTGATCGTCGCGCTGGCCGAGCTGTTGGAAAAGTCGACGTTCATCGTCGCGCCCAGCAAGCGGCCCATGATCGTGGTGCCGTTGTAGGTCGCGGTGGGAGACGTGCCACCCACCATGCTGTAAGTGGCCGTGCCATCGACGGGCATCTGGTTGGAAGGTGTCGGTCTGCCGACGAGGTAGTGCACGCCATTGAGCGAGGATCCGCTGTCTGCGGACTCGATCGTGCCTTTGGCCCAATAACCCCAGCCGATGAAGTCGGCGGCATCCGGGCTGCCCATCGAATCGAAGCTGCTGACGGCCTTGCTGGTCGCCAGGTAGGTGCTGCCGCCGCCATAACCGTAACCGTTGTAGCTGTCCTCACCGTCATCGTGCAGGTAGAGCTGGTTGCCGACGAAATAACCGGTGCCGTTGCTCGGGTCGTAGCCGCCACGTGGGTAGTAGTCGAACAGGTAGTCGTCGGTCGACGCGAACATGGCCGACATGCCGGCCTGCGCGGTGAACGCCAGGCCAGCGCCGCCCTTGAGGAATACTGCGGCACCTTGCACGCTTCCCAGGACGTCGTCTTGGCCCTGGTAGACCATGCCGGCGCGCGCAGCCTGGTCACCAATGAAGAAGCCGAAAAAGGAGTCGCCATCGCCATAGTGGTAGCCATTGCCATAGGTATCGGCATAGAAGGTCGTGCCTTCGATGTAGCCGTAGCCGCTGATCTGGACCGCGACGCTCTGGCCGTCGTTCATGAACACGG
>Ga0163144_10008501_pt1 | contig 22209 bp, 20 predicted proteins | sample OliLak19BULKMAT1_FD_123175 | JGI IMG/M metagenome (GOLD analysis project Ga0163144, IMG submission 123175) | Freshwater microbial mat bacterial communities from Lake Vanda, McMurdo Dry Valleys, Antarctica - Oligotrophic Lake LV.19.BULKMAT1 | ecosystem: Environmental > Aquatic > Freshwater >... | reverse complement strand
TTTTTGAAAACGCGGTTTCACTCAAGCAGTGCCTTCGTGTGTCGATGATGCCTCTTGGGACATTTTCTGCCCAAAAACCTTTCCAACCCATCTACCATGGCCGGCCTACAACTCTCCGGACTCGCGTCCGGCTTCGACTGGAAAACGCTCGTGGACAACTTGATGCAGCTTGAGCGGACGCCGATCACGCGTCTGGAGGCCGAAAAGACACTCAACACCCGGAAGGTTACGGCCTTCGACGCCCTGAAGAGTCGCATCACCGAACTTCAGACCGCATCGACCGCACTCAAGGCCGCGGGGCTCTTCAGCGGTCGAAACTCCGCGTCGACCACCACCGGATCCAACTGGCTGTCGTCCGCCAGTTCCGGAGCCGAGGCCGGCAACTACACGTTCAATATCCTCCAACTCGCCACGACGACTCGCCGGACTGGCGGCGGCGATGTCGGTCAGGGCATTGCCACGACCAACGATGTGTCCGGCGTCACGCTAGCCACCCTTCCCACTTCATCTGCGGTCACCGCAGGTAACTTCACGGTCAATGGACAGACCGTGGCTGTGGCTCTGACTGATTCGCTTCAAGACGTCTTCGCCAAGATCTCCACGGCCACCGGCGGCAACGTCACGGCGACTTACGATGCGGGCTCCGATCGCATCGGCCTTGCCAGCACTTCCGAAATCGTTCTCGGGGCGTCCAACGATACTTCGAACTTTCTCGCAATCACTCGATTGGCCAACAACGGCACTGGATCGATCTCCAGCGGGACAGCCCTCGGTTCGACCAATCCGAATTCCCCACTCGTCAGTTCGCGTCTCCGATCGCCGTTGACCGCCGTTGACGTCGACGGGAACGGGAGCTTCGCCATCAACGGCGTCAGTGTTGCCTACAACGTCAATACCGATTCCCTCTCGACGGTCCTCAGCCGGATCAGCAGCTCCAGTGCGGGAGTCACCGCTTCGTTTGATCCGATCAATGACCGCGTCGTGCTCACGAATAAAACGACCGGCGATGTCGGGCTCGCGGTTACGGAGGCCTCGGGAGGTTTGATGGACGCGCTCGGATTGAGCAGCGGGTCGACACTCGATCGGGGATTGAATGCCCGTTACACCGTGAACGGCGGTGCAGAAATTTCCAATACGTCCAATACGTTGGAAGCGGCCAGCCATGGAGTCACCGGGCTGTCGGTGACTGCGCGGACGCAGAGCAGTGAAACCATCTCGGTGACCGCCAACACCAGCGCCATGCGCTCGGCGATCGACACGTTCATCACCAAGTTCAATGCGGTCCAAACGTACATTGACGAACAGACCAAGATCACGACCAGCAACGGCAAGGTGACGGCGTCTCTGATGAGCAACAATCGCGAGATTCAGGGCTGGGCGCAAACCCTGCGTACAACCGCCTTTGCGGCAGTCAGCGGTCTGGGGGGATCCATCAAACGACTCGAGAACCTCGGGATTGATTTCGTCGCCGGCACGTCGACTCTCTCGGTCAAAAACGCGAGCAAACTCGATGGCGCACTTCGGGATTTCGCCCCCGAAATCGAAACCTTTTTCAACCAGGCTTCGACCGGCTTTGCCGCCAAGTTCGATTCCTTCATCACTTCGACGATTGGGCTCACCGGAACCGGTGGTACGCTCGGTTCGCAGTCTGCTCAGCTGAACAAGAATTCCACGGGCATCGACGAACAAATCGCCACCATCGAACGACGTCTGGTTCAGCGCCGCGCCCAAATGGAGGCCGGCTTCATTGCCATGGAAACTGCCCAAGCCCGCATGCAGCAGATGCAATCTCAGTTGACCAACGCTTTCAGCTCGAACTCTTCCAAATGAGGAATTTGGTCTTCCGCTCATTGATTCTCTTGGCGGTCGCGTGTGGACATTCGGCCTGCGAGACGATTCCTCCCACGGACGGTGCCCGCATCGGACCTTTCTTTACGCCCGGCAACGTCCGCGGGGTCGAGCGGATGCCGGCGGCGGTCCGCCGCGTCGCCCTTCTCCCCGCCGCGGGCAATGCACAAATTTCCGAGGAGAGCCTGACCCGGCTGGATGAGAGCTTGCTGGCCGAGCTCACGAGGACGGCTCGCGCCGAAACGGTGTCGATTCCTCGTGACGTGCTCGCTCGTCTCGCTGGATCCCGTCAGATCGATTCAACTGCGGCACTCCCCCATGACCTTCTCTCCAAAATCAGGGCGGTGACCCAGGCGGACGCGGTCGTCTTTGTTGATATCACAAGCTACTCAGCCTATCCGCCCCTGATGATCGGAATCCGCTCGAAACTGGTCGACCTCTCGACGGCGGATATCCTTTGGGCGTTCGATTCCATCTTCGACGCCTCAAGTCCCATGGTGAAAAACGCCGCCCGGCGCCATCAACTTGCCGATGCGCCCAATCTCGGCATGAAAGCGGACATGACCACGGTAATCCTCCAGAATCCTACTCGCTACGCTTCGTACGTGGGAGCGGCGATGTTCACCACCCTGCCCCGACGTTAGATTTTTGTTAATTTCTTAAGATTTTTCGCAGTGAGTCGTAAGTACTCCTATAGCAATCCACGGCGTTCCCTGTATCTCCCAGTCGAGGGCTGACCGTAACAACCACGGAATCCGATCATGATACACTCCACCTCCCAGAGCAATGGCTCACACCGGGCGGACGCCATCCCTCCCGCGATCAGCCAGCACGCCACGCCAAAAAGGCTCAGCTTCAACTCAAGCGACTCGCTTTCCACGGAAAGCGCAGAATCCCTTCAACGCGCACTCGCAGCCACTCCAGAAATCCGTCCGGAAGTCGTAGAGGCAGCCCGACGTCTGGTGGTTGATCCGAATTACCCACCCAGACAGCTCATCGAGCAGCTGGCGAAGATGTTCACCGAAGCGATGGATCAATCCGAACAGGCCTGAGGGACCTTCCATGGCTAACCCCTACGGTTTCGCTCGCGCCTACCAGACCCAGTCCGTTCTCACCGCCAGTCCAGGGCAGCTCGTTCTGATGCTCTTTGATGGTGCACTTCGATTTCTCAACCAAGCGCAAGATTCGTTCGCCAGCGACGAGTCCAATCCCAAACGGGTTGAGCAGATCAACGGTTCCCTCGTCAAAGCGCAGAATATCCTGATCGAGCTCCGGGCCACGCTCAACCTCGAGGCGGGCGGTGACTACGCCTCCAATCTCGATCGTCTCTACGAATACTACATTCGCCGCCTCTTCGAAGCGAATGTGAAGAAGCGGGTCGAACCGGTGATCGAGGTGGAACGTCTTCTTCGTCAGGTTCGGGATGGTTGGGCCGAGATGCTCCGAAAGGAAGAGGCCTCCCGTTACGAAAACGCCCGCGGGGTGGCCTGATCTTCGCTCAAGTCGGTTGAATCGCAACGTGCACAAAACCATCGAACGTCTTTTGGGTTCGCTCGAGACGCTCGCGGGCGAGGAGTCCATCCTTCTCGAAAACGATGCTTGGACCGAATTGACCTTGGTCCAGGATCGTGAATCCACCCTGATCGCCCATTTGGCTGCACTGATGGAAGACACCTGCATCCGCACGGACCTTCCCGCCGAGCTGTACCGACGCGCGCAATCCCTTGGACTCGGCCAGGAACAACGGATCCATCGACTCCAGAACCGCTTGGCTGCAATCCGGGAGGAATTGTCCGCGCTGAACTCCACCCAATCAAGGGCCCGTCGGATCTTGCCTGCCTATCGGGGGCCTCGCGACGGCCATGACCTCGCGAAGTTTTCCGAATCAGGTTGAGCGGTGCCGAGGTTTGTTTGGCCGAACCTGGTCGGACACCTCACCGGCCGCCATTAACCCACCGCCGCGAGGCGATCCATCGACATCGCGGCACCTTCTGATCGTGGCATGGGCAGCGCACTCGCAGGTCCACTCATCCACGCCAAGGCTACGCCTTCTGCCGACATCGCCCAATCATGGGAGTCTGCGTGAGGGTAAATCGCATGAACGACCTGACCTTCACGTCCAGCCCATGTCAGTGAGGCTTTTACGCAGATTTGGCCATCGGCCAAGGTGAAATTTTGCAATGAAATGGCCCCGCCGTCGGCAAAACTCAATCGAGCCAACCCCTTTTGGTAGCTTACAGACCGCTGCAGGGGCTTGGCAACAATCGTTGCACCCTGTTCAATCAGCGCCGTTTCGATTTTCGACAGGAAGGAAAGCAATCGAGGAGCCATGGCACGCGAGGGTTCCCTTGGGTGTCGTCACAACCGGCTTGGAGCTTGAATCACAAATCTGAACTTTCTGAAAATTTCGCCGATTTACATCCAACGTCTGTACGCCACAGTACAATTTCCTTTTTTCGATGAGTCTCTCATCATCCTCCCCTTCCGACACCTCGCCGTTCCGCGCAAACCATCTACCCTCCACCTTCATGGAGCATTTGGTGAGTGCGTCGACGCAGGGCGTGATCATCACGGAGGCGGGAATCGACCGTCGCATCGTCTATGCGAATACCGCCTTCGAACGGATGTCCGGTTATCGGTCGGCGGAGATCATCGGCAGGACGAAATCGACTCTCCTCAGCGTTCCCGGCGATCCGAGTGCGTGGGAACAGCTGGAAGCGGCCATTGAGGAAAAGCGTCCTCACCGCTGCATCCTCCCGATTAAGCGCCAGAACGGCACAAACCTTCATGCCGAGATCGATATTTTCCCGATCCTTTCGGACGATCGGACAGTAACCCATTGGGTTACGACCCTCAGTGATGCCTCCGAACGTATTCAGTTGGAGGAGGCTTTGGCCCACAGTGAGGCGCAGCATCGTTTGTTGGCCGAAACCATCCGTGATCTGGTGATGGTTCACCGTCCGGTTAGCGGAATTTGTCTCTACGCGTCGCCGTCGTCGCTCCGCGTGATCGGCTTCGCTCCGCGGGAACTGCTGTCCGGTTCCATTTACGAACTGATCCATCCGGAAAACCTTGCGCATGCCCGGAAGGTCTTCGCCGGGCATGGAGAAGGTCGTCCCGAAAGCACGTTCATCCATCGAATCAGGCGCAAAGAGGGCTCCTATCTTTGGGTCGAAACCGTCAGCACAAGCCGGCTCGACGCCAAAGGTGAGACGGAGATCGTTTCGACCACCCGCGACATCAGTCGTCGCAAGGAGGCCGAGGCAACTTTGACCGCCATGCACGGCTTGCTCAGCTCGGTCTACGAAGCGGTGCCGGTCGGGCTCTGCCTGCTGGATAGCCGAAGCTACGTCCAACTCTGCAACCGCGCGTTTTCATCCCTCTTCGCGAGTGACCCGGCGGAGTTGGCCGGGCGGCCTGTTTCCGGAAGCATTCCCCTGACCGAGATCGCGTTCGCGGCGGGGCGTGCCGGAGTGATTCATTCGTTCGAGGCGTATCGCCGCAACGGATCGAGTTTTCCGGCGGAGCTCACCGTCACCCCGGTGAAGTTCACCGACGAGACGTGGCGTCTGCTGACGCTCGGCGACCTCTCCGAACGCCGCCGGATCGAGGCCCGGCTCAGGGAAGCCCGACAATTGGAGAGTCTGGGGACGCTCGCGGCCGGAATTGCCCATGATTTCAATAATCTGCTGACAATAATTCTCGGCTACGCCGGTCTTCTGCAAGGGAGCACCGAAGACCCGGGGACGATCGATCGGGCAGCAACCGCCATCATTGATGCCGGCCGACGTGGCGCAGACGTTGTAAAACAACTGCAGTTGTTCGCCAGCCAGCATGAACCCGAGTTTGCTCGCACCGATCTGCAAACGTTGATCGAAGATACGATCGAGAGTACGTGTGCCGACTGGCCGGATACTATTCAAATGTCTTGCATGTTTGGTATCGCCAACCCCGTGATTTTGATCGATCCGTCGCAAGTTGCACTGGGAGTGAGACACCTTCTTCAAAACGCCTGCGATGCCATGCCGCACGGAGGGACCGTGACGGTGCGCACCAGCGAAACCCTGACGCCCTCGACGCACGGTGGCGAATCGATTGCGTCCCTGATGGTCACGATTGAAGACAGCGGACAGGGCATGGATGCAGTGACGCGATCGCGCATTTTTGAGCCATTCTTCGCCAAGGACAAAGGACCGGCAGTACGTGGTCTTGGATTGGCGGTCGTTTACGGAATCATGCGAGCCCATCGTGGGCAAATTGAAGTCGATAGTGCACCCGGGGCGGGCACGCGTGTGCATCTTTCCTTCCCGCGGACATCATCCGTGGAGATGCTCACCTCCTTGCCCGGATCGGAACCGACATCCGCGCCAGCCAAATCGGCGCATAATCTCGTGCTGGTGGTCGAGGACGAGGTGGATATCGCACGGCTCTGGGAGAATATCTTTGAAGCTGAACGAATTCCGATGCTCTGGGCCCGCGACGGCGAGGAAGCTCTGAGGCTCTTCTCGGCCCATCGTGAAGAAATCGGTTTACTGTTTACCGATATCGGACTGCCGGGAATCGACGGCTGGCAGGTCGCGCAGCGCATCCGCGTGGAGGTGCCGAACCTGCCGTTGCTGCTTGTCAGCGGCGCTTTCAAACCTGGCGACCGCGCTCAATCGGATTTGGGTCCACCTGTGATTTGTCTGCCGAAACCCTTTCCCCCTGCAGAGGTGCTCTCCAAGGTCCGGGCCTTGCTCCCGAATTGCGGCTGATCCTCCAAGCTTGTTTCCGGCTCGGGATTTGCCTTCTCTCCCGGATCGAAATCCGTTTGGCTTCCCATTCCGCATTCCGGCCGGCCATGGAAACGCGCTTCTCCTATGTCCCTTGAACGAATCCTCGTGCTCGATGACGAGCCTATCATCCAAAAGGTGCTGGAGGAACTCTTCAGGCGGAAAAAGTACACGGTCACGATCTCCAGTACGATCGCTCAGGCGGAGGCTTTGCTCGCGCGCGAGAGCTTCGACCTTGTCATGCTCGATGTTCGACTCCCTGACGGAGATGGCCAGCAGTTGCTGGAACGACTGGGTGCCCTGCCCGATCGACCGCTCGTGGTCATGATGACCGGCCATGGCACGATCGAAAGCGCGGTCGCCTGCATGCGGGGCGGTGCCTTCGACTATCTCATCAAGCCGTTTTCTCCGTCTCAGATTGAAATCGTGCTCAAGAAGGCCGACGCCTTCCGCCAGCTCGTAAAGGTCAACCGTTATTTCAGCGAACAGGACGGTGGCGATGGTGATCTCCTGGGTCGCAGCCTTCCCATGCAACGCCTGCGTCAGCTGATTGAACGGGTGGCCCCCACGGACGCGACCGTGCTCATCACCGGCGAGAACGGCACGGGCAAGGAAATGATCGCACGCGAGCTTTGGAAACATTCCCCACGGCGGAACGAACCTTACATCAAGATCAATTGTGCGGCCTTGTCGGAACAGCTGATTGAAAGCGAGCTCTTCGGGCATGAAAAAGGATCCTTTACCGGGGCGACGGATCGTCGCGAGGGACGGTTCGAGCTCGCCAACAAAGGCACCCTGCTGCTCGACGAAGTCTCGGAGATTCCCCCGAACCTCCAGGCCAAACTGCTCCGCGTACTTCAGGAACGCGAATTCGAGCGCGTGGGCGGCACCAAAACCATCAAGGTCAACGTCCGGATTCTCGCGACTTCCAATCGGGACTTGATGCAATTTGTCGAACGTGGATCGTTCCGCTCCGATCTCTATTACCGGCTCAATGTCTTCCCCGTGCACGTTGCGGCTCTGCGCGAACGGCCTGAAGATATCATGCTTCTCGCAGATTCATTCCTGCGTCGGTTTTCACGAAAACATGGAATGAAAATTCCGGGATTTACCGATAGTGCGACCGGAGCGTTGGTGGCCTATCCTTGGCCCGGCAATGTTCGTGAACTCCAGAACACCCTCGAGAGGGCCGTGATTCTTTCCGAGAACGGCCGTCCTATCTCCATCGCCGCTCTCGGCCTGCCCTCACTGCCACGCACCGCCGGACTGGTCGGTGCCTCCATTCCGACCATCTCCTCACCGCCGCCCAGCGCCGCCCCGGCTTTCGCCGGTCACGGCGCGTTCCCACAGGCGCATTCGTGGTCTCCCGAACCCGATGCCGCAAACCGAGCCGACACCGAGGTATCGATGCCATTCCAAGGCACCGAAAGGAGCGCCGAAGCGGCGGAGCCGGCAATTGGATCCACTCCTTCTTCGTTGGCGTTCGATGAGGTCTCGTCGGCGTCGGGCGATGGCAACATTCTTCCCCTGAATGAGCTCGAAAAGCGGGCAATCCTTTCGGCCCTGAAGGTCACCGGTGGAAATCGCACGCGGACCGCCGAGCTGCTCAACATCTCGATCCGGACGCTGCGGAACAAGCTTCAAGAGTACCGTGCGAGTGGCGACTATGTTGAAAACGGCAACCTCGGATAGCACCGAGTTCGGGCATCGATGCATCTCACGGTCTGGTTTTGATCCCAAGCCGATTCTCCGTTCGAGCCCTCAACTAGCTTTTGGGCTTGGGAAAGAGCTCTGCGAAAAATGCCCGCATCTGCGCCCATGAGCGCCGCGCCGCCGGTTCGTTGTAGCCGAGGCCCTTCAGTCCCTTTTCCGCCGCCACTTCGTCAGCCCCGGGATTGGTGAAGGCATGCACCGCACCGCTGTAGCTGACGAACTGATAATCCAGTTTGGCGCTGTCGAGCGCTTGGGTAAACGCCCGAATTTCCTCGGGCTTGATAAACGGATCAACCGCACCGTGGAGCACAAGGATTTTTGACCGGACCTTCGCCGCCGCCTCCGCCGGCAGTGGAATCAATGACCCGTGGAAGCTTACGATTCCAGCCAATGGTGCCCCGCTGTAGGCCAGCGCCTGACAGGTCGCGCCCCCGAAACAAAAGCCGATCGCCGCCAGTTTTGATTCATCCGCCAGTCCGCTCTTGATGAGCTGGTCCAGTCCTGCACGGGCTCGATCCGCCATCAGACTGCTTCCGTAGAACTGACCAGCCAGTTCCCCGGCCCTTTTCGGATCCTCCGTGGTCAACCCGGCCCCGTACATGTCGAGTGCGAAGGCCACAAATCCCAACCTCGCCAGTGCGTCGGCGCGACCTTTGGCAAACAGATTCAAGCCCCACCATTCGTGGACCACCAACACCCCGGGAGCCTTGGCCGTCGCTGAAACTTTTTCGTCATCGTAAACCAGATACCCCTCCAGCTTTACGCCGGCATGCTCGTAAGCAACCGGCTGTTTCACGAGTTTCGCCTGGGCTGGACAGAGGGAGACCGCCAGAGCCGCGGCAATCTGCAGTGTTTTCATGGGACCGCAACGGTGCACACCCACGTCCACTTCGTCAAATGCCGGACGTCTCACTTCGCCGAAACCTACTCGATGTTTGCAATCTGCTCCCGAATCTTCTCGAGCTCGTTCTTCAGCTCGATCACCGCCCGCGAGATGGTCAGGTCGTTCGCTTTGCTGCCCATCGTGTGGACCTCACGGCCCATCTCTTGGAGGATGAATTCCGCTTTTCTCCCGACTTCCCCATCCGACTTCAAAAGCGATTCGAACTGTTCGACATGGCTGCGGAAACGCGTGATCTCCTCTGAAAGATCGCAGCGATCGGCGAATAGCGCGATCTCCTTGAGCACGCGTTCATCGCCCAGATCAAGTTCGAGCCCAGCCTGTCGCAGCCGTGAAAAAAGCTGCTCACGGTAGAAAACCACCACCTGTGGCGCCCGATCCATGATCACCGCCAGATGGCGCCGCAGAAGCTCCAATCGCATGAGAAAATCCACCAGCAGCGTCTCCCCTTCCTTGGCCCGCATCGCTGAAAACGACCGCAAGGCGGTGTCGAGCGCTTCCAACACGATCGACTGGGCTTCCTCGATCGCCGGCAACTGGATGGTGCGTCGTTGCGAGGACGCAATGTTCCAAAGCAGTTCCGGCGTCGGCAGGAAGGCGACTCCTCTGCTGGAGGCCCAAGCGGACAGGCGGTCCAGCATGATCCCAGCCGCGGTTTCATCCCACGGGGAATCCGTCGATGCCCCAGACCCGGTGACTTCCAGATCAACGTGGACCTTGCCTCGATTGGCTACCTGCCGCACCGCCGCAGCGATCGTCGGCTCCAGGGGCTCCCAAACCTCCGGCATTTTCATCGTCAGATCCAACGTCTTCCGATTCACGGATGAGATTTGCAGGGTCAAGGTCAGCGCTCCGATTGGAACACTCGCCCGCCCATAACCAGTCATGCTGCGCATAAGATTTTCTCCGGTTTCGCGGATCAGAGCGAGACGTTGAGCATTCGTGCGACTTGGTTTACGTCCTTGTCGCCTCGGCCGGAGAGATTGATGACGACGACTTGGTCCTTCCGCAACTCACGGGCGCGTTTCAAGCCGTGAACCAGGGCGTGGGTGGACTCCAGTGCCGGAATGATTCCCTCGAGTCGCGAAACCAACTGGAAGGTTTCCATGACTTCGTCGTCGCAGGCGTACGCATATTCGATTCGCCCTTGATCGCGGTAGTAGGCGTGCTCCGGACCAATCGCTGCATAATCCAGGCCCGCACTGACGGAGTGAGTCAGTTCAATCTGACCATCGGAATCCTGAAGAATGTAGGTCTTGCTGCCTTGAAGTACGCCAAGCCTTCCGCCTTCGAAGCGAGCTGCGTGTTCGCCGCGGTGGATGCCGCGGCCTCCCGCCTCCACTCCAATCAGGCGAACCGCCCGATCCGGCAGGAAATCGAAGAAAAATCCGATCGCATTCGACCCCCCACCGACACAGGCGATCATTTCGTCGGGAAGACGCCCTTCGCGCGCAAGCAATTGGGTCTTGGTTTCCCTTCCAATGACCCGGTGAAAATCCCTCACCATCATCGGATACGGATGCGCGCCAAGCGCCGAGCCGAGGATGTAGTGCGTCGCCCGCACATTCGTCACCCAATCACGCATCGCCTCGTTGACGGCGTCTTTCAGCGTCTTTTGACCGGCCTCCACGCTGCGCACTTCTGCTCCCATCAGGCGCATGCGAAAGACATTGAGGGACTGCCTTTCCATATCCACCGCACCCATGTACACCACGCACTCCAAACCGAACTTGGCACAGACCGCCGCGGTCGCCACTCCGTGCTGCCCGGCACCGGTTTCCGCGATGATGCGTTTTTTTCCCATCCGACGCGCCAAGAGTGCCTGCCCCAAGGCATTGTTGATCTTGTGCGCTCCAGTGTGCAGCAAGTCTTCGCGTTTCAGATAGATCCGAGCCCCTCCGCAATGCTCCGTCAGGCGCTCGGCGAAATAGAGCTCCGTGGGCCGGCCGGCGAACTCCTTCAAGTGGTGCGCCAGTTCCGCCTGAAATGCGGCGTCGTCCCGGGCAACGGCATAGGCCGCGCTCAAGTCCGAAAGCGCTGTCATCAGCGTCTCAGGGACAAACACGCCGCCATAGCGACCAAAATGGCCCGACGCGGTGGGAAGCGATGCAGGTTCGATGGATGCGGCTGCGGACATAGAGGATCAAGAAAGCGGCAAACCGCATTCTAGGCAAACGGCATTTGCGCTTGCCGCTGCACTGCCTGCGTGATCGGCGTGAGGACCGAGCGCCGGCCGTCAAGACATCAAGAGGCCGACCGGTCGAATCAGACCGGTCAGCCCTCGTCGATTCGTTTTTTGAGGAACGAGAGGACGTCCTCGAACTTTTTGCGATTGGTCTCGTCCACCTGAATGAGGTTTTCGTGAGCCTGCAAAACCATGCGCGCGCTCTCCACCTCGGTCCGGCCCGTGCAAGTCAACGGTACGGCCCCGGTCGCCGGCTCGACCACCGCTTCACCGGTATCAATGGTCAGCAACCGGTGTAAACCTAGGTTGCGAACCAACTCGAGGTTCCGCGCTTCCACCCGTGCCAAAACGAGGCTGCCTTGGGGCGTGAGTTTCCTCAACTGCAGTGCCGTGCCCGCAAGCACTCCAAGGAACGTGCTGTCCATGCTCGAGCAGGCTCTGAAGTCCATCACGAAGCGCGATTTTCCCTGGGCGATCATGTTCTTGAAGAACTCCTGGATACAGGCGCTGTTTTGGAACGAGGCCCGCCCCTCAATTCGGATTGCGACCGGGTCACTCTGAGCGTCCACCATGTAGACGGCTAGGGGCGTGTCAGGCATATCGCGGCGAGTACTCGAAGAACTTCAAATCCCAACCTCAGGATAGAGGATCTCTAGGTCTTTGAGCGTATCGTCGTGGTTAGGCGCCGGCCACGATTTGTCGGAGCACGTAGGGAAGAATCCCGCCGTGTTGGTAGTAGTCGATTTCAATCGGGGTATCGATCCGACACCGCACGACCACGTGTTCGAGCGACCCGTCCTTACGGGTGATCCGCAAGGTCAAGTCCTGCTGTGGCCGGAGAGCCCCATCCAGTCCGAGCACGTCATAACTTTCGGTGCCATCAAGATTGAGCGTCTGGGCCGTGGTGCCTTCCTTGAATTGCAGAGGAAGGACGCCCATGCCCACGAGATTCGAACGGTGAATTCGCTCAAAACTCTGAGCGACCACCACCCTCACTCCGAGGAGTGAGGTTCCCTTGGCAGCCCAGTCGCGCGAGGATCCCGTTCCATATTCCTGTCCGGCGATGATGATCAACGGTGTGCCGTGTTCCGCATACCGCACCGCCGCGTCGTAAATCGAGAGCTTGTCGCCTGTGGGTTGAAAAAGGGTATTCCCTCCTTCTTCGCCGCGGAGCATGAGGTTCTTGATCCTGACGTTGGCGAACGTGCCGCGGGTCATGATGCGGTCATTGCCGCGCCGGGAGCCGTAGCTGTTGAAATCCTCAAAGGTCACTCCGTGTTCGAGCAGGAAACGCCCGGCCGGAGAGCTTTTCTTGATCGCGCCGGCAGGAGAGATGTGGTCGGTCGTCACCGAATCACCGAAGATTCCGAGAGCCCTGGCACCTCTGATCTCCGCAATCGCCCCGGGGCTCATGGAGAAGTGGTCGAAGAACGGCGGCTCCTGAATATAGGTTGATCCCACTTCGAAGGCGTAGACGTCCCCGGTCGATGATGGAATTTCGTTCCATTTCGGGTTCTGCGATGCGAAGTCCGCGTAGAGTCGGCGAAATACATCGGGCTTCAATGCCGCCTGCAACTGGTCCCGCACTTCCTGCAGGGTCGGCCAGAGTTCGCGCAAATATACCGCCCGACCGTCACTTCCCGTGCCAAGCGGTTCCTGCGTCAGATCGATGTCCACGCGCCCGGCGAGGGCGAACGCCACGACCAGCGGAGGGGACATGAGGAAGTTGGCCTTGATGTTCTGGTGGACCCGGGCCTCGAAGTTTCGATTGCCCGAGAGCACCGACGCGGCCACGAAATCGTTCTTTACCACGGCCTCCTCGATCGCCGCAGCCAGTGGGCCCGAATTTCCGATACAGGTGGTGCAGCCGTAGCCCACGGTCTGAAATCCAAGCTTGTCGAGAAAAGGCTGCAGTCCGGTCTTCTCCAAATAATCGGTCACCACGCGCGAGCCTGGAGCCAGCGATGACTTGACCATCGGATTGACCGTCAGGCCCTTCTCCACCGCTTTTTTCGCGAGCAACCCTGCTGCGAGCATCACCGAGGGGTTGGAGGTGTTCGTGCAGCTGGTGATGGCGGCAATCAGAACGCTTCCGTGACCCACCTCGCCGCGCGGCTGCGTCGAGACGGGTGAATCCGGTTCCTGCATCGGAGTGGGCCGGTTATTGGCCATTTCCAGCTCGGTGGTCGGATTGGTGTTCATGGCGGCCGAGGTCGCCGCTTTGACGGGCTCCTGGCTCCCTCCGCCTGCTTGCGTTGCCGCCAAGGCCGCACCGACCTGCGCTCTCAGTCCGAATTCCTCCGCCTTCTTACCAAACCCGTTTTCCGCCACCGGTTTCGAGAATGCGGAGAGAAATTCCTGCTTGAGCCGGGGCAACTCGATCCGGTCTTGGGGACGCTTCGGTCCGGCCACGCTCGGGACCACCGTTGCGAGGTCCAGTTGCAGGCCGCTCGAGTAATCGATTTCGCCTCTCTGGGGAACTCCCCAGAGGCCTTGCGCGCGATAATACGCCTCATAGAGGGCCACGGCGGCCTCATCGCGGCCCGTCGCGCGCAGGTACTGCGCACACTCCGCGTCGATCGGAAAGAAGCCCATGGTCGCTCCGTATTCAGGTGCCATGTTCGCAATCGTTGCCCGGTCGACCACCGGCAGCGCCGCTGCGCCCGGTCCATAAAACTCGACGAATTTGCCGACCACCTTCGCCGTGCGAAGCATCTGCGTCAGCGTCAGTGCCAAGTCCGTCGCCGTCACGCCCTCAAGCAGGGCTCCGGTCAGGTGAACTCCGACCACGTCCGGGGTGAGGAAATACACCGGTTGGCCGAGCATTCCCGCCTCGGCCTCGATCCCGCCGACACCCCATCCGACGATCCCGACGCCGTTGATCATCGTCGTGTGTGAATCGGTGCCCACAAGCGTGTCCGGATAACAGACCCCGTTGGAATCGGAGAGCACACCCTTCGCCAAGTATTCAAGATTGACCTGATGCACAATGCCGATGCCCGGTGGCACGACCTTGAAGGTATCGAACGCCTGCATACCCCACTTGAGGAACTGGTAACGCTCCCGGTTGCGCGAGAACTCGAGATCGAGGTTCTTCTTCAGCGCGTCGGCGCTCCCGGCGAAATCCACCTGCACCGAATGATCCACCACCAGATCGACCGGCACCAGCGGTTCGATGATCTTCGGATTCTTCCCCAGCCGGGCCACCGCGGCCCGCATCGCCGCGAGATCGACCAGCAGCGGCACCCCCGTGAAGTCCTGCAATACGATTCGGGCGACCACAAACGGGATCTCCTCCGTTCGGGGCGAATTGGCCCCCCAGCCGGCGAGGTCGCGGATCGCCTGCTCCGACACCCGCTTGCCATCGCAGTTCCTCAACAACGATTCCAGGACAAGCCGGATGGAAACCGGCAGCCGGGACACCTTGGTGAAACCGGCCTCCGCCAATGCGGGCAGCGAATAGAACGAACGCGTGGTGCCGTTGGCGGCGAACGTCGCCAGCGTGTTGAAGGGATTGGAGAGGGACATCGACAGGGAAAAGTGAATACTGGAGAAGCTGCCGTGGTGAACCCCGGCGATCACGCCGTGTGCTGGATCGTTCCACGGCCGCAGCCGGAGACCTAGGAGGCCAGAGCCGCCTTGACCGCGACAAAATTGGGCAGGTCTTTCGGCGTCGCCGTCTGTTCCGCGTACTTGACCACGCCATCGGATCCGATGACGAAGGCCGCGCGCGCCGAGGTGTCGCCAATTCCGGCGAGGCCGGGGAAGAGAACGCCATAGGCCTTGGTGGTGTCCTTGTTCAGGTCACTCACCAAAGTCAGCTTGATCTTGTTGATCTGCGCCCAGGCTTCCTGCGCAAAGGGGCTGTCCACGCTGATTCCGATCACCTGCGCGCCGAGCTTTTCGTACTCGCCGAGACCAGCCGTCGTGTCGCACATTTCCGTTGTGCAGACACTGGTGAAAGCCAGCGGGAAGAAAAGCAACACGGTCGGCTTCTTGCCGAAGTTGTCGCTGAGTTTGACGTCTTTAAGGCCTTCGGCGGTCTTGGTCTTGAGCGTGAAGTCAGGGGCTTTGGATCCTACGGCGATGGGCATGGTATGGAGAACGTGAGGGTTGACGATTATCGGCACACGTTAGGTGCCGACAGGAACGGAACAACTAGACGGCGCTGACCCGGGCCCGCAACCCTGATTTCCCGCCAGTAGGGCGCTTTCTTTTTTGTCGCGTAGGCGGAGAAGAAACACTCTTGCCCGACGGAACTGCCCCGGCGTTACTCCCGAGCCCGACTTTCCGTCATGACTCTCATCGAAGAACTCCAGTGGCGCGGCCTTGTGGCCGATTGCACCGACCTCCCTGCCCTCACCAAGCGACTCAGCGAGGGTCCGGCAACGTTGTACTGCGGCTTCGATCCGACCGGCGACTCCTTGCATGTCGGGCACTTGGTCCCACAGCTCCTGCTGCGTCGCTTCCAGCTCGCCGGACACCATCCGATCTCCCTCGCAGGCGGAGCCACCGGCATGATCGGCGATCCGGGCGGCAAATCCGCGGAACGCAATTTGCTTACACGCGAGCAGCTCGCCTACAATGTCGGGCGCATCAAGGTTCAACTTGAACGCTTGCTCGACTTTCAGGCTCCGCAGAACCCCGCACGCCTCGTCGACAACGCGGAATGGACTGCACCGATCAGTTTCCTCGATTTCCTCCGCGACGTCGGCAAGCACTTTTCGCTCAGCTCGATGCTCGCCAAGGACAGCGTGCGTTCACGTCTGGAGAGCGAGTCGGGCATCAGCTACACCGAGTTCAGTTACCAGCTCTTGCAGGCGTACGACTTCACTCACCTTCGATCGACTTTGGGGTGTGAGCTGCAAATCGGAGGAACCGAGCAGTGGGGTAATATCACCGCCGGCACCGATCTGATTCGCAAGAAGCTCGGCCTGCCCGCGTGGGGCCTGACGTTCCCTCTGATTACAAAGGCTGACGGCACCAAGTTCGGCAAAACGGAGGGTGGCGCCGTCTGGCTCGATCCGCGGAAAACCAGCCCATACCGGTTCTATCAATTCTTCATCAACACCGAGGACAGCATGGTCGTGGGTTACCTGAAGAAGTTCACCCTTTTGCCGCGCGAGAAGATCGAGGCGCTGGAGACGCTTCATCAAGGGAATCCGGGGGGTCGCGGGGCTCACAAGGCTCTCGCTCGTGAGGTCACGACGTTGGTCCACGGCGAATCCGCCTGCTCCGATGCCGTCCGGGCCAGCGAGCTGATGTTCGGCGGCGGGATTGAGGGGATTTCGGAGGAGCTATTTCGCGATGTCGTCGGGGAAGTCCCGTCGAAGCCGGTCGATCATGCGCAAATTGCTGGCGGTCTTCCTCTCACCGAGGCGTTGGTTCTCGCAGGTCTGGCGCCGTCGAAGGGTCAGGCCCGCAAAGACATCGAAGGCGGCGGCATTTACGTGAATAATGTGCGGACGGCCGAGGTGTCCCGCAGCTTGGCTTCCGCAGATCTGCTCTTCGGTTCATTCGTTCTCCTCCGGAAGGGCAAACGAACCTACACCCTGCTCACCGTCGTCTGAACCGCGCCGGTTGAACGGACCACAAAAAAGCCGCGCGGATTGCGCGGCTTTCGAGGTGCCGTTGAGGTTCGCTAGAGGGTCATGGATCAGTCATCCCGGCGGCCGGAGAGGAGCATGAGGATGTGCAAAAGCGAACCGAGTGAGGCGACAAACGCAGCGACATAGGTCAACGCGGCCGCATCCAGCGTTTCACTCACGCCTGGCAGTTCATCCCGATCCAGCACGCCCAGAGCTACCAACTGCTGACGCGCACGGCGGCTGGCATCAAACTCCACGGGAAGCGTCACAAACTGGAACAAGCAGATGATCCCGAGCGCGATCGCACCGAGCATCAGCAGCTTGCCACCGATTGCCGTGCTGATGAGCAGGATACCCGCAATCAGGACCAAGTTCGACACGCCTGCCGCAATCTGGGTCGCGGGAACCAGCGTCTGGCGGAGCGTCATCATCGAATAACCGACTTTGTGCTGGATCGCGTGTCCCGCCTCGTGCGCCGCCACACCCAATGCAGCCAAGCTGGTTCCGCGGTAATTCATCTCCGAAAGGGCCAGGCGCCGATGAATCGGATCGTAATGATCGGTCAACTGGCCGGGAACCTGGACGATTTCAACCCCGGTGACACCCGCGGCGCGCATCACGGCTTCCGCCGCCTCTGCACCCGTGATCCGCCCTCGGGAAGGGATTTGTGCGTTCTTGTTGTACGCACGTGACACCCGCATCTGCGCGTACAGCCCGAACAGCATGGGGACAATAATGAGAGCAATCCAGATGAGCATGGTTTTAAAGAGATTGGTGAGTTGATGAGAATACGCAACCCGTGGGAGCGAAGTCGTCCTCGGGCGCTGACGAGGGGAAAAGCTACGACTCTGCAGCCCTTTGCAAGGTGAACGGGCTCAAAATGGAAACGCCGCCAGGATTTGGAAACCCGACGGCGCTCGACCGCGGTTCACGCCGTCTCAGGCTTCAAGTCCAGCGTGGACTCAGATCAACCAATCGAGGGGACATCAACCCACTTGCGTTCCGCCCAGGACTTCAACCCGAGCTCGGCCAGTTGAACACCCTTCGCTCCTTGCAGCAGATCCCAAGGAAACGGGGTGTCTTTGACCACATGGCGCAGGAAAAGCTCCCACTGCACCTTGAAGGCGTTGTCGTAAGTGTCGTTCGACGGGACTCGAGTCCAGCCGTCGAAGTACTTGATCGGGCTGTCCATGTCCGGGTTCCACGTGCACCGCGGGGTCGCAGAATTGTGCTGAGCCGTGCAATCACGCAACCCGGCGACCGCGGATCCATGCGTGCCATCCACCTGCAAGGTCAGGAGGTCGTCGCGACGTACGCGCACCACCCACGAAGAGTTGAAATGACAGACCACACCGTTGGTCAGTTCAAAGGTCGCGTAGGCCGAGTCATCCGCCGTGCAAACATAGGGTTTGCCCGCCTCGTCCCACCGCGTGGGGATGTGGGTCGCCCCAAGGCACGAAACCGACTTGATGTCGCCGAAGAGGTTCTGAATCACATACTGCCAATGGCAGAGCATATCGACAATGATACCGCCGTCATCTTCCTTGCGATAGTTCCACGAGGGGCGCTGGAGTTTCTCATGTTCACCCGTAAAGACCCAGTAACCGAACTCGCCGCGGACGGAGAGAATTTTGCCGAAGAAACCCGTGTCGATGAGGTACTTCAGTTTGAGCAATCCCGGAAGCCAGAGTTTGTCCTGCACCACCCCGTTCTTCAGTCCGGCCGCACTGACCTCGCGGTAGAGCGCGAGCGCCTCGGCTGATGTCGTCGCGGTCGGCTTTTCGCAGTAGATGTGTTTTTTAGCCGCAATCGCCTTGCGCACCCCGATTGGACGCTGGCCGGTGAGCGTGGCATCGAAATACACTTGGTTCGAAGGATCCGCCAGCGCCGCATCCAGATTGGTTGAATAACGCGATACGCCGGCGCGCGCGGCCAGCGCAGCCAGTTTGGATTGGCTCCGGCCGATGAGGATCGGATCGGGCATGATCACTTCGCTGTCGGACAGCTTGATGCCGCCTTGGTCGATGATCGCTTTGATCGAGCGCAGCAGGTGCTGGTTGGTGCCCATGCGTCCGGTGACGCCATTCATGATGATGCCGACTTTATGCGTGGTCATGGAATACGTGGAGTGAGGTTCGGGAATGCATTTGACGCAACGACATCATAATGGAAAGAGCCGCTTGTCGTTAGAACGAATCCGTCCGATCCTAGCACATAACCGCCATGCTCGCCTGGAGTCCCATCCTCATTCAGAAGATCGAAATCCATGCGCTCGGTTTTGTCCTGCGCAAACTGCAACTCAATCGCCACCGGGAAGCCGAGGTCGCCTCCCATCAGCACCCGTACACTCAGTTGATTCTCTATCTGGCCGGCGAAGGCCTGCAGTTGATCCGCGACCAACGGATCGACGCCCGGGGCGGCGATCTGTTCATCATCCCGCCGCGCGTCGCCCACGGGTCCTCGGTGGTCGGACACAGCCGGCCACTCTGCCTCGTGCTCGACTACGATAGCGCGAACAAGGCGACCCGAGTCACCCATCGCCGCCTCCCGCAGCACGCCCTGAACGAATTGCACGACCTGCTCGCCCGCGTGCCGACCAAGGGGCGTCCCACGTTGTCAGACTACCCTGCGATCATCTCGGTGGTCGCCCGCCTGCTCGAACCCCGACGGGCACCGGTCGCACCGACGCCGAAAATTCCCCCGCTCTTCGAGCGCGTCCGTGCGCGCCTGCGTGAGCAACCTTCGCTGGCAGAGGTCGCCCGTGAATCCGGCTACGCGCGGGACGCCCTCAGCCGGCGGCTCAAACGCGACCACGGGATTGGTCTCCGTGGTCTGCGCGATCAACTTCGCCTCGAATCCGCGCAACAGGCGCTAGCCGACTTCACTGCCGTCAGCGAAGCCGCCACCCGCACCGGGTTTGAGGACCCCAATTATTTCGCCCGCTGGTTCCGGCTTCAGACCGGTCTGACCCCCAGCGCTTGGCGTCGGGTAAACGCAACCCACCTCCGAGGATCGCCGGTTCACCGATGATCGACCGCGGTGGTGGCTCCCCTTCCACTGTGACTCGGGCTTCTGGGTGCACTGGCTCGCAGCAAACTCCGACATCCGCTGTCGGCCACTTAAGAGCTGACCACTACTTCCCGGCTGGGACGTCCACCGGGCCGACCCAGCACGGTCGCACCCTCGATCCAGCGAGCCGGTACCGTGGTATAGCTCGGATCGGAGGGAATGCCCCGCGACCGCGAAGAATCCGGCCGAACAGGAAATCAACACCCATCGAGCCGAGTAGGTCCGGCCGCAGGTCAATCGCCGCGCAAGGTCGAACGCAAAAGGTCGAGTTCAGAGAAACAAAACCCACCGTCTCGGGAACCCGCCCGCCGGCAGCCCGGATCATATCGAGGAATCGGCTGCCGTGACCCAGAACCACATCCGGGCGGTGCCAACGAAGCCATGCTGCAAATTCGCGTTCTTCGATCTTCGGAGCCACCAAGACCGGCACCGGATCCACGCGATCGTCGTATTCGCAGAAGGTCAGAAATCCGCCTTCCCAACGATGGTGTAACCTTTCGTCCTGTTGTCGCTGCGAGACCAACCCGGGGCGGCGAAATCCGCGGGCGACCAGTTCCTCCATAGCCATCCAGATCGCTGCGTAGTGATCAGGACCCACGCAACTTAGGGCGGGATGTTGAATGACCCGGTCAAGAAAGGGCCCGGTCAGGCGGCTCCAGTCGACGGCTTCGAGTTGAACCTGCCTGAAAGCTGGCAGAACCAGCAGGCCGCTGATGCCTCGGGAGGCCAGCACCCCGTTCAGCTGGGCCGGCGAAAGTCCGCCGGCTCCCAACAGAAAACGGGAAAGCGAGAACCCGAGTTCGACGGCCCGGCGTTGCACGCCCGCCACCAACAAGGAGCGAAATACCGCGGCCCGCTCCGGACGATCTGATTCATCGACGTCAAGGATGCCCAGCGTCCCGTGAAACCGGCGGCAACCAGAACGTCGGACCTGCGACAGCACCGCCCCGACCAAGGGATTGCAGCGGTAACCCGCTTGTTTCGCCGCCACCCGCACCCGGGCACCGTGGCGGGCGACACCCGCGACACTCCGCGCAGCGACTCGGACACGGTCGTCGGCGACAACTGCAGTTGGCGGGCCAAGGCTCGGATGCTCGTCGATGGTCGGAGTTCCTTTTTCACACAGTGTGATCAATGGTAACATTGTCTCCGGTTCCACTCCGTCGAACCTATATTCACCGCACACCCCAGAAAAACCCCGGACCTCGTTCGGCTCGGCAGCAGCTTACGCTGAAGCCACCTTGCCTCGCAACGGACTTTAACCCGAACGCAACGCTGTGGACACACGTTCCCCGAAGACACTCATGCCATCCCCCTAATCCCAAGACCGAGTCATGCGTTCCCTTCAAGTATCCCCAAGCACCCGCGCCAGAAGATGGCCACGATGGCACCTCTCGCTCACCTGCCTTCTTTGTCTTGGGACCATCGTCCCGCGGCTCTCCGCCGAGGATGCCCTGGTGGACAACTGGGATGACGCAATCCGAACCACAGCGCTCCTGCACGCAGGGCGGCCGGCCTTTGATGCCGAGCATCTCCGGCAGGGATCCAACTACACGAATCGCCGCGTTGCGCTGATTTACTCGGAAACGAAAGCGGGAGCCTTCAGTCTCGCCCCGAGTGGCTCGGGAGATCCGGCCGCCGATGGCTTCGCTTTCGACGACGTGCGGCCTGGGAGGCGGGATCTCAATCAGGGACTGATGGTGCCGACCAGATCCTCAGTCGGCTTTGGCTCGGAGTCGATCTGCCCAAGAGCAACGTGTAGCTTCGGCAAGCGTGCGTAACTCCGGGGCCGGTTCCTGCTACGATGGGCGGCAATCATGGCAAAGACATCAACGAGCGCCTTGGGTGCCGCGTCCGCGGAACTGCAGGCGGGGGCCCAGCGCCTCAAGATCTGGCGGGCCACGCGACGAGCCGGCCAGCGTATTCCTGAAGATCTCTGGCAAGCGGCGACAGACCTTGCGCGGATCCACGGTCTGAGTCGCACGGCGACGGCGCTGAAGCTCAGTTACTACGATCTACGGCGCCGGCTCCAAGCCGGCGCTGCGCGTGACAACCGACGTCGCCGCCCGCCGGTGTTCGTGGAGGTGCCACCCATGCCGTTGCCGCCCGGCGGCGGGGAGCGCGGCACCGTCG
>Ga0163144_10008498_pt1 | contig 22215 bp, 18 predicted proteins | sample OliLak19BULKMAT1_FD_123175 | JGI IMG/M metagenome (GOLD analysis project Ga0163144, IMG submission 123175) | Freshwater microbial mat bacterial communities from Lake Vanda, McMurdo Dry Valleys, Antarctica - Oligotrophic Lake LV.19.BULKMAT1 | ecosystem: Environmental > Aquatic > Freshwater >... | reverse complement strand
GGCGTGGGCGGCGGCGTGGCCATCCAGGCCGCCGGCAGCATCGTCGGCGGCATCGGGGTCTCGGGCGCGCCGACCGGTGAAGCCGACGAAGCCTGTGCCAAGGCCGGCATCGCGAGCATCGGTGACGACCTGGAAATGTGAGTTGTCGGGCGCAGAGGCTGAGAGTATTTTGAGCCTGACCGAGCGGGCGCCTGAGGGTGTCCGATCAAGGCGCAAAGCGCAGCCATAGCCCGGGCTGTGGCGAGCATTTGCAACAACGAGCGGGCGCCTCTTGGTGCGATGAGCGGGCATGAGAGAAAGACTCTCAGCCTCTCAGCCGCCCGACAGCGACTGGCCGTCATCGTCGGCCGCGCCGGTCAGATGGGCGGTGCAGTTCACCAGCCGCAGGCGGTGCGGCGCACCTGCATCGACGATCGACAGCGAGGCATTCGCCAGGGGTGGCACGTTCAGCGGCGTCATCGACGCTGCGACTTCGCCGCTGGCGTCGCGCAGGGCGTGAGCTTGCAGCGCCGCCCGTATCAGCAGCCCGTGCGACACCACCAGCAGCGGCCCGGCCAGTTCAGCCCGCAGGGCCGCCACGTGCAACCAGGCCCGCGCCAGCCGGGCCATGAACTCGGCCATCGACTCGCCGCCCGGCGGCGCCTGAGGTGCCGCCACCGGGTCGAAATCGAAGCTGGTCAGCGGCCGGCCGCGCCAGTCACCGAAGTTGCGCTCGCGCAGCAAGGGCTCGGTGACGATGGGCAGGCCAGTGGCGGCGGCGGCGGCCTCGGCCGTCTGCCGTGCGCGCGGCAGGTCGCTGCTGAGGATGGCGGCCGGCGCCAGCCCGGCGATGCGCTGCGCGGCCAGCGTGGCTTGCAGCAGGCCCCGCGCCGACAGCGGCGTGTCGGCCAGTTGCATCACGCGGGTGGCATTGAGGGCGGTTTCGCCGTGGCGGAGCCAGCAGATTGTCATGCGCCGATGCTACGTCCTGATGGGCTGTACGGGCTGTGAGCATATCAGCGGAAGTCGGGTTTGCGCGCGCGCATGACGGCCTGCGGCCATTGCGATGGCCGGTGCCGGGATGCCCGAAACGCCGGGCACGGCGGTTCGGGACAGCCCGCGCGGGTCGGCGCCCGCCAGCGGTTCCTCGGCTGATTCGGGCTGGCGTTCGAACGAGCAAGAATTGCCGTCAGGAGACGGACAGTAGCACCCGGTCGCCCGTCGGACCAGCGCCATCAGGTTCAAGCGGGCCCGGTCAAGCGCATTGCAATGCGGTCCAGAGCCACGGTCAACGCCGGCAGGTCCTGTTCGACGACCAGCCAGACCGCACCCAGGTCGACGCCCAGATACCCGTGCACGATCACATTGCGGAACCCCGAAAGCTCACGCATAGGCATGTCAGCCTCGGTCAGCTTGATCTCGTTCGAAGGTCGCTGGCTTGATTCGGCCAAGGTCTGCAGGTTGCGGATCACCGCGTCCTGCACCAGGCGGGAGGCCTCGAAGCGGGCGCGTTCAAGACCGGTGTATTCGTGAATGCGGCCCCGACCGTCGCGCATGTGTGCCAGCAACACACGATCGGCCTCGGGCCCTGGCGTTACAGCGGCACGGCTTCTGCCAGGACGCGCTCGCGAAGCGCGGGATGCGGGCCCGCTTCGGTGACGACGTCCACGCGGCGACCCAGCAGTTCTTGTGCGTCCAGCAGCAGCCCACCCAGGGCCAACGCGCTGGTCCCTGGCGACAGCGTCACAAGCAGGTCCACGTCACTGTTGTCGTGCGCGTCGTTGCGGCTCATCGAGTCAAACACCCACAGCCCCGTGACGCCCCGTCGCTGCGCCAGCGCAATCAGTTCGCTGCGGCGGGTTTCTATCAGCGGGTCCATGACTGCGAGTTTAGCCATGCCTGGACCCAGCCCCCGAACCCCGAAAGAGTCAAAGCGCCCGAAGCGTCAACGCGTCGAAGCGTCGAAGCGTCAACGTGGCCGCCGTCGACGCACCACCGTCGTCGCGCCCAGCGCCAGGAGCGCCAGTGCCAGCGTCTGTGGCTCCGGCACAGAGGCGGCCACATCGCCAGGGCGCAAGGCCACGGCATACAACGGGCTGCCCTTGTCGACGCTGGACTGGAAGCCGGCACTGGGGCTGACGATCCACGCGAAGTCAGGACGCGACGCGTTCTCCATACCGGACCAGCAGCCGCCGGACGACTGCACGTTGCTGAAAAGGGCCAAGTTGGCGATCTGCGCGGGCGTGTCGCTGGTCGTGTTCAGCACGGACTCGTCGGCCTTGTTGCCCAGGTCAGGGTCAGGGCGTAGTTCATGTCCGCCAGCCAAGTGATGTTCGGCGTGGTGTCGTAGATCATGCCGCCGCCGCGGTTGACCAATGCAGCCTGCGCCGCGCCCGCCAAGGGTCAACATAGCGGCAGCAGCCGCCCAGGTCTTCAGGTACTTCATGATTCTGGGTGTCGGGGAGTTGAGAATTCAGGACACGCTATTACAAGATACGTTCCAAACCCCCAACTTGTAGAAACCGTTTCCTGTCAACGACATGCCGTCAGCCTGGCTTTCAGGGCATCACGATGGTGTGAATAAATCCGACACTTTCTGGCCGCTTTCGACCCGTTGGCAGTGCTGCAGACACCCCTCGGCTGCCATGCCAGGGTTGGCGCGGGCGGCTTGCTTCAGCGCTGACCGGCGAGTGACTGCACCGGCCCATCGGCCGAGCACCAGACCCTGTTCGATTGAACGCCAGCTGGCATGTGGCGCCCAGTCCCAGCGGCGTGTCGTCCTGGCCCGGAAAGCCGCAGCCGCAGCCGCACTCGTCAAGGCTGATGCGTTGCGCGTTGCGCGTTGCGCATTGCGACCAGGGCGTTGCAGCCGGGGGCGCCAGATCGGGGACTCGCTGTCCCGTTCGACGCGGGTCATCCCGCGCCGTCTTCCGATCACTACATGCTGCGCCGGTACTGCCCGCCCACCTCGAACAGCGCGTTCGTGATCTGCCCCAGGCTGCAGCAGCGCACCGCGTCCATCAGCACTTCGAAGACGTTTGCGTCATTGATCACCGCCTGTTGCAGGCGCTGCAGCATGGCCGGCGCCTCAAGCGCGTGGCGGGTCTGGAAGTCGCGCAGCCGCGTGAGCTGGCTCTGCTTTTCGTCGTCGGTCGAACGCGCCAGTTCGATGGTTTGCGCGGGCCCGTCGGCATGCGGGTTGCGGAAGGTGTTGACGCCGATGATCGGGTACTCGCCGGTGTGCTTGAGCATCTCGTAGTGCATGCTCTCTTCCTGGATCTTGCCGCGCTGGTAGCCGGTTTCCATGGCGCCGAGCACGCCGCCGCGCTCTGCGATGCCCACGAACTCCTTCAGCACCGCTTCTTCCACCAGTTCGGTCAGCTCATCGATGATGAACGCGCCCTGGTTCGGGTTCTCGTTCTTCGCCAGCCCCCACTCGCGGTTGATGATCATCTGGATCGCCATCGCGCGCCGCACCGAATCTTCCGTCGGCGTCGTGATCGCCTCGTCGAACGCGTTCGTGTGCAGGCTGTTGCAGTTGTCGTAGACGGCAATCAGCGCCTGCAGCGTGGTGCGGATGTCGTTGAACTGGATCTCCTGCGCGTGCAGGCTGCGGCCGCTGGTCTGCACGTGGTACTTCAGCTTCTGGCTGCGCTCATTCGCTCCATAACGATCTCGCATGGCCACCGCCCAGATGCGCCGCGCCACCCTGCCCAGCACCGTGTATTCCGGGTCCATGCCGTTGCTGAAGAAGAAGCTCAGGTTCGGCGCGAAGTCATCGATGTGCATGCCGCGCGCCAGATAGGCCTCCACGAACGTGAAGCCGTTGGACAGCGTGAACGCCAGCTGGCTGATCGGGTTCGCCCCGGCCTCGGCAATGTGATACCCGCTGATGGAAACGGAGTAGAAGTTGCGCACGTCGTGGCGCACGAAGTACTCGGCAATGTCGCCCATCACCTTCAGGCTGAACTCGGTGCTGAAGATGCAGGTGTTCTGCCCCTGGTCTTCCTTCAGGATATCGGCCTGCACCGTGCCGCGCACGTTGGCCAGCGTCCAGGCGCGGATCTTGGCCGCCTCGTCGTCGGTCGGCTCGCGGGCGTTGTCGAGCTTGAACTTGTCGAGGTTCTGGTCGATGGCCGTGTTCATGAACATCGCCAGGATGCTCGGCGCCGGGCCGTTGATCGTCATGCTGACGCTGGTGCTGGGGTTCGTCAGCTCGAAACCCGAATACAGCACCTTCAGGTCGTCCAGCGTGGCGATGCTGACGCCCGAGTTGCCCACCTTGCCGTAGATGTCGGGCCGCGGGTCGGGGTCGTTGCCGTACAGCGTGACCGAATCGAAGGCGGTGGAAAGCCGCTTGGCCGGCAAACCCTCGCTGACCATCTTGAAGCGCCTGTTCGTCCGGAAGGCATCGCCCTCGCCAGCGAACATGCGGGTCGGGTCCTCGCCTTCGCGCTTGAAGGCAAACGTGCCCGCCGTGTACGGAAAACTGCCCGGTACGTTGTCCAGCAGCAGCCACTTCAGCAGCTCGCCCCGGCATTCGTAGGCGGGCAGCGCCACCTTGCGGATCTTGCTGCCCGACAGCGTGGTGTGGGTCAGCGCGGTGCGGATCTCACGGTCGCGGATCTTCACCACGTATTCGTCACCCTCATACGCGCGCTGCATGTCGGGCCACATGGCCAGCAGCTTCTTCGAATGTGCGTCGAGCAGCGCCTCACGCGACTGCGCCAGGTCGACCACGGCTTCCACCGCGCGGTGGCGCTCGGGCTTGTCGGTCTGCAGCATGCCGGCCGTGGCCTGCAGCTGCTGCACGGCGCGCGCCAGCCGGGACTGCGCCACCGCATGCGCCTTGTAGCCGCGCACCGTGTCGGCGATGTCGGCCAGATAACGCACGCGCGCACCGGGCACGATGGGCCGCTGCTGCGTGCTGTGGCGGGTGGCCACCACCGGCAGCCGGCCGGGTGTCAGCGGCAAGCCCAGTTCGCCCAGCCGCACGGCAAGCGCCTGGTAGAGCGCGGTCACGCCGTCGTCGTTGAAGCGGCTGGCCATGGTGCCGAAGACCGGCATTTCCTCGGGTCGCTGCATCCAGGCCTCGCGGTTGCGCTGCACCTGCTTGGCGACGTCACGCAGGGCGTCAAGGCTGCCCTTGCGGTCGAACTTGTTGATGGCCACGAACTCGGCGAAGTCGAGCATGTCGATCTTCTCCAGCTGGCTGGCCGCGCCGAACTCCGGCGTCATCACGTACATCGGCACGTCGACCAGCGGCACGATGGCGGCGTCGCCCTGGCCGATGCCCGAGGTCTCGACGACGATGAGGTCGAAACCCGCCGCCTTGCAGGCCAGCAGCACGTCGGGCAGCGCCTGGCTGATCTCGCTGCCGAAGTCGCGCGTGGCGAGCGAGCGCATGAACACCCGCTGGCCGGAGTCCCGGCCGTCGCCGGGCCGCCCCGAGGCGGCAGTAGCCCCTTCGGGGGGTGGCGAAGTCCGCGCAGCGGCAAGCCTGGAAGCCCAGGGACTGATGGCATTCATGCGGATGCGATCGCCGAGCAGCGCACCGCCGCTCTTGCGACGGCTGGGGTCGATGCTGATCACCGCGATGCGCAGCGCGTCACCCTGGTCAAGCCGGATGCGGCGGATCAGCTCGTCGGTCAGGCTGCTCTTGCCGGCGCCGCCGGTGCCGGTGATGCCGAGCACGGGAATCCGGGTCGCCGCGGCGGCTTCAACCAGAGCCGCCCTGAACGCCGGCGTGGCGCAGCCGTTCTCCAGCGCCGTGATGGCCTGCGCCAGCGCGCGCCAGGCGGCGTCGCCATGGCCCTGCAGCGCCGACACCGATGCGGGTGCGAAGCCGGTCAGGTCGACATCGCAGCGCTGCATCATGTCGCCGATCATTCCCTGCAGCCCCAGGCGCTGGCCGTCTTCGGGGCTGTAGATGCGCGCCACGCCGCAGGCCTGCAGTTCGTCGATCTCCGAGGCCACGATGACGCCGCCGCCGCCGCCGAAGACCTTGATGTGGGCGCCGCCGCGCGATCGCAGCAACTCCACCATGTACTTGAAATATTCGACGTGGCCGCCCTGGTAGCTGGAAATGGCGATGCCCTGCACGTCTTCCTGCAGCGCGGCGGTCACCACCTCGTCGACCGAGCGGTTGTGCCCCAGGTGCACGACTTCGGCACCCATGCCCTGCAGGATGCGCCGCATGATGTTGATGGCCGCGTCGTGGCCGTCGAACAGCGATGCGGCAGTGACGAAACGCAGCTTGTGCGCGGGGCGGTAGGCGGCAAGCGCCTTGTGGTCGGCGGACAGGTCGGTCATGGCGGTCTTCTGCGGACGAGGGTGAAGAGGCGGGGATCGTGTCGGATTGACGTTGACGTAAACGTCAATCAAAGATGATGCCATCGCCACCTGACCGGCGCTGACTGCCGCGCCCGCGGCGGCCTATGGTTTTCCCGAGGGCGGGCTTTGATGCCCGCAGCCGGCTGCTACGCTCGCGATCCTTCGAACTGGTTGCCGCAGCATGACCTTCCTGGCTCTCGACATCGGCAATACGCGCCTGAAATGGGCGCTCTACGCCGCACCGAACCCCGGCGCCACGATGCTGGCGCAAGGCGCGGTATTTCTGGAGACGATCGGCGACCTTGCCGATGGACCCTGGAAGGCGCTTCCGGCGCCCGGCAGCATGCTGGGCTGCGTGGTGGCCGGTAACGCCGTGCGAATGCGGGTGGAAGAGCAGATGGAGCCCTGGGACCTGGATCCTCACTGGGTGGTGCCTTCGGCGCACGACTCCGGCATCAGCAGCGGCTACGACCACCCGAGCCGGCTCGGCGCCGACCGCTGGGTGGCGCTGGCCGGCGCGCGTTCGCGCGTGATGGCGAATGTCGCCAAGGGCGGGCCGCCGCGGCCGGCGTTGGTGGTGATGGTGGGCACGGCGGTCACGGTCGACGCGCTCGACGCCGATGGCCGCTTCCTCGGCGGCCTCATCCTGCCCGGCTTCGGCCTGATGTTGCGCGCGCTGGAAATGGGCACCGCCGGCCTGAAGGTGCCGACCGGCGAGGTCGTCGATTTCCCCACCAATACCAGCGACGCGCTGATGAGCGGCGGCGCCAATGCCATTGCCGGGGCCATCGAGCGCCAGCACCGCCGCTTGCTGGCACGCTGCGGCGAGGAGCCGATGCTGCTGATGACCGGCGGCGCAGCGGTCAAGCTGGCGCCGATCACCGACCTGAACTTCTTGACGGTGGACGCGCTGATCTTCGAGGGGCTGCTGCTGATGCAGTCGCACCGCCTGGCCCTGTAGCACCGCCCTCGTGCAAGGCGGGGCGCGAGCGCAGTTCGGCGCGCAGCAAGCCCACGATCACCGATGGGTCGACCGGGTTGCCGGCCAGGTGGGCGTGTGGCCACGCGCATCGCAGCGCGGTGCGCGCCAGCGCGGCGGCCGTGACGAGCGCCGCCATCACGCAGACCAGCGCGTCCATCAGAGGCGGCACCGCGCCGAGCAGGCCGGCATAGAAGGCCGGGATGGTGGCCACCAGCGCTGTGCCCACGGCCGAGCGCCCGAGCCGTTCGACACGCGCCGCCCGTTCATCGAGCGCGAGAAGCAATCCACAGTGCGGGCGTTGCTGCGGGGCGATGGCGTCGCGGGACGTGGAAATGCAGCCTGGCGTGCGGCCCGATTCGCCGCCTTGATCGGTGACGAGACCGGCCCGCGGCAGCCGCCCACTGCGGCCCGCGACTGCGGCCCGCCGCTACAGGATGTAGCGGGACAAGTCTTCGTTCTTCGCCAGTTCGCCGAGCCGCAGTTCGACGGTGTCGGCGTCGATGACGACTGTCTGGCCGCCGCGGTTCGGGGCGTCGAAGCTGATGTCGTCGAGCAGTCGTTCCATCACGGTGGCCAGGCGGCGCGCGCCGATGTTCTCTGTGCGCTCGTTGACGTCATGGGCGATCTCGGCCAGCCGGCGCACCGCCGTGGGCTGGAAGTCCAGCGTGACGCCTTCGGTGGCGAGCAGCGCGCTGTACTGCGTCACCAGGCTGGCCTGCGTGCCGGTCAGGATGGCCTCGAAGTCGTCGACCGAGAGCGAGGCCAGCTCGACGCGGATCGGGAAACGACCCTGCAACTCCGGAATCAGGTCGCTGGGTTTTGCCAGATGGAAGGCGCCCGAAGCGATGAAGAGGATGTGGTCGGTCTTCACGATGCCGTACTTGGTGTTCACTGAGGTGCCTTCGACCAGCGGCAGCAGATCACGCTGCACGCCTTGCCGGCTGACGTCGGCGCCGCCGTGGTCCGAACGCGATACCACCTTGTCGATCTCGTCGATGAAGACGATGCCGTTGGCCTCGGCGTGGGCCAGCGCCGAGGCGCGCATCTCTTCTTCATTCACCAGCTTGCCGGCTTCCTCGTCGATCATCAGGCGCAGCGCCTCGGCAATCTTCAGCGTGCGCTTCTTGCGCTTGCCCTGGCCGGCCTGGGCGAACAGGCCTTTCAGCTGCTCGGCCATTTCCTCCATGCCTTGCGGGCCCATGATCTCCAGCGTCGGCTTGTGGTCGGCGACCTCGATCTCGATTTCCTTGTCGTTCAGACTGCCTTCGCGCAGGCGCTTGCGCATGACCTGGCGCGCCGTGCTGTCGGCCGCCGGCGGCTGCGGCACCAGGCCGGACTCGGGTCGGCTGTCGCGAGGCTGCGGCACCAGGATGTCGAGCACCCGGTCTTCGGCGGCGTCTTCGGCCATCGCACGCTTGCCACGCATCTGGCGCTCGCGCTCCTGCTTGACGGCCACTTCGATGAGGTCGCGCACGATGCTGTCGACATCCTTGCCGACATAACCCACCTCGGTGAACTTGGTCGCTTCGACCTTGATGAAGGGCGCGTCGGCCAGCCGTGCCAGGCGGCGCGCGATCTCGGTCTTGCCGACGCCGGTCGGCCCGATCATCAGGATGTTCTTCGGCGTGATTTCGCCGCGCAGGCTGACGTCGACCTGCTGGCGGCGCCAGCGGTTGCGCAGCGCGATGGCCACGGCGCGCTTGGCAGCGTGCTGGCCGACGATGTGACGGTCGAGTTCCGACACAATTTCCTGGGGTGTCATGGAGTGGGTCGTCATGCAGTTGCCAAGGCCGGTGGATTGCCGATCCAGCAAACGCCGTGGATCCGGCTTCGCCGGTCCACTGGCGTTGTGCCCTTGAGGCGGATGCGGCCGCAGGCCGCGTCGTGGGTGGTCGACATCATCCCAGCGTCTCGATCGTGTGGTTCTGGTTCGTGTAGATGCACAGGTCGCCGGCAATCTCCAGCGAGCGCTTGACGATCTGCTCGGGCGTCATGCCCGTGTGATCGAGCAGCGCGCGTGCCGCCGCCTGCGCGTAGGCGCCGCCGGAACCGATGGAGACGATGCCGTGCTCGGGTTCGAGCACGTCGCCATTGCCGGTGATGATCAGCGAGGTTTCGCGGTCGGCCACTGCCAGCATCGCTTCCAGGCGGCGCAACACGCGGTCGGTACGCCAGTCCTTGGTCAGCTCGATGGCCGCGCGCACCAAGTGGCCCTGGTGTTTTTCGAGCTTCGCCTCAAAACGCTCGAAGAGCGTGAAGGCGTCGGCGGTGGCGCCCGCGAAGCCGGCGAGCACCTGGTCGCGGTGCAGTTTGCGCACCTTGCGCGCGCTGCCCTTGACGACGATGTTGCCGAGCGTGACCTGCCCATCCCCGCCGATCGCCACCAGCGGGCCGCGACGCACGCTGACGATGGTGGTGCCGTGATAGCTTTCCATAGACAAACCAGTTGGGGGTGAAGAGGTGCCAATCAAGCCGGTATGCGCTTGCGTCAGGGCGTCATCGAGATCGTGTGCGGGCCCGGCTCCGCCGCTCCGCTGCATGCGCCCGCCCAGAGCGCTCGGCAGTCAAACTTTCCGCACTTGAACGACAGCGTGTTCGTTGATGCCCATCGCGCCGAAGAACAGCGCGACCAGGCGGTGCGAGTCGTCGAAATGCACGCTGCGATTCTCATTGCGCTTGGACAGCACCCAGTTCAGCAGGTCGCCGGCGGCGATGAAGTCGACCCGGATCAGCCGCGTGCACGACACGCTGATCACGGGCGCGGCGTTCAGCTCGCTGTTGATGCGGGTCAGCGTGGCGCTGATGTCGCCGACCAGTTGACCCGACAACTCGACGTGCGCCACTTCCACGCGCCCGGGCTGCTCGTCGGCCAGGCCCGATTCCATGAAGCTGGTCGACACCCCGCTGACCATCGACATCGGCGGCGTGCGCGTCGAGAGGCTGGAGCCGCTCAGTCGCACATGGCAGCGCGCCGGCTCCCACGACGGCGGCGAGACCTCGTAGGTGACGCAGTAGTCGATGGCGGCCTCGTCGAACTGGTCCGCGCGGTTGCTCAGGCGCAGGCCTTCGAGCCGGGTCAGCCAGAAGGCGGGGTCGGCGTCGCGCACGCCGGTCGGCGCGGCTTCCTGCAGCACGGCGAACAGGCGCTCGCCGGACAGCCAGCGTATCTCCAGCGGCTGCACGGCCCACAGGCGGAACAGCGTCGAGAGCTGCATCGCGGCCTCGGCGTCGATGCTCTGCAGCGTGGCCCAGTCGAATACCCAGGGCAAAGGCATCTGCAGCGTTTGCGAGCGCAAGCGCGCCACGGCGTCGATGTCCAACACTTCCGGGCAGACCCACCCCACTTCACCCAGAACACGCGGCGCGCTGCCAGGTCGCTCTTCGGCCACCGCCTCGGCCACCAGTTTGGGCAGTGAATACCACTGTGGCGCCGACCAGCCGAACTGCTGTGCGTAGTCGACTGCCAGACTCTCGAAACGCTGCTGCTGGCCGATGGCGCGGTACAGGTCGAAGAGCACCAGCCAGGTTTCGGCATGCTGAGCGCGTGCGCCGCCAGGGCCGGTGATCTGCTGCAGCGCCTGTTCGCACTGCGCGAAGTCGGCGTTGGCGAAGGCGATGACGGCTTCGTCGAGTTCGGGGTCGTGTTCGACCTCGCTCACCTCGACGGCGAAGGCGTTGCCAAAATCGCCCAGGTCCTCACCGGGCTGGACCAGCGGCAGTGGCGCCAGCGGAGCCAGCGGCGGCAGCCCGCCGGCCATCTGCATGGGCGCAGGCGCGGCGGCCGGCGCCAGGTCGAACGCAGGCAGAGGTGGCAGCGCCGTCAGGCGGTCGTTGTCCTGCAGCAACCGACCTTCGAGGTTGCGGCCGGTCGGCGGCGTGTTGCGGAACGCGGCCGCCACCGTCGGCGCCTCGTATTGCACAGGCGGGCGGCGGGTGCTCGGCGAGAAGCCGTCACCGACCATTTGCTGCTCTATCTCGTCGATCTTCGCCTTCACGCCGCTGTCCGCGCGTGCGGACTTGCTGTCCGGCAGCCGCGCTTCGGAATCGTCCAGCCGTGACGAACCGCCCAGAGCCGCGAGTTGTTCCGGGGACAGCCCTTCCCGGCGCACCTTGCGCAGCATGTCGAATTCACGTTTGCGGACGAAGTCGTTGCGCCGTTTGCGCTCGATCATCGCTTTCAGCTCGGACTTTTCAAGTTCGAGCTCGCGGGTGTCTTCCTGGCGCGAGTTGAGATCGCTCCAGTCGGTCGCCGGATTGGCGACAAAACGAACGACCTTGCGAAAGAAACTCTCGTTCTCTGCCATGGGCGGTAAATGTACTCGGGGGTGCCGGATCAGCCGCGAACGAGGCGGCTTCCGCGGGGCCTGCCAGCCGGCATCGTGCCGCATGCCGCAAAGGCAGTGGCACAGCCGCCTTCAACAGGCGGGGACCCGGATCCTGCTGGCCCCCGCACGTTCAGTCGCCAAACATCTTCTGCTTCATCTCGCGTCGCTGCTGTGCTTCCAGCGACAGCGTGGCGGTGGGCCGCGCCAGCAGTCGTGCCAGGCCGATCGGCTCGCCGGTTTCGTCGCAGAAGCCGTACTCACCGGTGTCGAGGCGGGTCAGCGCCTGCGCGATCTTCTTCAGCAGTTTGCGTTCGCGGTCGCGGGTGCGCAGTTCCAGCGCGTGCTCTTCCTCGATCGTCGCGCGGTCGGCCGGGTCGGGCACGATGGAGGTGTCTTCCCGCAGGTGCTCGGTGGTTTCGCCTGCGTTCGACAGCAGATCGTCCCTCTGAACCCTCAGGCGGGCGCGGAAGAATTCGGTCTGCTTGTCGCCCAGGTACTCGGTATCGGGCATGGCCAGCAGTTCGGCGTCGGTGAGGTCACGGCCGGCCTTGGTCTTCCAGGCGTTGGCGATCTTCGGGTCCACCTTCGCGGCGGGCTTGAAGTAGTCCATCGGCTCGGGTTCGACCTTGGCGGTACGGCGGGCAGGCGCAAAACGGTCAGTGAACCGGTTCGACACGGGCGCTGCCGGTGCATCGGACTTCGCCGCAGCTTTCGGCGCCGCAGCGGGCACCTTGTTGGCGGCGGCTTTTGCCAGCGTCTTGCTGGCCACAGGTGTTTTTGCCGGAGGCTTGTTCACTGGAGATCTCCTCGCCTCAAGGGTCGCGTCGTCGGTGGGGTTGCCGGGTGGGTTGCCGGTAGGTTTGCCGGTTAATTCGCCGGTTGGTTTGCCGATTTATCGGGCATCGTTTGAATCTCGCTGCCAAGCTCGCCGGGCGGGCGATTGTAGCCACGCCGCCCGGCGGCTGTATGGCTCTCGTGCAGACTCACACCAGACATTGCTCCAGACCCTGCAAAAGCACGTCTTTCGGCATGTCGATGCCGATGAAGACCATCTTGCTGCTTTTTTCCTCGCCGGGCGCCCACTTCGGGCCGAGGTCGCTGCCCATCAACTGGTGCACGCCCTGGAAGACGACCTTGCGGTCGCTGCCCTTCATATACAGCACACCCTTGTAGCGCAACATCTTCGGGCCATAGACCTGGACGATGGCGCCGAGAAAGTCCTCGAGCTTGGCAGGGTTGAAGGCGCGTTTGCTGCGGAAGACGAATGACTTGACGTCGTCGTCGTGCGCATGGTGCGCAGGGTGGTCGCAGTGTTCGTCATGTTCATGGGCAGGGTCATGGTCATGGTCATGCCCGTGATCGTGGCCATGATCCTGATGGGCATGACCGCCGTCATCGGTCAGGAAATCGGGGTCGATCTCCAGCTTGCTGTTGAGGTTGAAGCCCTTCAGGTCGAAGACGTCCTTGATCGGCACGACGCCGAAATGGGCCGCCTGCTGTGGCGCGCGTGGGTTCATGTGCTTGATGCGGTGCATCAGCGCGGCCACGTCGTCGGGTTTCGCAAGGTCGGTTTTGCTGATGAAGATCTGGTCGGCGAAGCCGATCTGCCGGCGTGCTTCCTGGCGGGTGTCGAGCTGTCCCTCGGCGTGCACGGCGTCGACCAGCGTCAGTATCGAGTCGAGCAGGTAGCTGCTGGCGATCTCGTCGTCCATGAAGAAGGTCTGCGCCACCGGGCCGGGGTCGGCCAGGCCGGTGGTCTCGATGACGACGCGCTCGAAGTCCAGTTCGCCTTTGCGCCGCTTTTCGGCGAGTTCAGCCAGCGTGGAGCGCAGGTCTTCACGAATCGTGCAGCAGACGCAGCCGTTGTTCATCTGGATGATCTGCTCCTGGGTGTCGGCGACCAGGATCTCGTTGTCGATGTTTTCTTCACCGAATTCGTTCTCGATGACGGCGATCTTCTGGCCGTGCGACTCGGAGAGCACGCGCTTGAGCAGCGTGGTCTTGCCCGAACCCAGGAAGCCGGTGAGGATGGTGACGGGAATCAAGCCTTGCGTCATGGTCGGTCCGCTGAAAACACAGTCGAAGGATATGGGGACGGCAAACTTTGTTGCAAGGCCTCGGCTCTGTCAAGACTGACTTCGGGCGTGCGTGCGTGAGTGAGCGAGTGAGCGAGTGAGTGAGTGAGCGAGTGACTGAGTGCGTCTGCGGTATTCTCGACATCCCGACACTTCCGACACCCTTTGTGTCTGAACCCCAGTCTCCCCGATCTGCGCGAGCGCAGGCAATCGCCAACGCCATCGCAGACAAACGCAGCCTGTTCGAACGCCTGATCGAGTTCGTCTCGCCGGGCCCCGACAGCCGCGCCGAACTGATCCGCCTGCTGGCCGACGCCGAGCAGCGCGAGCTGATCGAGCCCGAATCCCGCCTCATGCTCGAAGGGGTGCTGCGCATGGCCGACCTGACCGCCGGCGACGCGATGGTGGCCGCGCCGCGCATGGATCTGCTCGCCATCGACGCCGACTATCACGAACTGCTGGAAGTGGTGATCGACACCGGGCACTCCCGATTCCCGGTACACGAGGGGCCGCGCGAGAATGTGATCGGCATCCTGATGGCCAAGGACCTGCTGAAACTGCAGCGCGCTCCGGAACTGAACCTTCGCACGCTGCTGCGGCCGGCGGTATTCGTGCCCGAATCGAAGCGGCTGAACGAGTTGCTGCGCGACTTTCGCTCCAACCGCAGCCACCTCGCCATCGTCATCGACGAGTTCGGCAACACTGCCGGGCTGATCACCATCGAAGACGTGCTGGAAGAAATCGTCGGCGAGATCGAGGACGAGTTCGACGAGCACGAAAGCGAAAACGGCATCTACACGCTGGCCGACGGCAGCCACCGGGTGGCCGGCGACGTCACCATCACCGCGGTCAACCTGGCCTTCGCGGTCGACCTGCCGGTCGACGCCTTCGACACTATAGGCGGCCTGGTGGCGCATGAATACGGTCATGTGCCGCAGCGCGGCGAGGTGGTCGAGGTCGGCGGTCTGCGCCTGACGGTGATGCTGACGCGCGGCGGCGCGGTGCGCTGGTTCCGCGTCTCGCGCCTTCCTGAATGGGCGGGCCGGGCGGGCGGGTTGGCCGGCTCAGGCGCGTCTTGAGGCTCGCCGCAGCCCGCAAGCCGGGATGACGTCGTCCTGGCTGCGTCGGGCGGAGCCGGTGGCGCTGGCCGCGCTCGGCGCGCTGCAGACGCTGGCCTTCGTCGCCACCGCCGTGTGGTGGCTGCCGGTCATGGGTGCGGCTTTGCTGGTCTGGCGTCTCAACCAGGCCTGCAGCGCGCGCCGCGCCGCCTTGCTGGCCTGGTGTTACGGCACGGCCTGGTTGCTGGCCGGCGTCTGGTGGCTCTTCATCAGCCTGCACCGCTACGGCGGGCTGCCGGCCTGGCTGGCGGCGCTGGCGGTGTTTTTGTTGGCCGCGGCGCTGTCGCTCTACATGGCGCTGGCTGGCGGCTTGTACCGGCGCTGGCGGCGCGGCCACGCCGGCCTCGACGCGTTGCTGTTCGCCGCACTCTGGCTATTGACCGAACTGGCGCGCACCCTCATCTTCACCGGTTTCCCCTGGGTGGCGAGCGGTTATGCGCTGGTCGACGCGCCGCTGGCGGCGCTGGCGCCCTGGGTCGGCGTCTACGGCATGGGCGCGCTGCTGGCCTTTGCCGCCGCCGTGCTGGGCAACCTGGCACAGGTGCCGCCAGGGCGGCGCTGGCTGGTGGTCGCCGCCGTCGTGTCGGGCCTGGTGCTGCCGGGGCTGGCCGGGCCGGTGGGTTTCACGGCGCCGGCCGGCACGATCAGCGTGTCTCTGCTGCAGAGCAACGTGGCGCAGGACGAGAAGTTCGCCGCCGCGCGCATGCCCGAGGCGCTGGATTGGATGGCGCGCGCGCTCACCGGGGCGCGCGGCGAACTGGTCGTGGCGCCCGAGACGGCGGTGCCGCTGCTGCCCGGCCAACTGGCCGACTTCGCCCCCGGCTACTGGGACGCGCTGCGCGCGCACTTCGCCCGCGAATCGCAGTCGGCGCTGATCGGCGTGCCCTTCGGCGACTTCGACCGCGGCTACACCAACTCGGTGGCGGGGTTGTCGAAGGGCGCCGACTACCGCTACGACAAGATGCACCTCGTGCCCTTCGGCGAATTCATACCGACCGGGTTTCGCTGGTTCACCGAGCTGATGAACATCCCGCTCGGCGACTTCACGCGCGGCGTGCCGAACCCGCCTTCATTCGCCGTGCGGGGCCAGCGGGTGGCGCCGAACATCTGCTACGAAGACCTGTTCGGCGACGAACTGGCGCGCCGGTTCGGCGATGCGGCCAGCGCGCCCACGCTGTTCGCCAACGTGTCGAACATCGGCTGGTTCGGCGACACCATCGCCATCGCGCAGCACCTGAACATCTCGCGCCTGCGCACGCTCGAATTCCAGCGGCCGATGCTGCGCGCCACCAACACCGGCGCCACCGCCATCATCGACCACCGCGGCGTGGTGACGGCGCAACTGCCGCCGCACACCCGTGGCGTGCTCGAAGGACGGGTGGAAGGGCGCACGGGCATCACGCCCTTTGCGTGGTGGAGTGCGCGGTTCGGGCTCTGGCCGCTGGTGTGGCTGGCCGCGACCTTGACCGCCATGCTGGCCCTGACCGCCGGGCGTCGCCGCCCGGCCTGAACCCGGCCCGGACTTCACAGGTCGGCGCGCCCTCAACCAGTCGCAGACGCCGTTCGACGGCGCGCCGACCGTGCAGGCCGTGCAGGCCGGCCCGTAAACTCATCGCTTTGCACAGCACTCATGCGCCCATGCTGACCTTCCAGCAGATCATCCTCAAGCTGCAGTCCTACTGGGACGCGCAGGGCTGCGCCCTGCTGCAGCCCTACGACATGGAAGTGGGCGCCGGCACCAGCCACACCGCCACCTTCCTGCGCGCGCTCGGCCCCGAGCCCTGGAAGGCAGCCTACGTGCAGCCGAGCCGGCGGCCGAAAGACGGCCGTTATGGAAAAAATCCGAACCGTCTGCAGCACTATTACCAGTACCAGGTGGTGCTCAAGCCCGCGCCAGCGAACATCCTGGAACTTTATCTGGGCTCGCTGGAAGCGCTGGGCTTCGACCTGAAGGCCAACGACGTGCGCTTCGTCGAGGACGACTGGGAGAACCCGACGCTGGGCGCCTGGGGCCTGGGCTGGGAGGTCTGGCTGAACGGCATGGAAGTCACCCAGTTCACTTATTTCCAGCAGGTCGGCGGCATCGACTGCAAGCCGATCACCGGCGAGATCACCTACGGCCTGGAACGGCTGGCGATGTACCTGCAGGACGTCGATAACGTCTACGACCTGGCCTGGACCGACACGCTGAAGTACCGCGACGTCTATCACCAGAACGAGGTCGAGCAGAGCACCTACAACTTCGAGCACAGCGATGTGGAGTTCCTGCTCTCCGCCTTCGGTGCCCACGAAAAGCAGGCCAGGTACCTGATGGAGCAGCAACTCGCGCTGCCCGGTTACGAACAGGTTCTGAAAGCCGCGCACGCCTTCAACCTGCTCGACGCGCGTGGCGCCATCAGCGTGACCGAGCGTGCCGCCTACATCGGCCGCATCCGCAACCTGGCGCGCAGCGTGGCGCAAAGTTACCTCGACAGCCGGGCCCGGCTCGGCTTCCCGATGGCGCCGAGAGCCTGGGCCGACGAAGTGCTTGCCCAGATCGTGAGGAAGGCCGCATGAGCTTGGCCGGCAGCCCGAAAGGCGAATTCCGGGATCCGTTGCACGAAGGCACATCAATGAGCATGCAAGCCGCAAAAAACCTGCTCGTCGAACTCTTCGTCGAAGAACTGCCGCCGAAAGCCCTGAAGAAGCTCGGCGATGCCTTCGGGGCCGCGCTTCTGCACAGCCTGCGCGCCCAGGGCCTGGCTGGAGAGCAGTCGGCGCTGAACGTCTACGCCACGCCGCGCCGGCTGGCCGCGCATGTCAGCCATGTGCTGCCTTGCGCGGCCGACAAGGCGGTGGCGCAGAAGCTGATGCCGGTCAGCGTCGGCCTCGACGCCGCTGGTCAGGCCACGCCCGCCCTGCTGAAAAAGCTGGCCGCACTCGGCGCCGACGCCAGCGCCGTGGCCGGCCTGCGCCGCCAGCCCGACGGCAAGGCCGAGGCACTGTTCCTCGACGCACGGGTCACGGGCGCCACGCTCGCCGCCGGCCTGCAGAAGGCGCTGCTCGAGGCCATCGACAAGCTGCCGATCCCCAAGTTGATGCAATATCAGCTCGAGACGGGTGATGGCGCCAATTTCCAGCCCGGCTGGACCAGCGTGTCCTTCGTCCGCCCGGCGCACGGCCTGGTGGCGCTGCACGGCGCCGATGTGGTGCCGGTGACTGCACTCGGCCTGCATGCCGGCCGGCAAACCCGCGGCCACCGATTCGAAGCCCTGATGGACCCGGTGGTGCTGTTGGACGCCGACCACTACGGGCGCCAGCTCGCCGACCAGGGCGCGGTGATCGCCAGCTTCGCGGCGCGCCGCAACGAGATTGCGCGCCAGCTGGCCGCGGCGGCGGCCCGGGAGGGCCTGAGCCCGATCGACGACGATGCCCTGCTCGACGAGGTGACCGCGCTGGTCGAACGGCCGAACGTGCTGCTCTGCCGTTTCGAGCCCGAGTTTCTGGCGGTGCCCCAGGAATGCCTGATCCTGACGATGAAGGCCAACCAGAAGTACTTTCCGCTGCTCGACGCGGCGGGCCGGCTGACCGAGCGTTTCCTGATCGTCAGCAACATCAGCCCGGCCGACCCCGGCCGCGTCATCCAGGGCAACGAACGCGTGGTGCGGCCCCGGCTGGCCGACGCCAAGTTCTTCTACGACCAGGACCGCAAGCGCACGCTGGCATCCCGCGTGCCGGGGCTGGCGCGCGTCGTCTATCACGGCAAGCTGGGCACGCTGGGAGAGCGCATGCAGCGCGTCCGGCTGATCGCGCGCGTCATCGGCCAGCAACTCGGCGGCCTGAGACTGGCCGACCAGGCGGACGAAGCCGCCACGCTGGCCAAGGCCGACCTGCTGACCGACATGGTGGGCGAATTCCCCGAACTGCAGGGCACGATGGGCGGCTATTACGCGCGCCACGACGGGCTGTCTGGCGCGGTGGCCGAGGCCATCGAGGATCACTACAAACCGCGTTTTGCCGGTGACACCCTGCCGCGCGGCGAGGTCGGGCTCTGCGTGGCGCTGGCAGACAAGCTAGAGACGCTGGCCGGCCTGTTCGGCATCGGCCAACTGCCGACCGGCGACAAGGACCCGTTCGCCCTGCGCCGCCATGCGCTGGGCCTGATTCGCATGCTGGTGGAACGTGGGCTGCCGCTCGACGTGCACGACCTGGTGGGCATCGCTTTCGCCGCCTTTCCGGCGGGCCACGGCGCGGCGCACGCCGAGATGGGTTTCTTCCTGCGCGAGCGGCTGGTCGGCTACTTGCGCGAGCTGGGTTACGGCGCGCTCGAGGTCGACGCCGTGCTCGAAGCGCGGGTCGCGCGGTGGGCCGAACTGCCCGATCGCCTGGCGGCCGTGCGCGCGTTCACCGCGCTGCCCGAAGCGGCCGCGCTGGCCGCGGCGAACAAGCGGGTCGGCAACATCCTGAAGAAGTCCGACGCCCCAGCGGGCGACGCGCTGGCCGCCGGGGTCGACGCCGCCCTGCTGCAAGAGCCAGCCGAAGTCGCGCTGCATGCCGCGCTGGCGCTGGCCGCGCCGCGCGCCGAGGCTGCGTTCGCGGCCTGCGACTACACGGCATCGCTGCTGGCGCTGGCGGTGTTGCGGGGCCCCGTCGACAGCTTCTTCGACAGCGTGATGGTGAACGCCGAAGATCCTTTGCTGCGCGCCAACCGGCTCGCCTTGCTCGGGCAATTGCACCGCGCAATGAACCGGGTCGCCGACCTTTCCCGCCTTGCGGCCTGATATGTGGCCCCCAAGCTCACTTCGTTCGCTGCCCGCTGGCCCGCAGGCCAGCGCGCCTGCGCCAGCCACTCACGAGCGCGCAGGCGCTCGTTCGGCGCAGGCTCAGCCCGCCGAGGGGGCTCTTGCAGTGGACCGGCGAAGCCGGATCCACGCAAGGGCTTGGTGCGCCGGCCTCATTTATGGCAGGTCGCGCCAGGTGCGCTGGAGCAACTGACATGCAGCACCGGGGACAGGGCATGCATACGACCAAGCTGGTGATCTACGGCCGCGACGGCATCCTCAACCAGTTCCGCGACGATCATGTCAAGGGCCCCGAGGAGTGGCTGCCGATCAAGGGCGCGCTGGAGGCCGTGGCGCGGCTCAACCACGCCGGCTGGCATGCCGTGGTGGCCACCAACCAGTCGGGCATCGGCCGCGGCATGATCGACATGGCTCAGGTCAACGCCATCCACGCCCGGATGAACCAGATGCTGCAAGCCCTGGGCGGCCGGCTCGACGCCGTCTTCTTCTGCCCGCACACCCCCGAAGACCATTGCGAATGCCGCAAGCCGCTGCCCGGCCTGCCGCAGGAGATCGGCCGCCGCTACGCCATCGATCTGGCCCTCGTGCCGATGGTCGGCGACACCCTGCGCGACCTGCTGGCCGCGCAGGCTGCGGGCTGCGAGCCGCACCTGGTGCTGAGCGGCCGCGCCAGAGGTATCGGCGACGAGCAGGTCCACCACATGCTGGCGCAGGTTCCGGCGGCGCGCGCGCATGCCGACCTGGCCGCATTCGCCGAGTTCCTGCTGCAGCGCGACAACGTGCTGGATTCCGGACCGGGGGGGCTGGCCTGATGCGCGCGGTCTGGGCGCTGCGCTCGGCGCTGTACCTGCTGTTTCTGTCGGTCACGGTGATGCCCTGGGCGCTGGCGGTGCTGGTCATCGCGCTATTTGCCAGCAGCAACACGGTGTACTGGTCGTGCGCCGGTTGGCTGAAGGTGGCAATCTGGGGTGCCCGCGCCATCTGCGGCGTGCGATACCACATCCACGGCATGGAAAACGTGCCCACCGCGGCGGACGAGAAATCGGCCGTGTTGCTGGCGGCCAAGCACCAGTCGACCTGGGAGACCTTCGCCTACCCGGCGCTGATGCCGCACCCGCTGGCCTATGTCTTCAAGCGCGAACTGCTCTACATACCGTTCTTCGGCTGGGCGATGGCCAGGATGGACATGATCCACATCGACCGCAGCAAGCGCGCCGAGGCCTGGAACCTGGTGGCGAAGCAGGGCAGTCGGCTTTTCGGCCTGGGCATCTGGGTGATCATGTTTCCCGAGGGCACGCGCACGCCGCGCGGTGGCCAGGGCACCTACAAGAACGGCGCCTCGCGGCTGGCCATCAGCGCCGGCGTGCCGATCGTGCCGATCGCCGCCAGCTCGGCCAAGTGCTGGCCGCGCAAGAGTTTCCTGCTGCGGCCGGGGCTGATCGATGTCTCCATCGGCAAGCCTATCGCCTCGGTGGGCCGTCAGCCCGACGAACTGATGCGCGAGGTCGAGACCTGGATCGAGGCCGAGATGCGCCGGCTCGACCCCGAGGCCTACCGCTGAATTTGCGGCGCGCAGCGGCAGAGCCTGTCGCTTCGTAGAATCGCCACCCATGTCTGTACCGAGCGCGCTGGCCGCACTGATCCAGCTTTCGCTGTTCGACGTCGAGCCGGCCGCCGTGGCGCCGCCAGCGGCGCCGGCGTCACCGCGAGGACCAGCGCCAGCGCCGCCGGCCCCGCCGTTGGCCTTCGACCACCCGCGCGCCCAGCGCGACATCGTGATCGGTGAACACCGCATCGCCTATGAACTGCGGCGGGCGCGCCGGCGCAGCATCGGTTTCATCGTCGGCGCCGACGGCCTGAGCGTCAGCGCGCCGCGCTGGGTGGGCGTGGTGGAGATCGAGACCGCGCTGCGCGAAAAGGCGACCTGGATCCTGCGCAAGCTGCACGAGCAGCGTGAGCGCGCGCGCCGCCTGGCCGAGACACGGGTGGACTGGTGCGACGGCACCTCGGTGCCCTTTCTGGGCGAGACCGTCATCATCGTGCTCGACCCGCGCACCACCGGCGCCGTGCTCAACAGCGCCGCCGAGGCCTTGCCTGGCGTGCCGCGGCTGACGCTGCACCTCGGGCTGCCGCAGGAAGCCGCGCCGGCGCAGATGCGCGACGCCGTGCAGAGCTGGCTGCAACGCCAGGCCCGGCGTGTCTTCGAGGAGCGCATCGCCCTCTACGCGCCGCGCCTGGGCGTGCGCATGAAGCGTCTGTCGCTCAGTTCAGCCTCCACGCGCTGGGGCAGCGCCAGCGCCGACGGCTCGGTGCGCCTGAATTGGCGGCTCGTGCACTTCGCACTGCCAGTCATCGACTACGTGGTCATCCACGAACTGGCCCATCTGCGCGAGATGAACCACAGCGCGGCGTTCTGGGAGGTGGTTCGCTCGGTTCTGCCCGACTACGAGGCGGCGCGCCACTCCCTGCGGCACGAACTGCTGCCGATGCTGGACTGAGAGCGCCCCCAGGCCGACGACATACGTCGTCTGCCCCCCGAGGGGGAATGAGCAAAGTGGCAGAGCCACATTTGCTGATGGAGCCCCCAGGCCGACGACATACGTCGTCCGCCCCCCGAGGGGG
>Ga0163144_10008497_pt1 | contig 22220 bp, 22 predicted proteins | sample OliLak19BULKMAT1_FD_123175 | JGI IMG/M metagenome (GOLD analysis project Ga0163144, IMG submission 123175) | Freshwater microbial mat bacterial communities from Lake Vanda, McMurdo Dry Valleys, Antarctica - Oligotrophic Lake LV.19.BULKMAT1 | ecosystem: Environmental > Aquatic > Freshwater >... | reverse complement strand
TGACAAAAAGCCAAATGACAAAAAGCCAAATGACAAAAAGCCAAATGACAAAAAGCCAAATGACAAAAAGCCAAATGACAAAAAGCCAAATGACAAAAAGCCAGATGACAAAAAGCCAGATGACAAAAAGCCAGATGACAAAAAGCCAGATGACAAAAAGCCAGATGACAAAAAGCCAGATGACAAAAAGCCAAATGACTTCGATGGCAGGGTAGATGATAAAATTCCTAAACTACCGCCTACAAAACTTAAGCCGAGGGTGGTCGATCCTTTTAACGATCCTTTTGGTAAAAAAAAGTAGAATGCCACAGTTAGATTTACATACTTATTTTACTAATTTTTTTTGGTTTATAATAATTTTTTTTGGTTTATATATTTTAGTTTTGAAATCGTTTTTGCCCTTATTGTTAAAGAATTTTATTTTTAGAAAATATTTTTTAGACTTAAATTCTACTAATGCCTACTTTAATAAAAATTATTTGGAGTACATTGTTTCTCGTTTTCAATTTTTGGAAGCTTGGAGTTTAAGTTCTCTGAATTTTATTGTCGCCGGTTACTTAGTGTATGCGTATGAGTATTTATCTTCCGACACGTATCAGTATTTTGTTGTTGGGTGCCTAACTAATCAAGTTTACTTTGCGTATTTAAATGATGTTGAGCTTAGCTCGGATATCGAATTATTTTATTTCGAGGAAAATTAAAAAAGTACAACTTTTTAATTAATTTCTAACTTGATATTTGAACTTTAATTTTAATTGGTAACCATAGAATTTTTATTCTTAAACCTATTAAACGGATATCTAGACAGAAAGCTGTTTACGGCTTAGGCCGAAATTTGATAAGTCAAGTTTAGATTTGCGTAAGCAATTTTTTTATTACCGAATGAATTGAAACATCTTAGTAGTTCGAGGAAAAGAAATCAATCGAGATAATTTTAGTAGTGGTGAGCGAACGAATTACAGGTATGCAAATTAATTAATTGTTAAACAATCAGATGGAAAGCTGAACTAAATAGGTGAAAGTCCTTTTTTTAATTATTTAATTAGTTTCTTAGTAGGTTATTCTCCGTGTAGGTATAATTGAATATTGGAGGACCACCTTCTAAACCTAAATATGTCTTCTGATCGATAGTAAACTAGTACCGCGAGGGAAAGATGAAAAGAACCCTTATAAGGGAATGAAATAGAGCTTGAAATTTAATAGGTGGAGCAGATGTTTATAGCATCGTACCTTTTGCATAATGGGTCAGCAAGTTTAAGTTTATAGCGAGGTTTTCCGTAGAGAAATCAAATCTTAAAGTGGTGTTCTTTTAGTTATAAGTTTAAGACCCGAAACCAAGTGATCTAACCTTGGCCAGGTTGAAGCAGTTCTAACTAAATTGTGGAGGACCGAACTCGTACATGTGGAAAAATGTTGAGATGAGCTAAGGTTAGGGGTGAAAGGCTAATCAAACTTGGTGATAGCTGGTTTTCCGCGAAATCTATTTAGGTAGAAGGTCGTATTATTTGTTTACAAGGGGTAAAGTACGCAGATTGGCGAGGGAGGTAAAACTCCTATCTCATTCTTTAAAACTCTGAATACTTGTAAAATTAATCGATTTACAGACTTGGAGCGAGAAGGTCCTAAGTCGAGAGGGAAATAGCCCTTATTACAAGCTAAGGATAGTAAATAAGAACTAGTGTGACAAAGATCGGAATTTGTTTTGATACTTAGAAGGTGGGCCTGGAAGCAGCTATCCTTTAAAGAAATCGTAACAGATCACTAGGTGAGTAAAACGGTACTGAAGGTCGAAGATGCCTAACTAATTCTTATTCCAAAGCTGTAGAAAAATTGATAAACATACTCAAAATATGAATAATAAAAATGTATGCTTATAAAATTTTTGGTAGCGGAACGTTCTGTTTTAGTTAAGATTGTTAAACTATTGAATCGGAATTGAAAATGCTGACATGAGTAACGATAAATATTGTGAGAAGCAATATCGCCGCAAGCCTAAGATTTCTTAAACTAGGATAATCCGTTTAAGATTAGTCGGTCCCTAAGCGTTATGCGATAGCTTATCGTGATGGGTATATTTTTTAATATTAAAAGCTTATGTCTTTTTGACGATGTCAATTTTGGCATTCAGGAAAGAATTTGACTTATTACCGTATTTAATCCGACACAGGTGGGCTGGTGTAAAACGCACTAAGGCGCTTGAAATAATGATGCTGAAGGAACTCGGCAAATTAGTTCCGTAGCTTCGGTTAAAGGAACACCGTTGTGTGTTAAAGCACAGCGGACTAAAAAGAAGGGGTGGCGACTGTTTAGTAAAAACACAGGACTCTGCTAAGTTGAAAAACGATGTATTGGGTCTGATATCTGCCCGGTGCTAGAAAGTTAAGTGGACAAGTGTTTAGCTTGAAAACCAAGGCTCTAGCAAACGGCAGCTGTAACTCTGACGGTTCTAAGGTAGCGAAATTCCTTGTCGGGTAAGTTCCGACGTGCATGAATGGTAACGACTTCCCCACTGTCTCCAGCATCAATTCAGTGAATTTGAAACTTCCGTGCAGATGCGGCATAATAGCAGCTAGACGGGAAGACCCTGTGCACCTTTACTACAACTTTGTTTTGTGTGTTAGTTTAAATTGTGTAGAATAGTAGCCAGCCTATTAGACCTCAACGCTAGTTGATTGTTTAGGCGTATTATGAAATAGCTATCTTTCAAGACTTTCATTCTAATAAATAATTTTGACACAGCATGGGTGGTAGTTTAACTGGGGTGGTTGCCTACTAAAGAGTAACGGAGGCGCGCAAAGGTAGGTTAATGATGTTGCTTTCAACATCTTTAGTGTAATGGCTCAAACCTGCTTGACTGTAAGATGTACAAATCGAACAGAAACTATTGTTGGCCATAGTGATCCGGTGATTTTTTGTGGAAAAGTCATCGCTTAACGGATAAAAGGTACGCCAGGGATAACAGGCTGATGACTCTTGAGAGCCCTTATCGACGGAGTCGTTTGGCACCTCGATGTCGGCTCATCACATCCTGGGGCTGAAGGAGGTCCCAAGGGTTCGGCTGTTCGCCGATTAAAGTGGTACGTGAGCTGGGTTTAGAACGTCGTGAGACAGTTCGGTCCCTATCTACTGTTATGTAAAGGATTGAGAGAATTTGACTTTAGTACGAGAGGAGTAAGGAAAATACGCCAATAGTTCATCGGTTGTTTCTAAAAGCATTGCCGAGAAGCCAAGCGTAAGTAATTGAACTGCTGAAATCATCTAAGCAGGAAAAACATCTCAAAAATTATCCTTGTGTCTTCAGTAGGTTACTGGAAAAAGCTTACTTGTTTAGGTTGGTAACGACTGGTGACTAATTGAGCTAAATTATATGAATAAAAATTTGGTTTTCGTTTAAAAATTTTGTTTGAGAAAATTGTGTGAATAAAATAATATAAATTTTATTAGAATTAAAAGTTATGGATGCAGAAGAAAAAAATAAATTAAACTGTGTTAGTTTGGTGTTGAAAGAGCATAACTGGCTTACTTATGGAGTTTTAAGATATGCCGCTCTTCCGCCTCGAGCTGAAGTTGAGGTTTATATGGATACTTTTTTCAAAAGACTTACAAAAAGGTCTGCTAAGGATTTAAATATTTTTTGGTTTTATAAAGCGCCCAGCAGAACTTGGTACATACATTTTTTAGCTGATTTGGATTACATTCCGATTCAGTATACAAGTGAAGCTTGGTTTTGGATAGCTTGTAGAAATTTTCCCAAGTATAAAAAAATAGGTTCGGCAGTAAAAATTTCTGAAATAGCGGAAAATCGAATGGCTGTAAAAGTTAAGTCTACTTTGAGTTATTTAAAGAATCATGAAGCCAATAACAGGTTAATTCTAGGCTTAAGCAAAAGTTATGGTTTTTACTCTTCCCCTCTGGTTAAAGAAAGTTGCGGTTCAAAATTTGAAAAGCTTTTGGGGTACAAAATTAACTAGAGCCTGAGAAGAAGAGCTCTTTCGTCTAAAGGTTAGGACCTCAACCTTACACGTTGATGATGCGGGTTCAATTCCTGCAGGAGCCTCCGTTTATTTTTTATTTTATGATATTCTTTGAAACTTTAATTAAAATTCTTATGCTCTTTTTAGGGCTTGCTGTAATAAATGCGAGAAATCCTGTTTACTCAGTTTTATCGCTAATTTTGTTGTTTTTGCTTTCTGCTATTTTATTAATTTACTTGGGCGTTAGCTTTATTGGAATGGTTTTTTTAGTTGTTTATATAGGTGCGGTTTCTGTATTATTTTTATTTGTAGTTATGATGCTAAATATAAGACACGCGGAGCTAACCTCGAGTGAACTTTACTACTTACCTGTTAACGGATTGCTATTTTTGATACCGTTATCTATTGAATTTTATCAATATTTTAAAAATTACTCTAGACCCTTTAACGATCCCGATATTATGAGCGTTGACTACTTAAAATTACTAACTAGCTTACCCGATTCGGAGGTTTTAGGTGCTATGCTTTACGGTTTTGAGTTTGGTTTTTCAGTTTTGTTAGCTGCGCTTATATTGCTAGTAGCTATGATCGGTTCAATTGTTCTTACCCAAAACTTTAGAAATGATGTAAAAAAACAGGACATGTTCTCACAGTTATCGTCGGCGTTCACTACTTCTATAAATATTTATAGCATAAAACCTAAAACTTAAAATGAACTATTCGTCTTACGCACTTAATTTTTTAGATATTTCAAGTTGTTTGTTTCTTATAGGAATTAGTGGTTTGCTTGTTATACGAAAGAGTTTGATTTCTCTTTTGATGTCTCTAGAAATTTTGTTGCTTGCTGTAAATTTAAATTTTGTATTTTTCTCACTTTATTTGGATGATGCTGTGGGATTTTTATTTTCGTTGATGATTTTAACTGTAGCTGCGGCAGAGTCGGCTATTGGTTTAGCTATACTTGTTTCGCACTATAGGTTAACTGGTGAAATAAATATTGAAGACATAAAATACTTAAAAGGTTAACATGGGAGTAGCTATTTTATTTTTGCCTTTACTATCTTTTTTTTTGGTATCTATTTTTGGTAAAATTATTGGAACTAAAGGTTCGTGCTATTTTACTACAATCAATATGTTTTTTAGCTTCATTTTTTCAGCTGTATTATTTTTTAATAATTATTTTTGTATTAAAACATATACATATTTTATTTGGTTAGATTCGCAATTACTAAATGTTACTTGGAATTTCACTTTTGATTCTTTAGCTGTTGGAATGTTTTTGGTTGTTACTTGCGTTTCATTTTTTGTGCATGTATATTCAATTGAATATATGTCTGGTGATCCACACCAAACAAGGTTTATGTCCTACTTATCACTTTTTACTTTTTTCATGTTATTTTTAGTAAGTGCCGGAAATTATTTACAACTTTTTTTGGGCTGGGAGGGTGTTGGACTAGCTTCCTATTTATTAATAAACTTTTGGTTTACGCGCTTACAGGCTAATAAGTCTGCTCTAAAGGCTGTTTTTGTAAACAGATTTGGAGATTTCTTCTTGGGTATGAGTTTAATAATAATTTTTTATTGTTTTAAAACTCTGGATTTTAGCATAATTTTTTCTCTTGTTCATCACTTTAATGTTATTGAGTACAATTTTTGCGGTTTTACTCTAAATTTGATAAATGTTGCAGCTTTATTTTTATTTTTAGGAGCTGTTGGTAAATCTGCTCAATTAGGTTTACATACTTGGTTGCCGGATGCTATGGAAGGCCCTACTCCCGTGTCCGCGTTAATACACGCGGCTACAATGGTTACTGCTGGTGTGTTTACTCTAATAAGGTCTTCTCCTATACTTGAGTACTCTGATGTATTGCCAATAATAGCTGTTGTTGGTTCCTTTACTGCTTTGTTTGGTGCTTCGGTAGCTGTGTTTCAGAATGATTTAAAAAAAATAATAGCGTATTCGACTTGCAGCCAGTTGGGTTACATGATTTTTGCGTGTGGTTTGTCTCAATACTCTGTAGCTTTTTTTCATCTATTTAACCATGCTTTTTTTAAAGCCTTGTTGTTTTTAACTGCCGGTTCAATTATTCATGCGTTAAGTGACGAGCAGGACATAAGAAAAATGGGTGGCTTAGGTCGGTTGCTTCCTTTTAGTTACTTAATGTTTTTGATAGGATCGCTAGCTTTGGCTGGATTACCTTTTATATCTGGTTTTTATTCTAAGGATGCTATTTTGGAGCTGGCTGCTTCATCTACTTTTTCTTATGGTTATTTTTGTTTTGTTATGGGTGCAGCGTCTGCTTTTTTAACAGCCTTTTACTCTATTAGAACAATTGTTCTAGTTTTTTATGTTAGACCTGGTGGCTTAAAAAGTTCTTACGTAACCTGTCATGAACCAAACTATTTTATGACTTTACCATTAGCGTCGTTGTGCCTATTAAGTATATTTTCAGGATTTATTTTCAAAGATGTTTTTATTGGTTTTGGTACTGATTTTTGGATAAATTCAATTTATACTATTTCACTAAATACAACCGTTTCCGAATCGGAATTTTTGCCTGTTGCTTATAAATTAATACCTTTGGTAATAACTTTTTTGGCCTTTTTAGTGGCTTTTCTTGTTTATTCTACGAATTTGTATAAGTTTGTTACTGAAAAGTTGTATGTTTCAAACTTGCAATTTTTTTTAAATAAAAAATGGTATTTTGACTCCGTATATAATTACTATTTTTCTTCCAGTTTTTATTCTTTTTCTAAAAATTTAATGTTTAAGGATATAGACAGAGGTTTAGTAGAAATTTTTGGGTCGTTTGGTCTTGCTAAGTTTTCGGGTAACTTGTCAAGTTTTGTTAGCAGCAATTTGCAATCTGGTTATTTATTTAATTATATTCAGTTATTTATTACTGGTTTGTTAGTATTTTTTATTTCTATTTTTTTTTACGAGTTTTACGTTAATTTTGAATTAATTAGCTCTACTATAATTTTTTATTTAATTTTAACGAAAAAAAACAATGTTTAGTTTTCTAGAAATTTTTAATATGTTGGTTGCAATATTGCTATTTTATTTAAAGGTGCATTTTTTTACTGGCAAGGATGGAGTTTTTAGGCATTATCCATCAGAATTGATAAAGCTTGGAATGCAACCTACGGCTACTAGAGGTGGGGTTCAGTTGAATTCGTTATTAGACCATAAATTTTATTTAAATGTTGCGATTCCAGATGCAAATTTAAGCACCCCGAAGATTGATTCTGTAGACTAGAAATGATTGTTATTCATAATAAATTTTATAAAGTAATTCGAGATAGAAAGTTATTACTAAGTATACTTACTGCTAAAAATATTTTTTCTGAGGTGTTTTATAATTACGTAGCAGAATTAGATGGTGATTCAGAAAAAAAAATTGCAAAGGCTTTTTATGATTTGCATTATTGGCACGCGTGTACTGAGCAACGCGGGACTTTTGGAGTTAAAAAACATCATCGTTACAATCTTGATTACCGGCCCGAATACTTTGCTTTAACTAGTGAGACTGTTGGCGGAATGATTATTCCTATGACTTTGGATCCGAGACATTTTGGCATTAAACGTAATACAAGTGTCGAACGGCCCTATGCTTACTTACAAACTCTAGCTTTAGCTATAACTTTATTTAGGTTTAAGTATTTTTGTGAGGAACCCGCTTTTATTAGTCCTTTTTACAGAATAGTGAATGTACCGCATACGCAAATGCGTACAAAGGCTGGAAAGTTTTTGGAGATTAATTTGGAAAATTTAGTTTGGCTTTATAAGGACGTTGGCACTGTGCATGATTATAAAAATTTTTTTGAAGAACCCGATGACGAAAATAATTTTCCTTACTTTGATTTGCCTGCCATTACTGCTAATTCTGCTGAATTTTACATTGGGAATAAGGAAATAGCTAAATTTCTTGTCGTGCATGTTGCTAGAAATGTTGCTCTAGAAATAGCAAAAATTATTCTTAAGAATCCCTTTTTTTTCGTAGGTAATTTTAGTATTACAGAGTACGAGTTTGGAATTCATATAACTTCGTTGTATGGAGGTTTAGAAGTTTTTAATAAAATATTAAAACATATAGTATTAAAAACGGTTGCAAATTTAAATGAAATATTTTCAGATGTAGTCATAAATTTGGAAAATATTTCCTTATACGAGTTTAGTGTTGATAATGTCTATTTTGATAGAATAAATATAAAATTAGGTTCTGTTTCTACTTACTTAACTGTATATCTTGGATCTTCGACGGAATCAATAGCTAAATTTAATGAAATGTCATGTGTTGATACTGGTGCTGACAAAAAATTATTTAATACTCTTCCTAGAATGGAAATGTATAGATTTTTTGTTTATCCATTAAAAGGTAAAAATAAAAGATGCCTGGTAAATTACTACACCGCTTCAGAATTAGAGTTTAGTAAAATTTTAAAATTAAAACCTGATGTTAGTTTTTCTGCTATATTAGACTACTACGAAGAAATTTTACTAAAGTACTTGGATTTAAATAAAGAATTTGAGGAATTTAATGAGGATGCTACTGCTTGTGAAAATGCTGTTAAATCCTATTTTAGAAAAATTATATTAGAAGAAAATATTTACGAGTTTTAATTTTCTTTTGTCTGTAGTTTAATGGTAAAACGCACCGCTCATAATGGTCGATATGCAGGTTCAAATCCTACCGGACCCACGCCTATTGTTTGGGGGTGCGTTTTACCATTATATTGATTGACTAATAAAATTTTACTAAAGTATGTACTTAATTTCTAGCTTGTTTTTCTTTGCTCTTATATTTGAATATTTTTACATAAACGAAGATATTCTTTTTATAATTAGTTTTGCAATATTTTTTTATAATGTTGTGAGTGTAACTGCCGGGTTTTTAACTGTTGAGCTAGAAAGCAGAAAAACAACGATAACAGAATTGATAAAGTTAAATATTTCGCTAAATAAAAGTATACTAGTTTTAAATTTATTTTTATTTGATTTCTTAAGTGCTCAGGATTTTGAAAAAGATTTGAGTTTACTTTCCTTTGTTTCAAGTAACACCGTAAATTTCTCAAGAATTGCCGATGCTGCAGGTAATGATGATTTAAATATTGTTTCAGAGTATGTGTTTGCTGAAAATCTGAATGATTCTATGTTTGAGCTGTATGCGCTAGAGCATTTTGAATAATTATTTTTGTAACGGGAAATAGTTTAACTGGTCAAAACGATAGTTTGTCGAACTATTAATGTGGGTTCAATTCCCATTTTCTCCGCCTACATTAATTTTTATGAAAAATTATTTTTTGCCCGACTACTTAATAATTGTATTAGGGTTTGTGATTAGTTTTATTTTTGTGTCTGTAGTATTTTTTTTATCTTACGCTTTAGTGCCAAGATACTACTACGCTGAGAAGATATCACCTTATGAGTGTGGATTTGACCCATTTGATGAGGCGCGTTCCAACTTTGAAGTTCGTTTTTATCTGATAGCTATATTGTTCATAGTCTTCGATCTTGAAATAATATTTCTAATACCTTGGGTATTAACTTTAAGCTATAGCGGTTATTATGGGTTCCTTGTTGGAATAGTTTTTTTGTTGATTTTGACAGTTGGTTTTTTTTATGAGATATTAAAAGGAGCTGTGGATGCAAATCAGGGTTAAAACTTTAGTGAATTTGTTACCTTTAAACAAAATAAGTTATGTTTCCATGGTAAATGTTGAAGAAAACGCTTTAATTATTGGCGTAAAGTTGGAAAATTTAAATTTTGTTTTAAATTTTTTAAATAATTCAATTTTTTTTAAAGCAGTTGTTCTTACAGATATTGTGTGCGTTGATAATCTTAGTTCAATTAATAGATTTTCATTAATATACTGCTTGAGAAGTGTTGAAAGTAATACAAAATTTTATGTATATACTACGGCCAAGATTGATGAATCTGTAGCTTCATCTACGAATATTTTTCTTTCGGCCAATTGGTTGGAAAGAGAAATTTGGGATATGTACGGTGTATTTTTTGCCGAACATCCAGATTTAAGAAGACTACTAACTGATTATGGTTTTGATGGTCATCCTTTGCGGAAGGATTTTCCACTATCCGGCTACGTCGAGTTGCGCTATGATGATGAAATAAAAAAGATATTGATTGAACCCTTGAGCTTGTCGCAAGAGTTTCGTTATTTTGATTTTACTTCTCCTTGGGACAATCAACGCCAATAATTTTTTATGTGTTTAATAAAAAGCAAAGCACTTTTAAAAGAGGATTACGACTACACTTTCAAAAATTTTTGGTTGAATTTTGGTCCTCAACATCCCGCAGCTCACGGTGTTCTAAGATTAGTGCTTGAACTTAGTGGGGAAGTCATAGAAAGAGCCGACCCGCACATAGGTCTGCTACACCGAGGTACTGAAAAACTTATAGAATATAAAACGTATTTACAAGCATTACCTTATTTTGATAGATTGGATTATGTTTCGACGATGGCGCAGGAACATGCTTACTCTTTAGCCGTGGAGAATTTACTAGACCTGAAAGTTCCACGTAGAGCACAGTATATAAGAGTTATGTTTGCAGAAATAACCCGGTTACTAAATCATTTATTAGCTATAACTACACATGCTCTTGATGTAGGAGCGCTTACACCCTTTTTGTGGGGTTTTGAGGAAAGAGAAAAATTAATGGAATTTTACGAGCGTGTTTCTGGCGCTAGACTGCACGCGTCTTACGTTAGACCTGGTGGCGTTGCTTACGATTTGCCACTGGGCCTTTGTGATGATTTATTTAAATTTGTATCTCAATTTGCAAATAGAATAAATGAAATTGAAGAGTTACTTACAAATAATAGAGTTTGGAAGCAAAGACTGGTAGCTATAGGCAAGGTAAGTTTGAAGGATGCTCTAAGCTTTGGTTTTAGCGGGCCAATGTTAAGGGGGTCTGGTTGCCCTTGGGATTTAAGAAAATCTAATCCGTATGAAATCTACAATGAAATGAAATTTTTAATACCAGTTGGTATAAACGGAGACTGCTACGACAGATACCTTATACGAGTTGAGGAAATGAGGCAAAGTCTTTCGATTTTACTTCAATGCTTAGAAAAAATTCCGGAAGGGTACGTAAAAACGGATGATAGAAAGGTATCACCGCCCTCCAGAGCTATGATGAAGCACTCAATGGAATCGTTGATACATCATTTTAAACTTTACAGTGAAGGTTTTTCTGTTCCTGTTGGTGAAACGTATACCACTATTGAAGCTCCTAAAGGCGAATTTGGAGTTTACTTGAAGTCTGATGGTTCTAGTAGACCCTATAGATGTAGAATAAAGGCTCCCGGTTTTTTACATTTGCAAGCGCTGGATTTTATGTCAAGGGGGCATCTACTAGCTGATGTCGTTACAATTATTGGGACTCAGGATATTGTTTTTGGTGAAGTGGATAGGTAAGCGAGTAAACCGGGTTGATTTTTGATATGTTTTTCGCTAATCCTTTGGAGCAGTTTGAAACAATATCGTTATCGAATATTAACCTGGTTTACTTTGCGAACTTGTCTTTAACCAATTACACGCTATCACTTTTTATAATTTTTTTAACATTTAGTTTTATTTTTCTTACAAGTTTGTATAATGTTAGTTTAGTACCAGGGTACTTTCAAGCATTATTTGAAATTTTGTATCTATTTGTGTTTGGTATATTAAGTCAGCAAGCTGGAAAAAAAGGAGAGGCTTATTTCCCATTAGTTTTTACGTTATTTTTTTTTATTTTAATTTCAAATTTGATAGGATTGACACCATTTGGTTTCACTGTTACTGCACAATTTATCCTTACAATTAGTTTAGCCTTTAGCTTAAATTTTGGCTTAATAATTATTGGTTTCATGTTACATGGAATCTACTTTTTAAAAAAATTTTTACCACCGGACACACCATTGTGGCTGCTACCGTCATTGTGTGTTATTGAAATAGTTTCGTATCTTATAAGAACTTTAAGTTTGTCTGTTCGACTTTTTGCAAATATGTTGGCTGGTCATGCTTTAATGCATATTATATCTTCTGCTTTTGTAATTTTGATTTCAAAAGTAGGTTACGCAGCATTAGTTTTAGCTGTTTCTGTTATATTAGCAGTTATGGTTCTTGAGAGCGGTATTGCATTTTTGCAAGCTTATGTGTTTGTAATATTGTTTTGTATTTACTTGAGCGAATCTTTGGAAATTTCTCATTAAAATTACGCAGTAACTGCGTGGGTAACATATTGGCAATGTTTGGACCTGCAAAGTCTAATAAATCGGTTCGATTCCGGTCCCATGCTAAATTTTTTTTAAAAAATTAACATGATATTTTTCCTACCCTACATTATTCTTATTTTTATTCCAGTAGTACCGTGGTTTGCTCAATTATTTTTATGGTTTACTCTTTGTCTTACGATTATTGCAATAGTTGGGGGACCATTTTTATATTTTTATAAGTTATTTCTGAAAAAGCATTTAAAGAAATTGAGATATTTGCGTTTGGCGTTAAAAAATAAATTTTACTACGTTTTTACATACAGACTTTTTAAAAATGTTATTAGTAAAATTTACCAAAACTATAAAAAATAAATTGGTTTGTAGCTTAAATAGGTAGAGCACTAAATTGCGGCTTTAAAGGTCCGTGTTCGATTCACGGCAAACCCGTGAGTGTAGTTCAATTGGTCAGAACATTGGTTTGTGGCTCCGATAATGCGGGTTCGAATCCCGCCTCTCTCCTTTTGCTTAAAATAATACTTAAATTTCTTTGTTTGGGTAGAGTTTATCTGGCTGCTTTTAGCGTTGCTATTTACATAAACAGCGGGTTGGCGTACATATTTAACGTACAAGTTAGAGATTCACGTGTCTGCTCTTACTAATTTACCAAATTTTTGGGCTATAGCCAAGCTGGTAAGGCGACGGGCTTTGGACTCGTGCACCGAGGGTTCGAGTCCCTCTAGCCCAAGTAAAGTTATTCGCCGAGTAGCGGAGGTGGAGTAACAGGTAGCTCGTGAGATTCATGCTCTTGAGGCGCGGGTTCAAGACCTGCTCTCCGCAAAAATACTCGTAGGTTTGTAGTTTAACTGGTAGAATTACACTCTTCGAAAGTGAAGGTCCGTGTTCGATTCACGGCAAACCCGTGAGAATTTTTTGACTAACAATCAAGGTTATAATTTTTTGGGTTAGAGACGCCCGAAAATTTTTATAAAATATTAAAATTTAAACACGTATTCATGGGTGCTCTAACGTCTAAGCCGTATGCCTTTATTTCTAGATCTTGGGAATTAAAAAGTGTTGAGTCTGTAGATGTTTTTGATTCTTACTTAAGTGCAATTAGGTATGACTACAGAGGTTCGCAGGTATTAAGGGTGCTCCCTTCTATCAATATTAATTTGAATGCGGGGTGGATTACGGATAAGACTAGGTTTTACTATGATGCTGTGTACCATCAACGCATAGTAAATCCCTGGATTCGATCTTCGTTTGTTATAAATTTTTTGCTTTCGCGTGATAAAAGATTAGATTACTTTTACAGCAGTTCTTTGTTGTTTCCGTGTAGTTGGGTATTTGCACTTGAAGTGCTGTACTATAGTTACTCAATATTAAAATCTGATGTTGGAATTAATTTTTTAAGTTTTTTGGGGTTAAATGAGGGTTTGAGTAGTATTCGTTCCTGCTTAGCTTTAAATTGTGTTGCGGGTTCAAATTTACTAAGTACTTCTTTTTTTAATATTCGTTCCTCCTATAGTTTTTCTTTAAAAAATTTAGATAAAGTTGACTGTTGTGTTTTAGTTAAAAACAACATAAGACTGGAATTACCCTTGTTGAACTTAAAATTAAGAGAAATGGTGTTGTCTGGTAAGACATCAGTTTATTCGTTAGGCGCTAATTTTAATTTTAATTATCCAATAAAGTCACTAGGTAATTCTGTATCAAGTTTATATGAAATTTTAGCTGGACGTTCTTTTTTTTCTATTCAGTTGTTGAGCTATAACGCTCCAATTTTTTTATTTGGATCTTTTAATCTAACTGATCTAAGAAATAAATTTCTGTTTAAAAATTTATTAAATAACTTTAAAACTACTAAAATTGGCGTAGAAACTTTATTTTTTTCTGTAAGTCAAGTAATATTCTCGGAATTTGCTTTAAAATTTGCAAACAAACCTTTTTTGACGAAAGATACAAATTATCATTTGATAAACAATGATTTGATTGAGTTCTCAAATATTTTTATACAAAATTCGCAATTAGTAGCGAACTTGTCTCTTCCAAACAAAGTAATTACTTATGTGGGGTCGCACGGTGATCAAAATGCAACTATAGCTGATTTTGTACTACCTTCAGCAATGAATGTTGAGATGAACGAGATTTTTTTAAGTCTAGAGTTACGGAACAAATTTTCTAAATTTGTTGTGTTCCCAACTTTTTTAAATATTCGTACAACTAAAGCTATAAACTGTATTCTTAAGCAATTATTTAACTCTTTAAACTACTTGCCTATTATATTTTGTAAGAATAACGCCTCTTACGAAACAACTAAAAGTGTAGTTTTTGACGAAATTGAAGTAAGTATTCCACATTACACTGATTTTTTGTTGTTAAATAGTTATAACATTATAACTAATAATTATCTAAGCGATGCCCAAACAAGAGCTAGTCAAAATTTAACTTTAGCCTACAATACATTTAATTCAAGTTATAAAAATTTTAAAAATGAAGGTACTTAACGTAGTGATGCTTGTTATAATGATAGTGCTCCTAGTACTATTCCTAACTCTAACAATTGCATTTTTTACTCTCCTTGAAAGAAAAGTATTAAGTGCGATGCAAAGACGTAGTGGTCCTAATAAAGTTGGTCTTGCCGGTTTATTACAGCCGATAGCCGATGCTTTAAAATTAATTTTTAAAGAAACATTAAGACCTAGCTCAGCAGATAAACTTTCTTTTTTTATTGCTCCAATATTAGCTTTTTTTGTTGCTTTGCTAACATGGTTGATCATACCCGTAGATTATTACGGTAGTATTTCCGATTTAAATATTGCACTGCTGTACGTTTTAGCTTTTTCTTCTATTAGTGTGTATACAATTATACTTGCAGGATGGTCCAGCAATTCAAAATATGCATTTTTGGGGGCTCTGAGATCGTCAGCACAAATGATTTCTTATGAATTATCCATAGGTTTTGTGTTTCTTAGTATTTTAAAGCTTTCGGGTTCTTTAAATATAAATTCGATTATATGTGCTCAAGCTGTAACTGGTTGGTTTATATTTTTAAACTGGCCCATATTTCTGGTGTTTTTGGTATGTGGTTTGGCTGAAACTAGTAGACCACCGTTTGATTTACCAGAAGCGGAATCCGAATTAGTTTCAGGTTACAATGTGGAGTACTCTTCCGCTACTTTTGCTTTATTTTTTCTTGCTGAATACTGTCATATTTTAACGAATAGTGCTATCATAAGTATAGTTTTCTTAGGTGGTTACTTACCTATTTGGCCTTTTGACAATCCTGGTCCTTTTTGGTTTGCTTTAAAACTTATGTTGTGTGTATTTTTTTTTATTTGGGTTAGGGCTTCTTTACCAAGATTTAGATATGACCAGTTGATGAGACTAGGTTGGAAGATTATATTACCATTTGCGTTCGCTTGGTTCTTGCTAATCTGTAGTATTTCGTTTTTTACAGGTGTACACCCACCAGCTGGCGGATTTGGCTACTATCATTTATTTTAAATAGAAGGTAAACAAAAAAATAAACTTTAAACAAATGTCTGGAAAAAAATTTCATCCGTTTCATATAGTAGATCCTAGTCCGTGGCCATTTTTTACCGCAGCTGCTGTGTTATTTATTACTGTTGGAACAGCTATGTACATGCATAGTTATAAAAATGGGTTACTTCTTTTAATCTTGGGTTTTCTAACTTTGTTAGGTGTAGCATCTTTGTGGTGGAGAGACGTTGTTAGAGAAGCCACTTATGAAGGACAGCATACAAAAGCTGTTGAAAGAGGCTTAGCTCTTGGTATGTTACTTTTCATAGTATCAGAAGTTATGTTTTTTTTTGCTTTTTTCTGGGCTTACTTTCATGTTAGCCTATCCCCAGCTATTGAAATTGGTTGCACCTGGCCTCCACACGGTATAACTGTTTTAAATCCGTGGAAGATACCATTACTAAATACTGTTATTTTACTTTTGTCAGGAGTTACACTAACTTGTGCTCACTATAATATGGTATTGGGGGAAAGCAGAGCTGTTGTTTTATTTTACCTAATTGTAACTGTTGTTTTGGGTATAATTTTCACCGCTTGCCAAGTTTACGAGTATGTTGAAGCTCCTTTTAGTATACATGATGGTGTGTATGGTTCTACTTTTTTTTTATTAACAGGATTTCATGGTTTTCATGTGCTGGTTGGTACTATTTTCATAATTGTTTCTCTACTAAGATTTTTTTATCACCATTTTACTAGAGAGCATCATTTAGGTTTTGAAGCTGCGGCTTGGTATTGGCATTTTGTTGACGTGGTTTGGTTATTTTTATATATATTTTTGTACTGTTGGGGTTCTGGTTTGGAAATACCAGTTACTTATGACTCTAATTCCCTACTACTTAGCAGTAAGGAGGGCTTATTACTACTTTTACTTTAAATTAATCATTTAGCAATTTAGTCCGTAGTTTAACTGGTAGAACTTTAACCTTCTAAGTTGAGTGTGGTGGTTCGAGTCCGCCCGGATTCAGTTAGCACACTCAATGGAAATGGTTAGGTTTGGCCGACTGCATCAATTACGGACTGTTAAAATACAAAAAATGAAAGAATTATTAAATTTTCTAAAATGTACTGGTAGTGCTCAAGATTGTATTGATTTATCTGTTAAATTAAATGAAAGCTTTAAAAATTTGATACTTAAGGACAAAAATTTAGGTGGCGCGGATGCTAATTTGCCGCACATAACGGCGATAAAGCAAAATGCTGATAAAACTTTGAACCTGACCTTTGAGCATAAAGCTTCAGCTGGTCGTTCAAGCACCTCGTTGCAGAATTTTTCAATTATGACTGGTTGTGCTCAGCCTGCACGTAGCATCGATGATATTGATTAGAAAATGACATTTAAAAGTAGACTTTCCCATCTAAAATTTTTTTTGTACCGAGATCGAGATTCCGAGTTTCATGAAGTGCTCCTAAGTAAAGGGGCCGGTGGTATTGGCTATAGTTTTGACAGTAATTTTTTTGAAGCTTTTTTGCAGGAAGATCTTTTACTTGATCTATTCAAGCAAGTTGAGCTAGAAAGGGAAAAGGAGTTGTTTAGCTACCGCCGTGAGGCTGTTGGGAGTAAATATTTTAATTCTAGAAAGTGTGCGACAAGAGCGTTTCTTAAGATTGCTTCCTTCTTCAAACACACTAATTCCTTGTGTGGAAGAAGGGGTTGTTTAGCAAAACAACCCGTGTTTTACCGTAGAGTACAAGGTACAAAGCAGTTTTCAACTATGTTATTTGAATTTGATGCTTCAAAAGTAATACCGAAGTGCGCTCTCCCGAAGGAAGACACTCCTTTACTTCAATATTTGTCTGATGACTACGACAAGGACCATTATGATTATAATTATTATATAAATTATGCGGATTTTAAAAAATATTTGGTTAAGCTTCCAGCAACGTACTTGGCTGAGCAATTTTTGCAATATTTTTCCGTAAATCCTTATTTTTACAGAGGTATGTTTGAAAATACAGATCCAGAGGTTATTATAAACATTAGGGGCTTGTTTGGAGATGAGAAGCATTTTATTGATGTACGGAACGCAATCGTTGAAGAATTAGTCTTCAAGATGAACGAAATTTTTACAGGATACTACTTACATTTATTAGTGGAGGAGAATGAACACGAAGCCTTTAAAAGTATTTTTCCGCATAATTTTTTTTATAACAAGGATTATCCTAACAGGATGTATTTTACTACACATTCAGTCACCCGTTACATAACGTTTTACTTACTTTCTGCTTCCTCGTATCATCATTACCTTCATTATAAAGATATAGCAGCTAAGGTTCAACAATTTAGCTACAATTCGTTTGAAGTAGAGGATTGTGATGACTATAGCTTAGCTGAAAATTACATTGTTGAGCCCGCAAGTGATATTTTTGATTATAAAAAATTACTTTTTTCACTTGAGTTAAATAAAGAACTAGATTTTGAGAGCCTTGCGGCTGGGAAAGTATTCTTTGACCCTGAGCTTTATCACAATGCGTATTTTGGGTTTATAGAAAATTTTACCAGAAGTTTCTCTAAAAACTTGGGTATGGATTCTTATTACGGGGGTAATCCAAGTCGCTGTGATGACTGGGCTAAAAAATATTTTAGGGATAGGCAAAAAGTATTAGAAAGTAATACCCACGATTTTAAATAATTAATGTAGGCTCCTTCGTCTAAATAGTTCGGACAGCTGCCTTTCGCGCAGTTAATGCGAGTGCGAGTCTCGCAGGAGTCATTTTATAAAATAAATTAAATATGGTAGAATTAAATAAAAAAATTAATTACAGAAAGTTGTATAAAAAGCACCCTTCTTATTTTATCAAATTGTATCTACTTTTTATTTTTAAAAAAAGATATTTAGTAAATTTTATTGGAGATTCAGCAAAGATATTTGCATCTTGGTTTGTTACACTTACATTTCTTACTTGTATTTGTGTATCCACTGTTGCGACTAAAGTTTTAGCTTTTTTGAAAGCTTTCATTATTTTAAGCACACCTCTTTTTTATTTTTTTGCTTATTATGAAGTTTTTTTGTGGCGTCTTCCGCTTATTTATGCAATAGATTTCTACTTTTTATACTTTGTTTCACAACTTATTGAATATTTAGAGCGATTGGAGCTATTGTGGGTACACAGGAAATAAACGGCAGAAGAGTGGCCGAGTGGACAATGGCGGTAGACTGTAAATCTATTCACGTAAGTTATCGTGGGTTCGAATCCCACCTCTTCCATCTAAGTGCTTTGTGTATGATGGAAGAGCCGCAAATATTTTATGTGTTTGTTGATTATTTTTTAATATTTTCCGGGGGCCCGATAAATAATTATACCCTGGCTTACATTATAAGATAGAAAAGAAATACGTGGAAGTAGACAAAACAACTGTTGCTAAAAAAACAAGAGTATCACGAAACGATATTCCAAAAAATTTAAACTTGCTTTCTGATAAAGAAGTTTTAGCTTTATATCGTAGCTTACTTTCCAAACGTAAAAATACAGCTAAGTGGGCCGATCAGAATTTTTTAGCTCTGGTGGAAACTGCATTGCAGATATGCTTGACTAAGCAATTATCTTTTAAGAAAGTTAATCATGGGCAAATGATGTTTCATCTAAATAATCTTGAGAAACTCTTTTTAATTTCGACTAATAGGGCTAAATTAAGTAATGAGCAGTGTGACCTTATTTATTGCAGCAAAAGCAGTGTTGAAAAAATAAAAAAGGAATATTCTCTTTTAATAAATGAAGTTATTTAGTTACAAAAACTTTAGAAAGCTATTCTTTGCAATTTGGTTTCGTGTTAACATTGTAATACTTATTTGTGTTTATATTTACTCAGCTTATAGCATTGTAGCTATTACTGCTCTAGCGATTCGAACTTTTTTTAAAAGTTAAAAACTTGTAAAATTCCTTCAAACACACAAAAATAAGTTATAAAGGGATAAATTTGTGTATAAATTTGTGTACTGTGTACCGCGCGGAGCTGTGTAAAACTTAGAAATAACGCTTTCACAAGCTGCAGTACGTATCATTTGCCCCTAACACACTCCATCAGGGCACGTGGTGAAACCTAAGAAGGTTGCCTTTACAACAGTACAAAAATTGTTGGGTAAGATTGCTAAGATTGCTAAGATTGGTAAGATTACGCTGAAAAATTATAAATATAGTTTTGAGTGGGGCTTCCACAACTGCGTAGAAATTAACCTTAACTCGCAGCTACAAAAACACTCAGGTCTAAAAAGCCTTGCGGAGCTTGTTTTAAACTAGCATAAAGTATAAACCTTAATACTTAAGTCAACCTTAGAAACAAGTTGCTAAACTTTTTGCGAAACCCTGACTTAGAGTTTGCTTCATCTTTTTAAAAAATAAAAATGATTTTACTTTCATTTTGTAATTCTTATAAATTAATATTTTTTTTGAAAAAAATATACTTTGTAAATTTTACTATTGTTTTCTATTGTATCAACATTGCAGCATGCCTTCTTTGTGGGGCTTTTAAACCGTTTCGTGTAAGTGTAAAAGTAAAAAAGCACCAACATGTTAAACAACCTAGCGAAAAAATTCGCAAACATATCCTGGATTCGTAAAATTTGTAAAAATCTTTTAGTCGTTATTTTTTTTATCTTCACAATTATTTTGGATTTATTTGCAAGGGGGGTAAAAAGACACTTTGTAAGTTTTAGAGTAAGCATTTTTCAACGATATCATACGATTTTTGAGCTATACGCGAGTAAATTTATTGCGGAATTTGGCATCGAAGCTTTATCTCACTTACGAATTTTTGCTAAAATTATAGCTGTTTTCGTTGGATCTACTTTCGCATCGTTGTTTTTTATTAGTTTAAAATTCTTCGATGTAATCATCTTTGCTATAACCTATCCTTTTGCAATAGTTATGTTCTACTACGTTAACTATTTTTATATTTTTTTAAGCTACGTAGAATGTAACGCTCCTCTGCTTATCGTAACACATGTAAATCTAATTTGGAACTGTTCTTTCTCCATTTTAGTGCTAGCAGCTTCTTTACTAGCTTTAAGACCTTTTTTCAGTGTGCTATCCTTGTTGAATCAAATTAGGCTTACGTATCTTTTGATTATTGATTGTTTACAAGCGTCAATAATAAAGCTATCTGCTGCTTCAGAAACTAAACCTCAAAAATTGAGTTTAGAAAAGCAAACTATCGGTGTTATGTGTATAGTTAAAAAACTTAACAAATACTCGATTTTTTTTATTTTGATTCCACGATTTTTTGTAGCTGTTGCGGCTTGGAGCACGCTACTTCAACGTTCGCTTATTATGCAAACATTAGCAAATACTACCCTTTATTTAGTGCAGTTAATATCCTCGCCTAATTTTCCAAAATTGACAGATGTGCTTACTTCTATGCACCCCAAACAAATTTTATTATCAATAAACGAAGTAGCGGCGTCTTCAGGTGCTAAAGTTGTCGAACAAAGTAAAACTGCAGAAGTTCACTCAACGTTGGAGGTTGCGGAAGTAGACAAAACTATTGGTGACGGGGTTCGTGAGCAGGTCTGTAGTTCCAGTTTAACCATTACAGAGTTCGTGGTTGCACATCCGTTTATAACTGTTGCTACGGTTGTTGCAATCGCGGTGATAGGTTACTATACTTTTTTACCATATTTTGGCTTCCTGCTACTTTCAGAGGAGGAAGCCTTAAGCAGAGCACTTCTTAATTCCCTAAGTGAAGAAGACGCTTTAGTCGTAAAAGCATATGGTAGATTTATATATTTTGTTCAACCAAACGAAATTATATATGATCCACTAATACGCTTAGCGCCACCCGTACTACCACCGGACTTAAGCGAGGAAGAAGCCCTACATCTCTATGATTTAATGAGTTTAAACGGAACGGTTCCAAAAAAACCCATTTAAGCTATGTATCTTAAAAAATTGTATCATTTCCCCCTAACGTTTATGCAACCAATATTACAACTTATTGAGGGTGCATTCTTTTTAGGTTGGGCTTGTTTTTTTTGGAAACTGCTGATTCAAAAAATAAAAGTAAGTGATTTGATTCATTTCCTTGAGGTTGAGGAAATACTTAATACCTTGAATGAGAAGCAATTATCAACAGCTATAGATGATTTGGCAGAAGCCTTTAATTCTTATTTATTTTAATGAAAAACATGTTGTACAAACTATTAGCATATGTGGTAGATTTCGTAAAGCGCTTCTTAGATGCTTTTAAACCCAGACCAAAAAACATAGTTGATTGCTTAATTTACATTCCATTCTACGCTAGTTTTCTATTGTACTTTATTTTGCTTTTTGGTATTGCTTACAGTTTCTTCTATCACGTTGTTGCTTTTATTTATTATTTATTTTTTTAACTTGTTTTAGCTAATATTAGTTTTAATTATAAATTAGTTTGTTGTGCTTTATAATTGCATTAATTTATTCTAAAAAAACTATTATTGCATTTGTATTTTTAATTATAAATTATTGTATCATTATTTATACTACAATAATACAACTTGTATTTTTAACTGT
>Ga0163144_10008496_pt1 | contig 22223 bp, 18 predicted proteins | sample OliLak19BULKMAT1_FD_123175 | JGI IMG/M metagenome (GOLD analysis project Ga0163144, IMG submission 123175) | Freshwater microbial mat bacterial communities from Lake Vanda, McMurdo Dry Valleys, Antarctica - Oligotrophic Lake LV.19.BULKMAT1 | ecosystem: Environmental > Aquatic > Freshwater >... | reverse complement strand
CGATGATTTGTTCATTGGTTGATCCTCTTGAATTGGGTTCTGGTGTTGCAACCGAAACCATACCAGGCTAGTCCTGGAGGGGATCACCAAACTTTTCAACTAAACTCGGGACAAGGCCCCGATATATGTGGTGCCAAACACCGACGCTGAGGAATACGTAAAGAAGCGGTTTCCCCACAAGAACGTGCGATATGTCGGCAACAGCCTCAGACCTAACAGCATCGACACATTCATCAACGGTCTGAGATCAGTGTTTCAAAGAAAAAGAGCAAGCGCTGTCGACATAAACCTGCACTTCACCTTTACCGGCAAAGAGCCAGCCATTGCGACCGTGCGAATCAATAAAGGAAAGCTTGAAGTGAAGCGGTTCCACGACGGAAAAGCCGACTTGAAGGTAACCGCAGACTCTAGTTTCTGGATTGATTTTCTGAACCAGCGCCGCTCGATTCCCATGGGCTTGCTTGCAGGCAAGCTGCGATTATCTGGTAGCCCGGTACATTTACTGAGCTTTAAAAAATGCTTCCCAGTGTGAAACCTTGTTGATGATTGTTGACCGAACGGTTCCTAACAAGTTATTCTCGAATAAGATATCGGGAAAAGAAAAATAGATATGGCCAGACCCAGAGAGTTTGATATGCAAGAGGCACTAAACGCAGCGATGTCCGCGTTCTGGGAGCACGGCTACGAGGCCACCTCTATGGATGACCTTCTCACTGTAATGGGACTTACCAAGGGCAGTCTTTACAAGGCGTTTGGAGACAAGCACAATCTTTTTCTATTATCTCTTCAGGATTATCTAGATCGCCTATTTGAGAAAATGAAGCAATCGGCAGAGTCGAGCAGTGATCCTGTCGTATCACTAAGCGCCCTCATGGGCGGCGTCGACAACCTTTGCTGCAAGCAGGAAACCTCCAAAGGGTGCTTTGCCGTCAACACCGTGGTAGAACTCAGCCATCGCGACGAGGAAGCCAGCGCGATTCTCAAACGTCACTTAGTGAGAGTTGAAAAACTCTTGTCAAAATTAATAAGTAGCGGTCAGCAAAGTGGTGACTTTCGCTCTGACATCTCAGCGGAGCATTTGGCAGAGGCTCTCTTCGTCTACATCTTCGGCATGCTGGCCCAATCGAGGGGAATTGCCAACCAGAGCAGAACTAAACGTCTTTCGAGTTTCGCTCTGACGCTGCTTCAGTCGGATTAATCAACTTCGATTAACTTTGAAAGTCCGCACGTCCATCAGATTCAGCGGTCTGGAAGTGTTTAGGAACAGTCTTTACCGAGCGGATCCACGAGGACGTTGCAGCGAACGCGCTAGCGAATTGATGTAGTCGAATTCCCAGCGCATCCTAAACGTGAAATTAACGTCGACTGATCAATCATGTCCCCAGGCATTAATTGGCGCGGGGAAAGATTATGACGAATCTAAACATATTTATTTTGCTCGTAGCGGCAAACGTTATTTTCATGTGTGTGCAGTTTACAGACGCACTTTCGGGCGAACCGAAACCAATTCTGACGTCGAGCGCAGCTGCTGACAAAGACTACGATCCGGGAAAGGAAATCACCGACGATCCTCACGGTCCAAGCACCAAGGGACCTAATCCGCACGGGAGAGATCCGTATGATGAAATTCATGATAAAAACTTGCCGGCTAACAATCCAGATCCCTATTTGGGTGACCACAAGGACTAGGCTGCACAAGCCATCACAGTTCTGATCCAACCAATCAAACAAGGTCGGGAGTCAGTCAGGAAACGAGCGAAACGGAAGTGGTTTTAGAAGAACGGCAGTGCGAGCCGTTCTTGCCCGCTCACGAGAAGCGAGCAAAGTCGTTCAGCACTTCAGCTAAAATGATGTGTTGACTGTGCTTGAAATTGACTAAAAAATCAGGGCATTTTTGAAAGTTCCATTGCGTTGAGAAGTTCACTGTGGTAGCTTCTCCTTAGCTAGCGGTGGCGCTGTGAAAAAATTGCTTCTTGTCGATGACGATCTTGAATTTGCGCATGCGCTTAAAGACTCGCTCATCCAACAAAACATAACAGTAGAAGTCGTTCATTCTGGAATGGACTGTCTTCAATCGCTCAAAAATTTCCAATTCGATTTAGTTTTGTTGGATTGGAATTTACCAGATGTCACCGGTCTTGAAGTGTGCAAAAAGTATCGCGCCAATGGTGGCACGATACCGATTATTTTTCTAACCGGAAGAAACGCGATCGATGACAAAGAATCTGGTTTAGACGCCGGTGGCGATGATTATTTGACGAAACCGTTTGATGTCAGAGAACTGCAGGCGCGCATGCGTTCAGTCGAACGGCGCGTTATCCGAGCGGGTCTGACCCCACGAGTGGTGCGCGGTATCAGCATCAACTCGAACTTGCATCAGGCTATTAAAGATGACAAGCAAGTTCGTTTATCAATGAGCGAACTCGACATTCTGGAGTTCCTGATGAATAACACGGACACATATTTTTCCGCGAAACAGATATTCGCGGCAATATGGCCGTCCGACTCCGAGGCATCAGACGATGTCGTTAGAGTTCACATGAATTTGCTGCGGCGCAGACTTTCTCGAATCGGTGCAGACAATCTGATCGAAACCGTCCGTGGTGCCGGTTACATTCTCCGTTCGGAAGTGTAACTATGAAACCACAGGAATATATCCAGCTCCGACAACAAAGGCGCATCGGCATTAGTGTCTTACAAAAAGGCGTGGTATTCCTGGTGGTGGCAGTTGTGCTAGCGGGAATATTCCTGTTTCAACTTTTCCAATTAACCTCCAAAGCTGAACTTCTTGCGAAACGCGAAGCACAATTAAGCGAGATCACGGAATGGGCTAATGGCTTGAATTTACAGCTAATGGACGGTCTTAGAGGAATCACGGTGCTCCTGTTTTTAAGCGACTCAGCCGACACGGTGGACCCTGAATCTTTTCGAATCAGGACAGAAAAAGACTTCAACAAAATTGAGCCACTCCTCGTTAACCTACCCGGTTACCGAAAGGTTCTGAAAGAAGCAAGAGTGTTAGCCAAAGAGGAATACGAGGTGCTAAAAAGCCTTAAGTCCTCAGAGGGTGCGGATTCACGTTCAGTAATGGAAACAGTTCAAATTATCAAAGAACTCACCCCTCGAGTGCGTGATCTTGGTTTCAAGTTGTTCGAAGGACGCCAGGCCATCGAACAAGAGCGAGCTACGATTACCCGTACTAGACAAGAAGAGCAACACACACGAGACCAATTAAAACGACAGATCATTTTCGGAGCCATCATTGCCGTTTCGTTTTTTCTGTTTGCTGCAATCGTATTTCTCACCGACATCACGCATCGCCTTGGCGTTCTTGTTGGTAACGCGCGACAAATTCCCACAGGCAAAACGCTCCACGCAAGAGTTAGTGGCACTGATGAACTCGCTTACCTGGACGAGGTGTTGCACCAAGCCTCGGCTCAATTGCTGAAGTCAGCAGAACACCGCAAATCGCTCATGGAGATGATTGCGCACGACCTGCGCAGTCCACTTTCGGCATCACTGCTGAGTTTGCAATTACTAATCGACACCGCAAACAAAACCGGTCAAAGTGATCCTGAGAAAATAAAAGCGGTGCGCGACAATCTCGCTAAGATTATTTCGCTCGTGGAAAATTTGTTGACGATCGATAAGCTCGAGGCCGGCGAGCTAACATTGGATCGAGATTGGCTCAACATCAAAGATGTCGTCGACGAAGCTATCAATGTGGTTTCGCCGCTGGCAACAGTTAGAAACTTGACCGTCGTCAGCGACGTCCGCAGTGAACATGTTGAAGCTGACAAACTGCGAATCATGCAGGTTTTAAACAATCTGCTAACCAATGCTATCAAGTTCTCTCCTGAAGCCGGACTCGTCAGAGTTACCTCCTCGCAAACGGCCAAAGAATTGAAAATTTCAATCTCAGACCAGGGCGCAAGTTTAGAAAAGAAAGATCACGACAAGCTATTCAACAAGTTTTTTCAGGCTGACAATAAAGACGAAGGAAACCTGGGCTTTGGTTTGGGCCTGGCAATCACCAAACTAATCGTGGAAGCGCACAGCGGACAAGTAGGCATCATGAGCGCGCAGAACGCAGGCAGCATCTTCTGGTTTTCGCTCCCGATGGATGAACAGTTGGCAGACCACACCATCGAATCATGATCTCATCGAGTCGGGAAGCGCTTTCGCAGATCATCACAGCGTGATTCATGAAGCCTCTCGCAGAACATCACCGCGTCGAGTCATGAAGCCTATTCGCAGAACATCAACGCGTCGAGTCTTGAAGCGTGTTGGTTTCAGTTTTCGCATCAGGTTCAATTGTCGGAGTTGATTTTTCTTTGATGAAGTGACTTTTGATTCCTTTGAACACTTCACTCACTGGCACGGTTATTTCGCTGTCCTTCTTGTTCAAGCAGCTTGATATCACCAGGCGACAATTGCGGTCGATCAACCTTGAGAGTGAGCTTATCCAATTTACCGGTGAACGTAAAAGGCACCTGATAGTCTTCGTCACACACAGTCGTTCCTGTATCTGAGCCTATGTCGAAACTCTCATCCCATTGCAAAATTAGAGGCAACGTATGATCCATCTTCTGGGTGCAAACTGCTTTACCATCTATTTTGAGCGTACCTGTGCCTCCTTTTCCGATGCCGCTCATGTTGTTGAATGCGATGGTGCCAGCACCGAGACCTTCGTACTTAAAGTCGAACTCAATCTCATGTTTGCCAGGCGCAAGTGCCTCTGGTCCGTCCCAACGAATCCGTTTCAAATCAACAAGATTCCAGAGAAATACAGGCTTGTTTTTTAGCAAATAAAAGCCATAACCACCAAAGCGGCCGCCCGAAGTAAGCAGCATTCCATCAGCCCCTCCATCAGGAATCTGCACCTCAGCCTTGATGTTATAGGACGAGTTGAGCAAAGCTGGCGAGTCGCCCTGTGGAATACCTGTTAACGGCTTGGTGTAGACAAATTCATTGCGTCCGGCGGTGATATTAGGACGAGCTGCAACCAGGCGAGTAGCAGCACTTGCATCCATCGGAAGCACTTCGAATTTTTTGGCTTCGGCGAGGAAAACTGCTTTGAGTTCCTCAACCTTCTTGGGGTTCGCCGACGCCAGGTCATCAGCCTGTGTCCAGTCTTTGCTCAGATCGAACAATTCCCAGCTTCCGCCATTGGCAGGATCCTGGCTTACAGGACCACCGATCACCCAGGGAGGACGAACCACCTTTGTGCCGGCAATCCAGCCGTCATGGTAGATTGCGTGGTCGCCCATCATCTCGAAATACTGGGTCTTGTGTCGAGTTGAAACATCTTTATTGGACTTGTCGAAAGTGTAATTGAAACTTACTCCTTCTATGGGCTTTTGTTTGATTCCATCCACTTCTTCTGGTGCGTTGATTCGGCAGGCTTCCAGTATCGTCGGCACCACATCAATCACATGGTGAAATTGCGAGCGAGCGGCGCCATTATCACTGATATGTCCGGGCCACGAGACGCACATGCCTTGCCTTGTGCCACCAAAATGCGAAGCCACTTGCTTGGTCCACGCAAAAGGCGTGTCGAAGGCCCACGACCAGCCTACAGCCATGTGATTGTAAGTACGGTCGCTGCCCCAGACATCATAGAAATACTTTAGTTGGTCCTCAACAGGAACCTGAACGCTATTGAAGCTAGCAACCTCGTTCGGTGTACCAATAACCGTGCCCTCGGCGCTGCCGCCGTTGTCACCGCTGATGTAGATAATCAGCGTATTGTCGAGCTTGCCCATATCCTTGACCGACTGAATCACCCGACCAATTTCATGGTCGGTGTAGGCCAGGTAAGCAGCATAAACATCGGCCTGACGAATAAACATTTTCTGCTCATCGGCACTGAGGTTGTCCCAGTTCTTCAAAAGTTTGTCGGGCCAGGCTGTGAGTTTTGCCTCTTGAGGAACTACGCCCAGACGTTTCTGGTTAGCGAAGATCTGCTCACGCAGAGAGTTCCAACCTTTATCAAACAAATGCAAATCACTAATCTTTTTGACCCACTCGGGTGTCGGGTGGTGCGGAGCATGAGTTCCACCGGGAACATAGTGACAAAAGAACGGTTTCTCTGGATCGATCTGGTTGAGTTGGTTCAACCACTGAATGGCATCATCAGCCTGCGCCGTCGTCAGGTTCCAGTCTGGATGCCCTACGTTCGGATAAATCTGAGTCGTGTTTCGGAATAGATTAGGCTGCCATTGGCTCGTGTCGCCTCCGACAAAACCGTAGAAATAATCGAATCCCATGCCGGTAGGCCAATGCTCAAATGGTCCTGCCTGACTGGCTTCAAATGCGGGTGTATTGTGATTTTTGCCAAACCAGGATGTGGCATAACCATTGTCGTGCAGGATTCGTCCGACTGTCGCTACATCCTTTGGAATGATGCTGTTGTATCCAGGAAACCCTGTGGACAGCTCTGAGATCACTCCAAAGCCAACCGAGTGATGGTTGCGTCCAGTCAATAGAGCTGCGCGAGTCGGTGAGCACAATGCCGTTGAGTGGAATTGCGTATATCGCAGTCCGCCAGTGGCGATTTGGTCGAGGACGGGAGTCGGAATTACACCGCCGAAGGTGCTGGGAGCACCGAAGCCGACATCATCGGTCATAATCAAAAGCACGTTCGGCGCGCCTTTGGGTGGAACCACCCGTGGTGCCCACCAGGATTTAGATTGCGCGGCATTGTCTTTGATTGTGCCTGCAAAGGTTGGATCCGGCGGCGGCAGCTGCGTTCCGTCAATTGTGGTGGTGGCGCTTGGTGAACCTACAACGCCAGTTGTTTGCTGAGCCACTGCCGAGACCGGCATAGCAAGCAGCACCAGACCAGTTAAGGCACGGACAACGAAGGAAAGCTGCCTCTTTTTCATTTACATTTATCTCCCAGAGTCAAACCATACTACGCTTCTTGGCATGCGATTAACAATCCAATTGAAGCCTGACGGTACGAAATGCAGACCTTGACGAGTAGCCAATAAATGAGTTTGAGATCGCCTGAGCTAAGGTACTTTAGATATAGTGCCTCGCACGGCTGACACTAGCCGGATCAACCCGCGGCACCAGCCGGCTACCTACTCTACTCACTTCCAATTCGCGTCTTTTTACCGCCTTTTGTAGGAGATCTGCTGGATAACCGTTCCATGTGTCGTCCAGTCATTTAGCGAAGTGCAGCAGTCTTGAAGAGGATAGTGATGACAACCAGGATTAATCGTACAGCTAACGTTGATCTAAAACCAGGTATTGTCCCACTCCAACCAGTAACTTTTCAAAGATTGCTGCATGGATCAGCAGTTTCAGAATAATGCAGCAGTTTAGCGTTTCAGTAATTACTTGGTGGTGCGTCGGTTCGACAGTGCTGGCACTTGTTGGATTCCTGGCAACTCGAAAGTGGGTTAACCCAATAAATATGGCTCAACACCAGCCTTTTCTCGATGCCACTCTGACAATTGTTGGCACGTTGGTTTCAATTCTACTTGGCTTATTGGTAGCCAACTCAGTTGATTACTATGAGTCAATGCAGTCGACCGCGGACAACGAAGCAGCTAGTGTTGCTGATGTGGTGCGTTTGGCGTGCGGTCTGTCTAAATCGGACAAAGTTTCCATCACCAACCTGTGCATTGAGTACAACCAGGAGGTGCAGTATTCCGAATGGAAAGCTATGCAGACTGGACAGATGAGCACCAAGGCCGGTGCTCTATATATCGCCATTAATAATGCCGTAGTAAATTTGATGCCGACGAACAACAAGGAGAACAATGTTCAAAACGCGCTTATCAGTGCTGTCCAGCAGCTAGGTGACTATCGCCACACGCGACTCAATGCGCTGCGATCTACATGGTGCTATCGTATTCTGCCCGTCATCGTCATGTGCTCGATTATCGTGCTTGCCTATACTTATCTCTACACCCGCAGAGATAAGACACTTATGCACGCTGTCGTCATCTCATTTGTGGCAATATCACTGGGCGCGAATATTGCGATGATTCTTCTGCTACGCAATCCATTCTCGACCGACTGGAAAATTCAACCAACCGGATTCCACTTCAACGAAGAGTTGATGCAAAAATATTCGGTTAATGGTCGGAGCCAATAGTAGCAAATCTATTTGATGGAGTCGTTCTGAGCCGCTGTCGGCACACCTATCGCGGCCAGCTTACGTCTAATTTCAGGCATTGCTGCCCGAGCCGCGGCGACACCAGCATCGATACCACGCTGACCATCACGTTTCTTGAAAGAAACGAGGTTGATACCCGTTGTATCCGGGTGAATGAAAATATCTGCGGTCTGACAATTAGGCATATCGAACGTGGCGAGCTGAATTCGAAGAGCTTGCCGCCCCATCGAGCCGAGGGCGCGGAAATCAGCTAAAGGTCTTTCGATCAGGTGTTCGTCAATATTCACTGCGATAACAAAGTCAGCCCCCATCTCGCGAACGTGGTTAACTGGAACGTTATTGATTAATCCACCATCGCAAAACAGTCTGTTGCCTATCTGTACTGGTTTCCTGAGTTCAGGAACAGCGGTGCTCGCCGTCATCGCGACACCGATATCACCTTCTGTAAGCCGGCAACTTTTCCCTGTGACAATATCGGTGACTACTGCAGCATAGGGAATATCGAGCTGCTCAATCTTCTTAGAACCGACCATTTTGTTCGCGTAGTTTTTAAATTTCCATGCATGGTAGAGACCATCGTAGGGGCGGTAACCAAACAGTCTCAAAGACAGCTCCGCCGGCTCTAGCGCTAATCTCAAAATAGGCATCGGCGTAAATTCTTTAGTGAATTTTTTGGTTGTGAAGACCGCGCCTATCTCATCCAGCGGCATACCAGCGGCATAAAAACCGCCTACCACGGACCCAATACTAGTCCCTGCAATCAGGTCAATTGGAATTCCCTCTTCTTTGAGCACTTTCAAAACGCCGACGTGCGCAGAACCGCGCGATCCACCGCCGCCCAATGCCAGACCAATTCGTGGACGCTTCGGCAGCGTTGCACCCGTGCTTGAGATGTTCGTCTCGACACTCGATACCGTCAGGTCATTAGCTTTTTGCGGAACCTGCGCAATAGCTGCGTGGGACACGAAACTGGCAGCGATGGTCACTGACAAAACACCGAAAATTTTGAACATAGATTTCATCAGTCCTTCCTAGAAACACGAAATAGCCGGTGCTTTTCTCAGATTGGCAAAGACCTACCAGAGCAAGACGAACGACAAAAGCGATTGGCATGCGAAAGTTCATCATAATATGCGATGAACGAGGCCAAATCACAGTTTCTCATTTTTCGCGAAATAAGACTTTGCTCATGGGCCGCGCGAGCCATCGTCTTTTCAAACACCCACACATCGCCCGCCGATGTCCATCAGCTTTCTCGGCACCGCATAATTGCTAGTAGTCTTGCCACCATCCTCGGTGGCTCTGACAAAGCGTACCGATGGACCTCACCGATTAATGTCGTTTGACTTGGCGCAACGAAAACCAACGTTACAGCAGCCGCTAGCAGGATCACCTTTTCCCCGGGCACCGACGAGGTAAGCGCGCAATATTGATCTGAGCATAAAAATGACCCACCTCGCTGAACCCTTTTCGATATGGCTGGCTCATTGGTGTTGAAGGGAGCACCACATCATCCAACCGTAAATGTGATTTTCAACCAGGTTACGCCAAGTAGCGCCGGAGCACAGCGCAAACAATCTCGCCCAAATCGTCTCCATCACTTGGGTGTGCAGGTAATGCCTCGAGGCCGACGGCAATTTGCTTAGTTTGTCCGGGGTACAAAATTGCTGCATAGTGAATCTCGCTTGTGCGATCCGATGATTTCACCGTATCCCGATAGCGGAGAATTCTGTCGATATCTTCCTGGTGCGGTTCAAGTGAGCTGAGATTTTGTGACGCGTCGTCTGATTTGGCGGTTGTTTTTTTAGCCTGCGCTTTTTTCGCTTTTGTCTTTTCGGCGTTTGTTTTCTCGGCGTCTGATGTTTCGCCGTCGGTCTTTCGAGAATCGACCCAATACTTTGGATCGAAAAGCAGGATTGAGACAGGTTTCCCATGAGTTTCAATGGTAACCGCCGCGCCCATGAGTAAGTTCTGTCCTGAAATATTTTCGGTTCCGCCGGTTGCGCTCCAGGGAACGAAACTGACTAATCGTCCTGTTGTCGGACACGAAAGTTGCACCGCAGGATGTCCGTCATTCATCACTTGAATGCTTATGCTCTTCTGATTACTTTTTACCCAGTGGTGACTCACGCAGCGAAAGCCTGATTCCAAGCCAACTTGTAACAGAGCACTGAGCACCTTGAGATTTACCCAGCGTTGATAAAGATAAGGAAAGTGATTGAGAGGAAGAGTGTAGAGCGCTGGCTCGTCCAAAGCTACCGACGCAGTGGAGTTAAGTGCAAGATAACCTTCCAAGACCGCTCGATACGCGGGGTTCTTTAGAAGAACCATAGTGATGCGAAGAGAGGACAACGACGGGTTCTTCACTTCCCTCAGGAATCCAGCTCGCATGTAGGCCAGGTGAAATTCATTAGCCAATGTATCTAAATCAGTTGCCATCGCAGATGGTGCGAACGATTTCAGCTCGGCTTGCAGTCTTGCCACTCGACTTCGCAACGCTATTACGTATGCTTTCACCAGTCTATTCTCATACGCTTCGTAAGAGCGATGAACAGTTACGTCAAACATTTGATACAGCTTTTGGCTGGTTACGACATTACCCGGAATCGAGATGGCCTGCGGTAATTTGGATATGTCGGGTCTTCTTAATTTGTTGACGCTACGGAGTTCAAGCTTGGTTGATAGAACCTGGTGGCACTCGCGTTGCAGGATTGGAAGAATCTGCAGCATTCCCAACTTATTATTGGCACCGGCGATAGCACCACGCAATTTGAAATATTCATTTTCCAATGCAGAAACCTGATCCTGCGCCGGCAACGCCCCTAATTGTGCACCACATTGATTCAATTGCGATGCGATTGCGTATGGCAATGCATTTGTGAGATCGTGAATCAGAGAAGCCAGATCGCTCTCTGCGAAATTCCGTGGCATGATCGTAATGGTTCGTTGCTCGCGAACATTATCAAATTCGAGAAGAAGCTCATAGTGACCGGGTCCGCAGGGTGGCCACTCCGAATATACACTCGCTCCATTTTCAAGCACCGGCAGTGGTGCGCCACCCACCTTCAACGATATGTTAAAACGGCGCTCCGCTGGAACCTCAATGCCGATGCCACAATTGCGCGCCTCAACAGGTCCTGGAATAGCAGCACCAGGTCGATCATGCAGATCGTAAAACCAGATACTAGAAGAAGGAGGCGATTCCATTGGTTTGAAAACCATAATAGAGCTGTTGAATTTTACTGTTGCTTCGAGGGAAACGATTAGCAGTTATTTCGTGCAGCCGTTGGAGAGCGGTACCAAGCCTGAGATCTGTTCCTTTTATCCGAGGCAGAATTTTCTGAATGATCTGATCGTCGAACGCTTCTTCCCATGGTACGCCGATCCGACCGGCTTCATTGACGTATCGATCGACTTCATCGACAACGCGGATGGAAAATGGAGTCACGTCGGCAACCGCATCAAATATAGCCATGAGCCATTCCCGCAAAGCTGGGTGTTGAATACGAGACGCGACTTCTTCTCGGAGGTGCGTGACTTCGATTACTTGAGCGCGGTCATAAATCTTGTCGGCGAAATTCTGTGTCGTTTCGTCGATGTTTACTGTTCCAATGAAATATAAATTCGGAGTCAAGTCGACGACGTCAGGACCAGACATGGTCACCCGTGCCTTGCCGGCAGCAGTGAGCACTTCCATGGCGGACAAAAACTTGGCGAAGTAATATTCCACGCGAGCCAAGTTCATTTCGTCCAGGACAAGGTGAAATGGCTCGGGCACTTTCTTCACACTTACTGCAGCGTGATAAGCACGCGATGCTTGTCGGAGAAATTCACTGAAATCAGTGTCGTAATACTGTTTACTCAGTGGATTGTAATATCCCAAAAGATCTTCGTTCGTCGTCCAGTTAGGAGCCACCGGCACCAGGCAATACTTGGCATCAACCGCATCAGCATACATACGGGTGAGCAAAGTCTTCCCGCTACCACTCACTCCGCAGAGAATGACAAACCGTCGCGTTTTCAAGGAGAGATGGTAACGCCGCAAAAGTTCAGCGTTATAGACCGCGCCTGAGTTGTCGATCGCTCGACGGATGTAGTTAAAATCTGGTTCTATGTAAGACATGGTGGAGCCATTCCTCTGTCTCGCCGGACAACAGGAGTATCGAAGGAGCATAGAATATCACAGACAAGAACACCTATCTTTGATTTGATACAAGCAACCCTCTTCAATCTATTTCGCAATTTCGCAAGGAAGAGTCAATTCGGTGAAACGATTTTGAATTTCGATGTCATACATGGTCTTGAACCACAGGTGGTGGCAAGTCATCCTAACCCGTCCAGAGCTGAAAGTAACTTCGCCGCAAAAATACTCTTAAACACTTTACCAACTGTTTCAAGGCTGCGGACTGCAGCCCAGCGACATGCCAAGATTGATTTCACGGGTACCTCCAGGAACACAAATTGATTTCGAGAACACTCTCCATTGTTGCTGTTCTGCTCCTCCAGTTGATTATGACCAGGGACAGCGGAGTTTGCGCTTTCGCGCAAGCGAAGGCCGAGAACATAATCATCCACGGTGGTTCAAGCGATCCCTTGAGCCAAACGCCCAAAGGATTTGTAGCAATTCTGCAAAAGGCGGCGAAGGAGCCATTATCCGAGGGAGAATTGCAGAAGGTGCTCAGCAACTATTCGCATCTTCTACCAACATATTACTCGGAATACGAAGACCCAGTCATTGGAGATGACGAGTATCAGCCTTTGCAGGATCTCAAAACTAAAGAGTTTTATCCCGACACGATCAAAAGGCTAATCGAGTCTCCCATTTCCACTTCCAGAGTTCTCGCCTATGCGACACTTGCGGCAGGCAATGATGCGTCATTCAATGAAGTGCTGAGAAAGGCAGCCAAAAACGAACGCTCAAGTTACGCTCGGTATTGGGCGGGGTTGACGCTAATTTTTCTCAAAGATGATCATGTTTTGGAATTATTTGATTTTATGGTGGAGAACGAAGACTTTTCGGATCCTCACATGATGGCGTTCTTTCTCGCATTGGACCATGATTTGTTGCGCACAGCCGCCTACGCAAGAATTTCGTCTCATCGTAGGAAGGTAAGGAACTTGGCACTTCACAGCCTCGCCGTTACGAAATTAAATTCGAAAACCGAGACACTAGTCAAAGAAGCGTTTAAGCGTAGTGTGCGACTATCGGTCAAAGTGAATGCACTTTATACAATGAAGGAGCTGAGAATGGGCACCTTGAAGGACACTGTGCGTTTCGCGCTTCACTTCAAAAAATCCAGGCCGCTCGCATTGTTGGCCCTGGCTAATAGCCCTACGCCAGAGGATCAAGATTTTCTCAATTCATTGGCGAAGGCGGACCCACTTTCCACCGAAATCTTGGATGTTTATTTCCTATCCACTAATCCTCAAAATGTGCGAACGTGGCTGTCACTTGTTCGGGATCGCCAGATGCCGGAGGACCATTCAATCTTTTTTAAAGATCAGCCACTACTCTGCTCTGACGAATTTCTCACTGAAGTCAAAGAGACACTGAGGCAATCAAGAAACGAAAAAATCAACGAACAACTTGCAGCGGCATTGAAAGGCCGAAGCGATGACGACAGCGTGCAACTACTAGTTGATTTGTTGTCTTCACCGAAAGGAGGAGTAAAATACTGGGCGGCAAAGTCTTTGTCAGGAGTAAAGTCAGAACGTGTTCGCGACCGAGTTTCTGCTCTCCTAAACAGTCAAAGTCGCACTCCTTCACTGATAGATTTGGCGATTGCAAACAACGTCTCGACTCTTCACGACGCTCTGTACGACACGCTGAAAGAGGACGAGAAGGGTTGGAGACGAAGTGTTGTCGAATACGTTTCACAGTTTCCGCGACCTGATGACCGAGAGTTTCTACGGTCAATGCTTCGTGAAAATAACGAGGTGATCATCAGGAGAAGAGCCGCACGGGGTCTGGGTCGGCTTCATGATGAATCGGCCGTTGAATTGGTTGTCGATGCAATGCATCGTGAATCACCTCATGACCTCAACGCTTACAGCTATCTGCTGGCGTTGGGTGACATTCAAGGTGAAAAGGCCAGGATGATCGTAGAGTCGTTTAAAAACAGCGATAACCTCGCTATCCATTCCCTTTGCCAGAGACTATTACAGCAGTGGAAAATTTAGTGAAATCAGTTCAGAAGTATACGCGCTAAAGAGCACTCGTTCAGCACTATATTCAGTGGCAATCAACTACCGAATTGCGCTTGGTAAAATGTCCTAATTCATATCTTCAATATTGCTGAGACGTTGCAATCATCGAAGTAGTATTATTGCAATGTTCACCTGCCGAACAGACTGAACGGTAGTTCTAAAGTGCGCGATGCAAAAGAGGAATATTACATGCTCAATAAGCAATCAAATAGTGCGATGCTAATCGCTCTGTCCGTTCTAGCAGCACTAAACATGCCAGCGCAGGCGGAGGAGAGTGCCACCACTAGTGGTGAGGCGGCGTCAAAACCAATTGAAGGCCGAGTTGAAGCCAACGTCTCTCTTAACAACTGGAGAGACGCACGTCTTTCTATCAGTCGTGTGCGAAAAGCAACAGCGAATTTGTACGATGAGATGAATCGCCAGGAGCTGATTATGATGAACGCCTCTCCCACGATGGTTGGAAACACTATTTTGACGAGGAGAACCCCAGCGTATACAGGACAAGTGCTCCCGCCACGTAAAAAATGGGTTGATGCGTCAGTAGCCGAGATCGGACCGATCATCAAGTTGTTCAAGGAAGATGTCGACGCTGCTATCCAGAGCGATCGCCGAACTGACGTCAGCGATGAGGCAACAAAGCAACTCGATCCGTTGCGCGAACAGGCTTTCACTTTAATAAAAACAGCATTCGATGATTTTCAAAAAATTGAGCAACTTTCCGCAGGACCCACGTTTGCCAACAAGACAATCTCAACTGCGTCAGAGAAACTGGATGCCGACATGAAGGAACTCGACAAAATCCTGAAGAAGGGCATGAGCATCATAAGTAAGGAAGCCAAAGCGGCTAGAAAACGCAAAAACAGACAGTCAATTGGGTCCTGATACTCCGCGGTAATCTGCCGGAGCGCTATCTACCTCTTCGCCCGCCGCCGCGACCACCGAGTTCGCGACCACCTCTATTTCCGCCTGAGAAATTTCTACCGCCCGCTTCCCGCGCAGCAGCTCTTCCTCCGCCTTCAGAACGCACGAACTGATTTTCTCCGGCCGACTGACGCTCCCAAGTTTGCGCTCTTTCTCTATCTTTCGATTGATTCTGATACCACTGATTTTGTTTCTCGAAATCTTGAGCCTGCATATTGCCGCCGCGTCGATTTCCCTCATTACTATTCTGAAAGGAAGCGGACTCGATCGATGAGTCGATAGACGGATTGAAATCGCAAGTGAGCAAGTCCGGTAAGTTTGGTCTAACGCCAAAAGGTAGCAGCCCGTACATTCGCAATTATGGCGGCAAAGTCGTCAAATAGCGGCTTCAGCAATTTCGCAACAGACTTCGGACTCTCTGAGCACGTGCGCAGATCACGTGTTATTCCAGACTTCCAAAACCATCATGACAAGCCGGGCTCAGCAGGTTGAAGCGTTCGGTCGCTCTAGCTAATGGAAGATATGGTTTTTTCCTGTATCCTTTAAGCGGCCTCATAACGGCTAAAAATTACTGCTTCGCAATTGGAGGTCCAATGTCAAGCAAGAGAGTTGTCGACGCCCTCGACACCACCGACAAAGACTTCGTTCACTGGAAAATGCGTTTCAAAGCCGCTGCAGGAGCCTTTGAACAAGGCAAATTCAAAGATGCTCGCGACCTTATGTTTCGCGCACTCAATCAGGCCGAAACGCTTGAGGATAAATCATTTGCTGTTCCTGCATCCAATCTTGCTATCGCCATCCTGAGCATGGAGCAAAACAAGGTAGACGAAGCAAAGTCTTATTTCGACACCGGGCTGAGAGGCGCTAATCTCCGACCAGATGACGCAGGTCGAGAGTTGTATGCAGCAGGGCTCAGATATTTAGCCATGTGGCAAGAGCGCAACGGAACGCTCGACGAAGCGGAAAGTCGTTTACGCGAGTCCGTTGGAATACTGGAGAAGCTTCCTAATAGCGACACTCAACTAGCTTATTCCTTGTCAGACCTTAGCTTCATCCTGGTACGAAACGGAAATATCTCCGAGGCTCAAAAGACAGTCAGAAAGGCGATGCAATTGCTTACTGACACGGTCGGAAAAGATCAACCGCAATATGATTTTGCCAAAATGATCTTTGAAGTTTGCCTCAACCAAAACGACGAAAAGTCGCTTATGGATATGTTTGAGCTGTCCGCATCAAAACTCCAATACAAAATGGGATCAAAATATCCGAACCTGGTCAGAGCTTTAAACGCATATGCCGCGGCTCTCAAGGAGCGCGGTTTGACCGAAGAGTTGGACGATGCAAAAGAAAATTTCTCAGCTCTTATGCGAGCGTCATAGAAATAACAAATCGAGTTTGTAGTGTCGCGCAGAAAAGTCGCTATTAATAAAACGGTGAGGCGGATCCTTTTCTGCTTGATACTCCTTGTGGCGAAGTAAATCACAGCTCGATTCCGATGGAAGGAAGCGTAAAGACGGACAGTGGCTTGTGTTGCAACTCAACACCAATTGGAAAATCACCAAGTAATTTGCGCCCCGCTAAGTTCATTCAGGAGAGTCGAGATGAGTAAGAAAAGTGACAAACAAAAGGCGTCTCCAAAAGACGATGGGAAGAAGAAACACGACGACGGCAAAAAGAAGAAAAACGCCGCGCTCAAAATAAGTGAGAAAGACGCGCTTAAGCAACCACAAACAAAAGTTCAAAAAGAAGTCGAAGGCAATGGACATTTAGCAAAAACAGACGATGGTCGTTTAAATCGAAAAGAATACGAAGGCGAACTCAAAAAATTGCAAACCGAACTCTGCCATCTACAAGAGTGGGTGAAAGCAACAGGCGAGCGAGTCGTAATCATCTTCGAAGGACGAGATGCAGCGGGCAAAGGCGGCACGATCAAGGCGATAACAGAAAGAGTCAGTCCAAGAGTATTCAGATTGGTGGCACTACCGGCGCCATCAGATCGTGAGAAGACTCAATTATATGTGCAGAGATTCGTTCCACATTTGCCGGCTGCTGGTGAAATCGTCATATTCGATCGCAGCTGGTACAACCGTGCTGGAGTAGAGCATGTGATGGGATTTTGCACCGACGAACAATACAAAAAATTCCTCGAACTCTGCCCAATGTTTGAAAAAACCATGGTCGACAACGGCATCAGACTTTTCAAATTTTGGTTGGAAGTAAGCAACGAAGAACAAGAACGCCGTTTCGAGGCACGAATTGAAGATCCGCTTCGTCAGTGGAAGTTGAGCAACATGGATCTGCCTTCCAGAGAAAAATGGTATCAGTACTCGAAGGCGCGAGATACAATGCTGGAGTGCACGGATTCCGAACATGCACCATGGTATCTCGTTGATTCGAATGACAAAAAACGAGCGCGCTTGAATTTGATATCACATCTGTTGAGCGCAATTCCGTACAAGAAGATTGAGCGCAAGAAAGTAAAACTGCCGGACCGCAGCGAGAAAGACAAATACGATGACTCCAAGAAGATCAAAAATCGGAAATGGGTTCCTCAAAAGTTTAAATAGGTAGGTGCTTATGACAGTTTCGTTTATTGACTTAGTTCGATTGAAAAATCGAAAAATGGCAAACATCGTAAAGGCGCTCTGTATCCTTGTTTGCACACTAGTTCCGTTAACGGGATGCCATGAAAAACCTCCTGGCTACGACCTGGCAGTAGCGAAAATGTCAGAGCAAGATGTTCAATCTACCGCTTTTCTTCCTCTCAATGAGGACATGCCCGGTACGCAAGTAGATCCGCGCAGCTATCTAGCCAAGGGAAAGTACACCATCGTCGAGTACTACAGCCCTTTCGACGATGCAAGCGCTAGCCTGCAAACGAAGTTGAGTCAATTGGTGCAGACCAGATCTGATCTGGCTGTGCGAACAGTTAACATCAATCGCCCAGAGACACAAGAAGTAGATTGGGAATCGCCAGTTATTCAGGAATTAGAAATACAAACGCTCCCGCATCTGTTAATTTATGATCCGGCAGGACGACTACGAGCACAGGGCAGACCCGCGTTCGAGCAGGTCAAACAATGGGTGGCACAATAAACTCCCTCAGGATACAACTCTGCCCGCAGAATGGAAACTAGATTCAGAAGTTCGGCACTTGACCTCATCAAAAGGAAAACGCTATGCAAACAGTCGAAGGAAAGTACGGCCCCATAAAAGCAAAGACACCGGCTAACGGCTTTACAATTATCGCCAACATCAAGCCGGGTCACGCAGACCTTATTCGAAAGCAACAAGCGGAATTGGCTGGTCTCGATCTCGACGAGATACTCAAGCCGCTCAAGTTGCACTACCTGCGGTGGGTAATTTTCGACAACGACACACGTTTTATGTACATAGGAATTTTCGACACAGACTTTGATAAATACACCGAAGATGCTGTCATGCTCTTTGGCAGTTTGGGCCGCGTCTCAATCTTCACGCACCTCGAAGGCTTTCCTGAAGATGGGATGACTAACGTCTCAGCGTTTGCTAAATTCGTTAGAGAGCACCAGTGCGACAGCTTCTTCGAATATGCTCGTTATCCCGATGTCACTTCTGAAGAGATCCTAAAAGCGCTCAAGCTGAAAAATTCTTTTTCCGCAATGCTCGATCAAATGCAGTAATTCGATCGAAATGCAGTAATCCGATCAACATATAAATAAGGTCGGATGCAGCAAGTCTGTCGATTGCGGCGATTGGGAGTACACTAACTCGATCAAACGCAGTAACTGGAACTATCGGAATTGGAGTCGTGAATGCGCACAGAGTATGATCTGATTGCTGTCGGAGCCGGTCCGGCCGCTGAAAGCGCCACTGAGTTGGCGGCGTTTTTCGGGCATCGATCTCTAATTATAGAAAAAAACAAGCCCGGTGGGACAGTAACCACCACCGGGGGTGTGCCCACAAAAACACTCAGAGAAGTAGCTCTTTACGTCACGGGCTATCGCGATCGCGAGGTATACGGTGTCCAGCTGGAGGCGCCACCGGATTTGGTGCTATCCTCAATACAACACCGAACGCTGAGCGTTTGCGACACGCTCCAACGCGTCACCGCCGACAACATCGCCAGCCGGGGCGTCGATTATGTTCAAGGAACAGCGCAGCTTGTAGACAATCACACGGTGATGGTCGTATCACCGGATGGCCAGCAAAAGAGTTATACGGCAAAAAATATTCTAATTGCAACCGGCTCGCGCCCTCGGCGCCCCGATGGAATGCCTTTCAATTTACCTGGCGTTTGCGATACGGATACCGTCTTGCTCCGCGGATGGTTGCCAAAGGAGATATTAATTGTCGGTGGCGGTCCCGTTGCCGTCGAGTTTGCAACAGTCTGTCACGCTCTTGGCGCACGCGTAACGATGCTGGACAGAGGTAGTCGCCTGCTGCCTGCAATGGACGCAGAAATATCTGAGCGGCTGTCGACCTTGTTTGAAAAATTTGGTGTCAATATTGAATTTGGCACCACCCTTAATGCCATCGAAGAAAACGGCGGGACACTAAAAGCCTCGATTTCAAATGGCAAGACCATGCATCCGGACACGATTCTATTTGCGGCCGGGCGTGTTGCAAACAGCGAGAATCTAGGACTCGAGGAAACCGGCATAAAAACCGACGAGCGTGGACGAATAGTGGTCGACAAGATGTTTAGAACATCGGCAGACAACGTCTACGCCGCAGGCGACGTTCTTGGTCCTACGTTGGCATCTGTCGCAATGGAACAAGGTCGCATCGCAGTGTGTCATGCCTTCGGAATACCGTTTGAAGGGGTCGTCGATCCGACACCAGTTTCAGCTGTGTACGGCATGCCCGAACTGGCTGGTGCAGGGTTGACCGAAGAAGAATGTCGCAAGCAAAATATCGACTATGAAGTCGGACGTTGCGATCTATCTCTCACTCCACGCGGCGCAATCGCCGGTCGTGGAGGGCTTCTAAAATTGTTGTTTCGCAAAGACGACCGAAAACTTATTGGAGTCCATTGCTTAGGCGACATCGCTTCGGAAATAGTGGGAATCGGTCAGATGGCGATCAGATGTGGTGGCACTGTCAATACCATCGCCAACATGTCTATGAACACACCGACTTACAGTTACGCGTATAAATATGCCGCCTTCGATGGACTGCGAAGATTGGCTAAAGGAAAAGCGGTTGGGGTTGGAGAAAATTCAAAGGCTCCAACTACGTGAGCAAAACGGGGAACATAGCAACTCCTACGAGACCGAGCGCTGAACCCGACCGGCGAGACACTGAACCTGGAAGACAAAAAAATATAGCGCTGGCTTGCCAGCAAAACTTGAAGAAGCACCAATGAGGATTGAACAAAATGATTGCTAATAAGATGCCCAAAGCCGCTGTGATAGCACTTTCTGTTGGAATTGCAACACTCTGTTTTGCATCGAATCCAGCTGACGCAAAGTCGTCGAATAAAGCAAACAAGGAAACCAAAACGACTTCCACCAAGCCGTTGAAATCGGACAAGCCGTCTCAAACATCGGATGCCGCAGTGCACGCTCAATTATCTAAAATTACGAAAGCCCTGGCTGATGCCGATGCGAAGGCCATGGCGGACCTCTGGACCGAAGACGGCACATACGTCGACGAGGACGGTGTAGTTTTCAAAGGACGCGCAGCAGTTCAAGACTGCTTTGAAGACGCATTCAAAGATACTGACAGACCTCACCTTGAGGTAGTTAACAACTCACTGCGTTTTTTGTCCGACACCGTGTCCTTGTCTGAAGGTGTCATTCGAGTCAAAGGAGTATCGGCGGGAGCCTCCGAAACACATTACTCAATTGTCTTCGTCAAACAAAGCGGCAACTGGTTGATCTCGTCTGCTACCGAAACCCCAATGGTCGCAACCGCAGAGGCCAATCCATTGGAAGATCTTTCATGGCTGATTGGTGACTGGTCCGGCGAAAAAAATGGTGGCACCGTCCAAATGAAAGCGGAATGGGCCGGCAACAAAAACTTCATTTCTTGCACCTTCGAAACAAAAAAATCGCAGGATGCTAAGTCGGTACAAAGCAGACAAATTATCGGTTGGGATCCTCACACATACCAACCGATCTCATGGAATTTTGATTCGACCGGTGGATATGGAATGGGACGTTGGGTCAAAAATGGCAAACGCTGGGAGATCGAAGTGTCCGGTGTGGAACGCGATGGCAGCACCTCGACTGCAACCAACGTTATGGCGCTGGAGGGTAGTAACGGCTTCTTATGGCAATCATTGAATCGAAGCGTGGATGGAGTGGCGTTCACTGATACAGCACCGCTGAAAATTCAGCGCGCGGTCAAGTAAGTAACCCCACCATTTAATTGAAGGTATAGAAGTGATGATGAAGGCTGCAAAATTCTTTTTAGCTGTGACTATGAGCCTGATGCTCGTAACTCCGACCTACGCCAGAGGGGGTCGTGGTGGTGGTGGCGGATTTCGTGGTGGCGGCGGCGGCTTCCATGGGGGCGGTGGTGGTGGCTTCCGTGGTGGCGGCGGCGGTGGTGGCTTCCGTGGTGGTGGCGGCGGCGGTGGCTTCCGTGGTGGTGGCGGCGGCGGTGGCTTCCGTGGTGGTGGCGGATTCAGTGGTGCCGGCGGTGGCTTTGCCGGCGGCGGTGGCGGTGGATTTCGCGGCGGCGGTGGCGGCGGATTTGGCGGAATGAGCGGTCATTCAAGAGATAGAAACTTCGGAGGCGGCTTCAACGGTCTAGGTGGCGGTGGAGCAAGACCATCCAATGGATTCGGTGGAGGCGGAAACCGTCCTGACTTCGGTGGTGGCGGTGGTGGCTTCGGCGGTGGCAATCGCCCGAATGGCGGCGACGGCTTCGGTGGCAATCGTCCCAACGGCGGCAATGGCTTCGGTGGTGGCAATCGCCCGAACGGTGGCGATGGCTTCGGTGGCAATCGTCCCAACGGCGGCGATGGCTTCGGTGG
>Ga0163144_10008495_pt1 | contig 22223 bp, 14 predicted proteins | sample OliLak19BULKMAT1_FD_123175 | JGI IMG/M metagenome (GOLD analysis project Ga0163144, IMG submission 123175) | Freshwater microbial mat bacterial communities from Lake Vanda, McMurdo Dry Valleys, Antarctica - Oligotrophic Lake LV.19.BULKMAT1 | ecosystem: Environmental > Aquatic > Freshwater >... | reverse complement strand
GCAGCTTCTACGATCGCGACGCTCGCAAGGCGCGACCGATTGCGGAGCTGGTCGTGCCTGACGTGGTGCGCGTCAACGGGCCGGATGCCGTGCGCCGCTACACGGATGATCGGCGGCTCGCGTACCTCGACGAAGCGCCGGTCAACTGGTGTCCGGCGCTGCGCGTCGTGCTCGCGAACGAAGAGGTCGCCGAGAAGGTCGACGACGGCTACGAGGTGATCCGTCGCCCGATGCGGCAGTGGGTGCTGCGCATCACGGAGTACGCCGAGCGGTTGCTCGCGGACCTCGAGGGCTTGGACTGGCCGGCGCACGTGCTCGAGATCCAGCGCAACTGGGTCGGTCGATCCGAGGGCGCCGAGATCGACTTCGCGATCGCGGGGCACGCGGCATCGCTCACCGTGTTCACGACGCGGCCGGACACGCTGTACGGCGCGACGTACATGGTGCTCGCGCCGGAGCATCCGTTGGTCGCGTCGATCACGACGGCGGCATGCAAGGCGACGGTCGATGCCTACGTCGATCGCACCGCGCGTCGCAGCGAGCGCGAGCGCCAGGTCGAGGCGCAGGGCGGCGCGAAGACGGGTGCGTTCACCGGCGCGATGGCGATCCATCCGCTGACGGGCGCCGAGGTTCCGATCTGGATTGCCGACTACGTGCTCGCGGGCTACGGCACCGGCGCGATCATGGCGGTGCCCGGTCACGACGAGCGCGACCACGCGTTCGCGAAGGCGATGGGCCTGCCGATCCGTCGCGTCGTGCTCGGATCTTCAGCGCCGATCCCCGACGACATCGAGACCCAGGCGTTCGTCGGCGAGGGGACGGCCGTGAATTCGCCGCTCATCGACGGGCTGCCGACCGCCGACGCGAAGCGCAAGATGATCGAAGCGCTCGTCGGCGACGGCAAGGGCCGCGCGCGCGTCACGTACAAGCTGCGCGACTGGCTGTTCTCGCGTCAGCGCTACTGGGGCGAGCCGTTCCCGCTCGGCCACGCCGCGGACGGCACCGTCTTCGCGGCGAACGAGCTGCCGGTCGTGCTGCCGGAGGTCGCGGACTACGATCCCTCCGAGGACGGTGAGCCACCGCTGTCACGCGCGACGGCATGGAAGGCGCTGCCCGAAGGTGCGGTGCGTGAGACCAACACGATGCCGCAGTGGGCGGGGAGCTGTTGGTACTACCTGCGCTTTTGCGATCCAGGCAACGGCGCGCTGCCATGGTCGCCGGAGGCGGAGCAGTACTGGATGCCCGTCGATCTGTACGTCGGCGGCGTCGAGCATGCGGCGACCCATCTTCTGTACTCGCGCTTTTGGCACAAGGTGCTGTTCGACCTCGGCCACGTCGGCGAGCCGGAACCATTTCGCCGTCTCGTCAACCAAGGGATGATCCTCGGCGCGACGTTCTTGCCGCTCGATCGGCGCAAGGACGAGACCGGCAAAAAGCTGTTCTTCTTACCGCATCAGGTGCAGGAGCAGCCCGATCCCGACAAGCCCAACGCAGGGATCGGCGAGTCGAGGTGGGTCGTATCGGAGACGGGAGAGCCCGTCGAGATCCAGTGGGACAAGATGTCGAAGAGTCGCATGAACGTCGTGAACCCCGACGAGGTCATCGCGACGCACGGCGCCGACTCGGTGCGCATGTACGAGATGTTCATGGGCCCGCTCGAGCACAGCGCGCCGTGGCAGACCGAGGGCCTCGCGGGCGTGCATCGATTTCTGCAGCGCGTGTGGAAGCTGTTCCACATCACCGCGCCCGAAAATTCCACCGAGCCCGATCGTGCGCGCGAGGTCGTGCCCGGCGAAGGCACGCCGCGACAACGGCGACTGCTGCATCGCACGATCGAGGACGTCACCGCTCGCATCGATCGCTTCGCGTTCAACACCGCGATCAGTGCGCTCATGGTCTTCGTGCGCGACATCCTCGCGCCCGCCCAGGGTCCGCAGGAGTCGGCGCTGCCGCGCGATGCGGCTGCGCAGTTCTGTCTGCTGCTCGCGCCGTTTGCGCCCCACATGGCCGAGGAGCTGTGGTCCCAACTCGGCAACCAACTTGGAAACCAACTTGGAAACCGACGGACCCTCGCGTACGTGCCGTGGCCCGCGGCCGATCCGGTGTGGTTGGCCGACGACACGTTTACGCTCGTCGTCCAGATCGACGGGAAGTGGCGGGCCGAGATCGCGGCGCCCAAGGCGGCCAGCAAGGACGAGCTGTCCGCGCTCGCCCTCGGCCACGAAGAGATCCAGCGCAAGCTCGAGGGTCGGGTACCAAAACGCGTGATCGTGGTGCCGGGTCGCCTCGTGAACTTCGTGCTGTGAGCGCCGACCAAAGAAAAACCAAGCGACCTCCGCACGCGTGCGCCGATTGCTGGCCCTCGCGGTGTCCTAGTCTGGTAACGTGGGAGCTAGGGTCCGAACCCTGTCGCGCGATCGGGGGATCGCGGCTCGGCCCCACCAATTACTGCCCCGCGCGGGGCCTAGTTTCGGGAGTCTGGACATGACACGCAACGCACACGTCGGGATCTTCTGGAGCGGTGTGGCCCTCTGCTTTGCCGCCAGCTCGTGTGGCAAGGACCGGGGTGAAGAGGATGAGGAGTCGGCGGACTCCGTCTCGTTGACCAGCATTTCGACCACGGCCGCCACCGACATGACGATCGATCCGAGCGGTGAGGTCGACGAGACCGGCATCAAGCTCGACGCCGGCGCGGCGACCACGAGCAGCGGCTGCGGCAGCGTCGACCTCGGCTGCACCGACAAGATCGATCTGCTGTTCGTGATCGACAACTCCGGCACGATGGCGGCCGAGCAGCTCAACCTCGCGCTCAACTTCCCGCGCCTGGTCGATCGCCTCGAGACCCTCGAGGACTCGGGCGGCAACGTGGTCAATCCGGACGTGCAGATCATGGTGACCACGACGGATTTCGGAAATCCGCTGTGCACGCCGTTCCAGCCGGACGGCTACGAGCCCGCGCGCGGCGCCCCGACGGTCAGCGGCTGCAACACGCGCATCGCCGACTTCACCGGTCTCGGCTCGAACCCCGACGCGGTTCCCGAAGCCTGCACGACGGTCTGTCCGACGGACATCGTGCCCGCCGATCCCTTCATCTCGTTCGGTCCCAACGGCAACAACGTCCCGCCTGACATCGACCCGGCAGACATCAACGGCGACGGGATGCTCGACTCCGCCGTCGCGCAGGCGCTGTCGTGCATCGGCCCGCAGGGCATCAACGGCTGCGGTTACGAAGCGCAGCTCGAGACGATGCTGCAGGCGCTCAATCCGAACGCCGACTGGAACACCGGTGAGCGGCCGTTCCTACGCGACGGCGCGCTGCTCGCGATCGCGATGGTCACCGACGAGGTCGAGTGCTCCGTTAAGGACTACTCGATCATGGAGGACGAGGCGTTCCAGGAGACGAACCCGGACAACGCGAACAAGCAGGCGTCGTCGGCGATCTGTTGGAACGCGGGCGTGAGCTGCAACGGCCCCGATGCGAACGGCATCTACAGCGACTGCACGTCGATCAACGACCAGAAGCTGCAGCCGATCGAGCGCTACACCCAGTACCTCGTCGACGATCTGCGCGAGAACCAGAACAAAGAGGTCATCATGCTCGGCATCCTCGGCGTGCCGCTGGTGACCGATTACAACGATCTGCCGCCCTTCAACCCGATCGCCGGCGGCGAGCTCGATCTCGTCTACCGCGACTGGGTCGACGGCACGTACCCGGCCGGCGACATCTTGCCGCTCGAGGCGGCGGACGGCGTCACGGCCGCCGACAAGCAGTTCGACTTCGGCATCGGACCCGGCTGCACCGGCGTGCCGGACGTGATGGGTATCTCGACCGGCCAGGGCACGCCGAACACACGCGTGATGGAGGTGTGTCACTCGCTCGACTACGTCGACGCGGGTGGCAACGAGAAGATCAGGTGCTGCATCACCTCGATCTGTGATTCCGACTTCAGCCCCGCGATCGACTGCCTCACCGGCATCATCGGTGAGTCGATCGTCCCGCCAGGCTGATTGCGTTGCGCGCCCGAGCCGCCGCGGCGCTCGTGCGTGCGCGGAAGGTCACGGCATGATCCTGCGAATCTGTTGTGGCCCATGGGGGGCTCTGCCAAACTCAAAGCGCCGTTCGCCATGAACGGTGGGTGGGAACTGTTGCCAATGAAACGACTTTTTTGTGTCTCCGCGGTGCTTGCCGCTTCACTGGGTGCGACGAGCTGCGAGGCAACTCGCGATGAGGTCGCCACGATGTCCGATTCTGCCGAGGACACGACGTCGGCAGTCACGACCCTCACGACGAGCGCGACGACGTTGACGACGTCCGCGACCGACGAAGCGACGTCGGCCGACACGACGGGCATGAACATCAAGCTCGACACGCTCGAGGACACGACCGGCAACATGCAGTCGTGCCAGACCGATGGCGACTGCGTGATGATCGATCTGCTCTTCGTGATCGACAACTCGGGCACCATGGGCGAGGAGCAGCTCAACCTCGCGCAGAACTTCCCGCTGCTCATCCAGCAGCTCCAGGAGATCCAGGATTCCGCGGGTAACCCCGTGTTTCCGAGCGTCAACATCATGGTGACGACGAGCGACTTCGGGCACCCGCTGTGCACGCAGTTCGAGAAGCCGGACTACGAGCCGCGCCGTGGCGCGCCGGTGTACGAGGGCTGCAACGCGCGCATCAATCGCTTCACTGGCCTGGGCAACAACCCGCTCGTCATCGAAGAGGCGTGCACGCTCGCGTGCCCGGCCGACCTCGCGCCGGCGGATCAGTTCATCCACTTCGACTTCGCCGGCAGCAACGTGCCGCTCGACAACGTCGGGCAAGCGCTGTCGTGCATCGGCCCGCAGGGCATCGACGGCTGCGGCTACGAGGCGCAGCTCGAGTCGATGCTACAAGCGATCAACCCCGAAGCGTGCTGGAACGAGCCGAACAACCCCGGCTGCGATGAAGACCCCGAGTGGGGTCAGTTCGACAAGCCGTTTTTGCGCGACGGTGCACTGCTCGCCATCGCGATGGTCACCGACGAGGCCGAGTGCTCGGTCGAGGCGCCCGGCGGGTTCACGTACTTCACGAGCCCGGACAACAACCAGTACTGGGAGGTGAACCCGAACGGCGATGCGCCGCAGGTGTCGTCGGCCGTGTGCTGGAACGCGGGCGTGAGCTGCAGCGGTCCGGACGCCACCGGCGCGTACACCGACTGCGCGTCGACGGACAACGGCGTGCTGCACCCGACCGACCGCTACATCAGCTATCTGCAGTACCTCGTCGAGGAGCAGAACAAGGACGTCATCATGCTCGGCATCCTCGGCGTTCCCGAGGTCACCGAGCACAACACGCTGCCGCCGTACGAGCCGATCGCCGGTGGCGTCTACGCGCTCGAGTACCGCGAGTGGGAGCAAGAAGACCTGACGCCCGCCGAGGTGAAGGACGGCGACACGGTCGAGGAGAAGATCTGGGAGTTCGGCAACATCGCGCCGGGCTGCTCGAACAACAACGGCAGCGCGATCTTCCCGACGCGCATCCAAGAGGTCTGCGAGAGCTTGAACGTGCCGGACGACCCGGACACGCAGGAGATCGACGAGAGCGCACCGCGGTGCTGCATCGAGTCGATCTGCGACGATAACTTCAGCCTGGCGGTGCGGTGTCTGACCGGCGCCATCTCGACGGCACTGCCGCCGCCGGGCTGAAGTAAGCCGCTTGAGGAAGCAGCGCTCCTTCGCGAAGGCGAGGGGGCGCTTCTTCGTTGGTTCAGCCGGAGGCGTTCTTGCGCATGTGCGTGCTGCCCTGGCGCGTGACCTTGAGCCGCCGCTTGAGGCCAGTGCCCTCGACGTGCACGAAGCCCTTGGCGCGGAGGTTCCGCAAGATGATGCGTAGCTGCTCGGCGGTCAGGTTTGCCAGCGGGCCGATCTCCGACTCGCGCAGACCGCCGCGCTCGGCGAGGCAGCGCAGCACGCGGATGTCACCGTCGGGGACGTCGGCGCGGCGCCGGATCACCATCGCGCCCGGGTCGCCGAGATCCATCACCGGGTTGCCCTCCGCGTCGTACTGGATCTCGCCCGGCGCGGGCTTCGCGGGCTTGTTGGGCTTCGGCCGGCGCTGACGCGCGGTGTCGATCAGCTCTTGGACGGTGAAGATCTCGAGCACGGGCGCCATCGCGGGGTTCGCCCGAATCGCGGCGATGAGCTCGCCGAGTGTCGCGTGATCCGGCAAGGATGCGATGACGTCGCGAATGAGCTCACGCAAGGATTGCCCCCACGCGTCGTCGGCCCCGGTGATGGCCGGTTCGGTCGGTATCGCAGCCTCCGGCTGCTGCTCGGGATGCCCCATGCGCTTGCTCTCGACTCTGCGCGTCCGCTCGAACGACCGCTCGCGCGGGCATTCGTCGGGTTGGTTCGCCACCCCTTCTATGCCCCCACGACATCGTGCAGGGCGCGGGCGAATCCACCGCGAACGGACGTAACGACAGCGATCTTGCAGCGACCAGCACCCACTGTCAACACCCGCGGCGCTTGACACCCGCGGGCTTTGGCGGGGATGAAGCCATACCGAGGGATGGCGATCTGGCGGCTGGAGATCGAGGCCCGTGCCCATGTACGCGACGCGCTCGCCGTCGAGACGGCCTCACGTGTAACGCAATGGCTCGGCCTGGTACCCGCGGCGATCTACACACGCAGGGTGTTCCATCTCGATCTCGGCCTCGACGAGGCTGACGCGCGCCGTGTGCTCGACGCGTTGGTCGATCCCGTCGCCCAGCGGGGCGCGCTCGGCATGCTCGACGATCCGTGGCCGGCGCAGGCGCTCGTCGTCACGGTCGGGTTCCGGCCGGGCGTCACCGATGCGGTCGCGACGACGGTGAAGCGCGCGGCGCAGGATCGGCTCGGGCGCTCACTCGTCGGTGCGGCGTACAGCTCGACGATGTTCGCGCTCGTCGGTCTCGGACGCGACGAGGTCGAGCGCGTCGCGAACCGACTCCTGCACAACCCGTTGATCCAGCGGCTGCGGATCGACGCGCTGCCGCGTGTGCTCGATCTGTCGGTCGCGCGCGCCGACACGGCAGGGGCGGGCGCAGTGCGTGTCGCAAGTGTTCCGATGCGCGACGCGAGCGACACCGAGCTCGCGCGGATCTCCGAGCAGGGTGTGCTCGCGCTGACGGTGCAGGAGATGCGCGCGATCGCAGCGCACTTCCGCGAGCGTGGCCGCGATCCGACCGATGCCGAGCTCGAGTGCCTCGCGCAGACGTGGAGCGAGCACTGCAAGCACAAGATCTTCGCGTCGCCGATCGACGTGCACGAAGGCAGCGACGTGCGGCGAATCGAGCGCGGGCTGTTCCGCACGTACATCCGCGGCGCGACCGAGGCCATCGCGGAAGCCCGGCTCGCCTCGGGGCTCGATACCGCGGACGAGCCGTGGCTCGTGTCGGTGTTCCACGACAACGCGGGCGTCGTTCGCTTCACGGCGGATGATCACCTCGTCTACAAGGTCGAGACCCACAACTCGCCGTCCGCGCTCGATCCCTACGGCGGTGCGATGACCGGCATCGTCGGGGTCAACCGCGACAGCTTCGGCACCGGGCTCGGCGCGGATCTCCTGACCAACGTGTGGGGCTACTGCTTCGGTGATCCGCGACACACCGGTGAGATGCCGACGGGGCTCATGCATCCGCGACGCATCCGCGACGGTGTGCACCGCGGGGTGATCGACGGCGGCAACCAGTCCGGGATCCCGTACAGCCGCGGCTTCGAGCTGTTCGACGCGCGCTATCTCGGCAAGCCGCTGGTGTTCTGCGGCACGGTCGCGGCGATGCCCGTCACCAGCGCTGGGCTGCCGACCCACGTCAAGCGGGCGCAGGTCGGCGACGTCGTCGTCATGATCGGCGGGCGCATCGGCAAGGACGGGATCCACGGCGCGACCTTCTCGAGCGTGCGACTCGACGAGAGCGCGCCGACGCAGGCGGTACAGATCGGCGATCCGATCACGCAGAAGATGATGTTCGACATGCTGACGGTCGCGCGCGAGCGCGGACTCGTCACGTCGATGACCGACAACGGCGCGGGCGGGCTGTCGTCGTCGGTCGGCGAGATGGCGACGGCGACCGGCGGCGCGCGGATCGACCTCGCTCGGGCGCCGCTGAAGTACCCGGGGCTGCAGCCGTGGGAGATCCTCGTCAGCGAGGCGCAGGAGCGCATGACCGTCGCGGTCGCGCCGGCGATGCTCGGGGAGTTCCTCGCGCTCGCCCAGCGCTACGAGGTCGAGGCGACCGCGCTCGGCGAGTTCACCGACACCGGACGGCTCGAGGTTCGCTACGGCGAGCTCGAGGTCGCCGATCTGCCGCTGGCGTTCCTGCACGACGGTGTGCCGCTGCCGGTGCTGCATGCCGAGCTCGACGCACCGTCCGCGGTCGTCGCAACGGGGGACGATGGTCCGATCGGCGAGCGAGTGCTCGCGCTGCTGCGCGCGCCCGAGCACGCGAGCGCCGTCGATCGCGTGCGCCACTACGACCACGAGGTGAAGGGGCTGTCGGTCATCAAGCCGCTCGTCGGCGTGCGGCGCGACGTACCGTCGACCGCGTCGGTGATGCGCGTGCGCCACGGTCGCGACGAAGGCGTGGTGCTCGGCGAGGGCATCCATCCGTTCCTCGCGGCCCACGACGCCCATCAGATGGCGATCGCGTGCGTCGACGAGGGCGTGCGCCGGGTGATTGCCGCGGGCGCACGCACGGATCGCATCGCTGCGCTCGACAACTTCTGCTGGCCGGATCCGGTGCACAGCGACCGCACGCCCGATGGTCGCCACAAGCTCGCGCAGCTCGTCGCGTGCTGCGAAGGGCTGTACGCCGCGTGCTCGGCGTACGGTGTGCCGCTCATCAGCGGCAAGGACTCGATGAAGAACGACGCGACCCTCGGCGGGGTCAAGATCTCGATCCCGCCGACACTGCTCGTGAGCGTGATGGGACAGATGGTCGACGTCGCGACGGCGCTCGATCTCGTCGCGCCGGCCGAGACCGAGCTGTGGCTCCTCGGAGCGACGCGCGACGAGCTCGGTGGTGCGAGTATCGGGCGCGTGCTCGGGCGCGATGGCGGACGTGCACCGCACACGGATCTCCGCGCGACGTGGGCGAGCTACGTTGGGTTCGCACAGCTGCGCGACGCGGGCGTGGTGTACAGCGCGGCCGCGCTCGGGCGTGGCGGCCTCGCGCTCGCGCTAGCCCATGTCGCGCTCGCGACGGAGCTCGAGCTCGACGTGGATCTCGATGCGGTCTCGCGACTGTCCGATTTCGCGACGCTGTTCTCCGAGTCGACGGGGCGCATCCTGTTCAGTGCGCGCGCCGGTGATGCGGCGCGGATCGCTGCGACGCTCGGAGATTTCGCCCAGCGGATCGGCACGGTCGGGATCGGCCAGGGCGGGGTCTTGCTGCGCCGTGGCGGGCAATCGGTCGATCGCATCGGGATCGGAGCGCTGCGCGCCGCGTTCGACGGTGGGCTCGCCGGGTTGTGATTTAGTACGATGACGTCCATCGATGGAACGTCGTCGCATCGCATGCGCATGGGTGATGGGCTTGTGGCTGTGCGCGTGTACGTCGGGGCCGCAGCCCGCCGTGCCCGATAGCCCGCCCGCGACAGCGCCGACTGTCGTCGCGCCACCAACACCGCCGCCGCCGACGCCGCCGGTGGCCGCGACACCGAGCGCCCAAAGCACGTGGCGTGAGCCCGCGGCAGCTGTGCGTGACCTCGTGCTCGCACCGCCGACGCCGGGCGCATGGATCGATCCGACCGGCGCGCGTGTGCTCGTGACACACGCGGCTGCGATGCCGCCGATCGCCGAGGTCGCGCGCACGTTCGCTCCGCTCGCGGGCATGCGCATCGACGAGCGTCGCGGCGCGCAGCGACGAGTTCGCACGCTCGCGGGGCTCGAGATCGTCGATGTCGCCGACGGTGCCGCGACGAAGATCGCCCAGGACAGCACGATCTCCAGCCCACGATGGTCGCCCGACGGCACCCGTCTCGCGTGGCTCGTGCTCGCTGACGATCGCGTCACGCTGTGGTCCGCGAAGGCCGATGGCACCGATGCGCGAGCGATCACCGACGTGCTCGACGTGCTCGCGCCGGCCTTCGATCTCGCGGGCACCGAGATGCTCGTGGTGGTGCCAACGGCGAAGGGGCCGGCGCCCGATCGCCGCAGCCTGCCGAACGGTCCGGTGATCGAGGACGCCGCGGGCGAGCGCGCGCAGAACCGGACGTACCAGGATCTGCTCGCGAACGAGCGCGACGCAGCGGCGTTCGAGCACTACGCGACCGGTCAGCTCGCGTGGGTGAGCCCCGATGCCCCAGATGGCGTCGGCGCGAAGCCGTTCGGCGCTACCGGGATGTTCTCCGAGTTCAGCACGTCGCCCGACGGCACGCTCATCCTCGTCGAGCGCGTGCGCCGGCCGTTCTCGTACGTCGTGCCGTTCGAGCGCTTCGGTCGGGTCGTCGAGGTGTGGGATCGCAGCGGCAACGTCGTCGCGACGATCGCCGATCAAGAGCCCGCGGAGACGATTCCGATCGACGGCGTGCGCACGGGTCCGCGTCAGCTCGAGTGGCTCGCGACCGAGCCGGCCACGCTCACGTGGTTCGAGGCGCTCGACGACGGCGACCCGCGCAAGCAGGTGCCGCATCGCGACCAGCTGTTGCGCGCCGAGGCGCCGTTCACTGCGCCGGTCGAGATCATGAAGCTCGAGCACCGCGCGCGCGACATCTCGCCGCTCGAAGATGGCAAGCGAGCGCTCGTACGCGAGTACGATCGCGATCGGCGGTGGACCACGACGTGGATCGGCGACGTCCGCCCCGGCGGCGCGGCGACCAAGCTGTTCGATCGCTCGTCGCTCGACGCGTACGGCGATCCCGGCACACCGGTCATGCGCACGCTGCCGTCCGGTCACCACGCGATCGCGCTCGCCGACGACGCGATCTTCCTGCACGGCGACGGGGCGACGCCGAACGGTGATCGGCCGTTCCTCGATCGCATGGTGTTGGCCGACAAGGCGACGACGCGGCTCGTCGCGTCCACCGACGACACCCAGGTCGACTTCGTCGGCTTCGCTGGACCGCCAGGTGGCGATCGTTTCGTGGTCTCGCGTCAGTCGCAGGAGGTGGCGCCGAACGTGTACTTGCTCGCGGCAGGCAGCGAGCGCGCGCTGACGACGTGGCCCGAGCCGCATCCCAGCATGCGTGGCGTGACTCGCAAGCTGCTGAAGTACAAACGCGAGGACGGCGTCGAGCTGTCCGGCACGCTGTATCTGCCCGCGGGATCGCCACCGCCGGATGGTTGGCCGCTGCTCGTCTGGGCCTATCCGATCGAGTTCAACGATCGCGACACTGCCGGGCAGGTGCGGGCCGCGACGAACGTGTACCCACGCGTCACCGCCAGCTCACCGCTCGCAGTGCTCGCCGCGGGCTATGCAGTGCTCGACGATGCGGCGATGCCGGTCGTCGGCGATCCCGAGACGATGAACGACACGCTGCTCGAGCAACTCGAGGGCGCGGCGTCGGCTGCGATCGATGCGGCGGCTGCGACCGGCGCCGTCGATCGCACGCGCGTCGCGGTCGGCGGGCACTCTTACGGCGCGTTCATGACCGCGAACCTGCTCGCGCACACCGAGCTGTTCCGCGCCGGCATCGCCCGCTCCGGCGCGTACAACCGCACGCTCACGCCGTTCGGCTACCAGAGCGAGCGGCGCACGCTGTGGGAGGCGCCCGAGACGTACGCGAAGGTCTCGCCGCTGCTGCATGCCGACAAGATCGACGAGCCGATCCTGCTGATCCACGGCGAGCTCGACGACAACTCGGGCACGTTCCCGCTGCAGTCGCAGCGGCTGTTCTCCGCGATCCGCGGGTCGGGTGGGGTCGCGCGACTCGTGATTTTGCCGGGCGAAGCGCACGGCTACACGGCGCGCGAGAACCTACTTCACATGCTCGCCGAAGAGATCGACTGGCTGGACGCCCACGTCCGCAAGCCTAGTCGGTAAGTCAGGGGAAGCGGCCCGCTTCCCCCCCCCCGTGCCGGCACAGCCGTCACGGAGCCTCCCCCTTGCCATCGCTTCGCTCCTGTCGCGCCGCGCGATCAAGAGGGCGATGGTTCACGCCCCGCCGACCGAGGCCTTCGCCTTGGTCTTGGTCTTGTCCTTGTTCTTGTTCTTGTTCTTCTTGTCACCGTGCCCGAACGAGATGTCGAGGTAGATGTTGAAGAGCTGGAAGAACTGGCGGTAAAGGCCGTTGGCCGACGGCTGACGCGTCGGTGACTCGAACTTGTTGAGCGCGCTCTTGCCCTTCGTGCTCGTCTTGAAGAACGCGAGCTCGGTGGCGGTGAAGGACAGTGCGAGGTTCTTGATGATCTGCCAGCGCACGCCCGCCGACACGCTCATCTTGTGCATGTCCATCAGCGCGGGATCGAGGGTCTCCAGTGGTACGGCGCTGCTGTCGTAGCCGAGCCCGACGTAGCCCTCGACCTCGGGCACGAACCAGTAGCTGCCACCGACGCGCACGCCACCGGCGTCCTTCCAGAACCGCGGCAAGTGCTGCACGACCGACGGATGGGCGTCGCCGCCGAAGCTCTCCGGATCGTCGAGCGCCGCGTCGAAGTTCTCGAAATCGCAGTTTCGATCCGCGACCTCGCGATCGAGCACGCACTGGTTCTTGAACACCGACCATCGGGTGTAGTCGGCGAACACGCGGATCTCGTACTTGTCGGTCGGTCGCGCGCGAAAGCCGATGCGCAGGATGTCCGGCATCGTCTGGCGCAGCTCGACCTGGCTCTGCGACGGAGGTGCAAGCGCGAGGGTGTTGTCGAGCGTGCCCTTGAGCTTCATGCCGCCGGTGATGTTCGGCTGGCTCGTGTACGACAGACCGATGAAGTACTTGCCCTTCTTCATCACGTCGTAGATCGCACCGATGCCGAAGCCGCCCTGCCAGCCGGCGACGTCGATGTAGCTGCGACCCTCGACGAGTCGGCGATCCTCACCCTCGCCTTGGACGAGCGTGTCGGTGCCGTCGGCGTTGCGGGCGCGAATCGTCTCCACGTTGCTGCGAATCACGCTGCCGGTCAGTCCGAGCGAGAGCCCGATCTTTCGGATGTTGAACGCGAGCGCGCCCGTCACGTACAGCGAGCGGATCGTGCCGTCGATCGAGTACCAGCGCTGAACGCCGTCGACCGCGCCGGGGAAATCCGAGTTACCCTTGTACGCGGTGTTCTGGTCCCATACGGCGGAGCCGCCGAACGGGAAGTACATCGCGAGTCCGCCGTAGATGAAGTTGGTGCCGAAGTCGCTGCTGACGCCGACGAACGGTGCCGCGACGGCGTTGAACAGTGTCGCCTTGCCGTCGTTCGCGCCGGGCGCGATGTCGGCGGTCTGCTGCGATTCGCTCGCCGGTCGGTCGTAGTTCGCGAAGCGCAGCGCGATCGTACCGTCGACGAAGATGTGCGTGCCCTTGCTGAGGCCGAGACCCGCGGGGTTGTAGTAGATGGCCGTCGGGTTGTCGGTCGTCGGGTGACCGTGCTCGCCACCGAATCGCGCCGCGGCGATTCCCGAGGCATGAGCACTCGTCGACCACGTCGCCGCCGTCACGCCGAGGGCGATCCACAAGCTCGTTTTCATCGCTCCGAAAGTCGCCATCGTTCTTCGTTCCGAATGGGGCCCAGGTCGCTCCCTGGGCGGATGGCCTCCGCCCTCGACGGGTGCGGCCGCGGGAACTCTACACCACGGGCCGACTTGGCCGGGGCGAGAAGTTGGGGCATCATCCCGGCGGCTCGTGGCGCGGTACCGCGTCGGCAGCCGGGGTCGTCCATGATTTCGCCATCCATGATGTTGCCGTCCATGATGCTGCGGGGCCCGAAACCGGTTTTCGCTCCGACGCTCGTGCTGTTCGCGGCCGCGTTGTCGACCGGTTGCCCGAGTCCCGAGGCCGGCGAGAAGTATCAGTCGTTCCTCGATGAGACCGAAGAAGAACGCGAGGACGCGGCGAACGTGAAGATGGACCAAGGCGGTGCCTTGGCGGACGTCAACGGCACTTTCCTGCTCGCGCTCTCGGCCGTGATCGCGGTCGAGAACCCGCTGCAGTTCTACGCCACCGTCACCTTCACGCCGAGCGCCGACGGCGGGATGCTACAGATGAATCTCCAGCCGCTCAGCCTCTCGCAAGGCGAGACCACGGTCCCGCGGCTGCCGGTCGGCGAATCGCTCGAGATCGGGCCGGTCCCCGTCACTGCGGCCGGCAGCTTCGAGCTGCCGATCGAAGAGCCGGTCATGGTCACCGGCGAGGCCAACCCGATCACCGGCTCCGACATCGTTGCGACGCTGAATCTGAGCGGTGCGATCCAGAGCGCGGATCTGTTCTGCGGCACCGTGACCGGCGAGGTGACTGCGCCGCTCCAGCTCGATCTGCTCGGCTCGACCTTCGCGGCGGTGCGCGTACAGAGCGTCGACATGCTGCCGGGCGATCCGATCGCGTACGTGTGTCCAGAGGGTGGCGGCACCGACGAGACCGGTACCGGCGAGTCCGGCAGCAGCGGCGGCAGCTCGGGCTGACGTGACGATCCCGGTCGCCGCGGAGCGGATCGCCGACGACGCCGATCATCTGATCGGCGCCGCGGGCAAGAGTGCCTGGACGTTCGATCTCGGGCCAGTCGACGGTGCCGCGGCGGTCCGCGTGAAGGTGCTGTCCGGCTATGGCCTCAACTGCGAGGCCGAGACCGCCGCGGGCTTCCGCATGCTCGGTGCGCAGGCGGAGATCGTGCACGCGGGCGATCTGCTCGAGGCTGGCGCGGCCGCGCTCGACGGCGTGCACATGCTCGCGTTCACCGGCGGCTTCTCGTTCGGCGATCACATCGCGTCCGGCCGCGTGCTCGCGAACCGCCTGCGCTATCGACTCGCCGACGCGCTCGCGCGATTCGTCGACGATGGCGGTCATGTCATCGGCATCTGCAACGGCTTCCAGACGATCGCGAAGCTAGGCCTTGTGCCCGCGCTCGGTCGCGCGCGTGGCGACGCGCTCGCCGAGCAGCAAGTGTCGATCGTCGACAACGATCGACTCGGGTATCGCGATGCGTGGGTTCGTCTCGGCGCGATCGCCAAGAGCCCGTGCGCGTTCACGCGAGGATCGAGCGGGGTGCCGCTCGCCGTGCCCGCGCGTCACGGCGAGGGCAAGATCGTCTTCGCCGACGACGCGATCCGCGACGCCGCATGGCGGGAGGGGCTCGTGCCGCTCGTCTACGTCGATGCGAACGCGGCGCCGACCGAGACGTGGCCCGACAACCCGAACGGATCCGCGAACGGTGCGGCCGCGCTGTGCGACACGACCGGCCGCGTGTTCGGCGTCATGCCGCACCCCGAGGCGTTTCTGTACCCGCAGAATCACCCGGACTACACGCGTTGGCGCGCCGCCGGACGCGTGCCCGCGCGCGGCGATGGCCTCGGGATCCTCGCGAACGGCGTGCGTTCTGTCCTCGGAAGCTAGCCCTAGGACGATCGCGACGAGGCCGCCCGGTGCCGGCCTGGTTGTGCCAATGTCTTGGCCATGACGGAGTTCGGCTCGAGCACGGATCTCGAGACGCTGCGACGCAGCGGTCGAGGCAAGTTCATCGCCCTCGGTGTGTTGATCGCAGGCGCCCTCGCTGCCGCGGCGTACACGTTCCTGAAAAAGGGCGGTACCGGCAATCCCGAGGAGGCGGGCAAGGTCCTCGTGGTCACCCGCGGCACGCACGTCGGGTACTCGATCTCGCTCAAGGACGTCGGCTTCGAGACCGGCGAGGGCTCGCTGCAGGCGTGGATCGACAAGGCGAAGGACGACGTGCCCGAGCTCGAGGTCGATGGCGTGGCCGCCGTGATGGCGCTCGCCGATCGGTTCGGCTGGGGCTTCGTCGTGTTCGAGGCGCCGTCCGAGGTCGATTTCTCGCAGCTCGACATCGACGGCGGACTGCCGACGATCCCGAAGGACACCAAGTGGGCCGCGGTGTCCGTCGGCGACTTCGCGTTCCCGCACGTCATGACGCTCAATCCGGCGCCGTCCAAGGTGCTCAAGGACAGCACGCTGCCGATCCTGCAGGCCTTGTTCGAGCAGAAACAGCTCGGCGCGTTGCGCAAGCCGGAGTCGCTCGCGGTCGATCAGCTGCAGCTCCGCGACAAGCTCGAGGACGCGCTGCACAAGCTCGACCAGATCCCGAACGCGGAGAAGCTCGCGGAGAAAGTCTTGCACGACATCGACGTGGTGCTTGCGGACGGCGAGCGCGCCCGGCCCGCGCCCGCGCGCGTCGGCGACACGCTCGAGAGCCTCACGGCGCGGCCGATGGCAGATGGCAGCGTGCTGTCGGTGACGCGGTCGCTCGAGGTCGTGTCGCGTGACGGTGTGAAGGCGGATCTCGATCTCGGGCCCGCCGAGCGCTTCATGTTCGGCGCCCCGATGGCGGCAGCCGGCGATCGGCAGTCGTGCGCGTCGCTGTCCGGCGGCGAGGTCGACGTCGGCGACTGGCGCGGCATCGCGTGGTCGACGGATGCATCGACGATCGTGCTGTCGACGCAGGGCGCGGGCGACACCATCTGGACGCTCGCGACCGATCCGCCCCGTGGATGTGCGTGGACGAAGGTCGGCGAAATCCCCCGCGGACGTGCGGGGCTCGATGGCACGCCGGTGCCGTGGCGCGGGGGCAAGCTGGCGCGCGCGGGCTATGTCGACGGGCTCGGCGTGATCTCGGTGACGAGCCCGAAGGACGCGGAGGTCCAGCTCGGCATGCTCGAGTCGACGGTGCTGTCGGATCTCGTGTGGATCGACGACGAGCACCTCGCCGCGATCGCGCACTACGAGGTCGACAGCACGTTCTGGTTCGCGTTCTTCAGCCTGCGCGACACGGCGCGCGTCGTCGTGGTGCCGGCGAGCGTCGCGGCAGGTGCGAGCGGGCTGTCCGAGCTCGTGGCGGTGCCGGGTCGCAATGCGCTGCTGACCACGGGCTACGATGCGCGGCTCGTGCGGGTCGATCTACCGGGCAATCTCGCCGATCTGATCGCGAACCCTCCGATGGCGGCGGACAAGCAGCCGCTCGTCGCCGAGGGCCGACCGACCGTGTACGAAATCGATCCGAGCGGCTTCACCTCGAAGGCGCTCACCGACGCGATGTCGATGACCGACCTCGTCGTGTCGGCGGACGGCAAGCGTGCGGCGGTCACGGTCGACGGCGAGGACATCGATCCCGATGCGCCGCGCGACGGCGAGATCGCGGTCATCGACGTCGAGACCGGCGCGATGCGGCTTCTGACCCGCAACGGACTGCGCGACGACGACCCGCACTTCACGGCGGACGGCAAGTTCATCGTGTTCGACACGCGGGTCGAGATGCCGCGCAGCGACTGGACGATCACGGCGGCGCGCATCGTGCCGGCCGACGCGCAGTAGCCGTCAGTTCAGCCGTATCCCGTCGATCTCGAGCTCGCTGCCGCACGAGATCGGTGTTCCCCCCAGCTCGCCCTGGGCACGCAACGAGGTCTGCCCGGTGAGCGTGCCGTCCTCGTCGAACTCGGCGTCGAGTCGACCGAGGATGACGAGACTCGCGTCGAGATCCAAGCCGACGTACACCGATCCGAGCGTCGCGGTGCCGTCGTCGTCGATCGCGCCGGACAGCTGGAGGGTAGGGACCTGGTCGACGTCGAGGACCATGAAACCGTCGCCCTCGGTGACGTGGATCGTGACACCGATCGCATCCGCGAACTCCTCCGACAGGCAGAGGTTGATCCCGATGTCGTCGGGGCAGTCGCAGTCGCCGACCTCGAACGTCGCGGCGTAGATGCCGGTGCGCTCGCCGCCCTGTGCGTCGCCGCGGCTCTTGGCGATCGTCGCGATCGTCGATCGATCCATCGGTCCGGCTTCGTCGCCGCACGCCGCCGCGACGAGCACAGCGAGCACGACCGCGCGCGTCGTCACCGGGATGCTCCGTGCGTCGCGAGGTGCTCGCGGATCGCTGCAGCGCGGACATCGTCGACGAGCACGCGGCCGCCGACCTCGCGACCGTGGAGGTGATCGACGACGTCGCGGATCGACAGCAGCGGATGCACCGCGACGCCGAGCTCGTCCTGCAGCTCGGCGAGCGTCGTGCGCTCGCCGCGGCCGCGCTCTTGCCGATCAACGGCAACGACGACGCCGCTGGCGATCACGTCCGGTGCCGCACCGCGCACGAGCTCGACCGCCTCGCGGATCGACTGGCCCGAGGTGATCACGTCGTCGACGACGACGACATGCATGCCGGATGTCGGCGTGGTGCCGACGAAGCGTCCGCCTTCGCCGTGATCCTTGATCTCCTTGCGATCGAACGAGTAGCCGACGTCGTCGCCGGTGCGGGACATCGCGCTCGCGGTCGCGACCGCGAGCGGCACACCCTTGTACGACGGTCCGAACACCAGATCGCAGCGCAAGCCGTGATGGCGCGCGTGGGCGGCGTAGGCAGAGCCGAGCGCATCGATCGCCGCGCCGGTGCGAAGCTGACCGGCGTTGACGAAGTACGGCGAGCGCCGCCCCGACTTGAGCGTGAAGTCGCCGAAACGGATGACCTCGAAGCGCAGCAGCAGCTCGAGGAACGCGGCCTGGTGAGCGAGCATCCCAATCACGGTAGCCGCGAACCGGGTGTCGATCCACTGCGGCCCGGATACATGGGTGTGACGAACGGCGTGCCGCTGCACTGGAAGTGACGCTCACGTCCGCGCCGGCAGCCGCACGCACAGCGATGCGCCCGCGCGACCATCGGGCCGCGCTTGGGCAACCAGCGTGCCGTGGTGCGCGGTGGTGATCTGCCGACACAGGTAAAGGCCGAGCCCGACGCCACCGCGATCGCGCGTGCGTGCCTCGTCGAGACGGCGGAACGGCTCGAACACGACCTCGCGCTGATCCGCAGGGATGCCGCGGCCCTCGTCCTGCACGCGGATCTCGATCGTCGCACCTTCGCGGCGCGCGACGACCTCGACTGCGCCATCGGGACAGGCGCGGCGGGCATTGGCGAGCAGGTTGCTGAACAGTCGCTCGAGCAAGAATGCATCGCCGTCCGCGGTGAGCCCCGGCGCGACGTCGACGCGCGCACGGAATCGTGTCGCCGAGCGCGAGACGACCGCCGCGAGATCGACCGGCTCGAGCTCCATCGGTAGGCCTTCGCCGGCACGGAGCTCGAGTCGACCACTCGTCAGCAGATCGGCGATGAGCGTCTCCATCTCGGCGATGTCCTCGGACATCTCGCCGATGCCGGTGCGCACGCGATCGAAGCTCGCCTGCGGATCGGCGCCCGAACGCTCGAGTCGCTCGTGGAGGATCTCGAGGAGCACCTTCACACGCGAGATCGGCGTACGTAGCTCGTGTGAGACGTTCGCGAGCAGCGTGCGCTGTCCAGCGACGAGTCGCTCGAGCCGCGTCGCCATGTCGTTCACGGCAGTGCCGAGCTCGTCGATCTCGTCGCTCGGTCGCTCGGGCACGCTGATGCGGTGCGCGAGCTCGCCGTGCGCGATCCGTCCGACGCCCTGTTCGAGGGTGCCGATGCGCGCCGTCAGTGACCGCGACAGCCGCCACGCGCCGAGGCCGAACGCGGCGATGAGCAGCGGCGCGACGAGCAGCGCGACGGTCACCCGCGCCGGCGGCACGCGAACCACGTGCGCGAACGCAGTGACGTCGCCGCTCGGCGAGGCGAGGGGGAACAGCACGATCGGCCGATCCGACGGCTGGCGCAGGATCGCCGGCCGTCCGCGCAACAGCTGGCGCTCGCGCTTGTGCGTCCGCTTCGGTACGTGCGGCGGACCGTCGCCCGCGATCTTCTCGCCGTCGATTCCGTAGATCGAGGTGTGGGTGTCGAGCTCGCGGTCGATCTCCGCCGCGATCGTCGCGAGCGTGTCGGGGTCGCCGAGCGCGGCGACCAACGCATCGTGCCGCGCGTCGAGCGTATCGATCGCATCGGTGACCCACTCGTCGCCGGCAGCTCGCGCGGCGAGCCACACACCCGTGCCGACGACGATCGCGGCGAGCAGGAACGTCGCGACGAACGTGCCGTAGATGCGGCGGAACAACCCGGCGCGACCGCGTCCGGTCCGCCGTGCGTCGGTCATGCCTCGTCGCCCATCACATAGCCGACGCCGCGAACCGTACGGACCACGGTCGCGCCTTCGGGCCCGGCACCGGTGAGCGCGGCGCGGATCTTACTCATGTGCACGTCGACCGAACGATCCACGGCGGGATCGAAGCTCGCCGGCGAGTCGCCGCGCAGCTTTCGGACCTCGTTGTAGATCTGCTCGCGACCGAGCACCTTGCCGGCCGAGCGCGCGAGCACCCACAGCAGATCGAATTGGAACGCGGTCAGCTCGAGCGTGGTGTCCGCATAGGTCGCGACGTGACGCTCGCGATCGATCGCGAGCGCATTGACCCGCAGCTCGGTCGCGTTCGCGTTGGTCGCAGCACCACGGCGCAATACCGCCCGCATGCGGGCGAGCAGCTCGCGCGGGCTGAACGGCTTGGGCAGGTAGTCGTCCGCGCCGAGCTCGAGGCCGACGATGCGATCGACCTCGTCGCCACGGGCGGTGAGCATGATGACCGGCACGCCGCTGGTCCTACGGAGCTGCTTGCACACGGCGAGGCCGTCGATGCCCGGCAGCATGAGATCGAGCAGCACGATGTCGTGATCGCCCGCCTGGGCGCGGACCAGGCCGCCGTCGCCGTCGGCGACGATCTCCACGACCGCACCATGATCGCGCAGGTACTCCGCGGTCCGCTCCGCGAGCTTCACGTCGTCTTCGATCAGCAGGACCCGCACGGAGATCACTATGCCAAATGCGCGCGCCACCGCCGTCATGGGACCGCGAACCGATCGTGAATGCTTCGTTGCGGGCGGCCGCATGTGCGGCGCTGCTTTAGCGCAGGCGCACGCGGCTTGACGAATGCGCGCGTTCCAGGCTAGGTCCTTGGCAGCCGTGGAGTATCACTGCAGCGCGTGCCACACCGCGTTCGAGGCCGCAGCGCCTCCGCACGCGTGCCCGAAGTGCAAGGCGGAGGCCGGGCTCGAGCCCCAGCACGCCGTGCCGACGTCGATGAAGCTGTTCGGCCTGCTGCTGGGTGCAGTGTTACTCGCGAGCGTGGCCGGTGGTGCGTTCGGCTTGCTCGGCGGCTCGTGAGGGTCGCCCGCATCGCCGAATCCGACGTGGTCCGGCTTTCGCCGTGATCTGCCGCGGCTATGCGGGCCATGTTACCTTCCCTGACGAGCAGGCACCTTGATCGTCCGTTGCGCGAGTTGCCAGACCGAGTTCGCATTGGACGACGCTCAGGTCGGTCCCGATGGCGCATCGGTGCGTTGCTCGCTGTGCGGTCACGTGTTCCGAGCCGCTGCGCCCGACGGCGCTCTGCCGCCGCCGTGGCAGGTGCGGACGATCGACGATCTGCTGTTCACCGCGCCTGATCTCGCGACGCTGCACAGCTGGGTGACGGAGGGCCGGCTGCACCCCGACGACTGCGTGTCACGATCGGGTCGCCACTTCGTGAAGCTCGGTGAGATGCCGGAGTTCGCGGAGGCGTTCGCGGGGTTCGTCGGGCTGCCCGGTGTGCTCGAGACCGACCCCGAGCGGGGCAAGAGCGAGCAATCAGCGCTCGACGTGCTCGGCCCGCCGCCCGCGTTCGGCACCCACGCGGGTGAGGACGACGACAGCGCAGCGCTCGCGGGCGTGCCGGAGCCGACGGGCGTGGAGCACTCGGCGATGCTCGAGCGCGCCGTCGATCTCAGCGCGAGCGCGTCGTCGTTCGGGCGTGGCGCCGAGGATGCCGTCGTCGCACGTCCCCACGCCTCGGGCGGGCCGATGCCGGCCGGAAAGCCGCCTGGGCCACCGCGTCCGCCGGCGCGTCATCCGACGCCGGTGCCCGGCTCGATGCTGCCACGCACGCGTGCGCCGACGTCACCGCCGCCACCACGTGCGGCCGGCGACGCGCGTGGCGTGCCGTCGCACATGCCCGAGGATCGCAGCAGCAGCAGCAGCCGACCGATGTCGATGCTCGACGTGGTGACGCACCACGTGCGACCGATCGCGGCGCCAGCGATCGAGAGCTCGCGCGAGGCCGACTCCGCACCGATCGCTGCGGCACGCGAGGCGGCGCGCGAGATGATGCCGCCGACGACGACCGGCCCGGTCGTGATCGCCGAGGTGGCGCCGACGCGCAGCGGTTGGAAGCTGTGGGCCGGGCTCGGCATC
>Ga0163144_10008493_pt1 | contig 22225 bp, 16 predicted proteins | sample OliLak19BULKMAT1_FD_123175 | JGI IMG/M metagenome (GOLD analysis project Ga0163144, IMG submission 123175) | Freshwater microbial mat bacterial communities from Lake Vanda, McMurdo Dry Valleys, Antarctica - Oligotrophic Lake LV.19.BULKMAT1 | ecosystem: Environmental > Aquatic > Freshwater >... | reverse complement strand
TTTGATCTCTCAACGCCCGATCCTGGTTACATTAGCGCGTATCCTCCGGGCGTGCGTGAGAATGGCGGCCAATATACCCACGGCGTCTTATGGACCGTGCTCGCGCTTTGCATGAGCGGAGAAGGGGATCGTGCCCATCGGTTAATGGCGATGTTGAATCCCATTTCCCACGGTGATGGCGCAGGGAAGGTCCGCACCTACCAAGTGGAGCCGTATGTAGTGGCGGCCGATGTCTACGCGTCACCTCAACATATGGGGCGTGGGGGATGGACTTGGTATACGGGCGCCGCAGGCTGGATGTATACCATCACAATTAGCCACATTTTGGGCTTGCGACTCACGTTGGGTCAACTCCAGATCGACCCTTGTATCCCGTCAGCTTGGCCGCGTTTTGAGGCGACCTATCGATACAAGGGGGCGACCTATCACATCCGTGTTGAGAATCCCCATGGCGTGTGTCGCGGTGTGGTTCGATTTGAAGTGGATGGGAACTTGGTGCCGGGAAATCTTCTCAAGCTTTGCGACGATGGCGCGCAACACCAGGTCCAAGTGATGCTGGGCGGCCCGGATGGCAGGTCGGATCGTGGATAAGGTTCAGATCAGTCCAAAGATCCTCGTCGTGAATGACAATCCCGACAATCTGGCGTTAGCGCGTGCAACGCTTGAACACGAAGGCTACCTCGTGTGCTTGGCCGCCAACGGCGAGGAGGGGCTCCGTGCCTTCGAGGCGGAGAAGCCTGATTGTGTGCTCTTGGATGCACGCATGCCACCGGGTCCCGATGGCTCTGTGGTGTGCGCCCGAATCCGAAGCTTGCCAGGCGGTTTGGAGACGCCGGTGGTGTTTCTCACTGCGTCACGCGATGTGGACACATTTGATCGAGCCCTCCGGGCCGGCGCCGATGATTTTCTCACGATGCCGATAAGCCCAACCGAGCTTGTGCTCCGCATTCAAGCTGCGCTCAAGCTGAAACGAATGAGCGCTGAACTTGGCGAGCACTACGAGAGCGTGCGTCGTCAACGCGATGACTTGATGCGTCTGCAGCTGCAAAAGGAGCGATTGAGTGCGTTTGTCGTGCACGATCTGAAGAACCCTGTGAACTCGATGGACCTTCACGCGCAGCTATTGCTCCGGAATCCCGAATTGCCCGCGCGCGCCCGAGATTCCGCGCAACGCATCCGCGACGAAGTGCGTTCCCTGATGCGCCTGGTTCTGAACTTGCTAGATATCAGCAAGAGCGAACAAGGAGAATTGGCGCCCCGCCTTTTCGATGTTGATCTCGATGCTCTGGTAGCAGAGCTCTTGGACACCCACGATCTTAAGGCAAGAACCGCTGGTGTCACGCTCGGGCGCGCGATCGACGTCGGAGTGCTTTTGGCCGACGAAGATCTCCTGCGGCGGGTGCTTGAAAATCTGCTCGACAATGCGCTCCGCCATGCGCCTGAAAAGAGTGAAATTCGGGTTACGGCGATTGAGCGCGAGAATGCCATCGAGATTCGCGTCGCTGATAGGGGCCCCGGTATTTTGCCTGAGATGCGCGAGCGGATCTTCGAACAGTTCGTGCAAGTCGATGCGGGTCACCGCGCTGTTTCTCGCGTGGGTCAAGGCCTTGGACTGACGTTTTGCAAGCTTGCGATTGAAGCGCATGGCGGAAGCATTGGGGTTGAGGCGGCGGAGCCCGGCACCACCTTCTGTGTGAGCCTTCCACGCCGGTGCTAGATGCAAGGCCACGGTCAGAGGCCCGCTGGCTCGTCAGGACCGCCAGACCTCGGCGTCCCGCGCGATGTAGTCCGCTAGCGAGCGCGGTGGTCGTCCCAGCAGCTTCTCGACGGTAGCCTCGAGGGTCTCCGCGTCACCGCGGCGGAGGCCGACGTGCAGGATGGTCTGCACGATCAGCTGCATCCAGGACTGCTTGCGCTTGGTGCGAAGGTGCCAAATGTAGCCCAGTATGCTGGCCGGCTCGTAGCGGATGGTTTTGCCGAGTGTGCCCGAGAGCAGCTCAGCAACACGCGCGAATGTGATGGCCTCGGGCCCAGTCAAGGTGAGCGCCTTCTGTCGGTAGGCGCTTGGATCTTCGAAGATGAGCGCCGCGACCTCGGCTGCGTCACGAACGTCGAGGAACGCCACCCGGCCATCCGCCGCCGGGACGTAGAGGCGCCCATCTTCTACGATGTCGCGTCGGTAGGCGTCCTTCAGGTTCTGCGCGAAGAAGCCCGGTCGGAGTACCGTCCAAGCCTTGCCCGTCGAAGCGAGATGAAGCTCGACCTTGCGGTGTGGAACCCACTTCATCCGGTCCGCGCCAGCGACCGATAGAAACACGATGTGCCGAGCGCCAGCGACGTACGCCGCATCGACGAACGGGTTGAGTGTCGCGTCCATATCACCGAGTGGTGGCGGCCGCAGCAAGAAGACCGCGTCGCAACCCGCGAGCGCCCCGGCCCACGTTGCGCGATCGAGGAAATCGAATTGGACTGATTCGAGTGTGGGGAAGCGGCCCTTTAATTCAGCCTCCGAGAGCCCAGCCGCCCGAACCGTCAACCCGCGCTCTGTGCATTCGCGCGCGACCTCGCTTCCGACATTTCCAAGGGCTGCGGTCACTAGCACACGAGACATGAGAGCGCTCTGTAGCCCAGAGGGCCATTCAAGCGCTAGCCGTCGGAACTGGCACGCGGGGTGCAAAGCACACACCGCGTGACCGAACATTCGCTAAACACAGCAAGTTTCCCCGCGTTTCAATGCCGATTTTGCCGCGAAAGCGAGGCGATTCACTGCCGCCTTACATTTTGCAGAGAGAATCGAAAGTGAACCCTGCAGTTTTGCCCCAGCTTCACATCGTGACGACAGGAGTCATTCCAGCATTGGACGGGCTTCCCGGGCCCGGCCCCAGTGTCTCCTATTTGCCAGGCGAGCTCATCGATCAAAAATATGAGCTCTTGGAGCATATTGCCACGGGGGGCCAAGCAGTCGTGTGGCGCGCGCGCCACATAGCGTTGGATCGCGTGGTTGTCGTGAGGATGATGCGTGAGGACCTGGCCCACCATCCGACGCTCGCAGTCCGATTCGTGGAAGAAGGGCGTGTTCTCGCCTCGCTCGAGAATGAGCACATTGCACGCATCCTGGACTATGGGCGCCTCCCCTCCGGAGTCCCTTTCATGGTGATGGAGCACTTGCAGGGTCAGGACTTGCGTGCGCTCTTAACAACGGAGGGTCCGCTGCCCGTTTCCACGGCTGCTTCCTTCGTGATTCAGGCTTGTTTGGGAATCGAGGAAGCGCACGAAAAAGGCGTCGTTCATCGGGATTTGAAGCCGGAGAATCTTTTCTTCTGCAGCAATGCCAGGAGAATCAAAATTCTGGATTTTGGCATTTCGACGGGCATTAACCCGGAGCGACACCCGACTAATCTAGGGGGGCCGCTCGGAACGCCCAGCTATATGGCGCCGGAACAGCTCGAAGGATCTACGGTGGTGGACGGGCGGGCGGATATTTGGGGGTTGGGAACCGTGCTCTACGAGCTCCTTTCGGGAGTCAGCGCTTTTGACGGAAGCACCGTGACGCACACTTGTGCGCTCGTGCTTTCGGGGGAGCCCAAGGCGCTCGGGACATTGTGTGTGGACCTGCCGCCGGAGATCGAAAACATCGTTAGCCGGTGCTTGGCGAAGGATCCGGCCTTGCGCTATCAACGAGTTCAAGAGTTGGCTTCAGCCCTGGCACCCTTTGCGGGTGCGGGCGAGTTCTCCGAACGAGCGCACTCCCTTCAGGCTCCTTCGATTCAGGCTCCTTCGATACCCGAGCTTGACGCGATGGATATCGCGGATCTCCCCGAGCAAGAAGTTGCCGATGTGGTGCCGCTCAATACAAACGTGGGCCTGTGGCTGTGCATCGTAGCCGTTGTGGCAGTCGGCGGGACGTTTGCGGCGTTGAATCCTGACGTTTGGTGGCCCTGGGCATCGCGTTGGGCGCTGCTAGCGGAAGCCACCATCACACGTTGGGTGCAGGCTTTGACGCTTGTCCAGCCATGAGCCACATTCGTCCCCCAGTAGAATCGTCGAGTAGAACGCAGATGCGACACGGGTGGGGTGATTTGGCGACGCATTATTGTCGACACAACAGTGAAGTTCTCGTGTCGATAGTCCCTTAAATACCTTAGCAATGAAGCGGGCGCGTCCGGCAGCGCTCGCGGCACGCCGATTGCAATATTGCAGTGTACCGCTCACGCCAAATCGGAGGAACCCTTGAAATACCCTTGGATACTATTCGGAGTCTCGGCGCTCGCAGTGGGCGCTGGCGCCCTTCTGTTTTTAACGCTGAAGCAGCCCGGCATCCACGAACAAATCACACTTCCTGGTCGTTTTACCGAGCTTCAACCTTGGGACGACCCCTTTCTGTTTGAAGCCGACACCTTGGCCGACGAAGTGCTCGTGGGCACGCTGCACGGCGATAGCCCGCGGACCAGCGATATCACCGATTGGGAGCCCTACGATTCGTTCCACTCCGACGCACTCGGGCGTGAATGGCTATCGCGTGCGACGGAAGCGCGCCCTGCGTCCACTCACACACACAACTTATCCGAGTACTTGTTGGCGGGCGAGCCGATCACAGACGAAGAGCTCGAGTTCCTTGTGAGTACAGGACGCGCATAAACTGAGCGTCGCAGCCCGCCTTAATCAGCGCGGCAGACAAACCCTGACTGGGGCTCCGAGCATTCGATGGCCTCCCAGAGGCCGTCGGCACGCATGAGCAGGCAATCTTGCGCGCCGCCATCGTTAGTCGGCTGCCCGCTGAACCAGGCTGCATATGTGCCCGCTACCGGTGTTCTTAACGCGTTGCCTTGCCAAAATTGGCGGCCGTCAATCCACAGCCACGTACCCTCTGCTGCCGCGTCGCGCGCACCAAGCCAGGCCGATTCTATTCCGGCGCCCTTTGCTGTCGCGCGCACCCATGCGTTCTCCAGAGCGCTGTCGATTGAAGCTAGATAGAGGCCACTGCGTTCGCACAGCGCGCGAGCCTCCGCGCGATTGGAATTATAGAGGCAGAACATATATCCGTGATTGCCAAAACTGGCTCCTTTGCAGCCCTCCGGACAACGTTCATCGGCGGTGCCCTCCGTACAATTTTGATCGCGGCCGTCGCAGCGGTCCACGCTACCCGTCTGACACATCGAAACCGCGCCGCCCGCACTCGCGGAGACACCGCCCGCACTCGCGGAGACACCGCCCGCACTCGCGGAGACACCGCCCGCACTCGCGGAGACACCGCCCGCACTCGCGGAGACACCGCCGAAACTCCCGGTAGCACCTCCCACACCGAGGCCAGCCCCGGCTATGCTTCCGCTGGCATTCCCGCCGCTTCTTTGCGGCTGCAGGCTACCTCCTGAACCATTCCCGCCCGAGTTGTCACGTCCCGCCCGCCCCGACGCGATGGCATCCGTGGCGTTCCCGGAAATGCTCGTAAAGAGGCTGCTATCGCCCTCCGAAGAGCACGCAGAGAGAGCCGCGACGCCAACCAGAGCCGCCCAAGTTTTGCCCGATGAACCAAGTTTTAGTGAATCATGCATTGCACACCCGAAACCGCCCCAAGGAAACGCATCATGGAGCCGCAAGTTGAGGGGCTGCCGTAACGCGCTCCGACGAACGCGGCATCGACGCCGACTGCTCCAGATTTTGGATGAGATCATGGATGAAACGCAGCTTTTCACCGACTTTCTCGGAGATTGCGAACGGATAGGCATCCGGAAGGCCCATACTTCGGTTCAACGAATTGAGCGCAATCGAAAGCCCCATCCACTCCCGCATCAATAGATCGAAGCAAGCTTCGCTTTGCGGAAGCGCTTTCGTCAACGACCGCAACTCAAGCACTGAGTGTTCTCAAAAAAGATCTCCGCCTCGCACTCGCAACGAAAAAGCTTCACGCTACTTCCTAGAACGCGGTGAATTAGATGGTGCCGCGGCGTGAGCCGAGGAGGCTTTTTCCAAGCACAAGAAGCAGGATCGCTCCCAAAACGCTGCCGATTAAGCCAGCCGTGTGCAGCTCCGTGACTCGCCGATCACTGATCAGGCTTCCGAGGAAACCGCCGATGAACGAGCCCGCTACTCCGAGCAGCGCTGTCATGATAAGCCCCATACTCTGGCGCCCCGGCATCAGCGCCCGAGCAACAAAGCCTACAATCATACCAAAAATAATGAACACTAAGATTCCCACGGAGTCCTCCGATTCAGTTGCAGCCAAAGAAAAAGTGAAACCAGGAAGAGCTACTGAGATGCAGCGCTTTTCGGCTCCTAGTGAACCCTATACAAGTCTCATGCCAGTAACTCGCGCTGAAGGTTCGACGAGACGGCGCACGATTCACACAACTCTGCCGCGGCGGCGAGTCATGTAGCGTACGACACCGCGGCGCTTTGGTTCGTATGCTCGTTTTAGCCACAGTAGGCTGTGACTCCCAGGACCGATGGAGGCGTGGCCTTTTGCCCAAACGGCCATTTTCTCCCGCGCCGCGCTGCGGCACGACGCGTGCACCCCACCTGAGGTGGCCGTTCATTCTCCCGACGCGAGCTTAGGTGAGAATTATCGCGTGCTAGGGGTATTGGGTCGTGGAGCGATGGGGGTTGTTTACTCCGCGTTCGACGAAATCTTACAGCGGAAGGTGGCGATCAAGCTCATTCGAAAGGCATTCCGGTCCGATGCGTTTCGCGCACGCTTCAAATTCGAAGCCCGCGCTATGGCGCTCGTCAGTCATCCGAACGTGGTCAGCATTCACGCTTTCGGCGAGCACCAAGCTAGTCCGTACATTGTCATGGAGCTTGTCGACGGCCAGAGTTTGGATTCATGGCGCGGCAAGCAACCTTCGCCTCCTGACCGCCAGGCATGTCTGAGCATATTGGATCAGATCTGCCATGGAGTGATGGCGATTCACGAGGCTGGGACGATTCATCGGGATATTAAGCCAAGCAATATCCTGATTGATCGCACTCATCTTCGCGCACGAATTTCCGATTTCGGGCTGGCGATCCACGACGGCGAACGGGCGAAGGATGGCGCGGGAACGCCGGGCTACGTCGCGCCCGAGCTCCAATTCGACGACCGCACAGCGGGCGCAACGGTCAAGAGCGATGTCTACTCGTTGGGCTGCGTCGCGTACGAGCTTTTGGTCGGTGCGCCCCCCTTTTTCGCCGACCGTGCGTCGGGGCTTGCGGTTCAGCATGCTATCTCCAAAGTGCCTGTTCCGAGTGACAATCAACCAACGCTTCGAGCGTTTGATGAGGTGCTCCTGGGTGCGCTTGCGAAGGATCCGAGCGGCCGCACCGAGACCGTCGAACAATTTCGGCAGTCGCTGGCGAACGCTCAGGCCATAAGCCTGGACCCCGGCAGAATTCTAGTAGCTGAGGATGATTCGGACTTTCGTGAGGTCTTGAATCTCTGCTTGCGAAAGGCATTCCCTGGGGCGGAAGTTGAATGCGTGCCTGACGGGCAGACCGCGCTTCAGTCTTTTGAGCAGCGCCCCGCTTCAGTCGTGATTGTGGACCTCTCCATGCCTGTTTTGGATGGAATGGCGGTGACACAACGGCTGAGGTCCCGGCCAAACGCTGATTCCGTGGCGATCATCGTGCTGACAGGCTCCGGTGGGCCGCGGGAATGGCAGCTCTTGTCGTCGCTGGGAGCCGATCGTTTTTTGGTTAAACCGGTAAATTTAGACGATCTTGTCAGCACGATCCGGCGGGTGTTCGATGCTCGCGCCGGCTTAGCGAGATCCCGAGCTAGCGTTGCTGGGCGGTAACGTCTCTGGGCATGGCTTCGCAACCATAGAGACCGCGATCGAGACAGTGGGCGCTCACGCAATCCACCATGTTGGAGCGTCCGCTTTCGGTCATTCCCGCCAGGGTTTGGCGACAGTCAGCCATGGATGGGCCAAGCGATCTTTCTCCGCAGCTTCTCAGCACATTATTGCAGGCCGCCGCAACGGGCGAAGGATCCGGCGTGGTGTCCGGCGTGATCATGACAGTGGCGAGCTGGGTGCCGTTTGCAGCCGAAGGAACTTGCAGCTGCCCTTTTTTGGGCCGGGCTGGCTCCGGGCAGGCTGACATGAGCGCGGCGTGACCACACTGATTGATGCGCGCCGAATCGCAGCGCTCGTTCCCTTTGAGCGCTCTTAGGCAAGCCACGGCTTGTGACGCCACTCGCGGCTTCATTGCAATCTTAAAATCGTTGCAACGTTTGAAGACGAGATTTGGACAGCCCCCTTCATCGGAAGGGCCCACGGACGGACACTCCTCGGGCACCCCCGAGTTGTCATCGCAAACCGGGGCGCCTGGCAACGCCGCAGGCTCGATGATCTCCACCGCAACCGGCAAGGCTGGCAAGGCGTTTGCCGTCGTAACAACGGCTACGGGCTGTGGCGCCGAACGGTCGGCATTGGCGAAGCGGTCACATGCCAAGCTGCCCAGGCCTCCGGACGCTAGCATTCCGGTCATGATTAAGAACTTGGATCGATCAACGAACATGGGAGCACTCCTCCCGAGAGCGCCAACCCAGCGTCGAACGCGTTCCTCGGTAGGCGCGGCGTCTGCAAGCTCTGTGCCTTGGCAAAAATCGGAGAAAACACTCCTGCTCAAACCTTTCCAAACGAGGGTATTTGCCACATTGCCGCGGATTGCCGCTACGGCGACTCGAACGACGCGAGCTTCAGCCAAGGTTAACGGAGCCCGAGCTCTTGGGCGATGGCTACGTCTGAAAGCGTCAAGTGGCTCCCGTTTACCTCTTGGCTTTGCTCGTGTCCCCTGCCGGCGATCAGCACAAGATCCTCGCTGCCGGCACCATGAATGGCTGCGCGAATAGCCTGGGCGCGGTCAGCGTCGCGTTTGAGGCCCGCATGCGCGCCAATCCCGCAGGCGATTTCATCCATGATCCTCTCCGGTGGCTCGCTGCGCGGATTGTCAGAGGTGAGGACGATACGGTCGGCGTCGCGCGCTGCGCTGCCGAGCAAGGGCCGCTTTTGTTTGTCACGATCTCCACCAGCTCCAAACACCACCGTAAGGGTACCGCGACAGAGCTGACGCGCGGTGGCAAGCGTGCGCGCGAGTGCGTCTGGGGTGTGTGCATAATCGACAATGATGTACGGCTGCCGCTTCACGACTTGGAATCTACCCGGCGGCGGCGGAATGCGCGCCAGCTCATCGATAGCACGAGCGGGCGTTACTCCCAACGCAAGCGCAACCCCCAACGCGGCTAACGCGTTTTCCACGAACACTTCGCCAATCATCTGAAGCTCGAGATGCGAAGGCAGATCGGGGAAGCGGGGCGAAGGAGACAACGCCGCGCGCGTGCCTTCGAAGCCTATTTCCAGGTTCTCCGCAGCCAATCCAAGGCTGCCCACGCGGGACCGCGTGACCCCAGGCCGTACCGAATCACGTCCACACCGTCGCCGAGCACTTCCGTCAAGAGCGCTGCATTCTGATCACAAGCGTTGAGTACGGCAGTGCCCAAAGCGGGCAGCGACATGAATAGCTGTGCCTTCGAAGCCAGGTAATGCTCCATTGAACCGTGCGCATCCGAGTGATCCAGACTCAAGTTGGTGAAAGCTCCAACCCGGCACGGCCAGGCTTTGGCGAAACCGAACGCTAAGGCTTCGCTGGTAAGCTCGAGTGCAGCGTAACGTCCGCCAAGAGCTCGACACCGATCCATGGTCGCCAAAAAGCCCGCGTAGTGGCGAGGCACCGTCTGCCGTTCATCGTCTAGGAAGCAGCCGAGAGTGGTCACGCTCGCCACAGGTCGTGCCAGAAGCCCGAGCAGACGAGCCACCATGATCGTGGTGGAAGTCTTGCCATTGGTCCCCGTTATACCGACGCTCAAGAGCGAGCTCGCCCATTCCGGAGGTGGTGGGAGCGGTGCAGGCACCCCTCTGCGTTACCACATTCCCAATCCCTTTGAACGAATCCCGCACTCGACTCCAGAGTGCGGCATGCTCCTTGCTGACACGACGTTGAATGCGATCCTGGCCGTTCCTGTTACTTTGCCTGAGCTCCGCGGCTAGCGCCCAGGAGCGAATCAATCCCTCGGGCAGGCATGAGGTGGAGGTGGGCGCTGTGCCTTTGGTGGGAGGCGACACTGACGTGGGAGTCGGAGCAGGCTTTCTCGGAAGTGTGGCACTCCCCGCGCCCGAGCAGCCGGTTCCGTTCGACTGGCGGTTCGAGGGTGGGGCATTCCTAACGGTCAAGAACACGCACGCCAAGGGGCTCGAGTTTCCCTATTTTCAGGGCTATCTTTCGTTCGCCCAACCTGCGCTCTTGGAGCGACGGCTACGGCTAGACATTCGCTTGGATCACGTGAGCGAAGCCAACATGCGCTACTTTGGTATTGGCAACGCGTCGGTACGGCCAGCCGGGGAGAATGCCGACCGTGACCTGCACACGCGGAAGCGGCCGACATTGTCGGCACGCGGTCGCCTGAATCTGCCGTACTCGACATTTGCGGGCCTCGGTGCCTCGGTTTCACAGAACTGGATCAGCGTGAGACCCAGCTCGATTCTCGCGCGAGACCTGAGTGAGGGGCCCCCGGAGGTCAGGCGCTGGCTGCGCGGCACCAACAACCACGGAGTGCTTCTGCTGGAAGCAATCACGGGTTTCGACACGCGAGACAACAGTATCGACCCCTCCCGTGGCCAATACCACCAGCTGACGTTTCGAGCGAGCCCGCGCGTTTTGAGCAATTATCCGTTCCCGTATCAGCAGCTCAACGCTGCCGCGCGGTTCTACTTCCCGGTAAGCGAGCTGCGTTCGGTGCTCGTGTTTTGGGCAACCTTCGACGCCCTGATTGGTTCACCGCCCTTCTATGAGCTTGCCCGTTTTGACGAGACCTTTGCGATCGGTGGCAATCAAGGGGTGCGCGGTGTCCCGGGCCAGCGCTACTACGGAACCGTCAAAGCCATGAACAGCGTCGAGCTACGCACACGCGTCGCCCAGTTTAGCTGGCTTGAGAAACCTTGGGCGATCGGTATCGCAACCTTCGCCGACAGCGGACGCTTGTGGGCTGATTTCAAGCAGCGCCCGGAGCTCGATGGCAGCGGATTGGGGCTGAAGTATGGAATTGGTGCGGGGCTCCGCGTTCATCAAGGAAAGACCTTCGTGGTGCGTGCCGATGTCGCCTGGTCACCCGATGCGCGCCCCATCGGGGCGTACGTGTTGGCAGGCCACTCACACTGACTGAACCTCGGCCGCTCGAACTTCGCTCCCGGCGTGGGCCACCTTTCTCATGGAAACAGGTAGTAAGCATGCTTACTATCTCTTCGGGACCGAACGGGGCATCCGGCCGCGCTGCTGAAGTCAACCGTCAGCGAACCTGGGGGACGCGCGCTGCAAAATCGCCTCAGTCGCGCATCGGCGCCCCACCGTTGCGTCCGTGCACTCTTAATTTCGCTCTTTCCGCTAGGGACCTGTGTGGCCCGCCCCTTGCTACTGCGACGAACACGCAACACCGCGTCGGCCGCAGCACCTAAAGCTAACGCTTTGCTTCCCACCTCGCCTAGGAGAACACGATGAAAGCGACCGAACTTTTGAAGAAGCAGCACGACGAAGTGAAGGCAATCTTCAGCCAGCTCGAAAAGGGCAATGGTCGCTCGACCGCGCTTTGTGAAAAGCTCGCAGACAACCTCGTCGCGCACATGGTGATCGAACAAGAACTCTTCTATCCCAGCGTTTTGAAGGTGAAGTCGGATCTTGTCCTTGAGGGCTACGAGGAACACGCGGTGGCCCGATTCGCTCTGAAGCGCCTCATCAATACCGACCCCGCCGATCAAACGTTTAAGGCGAAGGTCACGACGCTCAAGGAAATCATCGAACACCACATTGAAGAGGAGGAAGACGATATGTTTCCGAAAGCAGAGAAGGCCTTGGGTAGCGGGTCGGAAGAACTCTGCGCGGAAATGAAGGCGCTCTTTGAAAAAACCAAGCGAAGTGGCTATGCGCGAATGGTGGGGCGAGGCGGCTCCGCCGTAACGTCGGCCAAAGCACCTGCCCTCGATTCCGCCGAGTTCTCGTGACCGTTCACAGTTCTGGAGATTGCTTATGAAACATTCATCCGAGTCCAAAAAAAGCGAACCAACCAAGCGGCCTCTCGTTGCCCGCGACCAAAACACCGTCGGAAACGGTGGCGAACTTCACCAGAGTGCCGGCGGCGAGCATCCGGATCTGACTACCAATCAGGGCACGCCCATTTCGGATAACCAGAATTCCCTCAAGGTCGGTTTGCGTGGACCGACGCTCCTCGAGGATTTCGTGCTCCGGGAAAAAATTACGCACTTCGATCACGAGCGGATCCCCGAACGGATCGTGCATGCACGCGGCACTGCCGCCCACGGATACTTCGAGCTGACCCACTCTCTCGCAAAGTACACGAGTGCAAAAATCCTTACCGAAGTTGGCGAGAAAACACCCCTGTTCACTCGTATCTCAACCGTGGCCGGGGGATCGGGTTCGGTGGATACCCCGCGCGACGTGCGTGGCTTCGCGGTCAAGTTCTACACCAAGGAAGGAAACTGGGATCTCGTTGGCAATAGCATTCCCGTCTTCTTCATTCAGGACGCCATCAAATTTCCGGACCTCGTTCACGCCGTGAAGATGGAGCCTGATCGCGGCTTCCCCCAATCGGCGACCGCACACGACACTTTTTGGGACTTTATCTCGCTCACACCTGAGTCGATGCACATGGTGATGTGGATCATGTCGGACCGAACGCTCCCAAGATCACTCCGGATGATCGAAGGTTTTGGCGTGCACAGCTTTCGATTGCTCAATGCGGCGGGCGAGTCCACCTTCGTTAAATTCCACTGGCGGCCCAAGCTTGGACTTCAGTCGACCATCTGGGACGAGACCGTGAAGATCGCGGGGGCGGATCCTGACTTTCATCGTCGCGACCTGTTCGATGCTATCGCCGCGGGAAATTTCCCGGAGTGGGAATTGTCGGTGCAGCTGTTCACCGAACAGGATGCAGAGGCATTCCCTTTCGATCATCTAGACGCGACGAAGCTCATCCCGGAGGAGCTCGTACCGCTACAGCCGGTTGGTCGCATGGTGCTCGATCGCTGGCCGGATAATTTTTTCGCGGAAACCGAGCAGGTTGCCTTCTGCCCCTCCCATCTTGTCCCCGGTATCGATTTTTCGAACGATCCGCTGTTGCAGGGCCGCCTCTTTTCATACCTCGATACCCAACTCTCTCGTCTGGGCTCTGCCAATTTTCACCAGATCCCGATCAACGCGCCGAAGTGTCCTTTCGCCAACCATCAACGAGATGGCCATATGCAGATGCTTCAACCTAAAGGTCGAGTTGCCTACGAGCCGAACTCACTGGCTGTGGATTCTCCGCGAGAGAACCCAAAAACTGGATTTCGGAGCGCTGCGCTAGAGGACAGTGGTCAGAAAGGGCGCGTCCGTGAAGCGGCTTTTGGGGACCACTACACCCAGGCTCGATTATTCTGGCTGAGTCAGACTTCGCACGAGCAGGCGCACATCGCTTCCGCGCTCGTTTTCGAACTTTCCAAAGTCGAGCACCCCCACATCCGCGAGGCCATGGTCGGGCACTTGCGCCACGTCGACGAGAGCTTGGCGAAACGTGTCGCCAATGGCCTCTCTATCGACAAGCTGCCCACGGCCCCCCCCGCCGCGTCACCTGTTTTGGATATGGATCCGTCCCCGGCGCTTCAACTGATTGGAAAGATGAAGGACACGCTCGAGGGTCGTACGATCGGTATCCTGGTCTCCAATGGTTCCGACGGTACCGCGCTCGATCGCATGATGAAGGCTGCAGTCAGCGCCGGCACGACGGTAAAAATTATCGCCCTCAAAATCGGCGACGTGGAACTTGCCGACGGCTCGATTGTTCAGGCAAACGGCCAACTCGCTGGAACGCCTTCGGTCCTGTTTGACGCCGTTGTCGTGATCCTTTCTGAACCGGGTGCGAAGGCGCTCAGCAAGGAAGCCGCGGCGATCGACTTCGTACGCGACGCCTTCGGGCACTTGAAGGCGATTGCCGTCGATGCAGGGGGGCAACTTCTCTTGAAGGCCGCCGGCATCGAGGCGGACGAAGGTGTCATCGATGCGCAGTCGACGAAGGAATTCATTGCCGCCGCAAAGACCCGACAATGGCGGCGCGAAGCCTCGGTTCGGACACTCGCCTGAAGTGGCCGCCGACCAAACACCACCAAGTTGAGGGGGCAATGAGCATTCGCCCGAGAGGTCCCCTGGACCGAGCGCGTTCTGTGGCCCACACGTCGTTGCACGTAGAGCTGAACGCGCGAACCTTCCTATTCGCGTTGGTTGCCATCGCCGGCGTTTGGCTCTTGGCGCAGCTGTGGCCCGTTTTGTTGGTCATCTGCGTCGGACTCATGATCGTTGGAACGCTGAATCCGTTCGTCGGGTTTCTCGAGCGCCGACGGATGCGCCGAAATCACGCCATTGCGCTTGTCTTCGCGAGCCATTTCGTCGTTGCGGGCCTCTTTTTGCTGTTCACGGTGCCTCGTTTCGTTGCGCAGGCATCGAGCATGGTGGAGCGTCTTCCGGAGACGCAAGCGTACTTCGCGGAATATCTGGAAAGGTCGCCCATTGGTGCGCCTCTCGGGCGCTCGCTGCGCGAGACCAACGCCAGTGACTTGGTCGCCTCGCTGGGGCACTTGGGGTTTGTCTATTCCTCTAAGGTCGTGGAGGTTTGCGCGTATGCCATCACATCGTTCTTCCTCGCGTTGTACATCATGATCGATCGCGATCGATTGCGAGGCGGCGTCTTCGCGTTGATTCCGCGCGGCCATCACGTTCGTTTGGCACGGATCCTCTTGAACCTCGAGACGATCGTTGGCGGCTACATGCGAGGTCAACTTATCACTTCGCTGATGATGGCGGTGTTCACGTTCGTGGTGCTGACCGTGGCTCGCGTCCCCAATGCGCTCGCGCTTTCCCTGTTCGCGGGGCTCGTCGACGTGCTGCCCTACGTTGGCGCCATCTTGGCGTGCGTCCCGGCCTGTCTCGCTGCGTTGTCGCGCGGGACGACGGTTGCCGTGGTGGTGCTCGTATTTCTCGTCGTCTATCAGGAGATCGAAAGTCGCTTCATTGTCCCTCGCATTTACGGCAGGGTACTTAGACTGCCGGCCGCAGTGGTGATGATTGCGCTTTTGGTAGGTGGCAATCTGCTCGGCATCGTGGGCGCCCTTTTGGCACTGCCGGTGGCCGCTGGTATTCGAATGATCGTCGAGGAACTTCGTGTTGAATTGCCGGGCGAGTCCGTTCCCGACGCCGAAATCCGCGCGCTCGACGAAGCGGGGGAGCGTGAGTTCGAGAGGCGCGCTCGGGGGGCACCCGCCGTCCAAGCCGCGGCCATCGCGTCCAACATCGCTGAGGAAAGGAGGGAGCACGACAGTGCGCACTCCGACGCGCTCAACCCACCGCCTCACGAAGGGATCGCCTGAGATAGTCTCGCATGCTGCCCCACTGGTACAGTGCGGTGCGACGACCGCGCGGCGCTCGCGTCAGTAACGTTTTCGCCACACCAGACCGAGGCCAGATTCGCCACGGTCGCCGATCAACGCGGACAGGACCCAGTTGAATTTGAGCCGGAAATTCAGGGTCAGGAACGTGAGATCGGGCGGCATGCCGGGCGCAGGTGCACCGAGCGCGCGGGTGATCTGCGCAGACACCCTGGGCGAGACCTGAATCACGATTTCCGGCCGCGCGCTGCCCGTGCTGGTGTCGATGCGTGTGCTCACGTCGAGATCCGAGATATTCGAAATCGCCTTGTTCAGGCCTTGAGTGGCAACGCCGCCGACGGCGCCGACGGCGGTCCCCGCGGTGCTGCCCTGCCCACCGCCCGCGATCGATCCGTCGGACGAACCGGTGAGGATCAGGCTCAGCACCTGATCTTGAGTCAGCGGGGGCTCGGAACGCAGGCGGACTTTCAAATCCGCTGCGGTGCCGCTGGCGTCGGCGTATACGCGGTGGTTCTGGTCGTCTGCCGCATCCCACACGGCGGTCGCGACGATGCTCGGGTTCGCGGGATCGCCCGAGAACGTGACAGTTCCGCTCTCGATCTTGAACTGCTTGCCGGAGACATCAAGCTCGCCACCTTTGACATCGATTTGCCCGGTCATGGTCATGGGCTCGCCCAGCACCATCGTCAGCTGACCGCCAAGCTGAACCTTGGTCGTGTCGCCCTGTTCGACCCAAAGCTGATTGCCCAGATTCAGGTTGACGACCATGGGGTTCACGTTCTTGCTGGGGTCGGCCTCCCGAAGCGGCTGGAGCGGCAAGGTGACGAAGCCGCCATCGCGTTGATAAGTACCGACGCGTACGCCAGTGGCCGGCGCCAGATCTTGCAGATTCTGGCTACCAGTATCGGGCACGTGTACGTGAAACTCGCCCATGTTCACGGTCACAGCTTGCGAGCCCTTGGCTTCACCCGGTCGCACGGCGACATCGATGGCACCCCAGGTTTGATCGAGCTCTTGGCCGCTCACCGAGATGGAGATCCGTTCCTTGTATCCGATGCGCAGCTTCGCGTCTGCGCCCGTCAGATCCAGGCCCGAAAAGCGGGCCTCGCCCGTGATGTGAAGCCTGCCCGTAGTGGCACGGGCGCTCATCTCCTCGAGTTTGGCCTTGCCCGCCTCCAATGACAACCGGGCCGTGATCTGATCGAAGCGCTGCCCGATAGCCGCAACTTGCGCCGTGCCATCTTGCAGATCGACATGTCCGTCGAGCGCCGGCGGGCCGCCGCGGAACCGCGCGTTCAAGTCGCCGTTGATGCGACCGTCGAGATCGCCGAACACCGAGATCAGGAGCGGGCTGAAGGCGGAGAGCCGCAGCTCCCGAGCCCTCAAGCTGGCATCTGCCGGCAGGCGGAGCTCCGGCACGAAGCGGGCGCCCCAGTCCAAGCCGGCGTGGGCCTCGGCCGTGGTCGTGCCTTTGCCTGCAATCTCCAATTGAGCGTCGACTTTCCCCCCGCGCGCCGTGGCCTCGATGTGGATGCTACCGAGATCATTTTTGGCCAGCTTGAGCGACTTCATGTCCAAGTTAACGTCGGCTGTCGCGTCCTTGCCGAAGTTGTCCAGCGAAAGCTTCCCGCTCAGCTGACCACTCAATTGCTGATCGTGGGCGGGGGGCAAAAGCGCGATCGGGAACGCGTCGAATCCGAGGTGGGCGCTGGCGACGAAGTGCGGCGTCGTGCTGCTCGTTCGATTCAGCCATTCGCTGGCCGCAGTTTCGAAATCGATTTCCGCCGTGGCGACATCGTGGTCGCGCGACTTCACACTGCCCGTCACTTTGCCTCGGGTGCCAGAATAGGCTGCTTGAAGCGCGACATCGACAGCCTTGCCCTTGGTCCCCACTTGACGAAGTTTGTTGATTCTGCCCCAGATTTGTAGGTCTGGCGCGTTGAGCGTGCCTTGATAGGCCAGCTCTGCCGTGAGCAAGCCATTGAGGCCAGCTGGGCGCGCTTCCGTCGGCAGCTGCTGGAGCCGGCGTTCAGGCACGGAGACGCGCACCGCGAGCGGCATGTCTCGCCAGTGATGGGTCAGGTCCTCGACCACCGTCGACATGGGCGCCGTGACCTTGCCCTCAACGCTCGCCGAAACGAGCCTGCCGTGGTCGTCAGTGACGCCGAGCTCGAGCTTGGTCTCGCCGGTCTCGCCGTGCTTTACGTCCAACTCGACGTCGTAACCTTTGATGCTCGTCGGCGCCGCTGCAACCGCTTCTTCTCGGGTCTGAATCTCGGTCTTCGTGGTGCGCGTGCCGGCCAGCTGTAGCTTATGCGTGATCACGTGGAGGTGCACTGTGGGCAGGCCCGGGCCGGCCTGCGTGCGCTCGACGGCAAAGTCGTATTGGATGGACCCGAGGGCGCGCTCTATTGGAAGTTTTACGTCCTTGGGCACGAGCTCGAGCAAGTCCTTTAGCTTGACCTCGCCCTGCGCCGTCAACCTGCCGGTCAATGCTGCGGGGTTGGGATCCGTCAGGTCGATGCCACGCACCTCCTGTAGCTCGAAGTTCGCCCTTCCGAGTTGTTTGAGATCGGCGCTCACCGTGCCGTCGAGGCTGCCCTGGTTGAGATGGAAGTCGGCCGTCAAGGAACCGTTGCTGATCTGCCCGAACGTGAGGTCCGAGCTCTGCGCGGCCAAACGTAGGCGTGGGTTGCCGGCGGGACGCTCGTAGCTGGCGCTGATCGTCGCGGTCCCGGTTTTCAACGGCGCGTTCGCGTCGACCAAATGCCAGAGCTTGGCCACGTCGAGCTCGTAGGTTTGAGCGTGCAAGCTCTCCAGCTTGTTGCCGTACACGAGTGATACGTCCGCCTTTCCTGCACCTTCCAGGTGCAGGCCGCGCACGATCGTGCGGCCGTCTACAACATTCACTGCCTCGGCTGAGACCTTCAGGTGGGTCGCACCTTGGCGCAGATCCACGCTCGGGTGGTCGACGACGATGCCGTGGTCGTTCGAGACGTAGGCGCTGATTTGCAGGTGGCGCTCAGGCGCTCGAGTCGCGATCTCACCGCTGACGGCGAGGCGAGACAGCGAGCCGCGCAGTGCGAGCTGAGCCCTGCTGACGTGCTGCCCGGAGGTTTCCGCATCTTCGGCGTGCAAGCGAACGTCGGCGGTTGGATTCGGTAGCGCGCCGCTGACGGTCGCGCTCAGTTTCAGGTGGCCAATGCGATTTTCACCTTGGCGGACACCGCGCAGATCGGAGCTCACCACGGCGTTCAGGGCCTGCGATTCTACGTGGTAGTTGCCCTGCGTTGTCAGCTCGCCACGCACGCTGTTCAGCCCGGCGAGTGTGCGCAGCCGCGGTGGGTTCGAGAGCTGAGTCGTGGTGCGGAATTCGACTACCGTAGTCTTCGTTTGCAAGACCGTCGCGTCGATGACGGTCGCGGCGCCTGGCTCGGCAATCTCGACGTGCGCCTCGACCCGATTGCGCTGCGCTTTGGAGTCACTTTCGAAGCTGCCGCGCGCCGAGAGCCCGGGCAACTGCTGGGCTAGGAGGACAGCGCGCTCGTTGTGAAGCTCGAAATTGCCTTTGATTGAACCCGATTGCGGTGCGACCACGTCGGCATGCAGCGTGAGGTCCAGGTTCGAAGTAGGCGCGCTTCGGTTCAGCTCGGCGAGATCCAAGTCGCGCGTCCGCACGTTGGCCTCAAGCCGGGTGTCGTCTTGCAATGAGAGCTTAAAGTCGCCGTCGACTTTGCCCGCGCCCAGGCCGAGTGCGAACGTCCCGTGCAGATCCGGCAGTTTGCCTTCAGCCGACGCGCTCAGCGTTGCCGGGGAGCGCAGCTCGAGGCCCGGGACTTGTTGGGCGACGGCTTCCGGGGGCACGTGTTTGGCTTTGAGTTGCGCTTTCAGGTTCGAATCGACGTAGCTCGCGTCGAGCACGACCGGTATCGCCGCCGCCGTTCCGGTGTAGTGCGCATGCGCACTGAGCGTCTTGTCTAGCGCAGCGGGGATGTTCAATGAACCTCGCAAGTCGCCAAGGGGATCGACACTTTGCGGTAAGCCGCGAGCGACGAGGCCGGTGTGCTTGACTTCGATGGCTATTTGCACGTCGTCGAGTCGAAACGTGGTGAGCGCCTTCTTCAATTCAACGTCGAGCGACGGGCTGCCGCCCACCGAACCGTGTGCCCAGACATGATTCAGCTCCGCGTGCTCGATGATCACGATCACGCCTGGACCGCTGCTCGGCGTGCTCGGCGTGCTGGGTGTCTTCGGGAGGAAGGTGTCGGCCAGGGTGGGGACACCAGTGCCGTCATCGATCAGCACGATTTCCGCATGTTTCAAGCCGACGGAGCTGAATCGGATCGTGAGCGGCTGAGACTTCCCGGTGAGTGCGGCCCACACGAGCGTCGGTACGCTGAGCTCTGCGCTGAGCCCGTGGGCGTCCACCACGCGATGCCCGGCGGGGTCGAAGATCTCGGCATCGGCTGCGCTGATTCCGCCCAAACCCACGCTCCCGATCCGGTGCAGCACGATGCGACCCTTGAACGAACTCGCCAGAGCGCCATTGACGCGCGTCACGAGGTAAGCACGCACGGCATCGAAACTCAGGGAGAACAAGACTCCGACCACTGCCAGCACGACGACCCCGATCAAGCCCGCGACGCCGATGGCAGCGCGTTTCGAGTAACGGCGCAGGCGGCTCGACTTCGGCTTGGACATCGCGTCCATCAGAAAGCCTCCCCGATGCCGAAGGTGAGGGCGAGCGGTAGGCCGAAGGTTTTCGAGGGCACGCCTTCATCTGCGGCACCCGTCGGAGCTTGCAGCCCCGGGACACGATAACCTGCGTCGAGGCGAATCGGTCCCACCGGGGTGTCGTAGCGAACACCCAAGCCCACGCTCAAATGCGGCCGATTCAGTCGAAAATTCATCTGTTGGGCGGAGACATCTGCGGTGTCGGTGAATATCGCCCCGCTCAGCGCACCGGAGATCGGATAGCGCAGCTCGAGAGACGCTTCCCAGAGTGTGAAGCCTCCCAGCGGCAGATCGCAGCTCTGCGTCGAAGAGCTACCCGACGCGCACGTCGCGAGCGTGGACGAGCCTTGTTGCACCACGCCGTGCGGGCCGATCTCGCGCTGCGCGTAGCCGCGATTCGAGCCCAGGCCGCCTGCGAACTCGCCGCGAAGGAACATCAACTGGGTGTCCTTCACGCTGTCTTTCTGAGCTTGTTCGCACGCAGCATCGGTGGGGTTGTTGTTCGCGTCGACCGGACACGGCGCTGGCGGCGGGTTGTTCGCCGTCTGCTCGATGGTTCCACCGTAATTCTGCGGGAACAAAAGGCCGACTCGGACGCGCGTTGCAAGTGTCCACTTTCGGAGGCCCGGCACGGGCACGTAGACCCGAGCTTCGGTGGTGGTTTTGACGTCGGTCGCACTGCCCGGTGGCAACGCGATTTGAAGGCCAGACGTGAGGTACGCACCTGCGTGAGGGTGAACCTGGTTGTCACGCAGATCGAGCGTCGCCACCAGCTCCGGATAAGCAATGATGACCGATGTCAAATATTTATTCTTGTCACCGAGGTAAGCGAACGGACTGTCGAACTGAACCGTCGGCGAGAGCGAAGCGAAGAGGCGGAGGCTATTGAAGGAACGGTCGAGACCAGCGGTGACGCGTATGTCGCGGTAGCCGAGGACGTTGCCACTGGTGTCGTCCGGCGACAGGATCACAGGCGAGATCGTGCCGTCGAGTCGCGTGAAGGCTCCGGTTCGTGGCTCCAGAAAGCCCGGCTGTCGGAACGAGGCATTGAAGCGCGCCTCCGGTAGGTAGTTCGTCGGGGCATTGAACGTCGGAAAGCGCGTCGGATACAAGACCAAGCCGGGCTTCACCTCGAACGACACGCTGCGCAGGCCGCCGAAAAAATTCCGATGTTCCCAGCCTCCAACGAGGTGGAAATCGCTCTGGATCGAGTTGACCTGGAGGCCGCCACCGAGGCGAATCCCTTTCAGCATGGAGGGCTCTACCGTCACCTTAATCGGCACGACCGGCTGCGCTTGCGTGGCGTCTTTGGGATCGAGCTCGGGCGTGATCACCACCGAGCTGAACACGTTGAGGTCCAGCAGCGCGCGCTCGGCCAAGTCGAGCTCTTCACGGGAGTACGGTGTGCCCTGTACGATATCCACCGCGCGGCGCACCGGCTCCTCCGGCACCTTACGGAGTCCGACGATCGTTACGGCGCCAAACACCGCCTTCGGCCCGGTCTTGGCGAAATAGCCCACGGAGACGCGATTGTTAGGCAGGTCGACATCGGCCGCGCGCTTGACGGTAGAATATGCGTAGCCGTGGTTGGCGAGTTCGCGCTGCAAGAGTTCGGCCGCGTTCTGAAACCGATCCTCGTCGAACGCTCGATTGGATGGACCGTCCATGCACAGATCTTTGCCGCACAGCTGCCGAGTCACGCGCTTTTGGATTTCGTCGACCCACGGCTCCTTGAGCGCTTCGAGGCCGTGCACGTCCACTCGGGCGACGCGCATCTTCTCACCTTCTTCGATTCGTATGTCGACGCGCACTTTGTTCGATTCCACGAAGAACACTCGAGCGGCGCGTGCGCGCGCTTGGTAGTACCCGCGAGCACGATAGAAGCGTTCGATGCGCTGCAAGTCTCGATCCAGCACGAAGCGATCGAACACGCTGTAGTCGTAGACGACGCCCCGAAAGACCCCGAAGAACTTGGGGCTCGGCGTCGTCGCCAGCTTCTCGCGCAAGTCGTCCGCGTCGATGGCGTCGTTGCC
>Ga0163144_10008491_pt1 | contig 22227 bp, 22 predicted proteins | sample OliLak19BULKMAT1_FD_123175 | JGI IMG/M metagenome (GOLD analysis project Ga0163144, IMG submission 123175) | Freshwater microbial mat bacterial communities from Lake Vanda, McMurdo Dry Valleys, Antarctica - Oligotrophic Lake LV.19.BULKMAT1 | ecosystem: Environmental > Aquatic > Freshwater >... | reverse complement strand
CCTTCGGCTCCAGCGCCATCCCGCACACCGGACACGGCACCGGCTCCCGCTCCAGCACCTCCGGGCACATCGGGCAGATCCAGCCGCCAAGCTCCGCGGTCGTGGACGTGGACGTGGACGTGGACGGCGCTGGTTCCGGCGCCGGAACCGGCCGCTTCCCGATCCTCACCAGCGCGCCCGATCCCGGCATGCCGACGCCCGTCCCTCTCCGCCGCCCGTCCGCGTCCACGTACGTCTCCGGCGCGCCGACGAAGCGCTCCATGCACGACCGGGCGCAGAACCAGAACGCGCGGGCCGCGTGCTCCGCGGTCCACTTCGCGCCCTCGATGGTCACGGTCATCCCGCACACCGGATCGGTGGCGGTCGCGGTCACGGCGCGGTGCCGTAGTCAGGCAGGTCGATCCGCCAGCGCCCCTTCACGCGGACGACGTCGAGCCGCGCGCGGCCTGCCGCCGAGACGATCTCCACGACCGCGTGATCGCGGTCGCGCGAGAGCACCCCGATCGACGTCGGCGGCGGCACGTCCTCCGTCGAGCCGATGCTGATGAGGTCGAGCGCGGTGTAGCGAACGTTCGAGCCGACCAGGTCGGTCGCGCGCTCGGCCTTCTCCTCGAGGCGCGCCTGCGTCTCCGGCGACAGCAGCGCGTACACGGCCTTGCGATCCCCGGCGTTGGTCGCCGCGATCAGGTTGCGCACGGCCACCTCCGGCCCGGGCGTCCCGCCGACCGCGCACCCGCGCCCCACCACCGCGATCGCCAGCGTGACCGCGGCGAGGACGCTCACGCCCGCCGCCCACGCCCGCCGCCGCCCTGTAAGGGCGAGCGCCATCGCTAGCGCCTCCCCGGGGAGCTCGAGGGGCGACCGCCCTCGCCGTCCCCACATCGGAAACACCCGGGCTCCGCTCGAGATCGTGCGGTCGCGGCGACGCCGCGACCCGACGCTCGTTCGAGTCGGACCGCCTGCAGATGTGGGGACTGGGCTAGCGCCAAAGCCCCAGCTTCTCCCTGACCTCGACCAGGGTCTGGCGCGCGACGGCGCGAGCGCGCTCCGCGCCCTGCTCGAGGATCGAGCGGACCCGCTCGGGGTGCGCGATCAGCTCCGCCCGCTTTTCCCAGTACGGCGTGAGGTGCGAGGTCATCCGGTCGGCGAGCCGGCCCTTGCAGTCGACGCAGCCGATGCCCGCGGTGGTGCAGCCCTCGCGCACCCACGCGCGGTCCTCGTCCGTGCTGAAGAAGGTGTGCAGCGTGTAGACGTTGCACTTGTCGGGGTCGCCCGGGTCGGTCCGCTCGACGCGCGCCGGATCGGTCGCCGCGCGCGCGAGCTTCTTGCGCATCGGCTTCTCGCCCTCGGCGAGGCCGATCGTGTTGCCGAGCGACTTCGACATCTTCGCCTGTCCGTCGAGCCCGAGGATCTTCGGCGTCGACGACAGCAGCGCTTCACACTCGGGGAACACCTTGCCCCAGCGATGGTTGAAGCTGCGCGCGACGCGCCGCGCGAGCTCGATGTGCTGCACCTGGTCCTGCCCCACCGGCACGAGCTGCGCCTTGTAGAGCAGGATGTCGGCCGTCTGCAGCACGGGGTACGTGAACAGGCCGGCGTTGATGTTCTCGGCCTGGTGCTCGGACTTGTCCTTGAACTGCGTCATGCGCTCGAGGTCGCCGAACCCGGTCACCGCGCTGAACACCCACGCCAGCTCGGTGTGCTCGGGGACCGCGGACTGCACGAACAGCGTGGACCGCTCCGGGTCGATGCCCAGCGCGAGCAGGTCGACGACCATGTCGAACACACGCACCGACATCTGCTTGACGTCGTAGGTCTGGGTGATGGCGTGGTAGTCGACGACGCAGAAGAAGCAGCGGTATTGGTCTTGCAGTGCAACCCAGTTACGAATCGCCCCGAGATAGTTGCCAAGGTGAAGCTCACCTGACGGCTGGATTCCCGAGAAGACCGTTTTCATGGGGCGTTCTGTGTACTTGTAGCTCTAGTCGCCGTCAACTAGACTCTGAATGCTTCGGCCGCTCGCGCGTCGAAGACCTCGATACTCGGAGGAAACCACCATGAATCGCCGCCTCGCCAAATGGATCGCTGCCTTCGCCGTTGCCGGCCTCGGCCTCGCATCGCAAGCCTGTGTCATTCGCGAGACGGGTGTGAACCGTGGCTACGGCTACGGTCACGCCCAGGGTGGCTACAACGCCTCAGGGAGCGTGTACGTGGGTGACCCGAACCCCTACTACGTGTCCTCGATGCCCCCCGAGCCGCTCTACGAGAACATGTCCAGCTCGCCGGGCTACGGCTACGTCTGGATCGACGGCTACTGGAACTGGAGCGGTTACGAGTGGGTCTGGGTCAACGGCTCGTGGAGCCGCGACCAGTCCGGCTACGTGTACGTCCAGCCGTACTACGACTACGGCAGCGACAACCAGTACGTGTACTACCCGGGTCACTGGTCGCGCCCGGAGCGGGTGCCCGAGCGCGTGAAGATCGTCGATCACCGCGACGGCCGTCCGCGAACCGGCTACCAGCCGCCGCGCACGCACACGACGCCCCCGGGCTCGCGCGATCACCGCGACGACTCGCCGCCCTCGCGTGACACCACGCCGCCGCCGTCCCGCGACCATCGCGACGACTCGCCGCCCTCGCGTGACACCACGCCGCCCCCGTCGCGCGATCACCGCGACGACAAGGCGCCGCCCTCGCGTGACACCACGCCCCCGCGCGACCACCGCGCGCCCGACAAGACGCCGTCTCGCGGCGACACCAACCCGCCGCGTGGCGGGGCGGACGACAAGGACCGCGGCGACCAGTCGCCGCCGCCGCGGGCCAAGACCCCGAAGAAGCCGCCGCGCGCCACCACGCCCAAGAAGAATCCCCAGTCGCCCCCGAAGGGTGGCGCCACGGACCACGCGCCGGACCGCACCACGCCGCGCAAGCCCCCGAAGAAGACGCCGAGCCGCGACCACCGCCGCTCGTCGATGACGATGACCACGGGCCACGAGGTGGCGATGACGACCGCCCGCACGCACAAGATGAAGACCGGCCGCGAGTAAGCCGCTCTCCCGCAGACGAACTACGAGGCGCCCTCCGGGGCGCCTCGGTCGTTTTCGGGTCGTCTGATAGGGGAGCAACCGACCCCGGTGTGCGGTTTCACAGGGGTCGCGGTACCCCCGTTCACGCTCCCGATCAGTCGGGCTCGCCGCCCTTGAGGTGGTGCCGCTTGAGCAGCTCCCGGAGGTGGTAGCGGGTGAGGCCGGCCTCCTGCGCGGAGCGCGTGATGTTGCCCTCGTTGCGGCCGAGCAGCGCCCCAAGGTAGGCGGCCTCGAACGCGTCCACGACGGTCTGCTTGGCCTGCTTGAAGCCAAAGCCGCGCGTCAACAACTTCGGATCGAAGATCGCCGGCCCCGTCGGGATCGGCGGCGGCTCGAGGCCCGCGAGTAGCGCCGCCGCGCGCTGGGCCGCCTGCGCGCCGGCCTGGATGAGGTCGTGCTGCGCGACCAGGCTCGGGCCCATCTCGCGGCCGAACACCAGGTCCGCGCGCGTGATCACCGGGCCGTCGCTCAGCGCTGCGGCGCGCTCGACGACGTTGCGCATCTCGCGCACGTTGCCGGGCCACGCGTGACCGATCATCGCCGTCATCGCGTCCTGGCTGAACGACATCGTCAGCCCGCGGCGCGACGCGACCTCGCGGAGGAAGTGGTTCGCGAGCCCGGGCACGTCCTCGCGCCGCTCGCGCATCGGCGGCAGCTCGATCGACACGACCGACAGGCGGAAGTAGAGGTCCTCGCGGAAGCGCCCGGTGTTGACCTCGTCGCGGAGGTCGCGGTTGGTGGCGGCGAGCACGCGGACGTCGACCTTCACCGTGCGATCACCGCCGACGCGCTTGATCTCGCGCTGCTCGAGCACGCGCAGCAGCTTCGGCTGCAGCATGATGTCGAGCTCGCCGATCTCGTCGAGGAAGATCGTGCCGCCGCTCGCCTGCTCGAAGCAGCCGGTGTGCTGGCCGATCGCGCCGGTGAAGCTGCCCTTCTCGTGGCCGAACAGCGTCGACTCGATCAGCTCACGCGGGATCGAGCCGCAGTCGAGCACGACGAACGGCTTCTTGGCGCGCGCGCTCTTGTTGTGGATCGCGCGCGCGACCATCTCCTTGCCGGTGCCGGTCTCGCCGCCGATCATCACGGTGAGATCGCTCGGCGACACCTTCTCGAGCTGCGCGAAGATCTCGCGCATCGCCGGCGAGCCGCCGATGATCGCGTCGAACCGATCCTTCTTGGACAGCTCGATCTCGACGATGTCCTGCATCGGCTGGAACTGGATCTGCGTGTGGCCGATGCGCAGGATCGTCCCGGGCCGCAGGTAGACCTCGCGGATCCGCAGCTCGCCCACGAACACGCCGTTGCGCGAGTTGAGATCGCGGAGGCGGTAGCCGTCGTCGCGCGCGGCGACCTCGAAGTGCGTCCCCGAGACCGCCTTGTCGTTGAGGATCAGGTCGCTGATGATGCTGCGGCCGGCGGTGACCCGCGGCTTCGCGATCTCGACCTCCTTGCCCTGATCCGGCCCCGCCACCACCACGAGCTTGCCCTTGCGCAGCCGGCGCACCGTGGCCCACTCGCCCTCGAACAGCGTCGTGAGCCCGGAGCCTTCGAAGCTGGGGGTCTCCTCCTCGTCGTTCTCCATCACCCCGGAACGTACCCTAGTTCAGGTAACGCTCGTCGGTCTTGGCTGGGCGACGTGGCGCTCCGGCGCGACCACCATCGAGGACCTCGAGGTTGCGGCGCGCCCGGCGATGCCGCCACTTGTAGAACCACAGGCGCGGGTTCCACTTGCCCGCGGCCAGCACCGCCGCGAGCGTCATCGAAGCGGCGTACGCGCCCGCGAGCTCCCACTGCGCGCCGAGCACCACGAACAGCGTGACGAACCCGATGATGCCGTACATGAGCTGGCGCCCCGTCATCGGGATGACGCCGAAGAACTGCACCTGCTGCTTGCCGTAGAGGATGCCGAACGCGACGATCGCGCCGTACACGAACGGGTCGTAGCCGACGATCGGCGCGTCGACGCCGGTGGCGAGGCCGGCGAGCGTGCCGGCCACCGTGCCGGCCAGCGAGGTCGCGAGCGCGAACACCATGAACCGCTTGAACCCCCACCACCGCTCGAGCGTGGGCACGAACATCCACAGCACCAGCACCTGGAAGAGCAGCGACGCGAAGCTCGGCTCGAGCATCGGCCCGGTGAGCAGGGTCCACACCTTGCCCTCGCGGAACACCGCGTCGGGGGTCGGCGCGAGCCACTCGAACATCCGGGCGCGCACCTCGAGGTTCGACAGCAGCCAGACGATCGAGAGACCGGCCTGCAGGAACAACAGGATCATCGCGCCCCGGGTGATCCGGAGCTGGGTGGAGTCGAAGCGGCTGAAGAAGCCGCCGCGGCGAGGCTTGCTCACACGCGGACTGTAGCCCTCCGAAACGACGAAAGCGAGCCACCCTTCCAGGTGGCTCGCCTTGGTCGTCAGGTCCGGATCAGAAGCCGGCGATCACGACGTCGAACTGCACGAACTCGTTGCCGTGGTCGATCGACACGGTCTCGTCGGGCGCCTCGCCGAGCGCGGCGCCGTTGCCGTTGATGATCGCGACGGAGACGGTGTAGTCGCCCACCGGGATCTCCGCGGTCACGCCGAACGTGTCCTCGCAGTCGAAGACGTCATCGTAGGCGCCGGCCGGGTTACCGACCTCGGTCGAGAGCACCGAGACGCCGTCCTCACCCGCGAACGAGGCGCAGGTGTCGCCGCCGCTGAAGCTCCAGCCGACGTCGAAGTAGCCGTTGCTCATGTTGATCGCGAAGTCCGCGATGGCGAGCTGGCCGGCCGTGTCGATGTCGATCTCGACCGACTCCGACTGGGCGACGAGGGCGCCGCCGCTGCCGTTGGTCATGTCGACCCACACCAGGTACGAGCCGAGCGGCAGGTCCTGGGTCAGGCCGCTGCCGTCGGTGCAGTTGTAGATGTCCTTGTAGGGCGTCGAGTCGCCGTCGAGGAGGGCGTTGATGGTCGCGGTGTCTGCGTCGCCGCAGCCGCCGTCCGCGAGGACCCAGCCCACGTCGATGGTGCCGGTGTCGTCGTCGTCATCGGTGACGAAGATGCAACCCGCCGCCTGAGACATGGCGCCGAGCGCGAGGGCCGACATAACTAGCTTCTTCATTTTGATTTTTCTCCCCTGAGTTCTCTGACGATGGTCGGACGATGGACGGCACCTCGGCTATGAGCTCCGAGGTCTGAGTCTGAAATTATCGCGTTGGTACCATGACGCCGCAAGTTCGGGCCCGCGGTGATGGGCGAGAGTGCGACGTGCAAAACCCTGATGCATTCACGGGCAGACACAAGGTTCTGCGGCCGTGCAGTCGGTCACCTTCACGTCGATGATCTGCGTGGTCAACGTGATGACCTCGCCGTCGGTGATCGTGCGCACGATCTCCGGAGGCGAGCGAAACCCCGCCGTCGCGTCCATGTCGGCGCACACCGGCACCAGCCACATGCGGTTGGCGCCCGTGCCGACCTGAAAGCCCGTCACGCCGCGGGCGTCTCCGCACGGGAACTCGTCGTTGGACGCGCCGTCGGGCCCGTCCCAGTAGAGCTTGATGCCCTTCACGTCGGCCTCTTCACAGTCGCGATCCTGGCCGTCGGTCCCGCGTAGATCCCACGACACCTCGACCGCGCCGCCGTCCACCGGCGCACAGCCGTGAACCGCGAGCCACGGCAGGGTCGCCAGCACCACACGAGGAAGGACGTAAAGAGGCATTCCGGCGATTGCGGGACGACGTTGACCGGGTGCGACGCCGCATGCTATCGACCCAAGCACGCAACATGCCAGATCTTTCGACGATCCTGGTCACGGTGGGCGCAGGTGAGGAACCTGCCATGGAGAACGACCTGGTGTCCCTGTTCACAGGGGCTCACTGGATCGTGCAGGCCGTGATGGGAATCCTGGCCGTGATGTTCCTCATCGGCGTCTACATCATCATCTACAAGACGCTCTACCTGAAGCGCGCCGCCCGCGAGACGGCGGCGTTCACCGAGTCGTTCTGGCGGTCACGCGACATCGAGCAGATCTACAAGCAGGCGCAGGCGCTGCGGAACAGCCCGGTGTCGCAGATGTTCGTCGCCGGGTACACCGAGCTCGCCAAGCTCGCTGCCGACGAGCGCATGAGGGACGACCGCGACGGCAAGCTCGACAACATCGGCCGCTCGCTCCGCAGGGCGCAGCTCAACGAGACCACCAAGCTCGAGTCGAGCGTGCCGTTCCTCGCCACCACGGGCGCGAGCGCGCCGTTCATCGGGCTGTTCGGGACCGTCGTCGGCATCCTGATCGTGTTCCAGGGGCTCGGTGGCCAGAAGGCCGCCACGCTCAACGTGATCGCGCCGAAGATCGCCGAGGCGCTGCTCGCCACCGGCGTCGGGCTGGTCGCGGCGATCCCGTCGGTCATCGCGTACAACTACTTCGTGCGGCGCATCAAGGTGCTGCGCGCCGACATGGAGACGTTCGAGCAGGACTACCTGAACATCATCAAGCGTCACTTCCTGCACTGAGGAGCAACCGCGATGGGGATGAGCACAGGCGGTGGCGGCGACGAGATGAACTCCGAGATCAACGTCACGCCGATGATCGACGTGATGCTGGTCTTGCTCGTGATCTTCATGGTCACGGCGCCGCTGCTCAACACCGGCGTGGACATCGAGCTGCCGCAGGTGACGGCGCAGAACGTCGAGGATCCCGAGGGCAAGCTCGTGCTCTCGATCGACAAGAACGGCCTCTTGCACCTGGGCGCGACCGCGATCAAGTGGCAAGAGCTGAGCGTGAAGCTTTCGAGCAACGAGCGCGTCAAGAAGGAAGGCGCCCTCTACATCGAAGCCGATGCCAAGCTCCCCTACGAATACGTCGTCACCGCCATGGCGGTCGCCAAGGACTCGGGCGTGGACAAGGTCATGATGTTGACCGATCCGACGAACAACCTCGATCTGGCCAAGCTCGATGCGAACTGAAGTCCAGGACAACGCCACGCTGCACGGGTACTCGCTCGCCGGGATGGGCATCCTCCTGGTCGCGACGACCGGGCTGGTGTTCTTCGGCCGCGACCTGCTCGCCGGCGGCGGCCCGTCGCGCCCCGAGGGCCCGGACCTCAGCAAGCTCGTGGCGATCGAGGCGTCCGTCGCGTACCGCAAGTCGACGCCGCAGAAGCAGCCGCAGAAGCAGAAGCAGGCGCCGGACCCGGTCGCGAAGCCCGAGGGCGTGAGCCGCGACGACAAGAAGGATCCGATCAAGAAACCCGACGACGAGCCCGAGCCGAAGACCAAGCCGGGCGACGACGATCCGCTCAAGGACATCCGCCGCACCAACGACGACGACCTCGAGGTCGGCAAGCCCGTCGACCCGAGCAGCGACTTCAACGAGAAGCGGTTCGGGTTCGCGGAGGAGACCAAGGGCGATCCCTACGTGCAGGATCTGCTGAGCGACCTCGTCGAGGCCGGCGGCGAGTACCCGTCGCTCGCGAGCTCCGAGGGCTACCCGATCGGCTGCTTCCACATGAACGCCGAGGGCAAGATCCTCGACACGATCCTGCGCGAGAAGGCGCAGCCCGACAACGCCGAGCTCGACGACTTCGCCGAGCGCGCGCTCAACGGCCTCAAGAAGAAGCGCAACAAGGATCCGGTGCCGGTCCCCGATCGGGCCGAGCTGCGACCCCTCATGACGGAGTGGACATGCTTCGCGTTCAAGCTGTGAAGCGGCTGTTCGTCGCCGCGTCGGTGCTGGCGGTGGTGGCGCTGGGGTCGGCGCGGGCGCACGCGGACGACGACGGCGGCGTCCTGATCGACGTCAAGGGCGTCAAGCGCGGGGCGTATCCGCTCGCGCTCCCGCTCGGCGTCAACTCCGACGGTGATCTCGCCAAGACCGTGCAGGAGGTCATGACCTTCGACCTCGGCGTGTCGGGCTGGTTCAAGGTGCTCGATCCGGCGTCGTTCCTCGCCGATCTCGAGACCGAGAAGATGTCGATCGAGGCGCAGAAGTGGAAGGACGTCGGCGCGTACGGGGTGGTCAAGTACAAGGCGACCTCGAGCGGCAAGAAGGTCGAGCTCGAGTTCAGCCTGTTCCAGGTCTCGAAGGGCACGACCGCCGCGCTGTCGAAGACGTACAAGGGCGGCGCCGACGACGCGCGCGGGTTCGTGCACGCGTGGTGCAACGAGGTCGTCAAGTTCTACACGGGCGAGGACGGCTTCTTCGGCTCGAAGCTCGCGTTCGTGACGAAGAAGAAGGGCAAGAGCACGATCCACGCGATGGACTTCGACGGCAACGGCCTCTACAACGTGACCCGCAACAAGTCGATCAACATGCTGCCGAGCTGGTCGCGCTCGGGCGGCAAGATCGCGTTCACGTCGTACATGCGGAACAACCCCGACGTGTACGTCGTCGCGGCGGGCGGCGGCCGGCCCAAGAAGATCGCGAGCTACAAGGGCATGAACACCGGGCCGACGTGGTCGCCCGACGGCAGCAAGCTCGCGGTGACGCTGAGCAAGGACGGCAACCCCGAGATCTACGTGATCGACGCGACCGACGGGAAGGTGATCGAGCGGATCACCGACAACAAGGGCATCGACACGTCGCCGTCGTGGTCACCCGACGGCGGCGAGCTCGCGTTCGTCAGCGATCGCGAGGGCAGCCCGCAGATCTACGTCGTGTCGTCGAGCGGCGGCAAGGCGAAGAAGGTGTCGAAGAACGGCAGCTACAACACCACGCCGACGTGGTCGCCGAAGACCGGCGCGCGCGTCCTCGCGTACACGACGCGCGACGGCGGCGTCTACGACATCGTCACGCTCGACCTCGACAGCTCGAAGATGACCCGCATCACGCAGGACAGCGGCAACAACGAGGAGCCGAGCTTCTCGCCCAACGGCAAGGTGGTCGCGTTCGCGCGCACCGGCTCGGGCGCGGGCATCTACCTCGCGAACGCCGACGGCACCGGCAAGGCGACGAAGGTGTGGAGCGGCACGGCCACCGGCGTCGACTGGGGCCCGGCGCCGTCGCCGTAGGTCGGACATGTCCCGCCGCGCGGTCATCGACATCGGCTCGAACACGCTGCTCCTGTTGATCACGGAGCCGGTGGAAGGCGGGCTGCGCGCGAAGGTGGACCTGGCGCGGTTCGGCCGGCTCGGCCAGGGGCTCGACGCGACCGGCAAGCTCGCCGACGAGGCGATCGCGCGCTCGCTCGAGATCTGCCGCGAGTACAAGGCCGAGATGCAGCGGTGGGGCGTCGAGCAGATCGCGATCGTCGGGACCGCGGCGCTGCGCGAGGCGACCAACGCGGCGGCGTTCCGCGAGCCGGCGGAGCAGATCCTGGGCGCGCCGATCGAGATCATCGCGGGCGCGCGCGAGGCCGAGCTGGCGTACCGCTCGGTGGTCGTCGGACTGCCCGAGGTGAAGGGCACGCCGTTCGTCGTCGTCGATGTCGGCGGCGCGTCCACCGAGGTCGTCGCGTCTGACGGCGCGCAGGTGACCGCGGCGATCTCGCTGCCGATCGGCGCGGTGCGGCTCACCGAGCGCTGCCTGCGCGCGGATCCGCCCACCGCCGAGGAGATCGCGGCGCTGACCCGCGACATCGACGCGCAGCTCGACGCCGCGACGATCCCGCGCGGCGCGGCGGTCGTCGGCACCGCCGGCTCGGCGACGACGCTGGCCGCGGTCGAGCTCGGGCTCGACAAGTACGACCCGGCGAAGATCCACGGCGTGCGCGTGCCCGCCGCGAACGTGGACGCGCTCGTCGCCAGGCTGCTCGCCGCGACGGTGGCGGAGCGCCGGGCGATGAAGGGCATGGAGCCCAAGCGCGCCGACGTGATCGCCGCCGGCGCCGCGATCTTCGGCAGGATCGTCGCGCGCGCCGCCGCCGACTCGCTGCTGATCAGCGACCGCGGGATCCGCTGGGGCGTCGCCTACGAGCTCGCCGGCCTGGCGTAGGATCGCCGGGATGCGAACGCGCGTGGTGGTGGCGGTCGTGGCGCTGGCCGCGTGCAAGCGCGAGCCCGAGCCGGCGCCGCCGGTGTCGGCGCCCGAGCCGTCGCCGCCGGTCGTCGAGGCCGCGCCTCCACCCACGATCGATCCTGGGGTCGAGCTGCGCCGTCGCATGGTCGAGCGCGCCGCCGCGCTGGAGCTGCCGACGACGTCCCTCCCCGTGCCCGGCGATCTCATGTCGCTCCACGCCGCGGGGTACGCGAAGGTGCTGTGCTCGGCGGTGTTCCTCACCGGGCTCGAGCTCGACTTCGCGATCGAGCACGTCGGGTGGTTCACCGCGCCGCGCGACAAGCGCGCGCTGCTCGGCAAGCCCGTGATCGACGCGGGACGGCGGCGCGTGTCCGTCGCGCTGCCCGACGGCACGATCCGGACCGCGATCGACACCGGTGGCCAGGGCTGCGTGACCCTGCCCGTGGGCGCGGACGGGGTGTCATTCACGCCGGTACCGCTCGAGCCGAAGCCGGTCGCGGCGGACACGCCGTGGCCGCTCGGCGACGTGGTCCCGCCGCCAACCGCGGAGCTCGATCCCGCGAAGCTCGACGAGATCGCGACGGCGGCGTTCGGGCCGCCCGAGGCGCAGACCGCGGCGTTCGTGGTCACGTGGAAGGGCCAGCTCGTCGTCGAGCGGTACGCCGACGGGATCACGTCGACCACGCCGCTCGAGGGCTGGTCGCTGGGCAAGAACGTGACCGCGACGGTGATGGGCCGGCTGATCCAGCAGGGCGCGTACACGCTCGACCAGCCGGCGCCGATCCCCGAGTGGCAGCAGCCCGGCGATCCGCGCGCCGCGATCACGATCGCGGACCTGATGCGGATGTCGAGCGGCCTGCGGAGCAAGGCGCCGCAGGATCCCGAGTACACGCCGGACTTCACGTCGTACGACTTCGCGACGCTCGGCGAGCGCGACGGTGTGTATCCCGATCAGGCGTACTACTACACCGGCGCGATCGACGTGCATGCGTACGCGGCGTCGCGGCCGCCGCAGTGGCCACCGGGAACGGTCGGCCGGTATCGCAACACCGACGCGATGCTCGTGGGCTACCTGAACCGCCTCGCGATCGAGCGGCGCGGCGAGCCGTACCTCACGTACCCGCAGCGCGAGGTGTTCGACAAGATCGGCGTGCGCACGATGGTGCTGGAGACCGACCCGTTCGGGAACTTCATGGCGTGCGGCTACGAGGTGGCGTCGGCGCGCGACTGGGCGCGGCTCGCCAACCTGTACCTGCGCGACGGGGTCGCGCCCGACGGTGAGCGGCTCCTGCCGCACGACTTCGTCGAGCACGTCCACACGCCGGCGCCCGCGTGGCAGGCCGACGAGCGCCTCGGCCCGACGTACGGCGGCATGTTCTGGGTGATGAACAGCAAGGTCTTCCCCGACGCGTACGCGATGCTTGGCTCGGGCGGCCAGATCGTCGCGATCGTGCCGTCGTACGACCTCGTGATCGTGCGCCTCGGCCACTTCTCCGGCGTCGAGGCCAGCAAGCCCGCGGTCGCGCTCGCGATGAAGCTGCTCAAGGAGGCGCTGCCTCCGCGCGCTCCCTAAAATCGCATGTCGATGTACGGACCGGACTGCGAGGGCTCGACCGTGTCGTCCTCGTCGGGCTTGGCCTCGTCGAGCGCCTTGGCGCCGCGGAGCGTGAAGATCTTGATCGACTGCGGCGTGACGCGGCCGCCGGGCGCGATGCGCCGGAGGATCGACACGATGTTGCGCTGGATATCGTCGACCTCGGTGACCGCGGGGCCGGGGTTGATGACCTTGCCCAGCCACTTCTCTTCGTCGACCTCGAGGATGCGCAAGAACTCCTCGGAGGCGCCGTCGAAGTACTTCCGCTCGCCAGGCTTGCACTGCGAGAGGGCCTCGCGCAGCTTGCTGTCGATCTTGGTCCCGAAGAACAGGGCGCAGGTCTTATCGAGTTTCATCGGGCTGGAGCCTTTGGCCTGAGCGTCGGTTCGGGGACGAGGATTCGAACCTCGATGGGGAGCTCCAAAGGCTCCTGTCTTACCATTAGACGATCCCCGAATCGGCCGCTAGCATAGCGCAGGCCAACGTCTGTGACCAGGATAAACCCTCGAACCCTAAAGGCCATTTTGGAGAATCCGCGACGGGGACTTGCGACCTTGCGCGCGTGCCAGTAGTTTCCGGCCCCGACATGGCGGGGTAGCTCAGTGGTAGAGCAGGGGTCTCATAAGCCCTTGGTCGGGAGTTCAACTCTCCCTTCCGCCACCAATCGATTGCTTCGCGAGGCCACGGCCTGGACCCGTGGCGATTTCGCGCTCGTCCACATTCTCGCGTTAATGTGCGCGCATGGAGTTCGGGCTCGATGACGAACAGCAGATGGTCGTGCAGACCGTCCGCCGGTTCGTGGACAAGGATGTACGCGCGTGGGCCGCGGATGCGGATCGGGCGGGCGCCGCACCGGATCGGTTCGCGGCGATCGCCGGTGATCTCGGCTTCTTCGTCGACGCGGTGCCGGAGGCCGCCGGCGGGATGCTCGACGGCGCGTACCGCCACACCACGCGCGCGCTCCGCGGCTTCGAGCTCGGCCGCGGCTGCGCCGCGATGGCCGCGCTGATCGAGACCAACGTCGAGCCGGCGCTCGCGGTGACGAAGTGGGGCAGCGACGCCGCGAAGGCCGCGCTGTTCGGCGCGCTCGCGCAGGGCGGGTTCGCCACCACCGGCCGCGACGCGCGCCACGCGCTCGAGATCGCCGACGGCGGCGGCGGCGTACACGTCACCGGCGTGATCGGCCCGCTGCCCGCCCTCGGCGTCGCGAGCCACGTGCTGCTGCTCGCGCCGTCGCTGGTCGCGCTGCTCCCCGTCGACGCGGGCACCCGCGCGGCGATCACGCCGACGGGCTGGCGCGCCGCGAAGTGGGGCACGCTGACCTGCGAGCGCGCCGCGATCCCGGCGGATCTCGTGCTCGCGCGCGGCGACGCCGCGGCGTCCGCGCAGGCCGAGATCCTCGCCTGGTATCGCGCCAGCCTCGCGGCCCGCGCGTCGGGCGTCGCGACCTCCGCGATGGAGCACGCCGCGAAGTACGCCGCCGAGCGCGTCCAGTTCGGCCAGGCGATCGGCACGTTCGAGGCGCTGATCCGCCTGCGCGACGACTCCGAGACGGCGGCCCTCACCGCGCGCCTGATGGCGCTGCACGCCGCCTGGCTGATCGATCGGGGCGACGCGACCGCCGCCGACGCCGCGAGCCGCGCCCGCGTGGTCGCCAACGACGCGGTGAGCCGCGCGACGATCGACGGCGTGCAGATCCTCGGCGGCTACGGGTTCGTCAATGACTTCCCGGTCGAGAAGCTGATGCGCGACGCCCGCGCCTTCGAGGCGTTGCTCGGCGACGAGCGGTTCGATCGCATCCTCGCCCGGAAGGGAGCCTGACCATGGACCTGTTCCACGACGCGCCGATGTTCGCGGGCGTGCGCCAGATGCTCGGCGCGTTCGCGCTCCGCCAGATCCGGCCGGTCGCGGCCAAGCACGACGCCGAGGAGTCGATGCCCTGGGAGCTGATGAAGATGGCCCAGAGCTTCGGCATGACCCAGAGCGCGATGGTTGACGGCGCGAAGGCGGTGATCGGCAAGGATCCCGACGACGCGTCCGGCGACGACGTCAAGAAGCCCAAGACGATCGCGCGGATCTCGTGCGTCGGCGCCGAGGAGCTGGCCTGGGGCTGCGCCGGCGTGTGCCTCGCGCTCGGCGGCTCCGGCCTCGCCGCGTCGCCGGTGGCGCGGATGGGCAACGACGCCCAGCGCAAGGTGTTCAAGGACGCGCTCAAGGGCGCCGACGAGCACGGCCACATCAAGATCGCCGCGATGGCGCTGAGCGAACCGTCGACCGGCTCGGACATCTCGGGGCTGTCGACGTCGGCGCGCAAGGACGGCGACCACTGGGTGATCAACGGCCACAAGCAGTGGATCACCAACGGCGCGTCGGCCGCGGTCTACGTGGTGTGGGCGCAGACCGATCCCAACGCGGGTCGCGGCGGCGTGCGCGGGTTCGTGGTCACGCGCGACACGCCGGGCCTGATCCCCGGCCGCAAGGAGACCAAGCTCGGCATCCGCGCCTCGGAGACCGCGCAGGTCCACTTCGAGGACTGCCGCGTCCACGAGGACATGATGCTCGGCATCGATCAGAAGGCGCAGGGCGGGCTGTCCGACACCAAGAAGATGCTCGACTCGACGCGGCCCGCGGTCGGCGCGCAGGCGGTGGGCATCGCGCGCGCCGCGTTCGAGTACCTGCTCGAGCGCGTGCAGGGCGGCACCACGCACGGCACGCCGCTCAACAGCCACCAGCACGTGATGTTCGAGCTCGCCGAGATGGAGATGGAGATCCAGGCGTCGCGGCTGCTCGTGCACCGCGCGGCGTGGATGGCGGACCACGGCCTCGAGAACGTGCGGTTCGCGTCGATGGGCAAGGCGCACGCGGCGCGCACCGCGCAGCAGGTCACGACGCGCGCGATGGCGCTGCTCGGCGAGGAGGCGCTGGTGCCGGGTCACCCCGTCGAGAAGTGGTACCGGGACGCGAAGATCTACGACATCTTCGAGGGCACCGGGCAGATCCAGCGCCGCATCATCGCGAAGTCGCTGACGGGCGTGAACCCCACGTGACGCTGGCCGTCGGCATCGATCTCGGCACGACCAACTCGTGCGTGGCGGTCGCGACGCCCACCGGCGTCGAGTTCGGGCTCGGCCCGCACGGCGAGCGCATCCATCCGTCGGTGGTCGCGTACCCCGAGCAAGGCGGCGTGATCGTCACGCACGACGCCAAGGCGATGCGCGTGGTCGAGCCGACCAGCACGATCTACTCGGCGAAGCGGCTGATCGGCCAGAACATCCGCTCGCCGCTGGTGCAGCTCGCGCTCACCGGCCTGACCTACCAGGTCGACGAGGGCCCGAACCAGCAGCCGATCGTCGTCGTCCGCGACCGCCGGCTGACCGTGCCGGAGATCTCGTCGCAGATCCTCCAGCACCTCAAGCGGTGCTGCGAGCGGCAGATGGGCGACCGCGTCACCCAGGCGGTGATCACGGTGCCGGCGAACTTCTCGGACGCCCAGCGCCGCGCGACCCAGGAGGCCGGCCGGCTCGCCGGGCTCGAGGTGATGCGGCTGATCAACGAGCCCACCGCCGCCGCGCTCGCGTACGGGTTCGGCCAGAAGAAGGACGAGATCGTCTGCGTGTTCGACTTCGGCGGCGGCACGTTCGACGTGAGCCTGCTGCAGATCCGCGGTGAGATCTTCGAGGTGCTCGCCACCGACGGCGACTTCTTCCTCGGCGGCGACGACATCGATCGCACGATCACCGAGTTCCTCGCCGCGGAGCTCAACCGCACCCGCGGCCAGGATCCGCGCGGCAACCCCGGCCTGATGTCCCGGCTCACGGTCGCCGCCGAGGAGGTCAAGCGTCACCTCTCGGAGCACAACGTCGCCGAGGGCACGATCGACGGCCTCGACGCCGGCGACGGTCGCGTGCTCAGCCTGCCGTTTCGCCTGACCCGCCCGCAGCTCGAGTCGCTGATCTCGGGGTACGTCGATCGCACGATCGAGATGTGCCGCGCGGCGCTGACCGCGGCGCGGCTCGACGTCAGCGACGTGAGCGAGATCCTGTGCGTCGGTGGCTCGACGCGGATCCCGCTGGTCCGCAAGCGGCTCGCCGAGCTGTTCCGCAAGGAGCCGCAGATCAAGATCAACCCCGACGAGGTCGTGGCGCAGGGCGCCGCGATCCAGGCGGGCAGCCTGTCTGGCAACCTCGCGTCGGGCAGCGGCATGGGCGTGCGCGACGCGGTCCCGACGGCGGCGCTGTCGCCGCTGAGCGCCGGCGCCGAGCCGCTGAGCTTCTCGACCGCGGCGCCGCTGCCGCGCCCGCTGCTGCTCGACGTCACGCCGGCGACGCTCGGGATCTCGACCGCGGGCGGCTACTGCGAGCGGCTGATCGAGAAGAACGCGCCGATCCCGATCGAGCGCACCAAGGTGTTCACCACGGCGCGCGACGGGCAGACCAAGGTCATCATCGATTGCTGCCGCGGCGAGCACCGCAAGTACGCCGAGAACGAGCCGCTCGGGCAGCTCGTGCTCGACGGACTGCCGCCGCGGCCGCGCGGCGCCGTGAAGATCGAGATCACGCTGCGCGTGGACACCGACGGCATCCTTCACTGCCGCGCGCGCGACGTCGAGACCGGCGCCAACCAGGAGGTGAACCTCACCATCCTCGGCGCTCCCGCGGTGGGGTGATGGGCGCCTGGGAGGCACCCGCGCTGATCGCGTGGCTCCGGCGGATCGGCCCGAGGGCGGACTCGTTCGGACCGTACGAGCTGCTCGAGATCTCGCCGACCGACGACGTCGCGGCGATCCGGAAGGCCTACCAGGACGTCGCGGCGAGCCGGCACCCGGACCTGTTCCGCGGCCGCCTCGGCAACGTCGAGTCGGAGCAGCTGATGCGGGTGTTCGCGAAGGTGTCGAACGCGTACGCGCTGCTGCGCGACCCGGAGGAGCGCCGGAAGCACGGGGCGAAGCCCCTGCCGGCCAAGGCGATGACCCCACCCACCGGGACGCCGGCGACCGCGCCGCTGCCGCGCAAGATCGCGCCCCGCGCGATGCACCACGTCCGTCGCGCGGACACGGCGCTGGACGCCGGCGACACCGCCGCGGCGATCCTGCACCTGCGGATGGCCGTGGCGACTGACCCGGCCTCGAAGGAGCTCCGCCAGCTGCTCGCGGACACCGAAGCGAAGCTCAAGAAGTAGCGTGGGATTGGTCGGGCCATTGGTCGTGCGGGCGACGAGGTTGACGTCGAGAACCGGGTGAGTATCGTCCCCGCCATGACGACGACGACCACCGGCACCGCCATCACCGGCACCGGGGTGTGGCATCCGGAGCACGTCATCACGAACGACGAGCTGTGCGTCGCGTTCAACGAGTTCGTGCGACTCGAGAACGCGGCCCGCGCCGAGGAGATCGCGGCCGGGACGTTCACGGCGCTGCAGGAGTCGACCCCCGCCTTCATCGAGAAGGCGTCGGGCATCAAGCAGCGCTACGTCCACGATCGCACCGGGCTGCTCGACCCGCGGCGGATGTGCCCGAACGTGCCGGACCGTCCCGACGACGTGCTCAGCGTCCAGGCCGAGTACGGCGTGCGCGCCGCCGAGCGTGCGCTCGCCGCCGCGGGGCGCAAGGGCTCGGACATCGACCTCGTCGTGCTCGGGTGCTCGAACCTCCAGCGGCTCTACCCGGCGATCGCGATCGAGGTGCAGGACGCGATCGGCGCGTCGGGCTACGGGTTCGACATGGCGGTCGGCTGCTCGTCGGCGACGTTCGCCGTCCACCTCGCGAGCGAGGCGGTGCAGCTCGGCAAGGCGAAGGCCGCGCTCGTGGTCGTCCCCGAGATGACGACGGGCCACATGAACTGGCGCGAGCGCGACAGCCACTTCATCTTCGGCGACGCCTCGGTCGCGGCGGTGATCGAGCCGGTCGCGACCTCGACGGGCGGCTGGGAGCTGCTGTCGACGCGCGCGCTGTCGAAGTGGTCGTCGAACATCCGGAACAACGGCGGCTACCTCAACCGCTGCGATCCCGAGCACGACCAGCCCAAGCTGTTCACGCAGCAGGGGCGCCGCGTGTTCAAGGACGTCGTGCCGATGGCGTCGAAGTTCATCGCCGATCACCTCGCGGACCACGGGCTCGCGACCGGCGACGTCCAGCGCTACTGGCTGCACCAGGCCAACCAGAACATGAACGACCTGATCGCCAAGCGGCTGCTCGGCCGCGAGGCGACCCGGCTGGAGGCGCCGCTGATCCTCGACGAGTACGGCAACACCGCGTCCGCGGGCTCGCTGATCGCGTTCTCGAAGTACTCCGACGATCTGCCACCCGGCAGCCTCGGCGTCCTCGCGTCGTTCGGCGCCGGCTACAGCCTCGGCAGCCTGATGGTCCGCCGCCGCTGACCCAGCGGGACGGCTATTTTTCTCCGCACCACTTCACGTCGGGCGGGTCGAGCTGGAACTTGTCGTCACCGAGCTCGACGTTGATCTCGCGCTGGGCGCCCCAGTCGACGAGGACGTCGGATTTCTCGGACGGGGTCTCGAAGCGGGTCTTCGACGGCACGCGGTGGACCTTGCCCTCGGCGTCCGAGATCTCGGTGAAGCCGGTGTTCTTCACCGACCACACGACCTTGCCGTCGGCGTCACGCCAGATGCTCTTGAGCACGTCCCAGCGCTTGCCGCCCCCGTCGAGGACCAGCGTCTGGCTCAGGCCTCCCTCGCCCTCGAGCTCGAGCACCTCGTGCGCGTCCTTGGCGTCCCAGTGCAGCTTGCCGTCCGCGCCCGGGATCACCGGGGTCGCGCCCAGCGCGAGGTAGAGGAAGTCGTCGGGGGCGAGCGGCACGCGCAGCAGCTGGTTGATCGAGTCGGCGTTGCACGGCCCGACCATCACGCAGTTGTTGAGCTGATCGACGAGGACGAAGTCGGCGCCGTTGCAGGCGAGGTCCGCGGCGACGCTGTCGTCCGGCTTGAGCGCGTTCATGCGGACGCGCGAGCCGAGCGCGCCCATCACGTAGACGGTGCCCTTGAACCGGTCGTCGCCGACCCAGTAGTCCATCGTGCTGTCGGTGTTGAACGACGTCAGCCCGGCGCGCACCTCACCGAGGTGGTGGAGCACGTCCGCGACCTTCGGCTCGGGGTAGCTCCGCTTGTAGGTGTGAGGACAACCGGCGAGGAGGATGAGCACGAGCATGCCCAAGGCGAGGCGCATACGCTGGTGGTAGCACGTCGACGGGGCTATGTTCGCTTTGCCGATGGCCGAGGCGCTCCTCACGATCCGCGATCTGGTGACGGAGTTCCGCACCGAGCACGGCGTGGTCCGCGCGGTCGACGGCGTGTCGTTCGAGATCCCGCGCAAGGCAACCCTGGGCGTGGTGGGCGAGTCCGGCTGCGGCAAGAGCGTGACGGCGCTCTCGGTGATGCGCCTGATCGCCGATCCGGGTGCCATCGCCGGCGGTGAGATCCGTTACGCCGGCAAGGATCTGCTGAAGCTGTCCGATCCGGAGATGCGCGCGATCCGCGGCAACCGGATCGCGATGATCTTCCAGGAGCCGATGACGTCGCTGAACCCGGTGTTCACCGTCGGGGATCAGGTCGCCGAGGCGGTGCAGCTGCACCAGCAGAAGTCGCGGCGCGAGGCGATGGCCGTCGCGGTGAAGATGTTCCAGCTGGTCGGGATCCCGTCGCCCGAGGATCGCGTCCACGCGTACCCGCACCAGCTCTCGGGCGGGATGCGCCAGCGCGTGATGATCGCGATGGCGCTCGCGTGCAAGCCGGACCTGCTGATCGCCGACGAGCCGACCACCGCGCTCGACGTCACGATCCAGGCGCAGATCCTCGATCTGCTCCGCTCGCTCCAGGCCGAGCTCGGGATGAGCGTCCTCTTGATCACGCACGATCTCGGCGTCGTCGCCGAGACCTGCGACGAGGTCGTCGTGATGTACGCCGGCCGCATCGTCGAGCGCGCGCTGACCGAGACGCTGTTCGCGGCGCCACGCCATCCGTACACCGCGGGGCTGCTCAAGAGCGTGCCCGCGTACCACCCCGGCGAGGTCACAGGTCCAGATCAAGCCCGGCCGCGGCTCGCCGAGATCAAGGGGATGGTCCCCGCGCTGTGGGAGCTGCCCAAGGGGTGCAAGTTCGCCGATCGCTGCGACCGCGTCGGCGAGCGCTGCCGCGAGGAGGAGCCGCCGCTCGTGCCGGTCGGCGCGACCCAGGTGCGGTGCTGGTACCCGGTGGAGGCGCCGTGACCAACCTCGTCGAGCTCAAGGGGGTGTCCAAGCACTTCCACACCAAGGTGGCGTGGCCGCGCGACCGCAAGGTCAACCCGGTGTGGCGCGCGCTGAGCCGGATGGACGCGCACGTCCGCGCCGTCGAGGACGTCAGCCTCGAGATCCGGGAGGGCGAGACGCTCGGCCTCGTCGGCGAGTCCGGCTGCGGCAAGTCGACGCTCGGCCGCACGCTGCTCCGCCTCGTCGAGCCCACGCGCGGCGCGATCGTGTTCGAGGGCCAGGACATCACGACGCTCACGCAGGCGCGGCTGCGGCCGCTGCGCCGGCGCATGCAGATCATCTTCCAGGATCCGTACGCGTCGCTGAACCCGCGGATGACGATCGGCGCGGCGATCGCCGAGCCGATCCAGATCCACGGCCTCGCCAAGGATCGCGCGGCGCGCGACGCGCGGGTCCAGGAGCTGCTGGCCAAGGTCGGCCTGCGCGCCGACGCCGCGACGCGCTACCCGCACGAGTTCTCCGGCGGTCAGCGCCAGCGCATCGGGATCGCGCGCGCGCTCGCGGTCGAGCCGCGGTTCGTCGTGTGCGACGAGCCGATCAGCGCGCTCGACGTGTCGATCCAGGCCCAGATCGTCAACCTCTTGCAGGATCTCCAGCGCGCCGAGCACCTCACGTACCTGTTCATCTCGCACGACCTCAAGATCGTGCAGCACATCGCCGATCGCGTCGCGGTGATGTACCTCGGCCGCGTCGTCGAGCTCGCCGACGCCTCGACGCTCTACCAGGCACCCAAGCATCCGTACACGCAGGCGTTGCTCAGCGCGGTGCCGGTGCTCGACCCCGCGCTGCGCAAGCAGCGCATCATCCTCGCCGGCGACGTGCCGAGCCCGATCGCGCCGCCGCCGGGCTGCGCGTTCCACCCGCGCTGTCCGGTCAAGGACAAGCCCGAGGCGTGCTTCACCGAGGTCCCGCAGCTGCGCGTGCTCGGCAACGGCGCCCGCGCCGCATGCCACGTCGCCCCAGTGACATGACCACCGCCGACGCCGAGCTCGCCGCCCGCCTCCGCGCCGATCCGCTGTACCGCGCGATGTTCGACGTCAACACCGCGGTCAAGCTGCTGATCGATCCCGACGGTGGCCGCGTGATCGACGCCAACCAGGCGGCGATCGAGCTGTACGGCTGGACGCTCGACGAGCTCCGCACGATGCGGATCTCCGAGATCAACACGCTCACGCCTGACGAGGTCCACGCCGAGATGGAAGCCGCGCGCTCGCTGCGGCGCCGCTACTTCCGGTTCCGTCACCGCACCGCGAGCGGCGAGCTCCGCGCGGTCGAGGTCCACTCCGGCCCCGTCGTCCTCGAGGGCCGCGAGCTGCTGCTGTCGATCATCCACGACGTCACCGAGCGCGACCGG
>Ga0163144_10008490_pt1 | contig 22230 bp, 21 predicted proteins | sample OliLak19BULKMAT1_FD_123175 | JGI IMG/M metagenome (GOLD analysis project Ga0163144, IMG submission 123175) | Freshwater microbial mat bacterial communities from Lake Vanda, McMurdo Dry Valleys, Antarctica - Oligotrophic Lake LV.19.BULKMAT1 | ecosystem: Environmental > Aquatic > Freshwater >... | reverse complement strand
CTGATCGCTTCCCTGCTTCAAGATCGCCTTGGCGAACCCCTCGGTCTCGCCGTCGAGGATCGCCCGGTCGACGTCGGCGAACTCTACTTTCACCGTCGTCGTCGCGATGCCCTGCTTCTCTGCGCGCGACCGTTGCGGCGCTGCCCGAATCCGGGACGACGTCGGTCACGGGTTTGGCAATCCACCTCGACGGCACGGATCCGCTGTTCAACGTGTTCCGCGTCTCGGCCGCACAATTGGCTGCGGCGAAGTCGATCATTCCCGACATGCCCGCGGGCGCATCGGCCTTGATCGACGTCGCCGGTGCAAGTGCCACGTTCACCAATGTCGGCATCCAACTCGGAGGTACACCCGCTGCGCAGGTGCTCTTTTCGTTCTGTGAGGCGACGGCGTTGACGGTGAAGGGCGTGGGGATCCCCGCAAGCGTCCTCGCCCCGGGTGCGGCGCTCCAGTTCGACAATGGCCTCATCGTGGGGCAGGTGTTTGTGCGCTCGATGGCCGGGTTTGGACAGGTCAATCTGGCGCCGTTCGCGGGCTGTCTCGCAATCCCTTGACCGTACGGCGGGGCCGCGCCCAGTGCGGGCGGCCCCGCCGCGCCTTCGCATCGCCGAGCGTATCGTCTACGATGCGCCGCGGACCACGATGGCGAAGCCCGTTCCCCCAGAATTGATCGGCGAGTTGCGCCGCATCGTCGGCGCCGACGCCGTCGTCGCCCGGCCGGCCGAACTGCGCGTCTACGAGTGCGACGGCTACACGCTCGACAAGGCAGCGCCCGAGGTCGTCGTGCTGCCTCGTTCCACCGTCGAGGTCGCTGCGGTCTGCCGCGCCGCGTTCGCGCACGGGATTCCGTTCGTGCCGCGCGGCGCCGGCACCGGACTGAGCGGCGGCTGTCTGCCGCTCGACGCGCCGGTGATGATCTGCACCAGCCGGATGAACCGCATCCTTCACCTCGATCCGGTGAACCGGCGCGCGGTGGTCGAGGCGGGTGTCGTCAACCTCTCCGTCTCCAAGGCCGCAGCGCCGTTCGGCCTGTGCTACGCGCCCGACCCGTCGAGCCAGATGGCTTGCACCATCGGCGGCAATGTCGCCGAGAACTCCGGCGGCCCGCATACCCTCAAGTACGGCGTCACCGCCAACCACGTCCTCGGCCTCGAGATGGTCCTCGCCGACGGCACGGTGGTCGAACTCGGCGGCGCCGTCGAAGATGTTCCCGGCTACGACCTCACCGGACTCGCCGTCGGCGCGGAGGGCACCTTCGGCATCGTCACCCAGGCGACGCTGCGGCTCGTCCCGGTGGCGCCGGCGTGCGAGACGCTGCTGGCCGTGTTCGTCACGGTGGAGGCAGCGAGCGCCACGGTCTCCGCGATCATCCGTGCCGGCATCGTGCCGGCGGCGCTGGAGATGATGGACCAACTCATCGTCAGCGCCGTCGAGGCGGCGTACGGATTCGGCTTTCCGACCGATGCCGGCGCCGTACTGATCGTCGAACTCGACGGCATCGATGCCGGTGTCCGCGAACAGGTGGCATTGGTGGGCGAGATCTGCCGCGCCGGAGGCGCCAGCCGCGTCGACGTCGCCCGCGACGAGGCGGAACGCCAACTCCTGTGGAAGAGCCGCAAACGAGCGTTCGGTGCCGTCGGCCGCCTGGCGCCGAACTACTGCACCCAGGACGGTGTCGTGCCGCGCGCCAAGGTGCCCGTCATCCTCGAACACATCCTCGCTGTCGCCCGCCGCTACGATCTGCGCATCGGCAACGTCTTCCACGCCGGCGACGGTAACATCCACCCGATCATCCTCTACGACGAGCGCGACGCGGATCAGGTCGTCCGGGTCATCGCTGCCGGGCGCGAGATTCTCGAGGCCTGCGTCGCCCTCGGTGGCAGTGTCACCGGCGAACACGGCATCGGCGTCGAGAAGATCGCGCAGATGCCGCTGCTGTTTTCGCCGGACGATCTCGACGTCATGCGCCGCTTGCGCCTCGTCTTCGATCCCGAACAGCGCGCCAATCCGGGTAAGATCTTCCCCACGCCGGGAAGTTGTGTCGAGACGGTGCGCCGGCCGCGCCGCCAGGTGCCGCTGTGAGCGCCGGCGCCGAACTGCGCGCTGCGCTGCAGGCGGCCATGCCGCGCGGCGAACTGCGCGCGGGTGCGGCGCTGCCCGAATTCGGCGTTTGCGGCCTCACGCCGGCTTGGATCTGCATCCCTGATGATGTCGAAGAGGTGCAGGCCGTGCTGCGCCTCACTGCCGCGGCCGGAGCTGCGGTCGTGCCAGCCGGGCTGGGACTTCGTCTGGGAACCGGGCGGCGCCCGGATCGCTGCGACGTTGTCTTGTCGACGCGCCGCTTGCGCCGCGTTCTTGCGCACGAAGCGGCCGATATGACGCTCGTCGTCGAGGCCGGGGTGACGTTGGCAGAGGTGACGGCGGCGCTAACGCCGCACGGGCAGCGCTTGCCGCTCGACCCGGCGTGCCCGGCGCGGACGACGATCGGCGGCCTGATCGCCAGCGATGCTTGCGGGCCGCTGCGCGCCGCGCACGGGAAGGTGCGCGATTTCGTCATCGGGGTGAGGCTCGTGCTCGCAGACGGCACACTGGTCAAAGGCGGCGGTCGGGTGGTGAAGAACGTCGCGGGCTACGATCTGATGAAACTCATGTGTGGCTCGTACGGCACGCTCGGGGTGATCGTGGAAGCTGCGTTCAAGCTGTGCCCGCATCCGGCGCAGACGCGCATCGGCGTGCTCGAGTGCGTCGATCTGGCTGCTGCGTTCGCGGCGGCGGCGGCGGTGCAATCGCTCGAGTTCGCGCCGGCATTCGCGCGGGTACTCGATGCGGCTTGCGCGGCCGCAGTCGGCTGTACGGGACCGACTCTGGTGATCGGCGTCGAGGGCAGCGAGGCCGAGGTCGATGCGCAGGCGCATGCGGTCGATGTCGTGCGGCCGCGTTGGCTCTCGCCCGAGGAAGCCGCAGAGGCGTACGGCGGTGCGCGCGATGCATCCCTGTCGCCCGCGGAGGCTCTGTGCGCCCGCGTCAGTGTGCGTTCCAGCGATCTGAGTGCCGTCGTCAGCAGCGCCATCGTTGCGGCCCGAGCCTGCGATGCACGCGCGGCGATCGTCGCGGATCCGGGCGTGGGCTCGGCCTACGTTCATCTCTCCGGTTCAACCGATGCGATGGTGCGCGCCGCGCAGGAGTTGCGCCGGCACGTCGCCGGCGCTGGCGGCTTCGCCGTGTTCGTGGCGATTCCGGCTGCGCTCGGAGAAAGCCTGGACCCCTGGGGGGAGGTTGCGGCGCTGCCCTTGATGCGCGGGATCAAGGCTGCGCTCGATCCCGCGCACCGGCTGAGCCCCGGGCGCTTCATCGGGGGCATCTGAGATGGCGGACCGAAAAATTCTGCCCTTCGCCCATGCGAACGAGCTGCGCGACTGTGTGCATTGCGGGTTGTGCCTGAGCGCGTGCCCGACGTACCTCGAACTCGGCACCGAAGCCGACTCGCCGCGCGGGCGGATCTACCTGATGCAGATGCTGGCGGATGGCGAGATCGGGCTCGACGACGAGGTCGTCGAGCATCTGGATCTATGTTTGGGTTGTCGTGCCTGCGAGAGCGCGTGTCCTTCGGGCGTGCGCTACGGAACGTTGATCGAGGATGCGCGTGCGGTCGTGCGTGCCAGCTACCGGCGCCCGCTGCGCCAGCGCGTGCTGCAGGCGCTGATCGCCACCGTGTTCCCGCGCCCGGAGGTACTATCGCGGTTGCTGCTCCCGGCGCGCTGGCTCGAACGGCTCGGCGTGCTCGCGTGGCTGCGGCGTTGGCATCGCTTCGTTCGCTTGCTGCCGCCGCTCGTGGGCGGGGCGACTGCAGCGTTTGAAGTGGTGCCGGTGCGCGGCGAGCTGCGTTCCCGGGCAGCGTTGTTCACGGGATGCGTGGCGCGGGTGCTCTTCGCCGGTACCAACGCGGCGACAGCGCGAGTGTTGGCGTACAACGGCTGTGAAGTCGTCGTGCCGCTGGAGCAGGGGTGTTGTGGAGCGTTGTTGCTGCATGCGGGCGATCGCGCCGGAGCGCAGGCGATGGCGCGCGCGAACATCGACGCCTTCGCCGGCGGCGATGCGGCGATCGTGACCAATGCGGCGGGCTGTGGAGCGACGCTTGCGGAATACGGGGAACTGCTTGCGGATGACCCCGAATACGCGCCGCGGGCGCAGGCGTTTGCGGCGCGGGTGCGCGACGTCAGCGCCTTCCTCGACGAGATCGGCCTCGCAGCGCCGCCGAGCGAGCTGCGGATGCGGGTCGCCTACCACGACGCGTGTCATCTGGTACACGGCATGGGAGTCCGAGCGCAGCCGCGGGCGTTGCTGCGGACCATTCCCGGTGTCGAGTTGGTCGAACTCGACGAAGCCGATCTCTGTTGCGGCAGTGCGGGCAGCTACAACCTGACGCAGCCGGAGATGGCGGCACGGCTCGGGCGGCGCAAGGCCGAGCACATCCGCGCCAGCGGCGCGAACGTGGTGGCGGCGGGCAACCCCGGCTGCGCCCTGCAGATCCGCACGGCGCTGGCGGAAGCGGGTGTCGAGGCCGAAGTCCTGCATCCGGTGGAAATCCTCGACCGCGCGCTGCCGATGGGTTGAGGACGTCTGCTTGAACGAGTCTACCGGATGTCGAGTGCTGCTCGGATCGCGTGATTCAATTCCACGATCTTGTCCGAGTCCAATGCGCCCATCAGGCGCTGCAGTCGTTCGCGCGGGATGGTGAGAATATTGTCTAGGTTCACGACACAACGCACTGGCAATCCCTGACGCCGTCCCAAAGTCACCTCGGTTGGAAGCCCGCGGACCGTGCGTGTAACCAGCGCGACTACGACGGCGCCAATCGTCGAGAGAACCGTATCGCGGGTCAGGATTACGACGGGCCGACTGCCGACCGGAGCCGGCAATTCGGCCCACCAAACCTCGCCACGCTTCACAACGGATCGGCCTTCCAGGCGGCCATGGGAGGAAGCTCCGCGACCAGTGCGGCTTGGGTTTCTGCAATTTCGCTGACGTCGACGTCGGTGATCGCCAACCTATCGATATAATGGCGCAGAGCTTCGTGAACGAGTGCCGACACGTCGCGTCCTTGCTTGGTAGCGAGCCGCCGCAGTTGTTCTTCCACGCTGGTGGGCAGATCGATGCTCATTGCCAGGGAAGTGTAGTCCCCGGTCGGTGCTGCTTCAACTCGTCGCGCCTCGACCGCGCGCGAAATTTGTCGTTGACGCGAGCCGGTCAGGGCGTAGAATCCCGACTCAATGGACCGGCCCGGGATACATGCCATCCCGAAGGCGCGGGTGAGAGCGAAGCTGCGCAGTCTCGGCCTCGAAGTCGACGTGGTCAGTCCGCTGCTGCGGTACGATTTCATCGTCAACGGAAACCTGAGAATCGCTCTCCGCACCGCCTTCCCGAGTTCGTACAAGCGCCACGTGCGCCTGGGCGACCGGATCTACAGCTACGTGTATCGGGCTTGGAACTTCAACTTCCACCACCGCGGCAAGATCGACGAGCAGTATTGCGACTTCTTCGTTTGCGTGCCGCTCGGTACCGGGCGCGTCGACCTCGGACGCGCCTATGTGATTCCCTGGGCCGATCGCACCGGAAAAACCTTCTACCTGCCCGACTCCAAGCGCGAATACTCCGGCAAATATTCCCGCTTTCGCGACGCCTGGAATCTGATCATCGCCGTCCCGGCGACGTGAGACTCATTCCCCACAGGCCACAGGGCTGCTATTTGGCTGGATCATGGCGCAACCGCACCACCAAAAGGACGCTCGTAGCGTCCGCTTCGCCGTCCTGACGGTCAGCGACACCCGCACCGAAGAGGACGACACCAGCGGCAAGCTGATCCGCGAAATGGTCGTGGCCGTCTGGCACACGGTGGTCGAGTACCGCATCGTCAAGGACGAACGCGCCCAAATCCGCTGGGCGCTGCACACCGCGCGGCCGGAGGTGGAGGTCGTCGTCATCTCGGGTGGTACCGGCATCGCGCCGCGCGACGTGACCTGCGAGGTCGTCTGCGACCTTCTCGACAAAGAGATCATCGGCTTCGGCGAGCTTTTCCGGATGCTCAGCTACGAGCAGGTCGGGGCCGCCGCGATGCTCAGCCGGGCGATCGCCGGGGTCGCGCGCGGACGCCTGCTGTTCGCGCTGCCGGGCTCGATCAAGGGCGTCGAACTCGCGATGGAACGGCTGATCCTGCCGCAAGTCGCCCACATGGTCGGGCTGGTGCACAGCTGACGATGGTCCACGTGCGGGTGCTGTTCTTCGCGCTACTGCGCGAACAGGCGCGACGCGCCGAGGCAGACTGGGCTCTGCCGGCTGGCGCGACGGTGGCCGACCTTTGGTCCGCGGTGGCGCACGCACATCCGTCGTTCGCAGGGTTGGCTGGTTCGGTCTCGTTCGCCGTCAATCAGGAATACGTCGACCGCGGCCATGTCCTGCGCGACGGTGACGAAGTCGCGCTAATCCCCCCCGTGAGCGGTGGTTGAAGATGTTCGAAATCGTTTCCGAGCGCATTGATACGGATGCGGTCGTCGCCGCGGTCGGTAGCCCCGGCGTGGGGGCGGTGGTGACGTTCCTCGGCACCACCCGCGACCACAACGACGGCCGCAGCGTGACCCGGCTCGAGTATGAGGCCTACCCGGCGATGGCAGTTGCGGAGATGCGCAAGATCGCCGCGACGGCTCGCGAGCGTTGGGCGATCGCAGCGATCGCCATCGTCCACCGCATCGGCATCGTTCCGGTGGGCGAGGCGAGCGTGGTAATCGCCGTCGCCGCGGCACACCGCGAACCGGCGTTCGCCGCCTGCCACTTCGCCATCGACCGGCTGAAGGAGGTCGTCCCGATCTGGAAGAAGGAGCACTTCGCCGGCGGTGAGGTCTGGATCGGGTCGCAGGCGGGGCAGAAATTCGAAAAGGGCCAGGGGCGGGGCGAGACGGGCCACGGGCCACGGGCCAAGGGCCAAGAAGGGGAAGGCTGATTTTCAACTCTTGCGCCTTGCCCCTTGCCCCTTGCGCCTTGCCCTCTCTTTTTACCCACTCACCCGATCCTTCTGGCAACTCCGCGCCCGTCACGTTAAGACTCGACCGCCGCTTTTGATTCTCTTCTGGGAGGACTTGGTGTGGAAGGTCTCAGCGTTCTCGAAATGATTCACTCTGGTTGGATCGCGACCTATCCGCTGATCGCCTTTTCGGTGGTCACGGTCAGCATCATCTTCGAGCGCATCTGGTCGCTGCGCAATCTGGTCACCGACACCCTCGAGCTATCGGGCACGATCTGCCCAACCCTCGAGAAGGGCGACATCGGCGCCGCGCTCGGCACGGCCCAGGCCAACGTCGCCAACCCGGCCGGGCGGATCTTCGCCGACGTGCTCGACCGCCATTCCCACGACTCGCTCGAGTACCTATCGGACCTCACCGAGGACAAGCGCTTCGAGGAACTCGAGGCGCTCAAGGGGCCGCTCTGGGTGCTCGCCACGGTCGGCAGCAGCGCGCCGTTCATCGGCCTGTTCGGCACCGTGGTCGGTATCGTCAAGGCCTTCCACAACATGGCCGTGATGGGCAGCGGCGGCTTCTCGGTCGTCGCCGCCGGCATCTCCGAGGCGCTGATCGCCACCGCCCTCGGGCTCGGCGTCGCCATCGTCGCAGTCGTCTTCTACAACTACTTCCAGACGCGCATCGAACGCATCGAGGCGGCGATGACCATCGCCTGCAACCGTGTGCTCGACGCGATCCACGTGGGACGACGCAATGGGAATGAGTAGCGGCCGCTCGCGGGCGCGATCGCCGATCGTCGCCGAGATCAACATCACCCCGCTGACCGATATCTTCCTGGTGCTGCTGATCATCTTCATGGTCACCAGCGCCGCGATGGTCGAGTCGGGCGCGAACATCGCCCTTCCCGAGGTCGAGAGCACCTCCGCCCAACCCAAAGAGATCACCATCACCATCACCCCGGAGAACGACATCTACATCAATACCCAGCTCACCGCGTACGAAGAACTCGAACCGGCGCTGCGCGCGCTGGTGAGCGCCCGGCCCGACATCCCCGTCGTCCTCGAGGGCGACCGCGACGTGCTCTTCGGCAACGCCGTGAAGATCCTCTCGCTGGCGCAAAAGGCGGGCGCGACCCAGATCGCCATCGCCGCCGAGCGCGGGCGCTAGCCGCCGCGCCGACGCCCGCATCTCCATGCCCCCTGAAGCGCCTGCTCCCAAACGCTTCGATCCCTGGAGCGGTCACCACTACGGCGGTGCGCGCTGGTTCGCCGTCTCCACCGTGATCCACGGCACGCTGCTGGTCGCCTTCGCCACCGTGACGCTCACCGTCATCAACAAGGTCGAGGAGGTCCGCGTCAGCGTCGTCGACGACAGTGGCACCGAGGACGTCTTCGAAGGCGAACCGTCGCTCGACGATCTCGCCGGTGTGTTGCAGATGGAGAAAACCGCACCGCAGCGCGCTGCGCCCCAGGGGCCCGCGATCCGCAACCTCCGCGCCCCGGTGTTGCCGCGCCCGAACCTCGGCGCCGTCGGCCCGAAGATCGGCTCCAACCCCGACCTTCCTCCGGTGTCCGCCGCCGCGGCGTCGTCCTTCGGCTCCGGAGCGGGCGCCATCGGCGGCCTCGGAGGGAGCTTCGGCAACTACGTTTCGGGCCTGCGCAAGGTCGGCCTCGACGTCGCCCTCGTCATCGACGCTACATCGAGCATGCAGTTCGTCATCGACGACGTTCGCGACAAACTCTCCGAACTCGTCGGCACCCTGCAGCGCCTCGTCCCCACGGCGCGCGTCGGCATCGTCGTCTACCGCGATCACGACGACGAGTACGTCACCAAGTGGACCGACCTCAGTTTTCACACCAACAAGTTGCAGGGTTTCCTGGCGAGCATCACCGCATTCGGCGGCGGCGACTTTCCCGAAGCCGTGCGCGACGGTCTCGACGCGGCGGTGCAGGACCTCAACTGGCGCAAGAAGTCCAAGCGCGTGATCATCCTCGTCGGCGGTTCGCCGCCGCACGCCTGGGACGTCGATGCGGTCTACGAGATCGCCGGCGACTTCAAGGGCGATCGCGGCCAGATCAATGCGATCGACGTCACCCGCCAGGCGCACTACCGGCACGACCTCGGCATGTGGCGCGCGATCCACGGCAAGAAGACGTACGAGCCCTCGCCGTTGCCCGAGTTCTATCGCGAGACGGCTGCTTCGTTCAGCGCGATCGCCAAGCGCGGCGGCGGCGAGATGGTCGAACTCGACCAGGAGAAGCAGCTCATCCGCAACGTCCTCGAGCTGACCTTCGGCTCGCGCTGGAAGACGGAGATGAAAGAGTTTCTCGAGGAGCTGTCGTGAGCGTCCGTGTGATTGGCGTACTGCTCGTCGTGCTGGCGACGGGAACGACGGCGTTGGCCCAGAACCCCGGTGAGATCGCCCAACGCGCCCGCGCTCTGGCGGCAGGCGCAGGGTCGATCGACTCCGATGTCCAAACCAAGGCGATCGCCGACCTCGGCAAGCTATCGGTCGCGTTCATGCAAGCTGCCGATGCGGCGACCTTGCGCGGCGGCAGCGGTTCCGATGAGTTGCGTGCCGCCTACGAGGCCATCCACGCGCCGCTCGCACGCGTGCAGAGTGTCAACGCGGAGTCGATGGAGGCCGGCGTTCGCAAGGTGATCGAAGCCGACGGCGATCTCGAAGCGCTCTACGATTCGCCGGCCTACCTGCAGTCACAGCAGGTCGGAGCGAGCGCGCTCTACTACCTCAATTGGCTGCGCTACTACGGTGCGCGTCTGCAGTCGGGCGACGCGCGAAAGCGCCTGTTGGGCCAGGCACGCGACGGCTTCGCCGAGTTCGCCGGCGACCCGAGCTCCGAGCTCGGCGTCGAGAGCCTGCTCGGTCGTGGCTTGTGCGAACTCGATCTCGGTGACCTGCGCGCCGCTACGGAAGACCTATCTGCGGTCAGCAAGGCCGCCAACGCCTCCGCCGAGCGCAAGCAGAAGGCGCGCCTGTCGCTGCTCGAGGCCCATGTCCGCGCCGGCAATGCGAAGGCTGCCCTGCGCCAGTCCGACGAGTTGCTCCAGGACGGCAACGCGGAGGCCGCGAATTGGGTGCGGTTCATGCGTCTGCGTGCGCTCGTCGATGCGGCGGCAAAGGGCGGCGCCGAGGCGCCTGGATACCGTAGCGAGGCGTTGGTGCTGATGGACCGCCTGCGCCGGGCCGGCGGCGGCTGGGACCAACAGGTCGCGGCGCTCGCGCAATCGGCCTTCGCCGATGCGGACGCCTGGAAGGCCAGCGCCAGCACGCCCTTCGCCAAGTGGGAACTCGCCAAGCTCTACGTGCAGAAGCGCGACTACGAGGGTGCCACGCCGCTGCTCGAAGCGGTGCTCGCGAGCGACGACAAGAGCCTCGCCGCGCACCGCGGCCAGGCGCACTACTTCCTCGGCCTCGCCCGCTTCAAGGCGGGCGACTACGCCGGCGCGGTAGCTTCGCTCGCGGCTGCAGCAGAGGGATCGGACGGATCCGACGGATCGGTCGGATCCGTCCGATTGCAAGCCTCGGACAAGGCGGACGCGGCCTATCTGCTGTTCAAGGCACACGAGGCGTTGGCGACCGCTGCCGGCGCCGAGGCCGACCTCGCGCCGCTCGAGGCTGCGGCGCGGGCGCTGGTCGCGAGCCATCCGAAACATGCGGCGGCGTTCGAGGCGCGCTTCCGAATCGCCGAGCTGAGCCAGTTGCGCGGCGAGTTCGCGGCGGCGATCGCGCTCTACGCCGAGGTCAAAGGCGATCCGGCGTTCGAGTTGCAGGCGGCGTTCGCGACGGCGCAGTGCCGCTTCGAACTCTACAAGCTCGCCGCAACGGCGGACGAGCGCGCCACCGTGCTCGCCGCGGTAGGCGCCGATCTCGATGCCTTCGCAGCACGGATTGCCAAGACCTCTGCCAAAGACGGCGCGAGCCTGCCGCTCGAAGCGATGGGCGCGAAGGCCGCGGTGATGCGCGCGGTGGCGCGCAAGCTGCAGGCCGAACCCGACCACGCCGGCGTGGTCGCCGCCCTCGACGACTTCGAAGCGCAATATCCGGGGCAGGCGGAGTTGCTCGCGCAGGTAGCGCGCTTGCGGCTCGAAGCGCTGCGCGAACTGGGTGAGTTCGCTGCGGCGCGCGCGGTGGTCGAAGGCCACGGCGACGCGCTGCTGGCCGAACTCGGCGCGGCAGCGATGGAAGAAATCGCGGTGACTTTCATCCGCGCCGGCGCGCGCCGATCCGGCGAGGGCGACAAGTCCGCGAACGAAGCGGCGCAGCGCGTTGCGCTCGCCGTCTACGAACGCCTCGGCGGCGCGGACGAGGTCGGCACGCGCACGAAGCTGACGCTCGCGCGCTTGCATGAGAACACCGGCGATCTCGACGCGGCAGCGGCGCTGTACGGCGAAGCGCTGGCGGGTGAGAAGGTGTCGCTCGCGGCGTTGCGGGGGCTAGCGCGTATCGCCGAAGCGCAGCAGCGACTCGACGACGCTCTCGGCTACTGGCGCCGCCTCGGCGAAGCCGCGCGCCCCGGCGACCTGCCCTGGTACGAGAGCAGCTATGAGCAGGCGCGCGTCACCGAACTGCGCGGGGACAAAGCCGCTGCATGCGAGATCCTCGAGAAATTGCGTCCGGCCATGCCCGGTCTCGGCGACCAGGACCTGCGCGCCAAGCTGACCGAAATCTACGATCGCGCCTGCGGCTGAGCACTGCGCTTCATTCGCCGACGTAGCGCACCCGCACCACCTTCGCGTTGGTGAGTGGGCTGCTGATCGGGTCGGTGTCGTGCAGGGTCGTGAAGTACAGCCCGTCGGGCCCGAAGGCGAGGCCGATCACCGTGGCCTTGGCGGACCCCGTGTCGCGGAGAAACTCGTCGGGGCCGGCGAGCCAAGTCGTCGGATCGACGGGAACGTCGTTCCAGCGAATGTCCTCGTACGCCGCGCGGCCGACGTGATTGAAGAAGTTGCTGGCATTGATGCCGACCCGGGTCGGCACTGGTGTCACGCGCGGAAATCGTCGGCGTTGACGCCGTGGCGCGCCATCATCTGCTGCAGGAGCGAGCGGTTCATCCCGGCCTGCGCGGCGGCTTTGGTGACATTGCCCGCGGTCGAACCGAGCAGGGTCTCGATGAAGCGGCGCTCGACGGCGAGTTGCGCCTGCTCGCGGGCGAGCCGCTTCGCTTCCTTGAGGTCCTCGTTGTTGCGCGGCACCGCGCTTGCTGCGGTTTCGTCGTCCTCGCCGCGCATTTCTCCCGGTAGGTCGCCGAGGGTGATGAGCGAGTCGTGCGCGAGCACCACGGCGCGCTCGATCGTGTTCTCGAGTTCGCGGATGTTGCCAGGGAAGTCGTAGCGCAGCACGCAGTCCATCGCCTCGGGGCTGAGCCGCGGCTCCGGCTTGCCGTGACGCTTGGCCATGCGGGAGAGAAAGGCGGACACCAGCAGCGGGATGTCCTGGCGGCGCTCGCGCAGCGGCGGCAACTCGGTCGGGACGACGTTCAACCGGTAGTAGAGATCCTCACGGAAGCCGCCGGCGCGCACGAGCGCGCGCAGCGGACGATTGGTCGCGGCGACGATGCGGACGTCGACCTTGTGGCCGACCGTACTGCCGAGGCGGCGAACCTCGCCCTCCTGCAGCACGCGCAGGAGTTTCGCCTGGAGTTCGATCGGCATCTCGCCGATCTCGTCGAGGAACAGGGTGCCGCCGTCGGCGGCCTCGAAAAGCCCCTGCTTGCGATCGACGGCGCCCGTGAACGCGCCACGCTCGTAGCCGAAGAGTTCGCTTTCGAGGAGTTGGTTCGGCACGGCGCTGCAGTTGATGGCGATGAAGGCCTTCGGCGCGCGCGGGCTGAGGTCGTGGATCAGGCGCGCGACGAGTTCCTTGCCGGTGCCGGTCTCGCCGCTGACGAGCACGGTCGTCGATGTCGGCGCGACTTGGCGGACGCGGTCGAGAATGCGGGTGAATGCAGGGCTGGTGCCGACCAGCAGCGTCGGGCCGGGACCGTGCTGGCGCAGCTCGACGCGCAGGCGGTGGTTCTCGCGGGCGAGGTGGTCCTGCTCCTGGCGCAGACGTTCAAAGGCACGAGCGCTGCCGACGGCGATGCCCACTTGTGCCGCCAGCAAGCTGCAGAATTCCACTTCCGCCGGGCCGAAACCGCCGGCGCGGTTCATCACCTGGACGACGCCGATGGGCAGGCCGTGCGCGTCGCGCAGCGGCAGGCTGAGGATGCTGCGCGTGGTGAAGCCGGTCTCGCGATCGATCTCGGAGTTGAAGCGGGGGTCGGTGTAGGCGTCGGCGATGTTGAGCGGCTCGTTCGCCTGGAAGCAGGCACCGGCGAGTCCGCTATGATCGGGCACGCGGATGGTGCGCCCGTCCTCGAGACCGTCGGCGACGCGCGACCAGAGTTCGCCGCGCGTCGCCTCGTGGAGGAGCAGGGTGCCGCGTTCGGCGCCGAGCACGCGTGGGATGCGGGCGACGAGTAGATCGATGAGCGAATCGACGTTGCGCTCCGAATTGATCTCCAGACAGAAATCGAGCAGCCGCAGGAGACGATCGCTGCTTTCGGGGCTGAGATGCATGCCACTTTCTCCGTCGCCACGCCGCGCACGGCGCTCGATCCAGGTGCGAACTTCGAAGTTAGGCCGAGGGTAACACCGCGTCAGTAACTCTCTCAAGCAAAATTTCGTCCATTGGCTTCTGTAACCCATTGAACAGAGTACGGAATTCGTCGACGGGGCCGATGTCGCCGAGGGGTCTTGGTGTTACCTGGCTTGTAACACTGGATCGAGGGATTCTTCTGCAGCCGCGCCGAGTCGGGTGGTATGCGCTTTGCTCAGCCATCCGTTCGCCATGAAAGCACTATCGATACTGCAGTCCCCGTCCCCCCATCCCGGTAACCGGTCGGCCGTTGCGCCCGCTACGGACGACGCCGACTCGTTGGCGTTCCTCGCTGGCGGCGAAAGTCGTGCGGAGCCGCTGACCGGTATCAAGGCATTGATGCTCGCTGTTATGGAGGACGGCATGCGCTGCTACTTCAGCCCGACGCTGCTGACCCGCGTCGAGGCCGAGCACTGGATCGAGAGCCGCCAGAGCCAGCTCGTGTTTTCGTTCGAGGTGATCTGCGAAACCTTCGGCATCGAGGCGAGCGCGGCGCGGCGCGTGTTGCGCGCGATGCGCGACCGCGGCCAGCGGGGGATGCCTGCCGTGCGCACCCGGCCAAACGTGCGTCACAACACCGTCTCGCTGCCGCGTAAGCGCCGCCGCCGGCGGTCGCGCGCCGCGCGCGACGAGGGCTGAGTACTGGATTCGTGTTTACTCGCCGCATCCGTTCTCCTATCTTCCGCGCTCCAAACGAAACCGATCTCGCCGCTGCCGGGTCCTGACGGGAACCTGAGGCAGGCGAAATTCGTCCGGTAATGCACCGGACGCGGACAGGAGCGCCGTGTGATCTCGATACGTATGCTGATTTTCGGCGCCGCCATTGCGGCGGTGCTTGCCGTGCTGCCGCAGAGCGGCGCTGCGCAGACGTGCTCCGGCGATTGCAATCTCGACTGTGTGGTCACGGTCGATGAGTTGCTGGCGCAGGTGACCGCTGCGTTGAACGAGGAGACCCTCGCCAACTGCCGCGCGGGCGACGCCAACGGCGACGCCGGTATCACCGTCGAGGAAATTCTCGGCGGCGTGGGCAATGCGCTCGAAGGGTGCGCCAACGCGCTCTGCACGGAACCGTCGGCGCAGGCTCCATTCACGGCCCATCCCGGCGTCGAGCAGCTCACGGTGGTGGGCGCCGGATCGCACGTGCCGCTGACGCTCTACGACGCGCGCGGCGAGAAGCTGGTGACGTACATCACCGACGACTGGGGTCAGGCCTCGTTCGCCTACGTTCCCAATGAGTACGGCACGTTCCAGACCGGCCCTGAAGTGGGGATTCCGACGATCGACGGCATCACCCTGAAGCGCGGCTTCTACATGATCCGCGACGACAGCGCCGCTCCGCCGCAGGTTCTCGCCAACCTGCGGGTCCTCGGCGTCGACGACGTTGCCGGCGAGGATTTCTACGCGGCGCAGACACTACAGCTCGGGTTCCAGTACATCGAGATGCGCGACGGCGTGAAGCTGAGCGCGACCGTGCGCTTCCCCGATCCGATCCTCTGGGGCCAGCCGCCGTACCCGACGGTGGTCGAATACTCCGGCTACGGCACCTCGAACCCGGATAGCCAGGACCCCGGAAGCGGCATCGCCAATCTCCTCGGCTACGCAACCGTCGGTGTGAACATGCGCGGCTCCGGTTGCTCCGGCGGCATTTTCGACGTCTTCAACCCGGCGCAGCAGGCCGACGGCTACGATGTCGTCGAGGTCGTCGCCCGCCAGCCCTGGGTCAAGCACGGCAAGGTCGGCATGGTAGGCCTCTCCTACGCCGGCATCGCCCAACTCTTCGTCGCCTCGACCCGGCCGCCGAGCCTGGCGGCGATCACCTCGCTTTCGGTCATCGACGACCCCTGGCGCCAGCAATGGCCCGGCGGCGTGTACAACAGTGGCTTCACCCGCGAGTGGCTCGCGGGACGCGACGCCGCTTCGTCGCCGAGCGGCAGCAGTTGGGTCGCCAAGCGCATCAACGAAGGCGACGAGACCTGTGCGGCGCACCAGGACCTGCGCAACCAGAACCCCGATTTCGAGCAGTTCGGTCGCGCTCTGGAGTTCTACAACGTCGATAGCGACGACCGCCGCCTCGGCTTGCTGGTGCGCAAGATCGAGGTGCCGGTGTTCCTCACCGGCGCGTGGCAGGACGAACAGACCGGGGCACGCTTCGCCACCATGCTCGACGAGTTCGTGGCCGCCGACATCAGGCGCTTCACCGTCTTCAACGGCCGCCATCCCGACGGCTACAGTACTCTGACTCTGCTGCGCTGGTGGGAGTTTCTCGAAGTCTACGTCGCCCAGCGCACGCCGTGGCTCAACCCACTGTTCGCCAACGTTGCCAATCAGGAATTGTCGAACCAGTTTCGCGTCCCAGGCCTGATGCTCGAGCCGACCCGCTTCCCCCGCGGTATGCCCTACGCCGAAGCTCGTGCCCTCTACGAGGCCGAGCCGGAGGTGCGCATCCTGTTCGAGGTCGGCGCCGATCATCCAACGGCGAACGCGCCGGTGGCCCGCTTCGAGAAGAGTTTCGACTCGTGGCCGCCTCCCGCTGAACCGCGCCTGTGGTACCTCGGGCCGGACGGGGCGCTGCTCGACACCCTGGCAGAAGAGGGCGGCGTCGATCGCTTCCTACACGATCCCGAAGCGGGCGACGTCGGCTACTCATCGACGAGCGCATTCGCCTTCCAGTTCCCCGAGATCGACTTCGAGTGGCCTTCCCCAGTGGCCGGAACGGCGCTTTCCTACCTGACCGAGCCGTTTGCCGCAGACACCGTCGTCGCCGGCAACGGCGGCTATGCGAACCTCTGGATCGCGAGCGAGGCCGACCGCGCAACGGTCGAGGTCACCTTGACCGACGTGCGCGAAGACGGCACCGAGACCATCATCCAATCGGGTGTCTTCGACTTGCTGCATCGTAACGGCATCCTCGAGGAGGAGTCGGACACGTTCATGGTCGAATACAGCTACCGGGAGGAGGACGCCGCGCCGCCGCTGGTGCCGGGCGAGTTCGTCGAGGTCAAGGTGCCGATCCGACCCTTCGCCCACCCGTTCCATGCCGGTTCGCGCATGCGCCTGATCATCGATACGCCCGGCCGCGACACGCCGTTGTGGGAATACGAGAACCCGGCCTACGACGGCGACGTCCACCACATGGTTGCGCGCACGCCGGACATGGCTTCGTACCTGTTGTTGCCGATCGTCGCGGGAGTCGAAGTGCCCGCAGGGATCCCGGCGTGCGTTTCGTTGCGCGGCCAGATCTGCCGCGACTACGAGCCGTACGTCAACGACACGCTCGAACCTTGAAGAAACCGCACATTCGTAAGCCTCCAGGAGAAGGACGATGAGCTTTCAGTTCCCCGAGGGATTCGTCTGGGGCACGGCGACCGCCGCCCACCAGGTCGAAGGCAACAACACGAACTGCGACTTCTGGTTGCTCGAGCACGTTCCCGAGACGATGTTCGCCGAACCCTCCGGCGACACCTGCGACCAATTGCACCGCTACCCGCAGGACATCGCGCTGCTCGCCCAACTCGGCTTCAAGTCCTATCGCTTCAGCGTCGAGTGGGCGCGCATCGAGCCGGTCGAAGGGCACTTCTCGATCGCTGCGCTCGATCACTACCGGCGGGTGATCGCCTGCTGCCTCGAGCACGGTCTCGTGCCGTGTGTGACCTTTCACCATTTCACCTCGCCGCTGTGGTTCTCGGCCGACGGCGGCTGGGAGGAGCGCAAGAACGTCGACCGCTTCGTGCGCTACTGCGAACGCACGGTCGCACACCTCGGCGATCTGATCGGCATCGGCTGCACGATCAACGAGGCGAACCTCGTCGCCACGCTGCAGGTCACCGGGATCTTTCCCGAGGGCGGCTTGAAGGCGGTGGCCCCGTTCGTCGCCACCGCGGCGGCGCGGGCAGGGACGACGCTCGATCGCTTCGGGCCGTTCCTCCTCGGGCATCCGATGAAGATCCGCGACACCATGCTCGAGGCGCACGTGCGCGCCCGCGACGTCATCAAGGCAGGTCCCGGCGACTTCCCCGTCGGCGTCACCTTGGCGATGCAAGACTACCAGGCAGTGCCGGGCGGAGAGACGCACCGCGACCGAGCGCGCGCCGAGAGCTTCGATCCGTTTCTCGAAGCGGCGCGCCAGGACGACTTCGTCGGCGTGCAGACGTACTCGCGGCATCGCTTCGGCGCGAATGGCGTGCTGCCGGCGGAGGCGGGCGTGCCGGTGCTGATCATGGGCTACGAGTACTGGCCGCAGGCGATCGGCGCGACGGTGCGCTACGCCTGGGAGAAGGCGGGCGTGCCGATCTACGTCACCGAGAACGGCATCGGCACGACCGACGACGAGCAACGCCTCGCCTACGAGCGCGGCGCGCTCGCGGCGGTGGCGGAGTGCATCCGCGACGGTATCGACGTGCGTGGCTACTACTACTGGTCGCTGCTCGACAACTACGAGTGGCTGTTCGGCTACGGTCCCCAGTTCGGCATCATCGGCGTCGACCGCGCGACCCAGCTGCGCACCCCGAAGCCGAGCGCTCACTGGCTCGGCGCGATCGCCCGCAGCAACCGACTCGCGTGATTCGCCTCGGCGGGGCTTGACTCCCAACCGGAGAGGCGCTCGACATGATCTCGCCGCGTCCGGGCAAGGAAGCGACTCGCGCCGGGAGAATTGCGCGCGCTTTGATTGATTTCGGGGCCCGGGCTCTGCCAGCTTGAGCCACATGTCGGCCCGCGCGCTCGCTCAGCCCCTCGAAGTCGTCCCCGCTCCACGCCATCGTATCCTCGACGCGGCTCTCGAGCTGCTGGCCGACCACGGCTACGACGGCATGAGCCTGCAGATGGTCGCCGACCGCGTGGGCCGCCACAAGAGTACGCTGTTCCACCACTTCCGGGGCAAGGACGAACTCGCCCAAGAGGTCTTCAGCGGTATTGCCGAGCGCCTATGGCACCAGGTCGCGCCGATCGTCGCGCGTCGGCCCCCGGAACTCGAACACATTCTCGAACTCTCCGACGCGCTCGTCGACCACTTCGCGCGCGAGCGCGCCGCCGCGCGCCTGCTGATGCGGCTGATGGTGGCCGACCGCGAGTTCGGTCCGGGTGGTGACGGCGCCGGCCGCATCATCGAACGGATCCTGGTGACTCTCGGCGAGTGGCTCGACCGGGCGCGACGCGCCGGCGTCGTCCGCCGCGTCGACGTGCGCCACACGCTGACCAACGTGATGGGGGTGGTTCTCTTCTACCCGGCAACGGTGCACTGCATCGGTACGGGCGTGCTCGCCGCCGACCCGTGGTCGGCCGATACTCTCAAGGCGCGCAAGAAGGAAATGCGCGCCTTCTTCTCAGGTGCACTCGCGCCGGAGTGAGTGCGCCGTGACTGTTGCGTAAAATCCCCGACGTCGCGAAAAGCCCGAGACTTAAGCGTGGCATGAGGGCATAGTATTGCGCGATGAAGGAGATGCCGGTGCCCCGAACAACCGTATCGATTCAACGTGCACTCGGCGCCGTCCTGGGCCTCGCGCTGCTCACTGCAATGCCGGCGACTGCTGCTGCCATCGACGGCCCCGCCAGGCTTGCCATCTACTACGGGTACCCGAGCCTGGTGAACGGTGCGGCCGGCAACCTCGTCGCCGCAGCCGCACACTTCGCCACCTTCGACGTGGTCGTTCTCGGCGACGGCCTCGAGCACCCGGCTCACCCCGATCACGCCAACACGGCGCAGATCGTCACCGACATCGTCGCCGGCGGCACCGAGGTCTACGGCTATGTCGACATGGGTGTCACCACGCAGAACCTCTCGATCGCGACGGCGCAGCAGTACGTCGACGAGTGGGACGCGCTGGGTGTCACCGGCATCTTCTGGGACGACGCCGGCTACGATTACGGCGTCGACCGCGCCCGCCAGGTCGCGCTGATCGATTACACCCACGGCCAAGGCTTGAAGGCTTTCGTCAACGCCTGGGTTCCCGACGACATCTTCGCCTTCGACGGCGTCGCGACGCCGCTGCAGGCCGGCGACTGGTACCTCGCCGAGAGCAGCTCCGTCGCCAACGGTGCGCTGGTCGCACTCGGCCCCTGGTGGGCGAAATCGCAAACACTCGCGACCTATCGAACCCAAACGAACGTCAACATCGCCGCGATCGCAACCGGCGACGATGGTCCTCTCGGCTGGGCGAATGCCGACGCCTACCGGCAGTCGTTGTGGGCCGCCTACCTTTTCGCCTGGGACGCCTTCGGCTTCACCAACATCGAGTACAGCTCGAGCGGCCCGGGAGCGAACCGTTTGCGGCCACTGCCCCGGGTCGCGACAGACGTCGGCACCTCCTACGCAGGGGCGCCGACGATGGATGACGCGACGATGTTCAGCCGGACGACGGACAACGGCAAGATCGTCGTTGTCGGCAGCGCCGGCACCGGCGGCGGCACGTTCGAAGGTGGTGTCTGCGATACTACGGGGATGGGTGCCGCGATCTGGCCGAACTGCAGCGCCACGCCGCCCGCCCAGAGCAGCCCGTTCGGCCCGCGCAAGAAGGCGAGCGAGGGTTTTCGTTACGACTTCCATCGCGGCGTCGACATTCCACAGCCGCTCGGCGATCCGGTCTACGCGATGCAAGACGGCATCGTCCGCCTCGCCGGGGTCAGTTCGGGCTACAGCGACCTGGTCATCCAGCTTCGCCACCGCGGCAGCGCGCCGTACCTCTTCACGAACGTGCTGCACATGGATTCGGTCGTCGTCCAGGTCGATGATCTCGTGACCGTCGGCGACATCGTCGGCTACAGCGGCGAGAGCGTCGGCGGCTTCGACCACATGCACATGGAGTTTCGCGAAGGCTGCGCGACCCAAGACTGCAACCGCAACCCGTGGGGATTTCTGCCCTACACCGACGCCGCGCCGATCGACCCGGTGTTGACGGGTGCGAGCCTCGGCGTGGCGCAGTCGGCGCTGGTGATCGACGCGAGCACACTTCCGGACCAACTGGACTTCGACGGCATGGGTCTCACCTGGGACGCCGCCTTCGCTGCCGGTATCGATGCGATCAACGCGAGCACCGACCCGGACCAACCGCTGCTGATGGATCACCCGGTGATCGACCTCGGCGGCGGTGCGAACCTGTGCGTCTTTCCGGCGCCGTTCAACACGTCGAGCCTGTCCGCGGATTACCGCTTCCTGTTCACCGGGCTGCCCGCCGCGGGCGGCGGCAGCGTCAACGGGCTCGATGTGACTGCGACCGGCGGCGCGGTCGTGCTCTCGCCGCTGCTCCCCGATCTGGCCGTCAGTCCGGCGACGACGCAGGCGTTCGTCGAGCCCGGCGACGTGGCGGTATTCGTGTGGACGGTGACCAACACTTCGGGCGCGCCGCAGAACCTTACCTTCTCCGCCCAGAGCGCGCAGTCGAGCCCGATCAGCGTCACCCCTGATGCGGCGAATCTCGGCCCCGGCGCCGCGCAGCAGGTGACCGTCGAAGTCGATTTGCGTGACGAACTGGCGGCCGGGATCGGCGATTGCGTTTTGTTCGAGGTCGACGCCGGCGGCACGCACACGGTGATCGCGGCCGCGCAGGCCGCTACCGGCGGCGCTGCACACGAATGTCCGGACGTGCCCGAGTTGGGATGCGGCACGGCGGAGCGTGCATCGCTGACGATCCGCGATGACCCCGCGAAACCGGAGAAGAAACAACTGCAATGGCGGTTCACGCGCAGCGATGCGCCGGTCGACCCTGCCGACTTCGGCGATCCGGTCGATGGCGTCGCCGGCTACCGACTGTGCCTCTACGATGCGCTCGCGGGCGACGAAGCGCTTGCCGGCGGAGCAGCCGTCGCCGCAGGCGGTGTCTGCGGCAAGAAGCCATGTTGGAAGGCGGTGCGCGACGGATTCAGGTTCAAGGACCGCACCGGCGCTCAGGGCGGGACGCTTGCGGTCGCGTTGCGCGGCGGCGAGGCCAAGCGCAGCAAGTTCAGCGTCAAGGCGAAGGGGCTTTCCTTGGATCTCCCCGGCGCTGCGGGCGCGCAGTATCTGCACGCCGACGTGACGGTGCGCGCGCAGTTGGTCAACCCGAGCAACAGCGCCTGTTGGGAGAGTACCTTCACCGCGCCCGGACACGTGGCCAAGAACACCGCAATCCAGTTCAAAGCGCGCCGCCGCTAGGGACCTTTGCTCGTGGGACAGTGGGTGGCGATTTCTCCAAAGGCGCCAATGGCGTAACAGGACGCGAGGGAGGCGGCGGCGGGTGGCGCGACTGGGTCGAACAGGACCTTGATCTCCCGGCGACGCAGCGAGGCTCGTCCAAACCGACCAAGCTCCCGTCGCCCTCGCGGACGCGGCCAGTGCACGCCACGCTCGCGTCGCCTTTCAAGGCTCTCCCAAACTGACCGCGTTCCCGTCGCCCTCGCGGACGCGGGGGTCCAGGGGTTGGAATCGGATTCTTCGCGACGCAGATGTGCTGGGAAGGAGACCGCCAACTATGTGCGAACACGCCCTTCGACCGCCGAGTTGGTTGCGGCTGCGTGGGTTGGTGCTGGAGGCGGCGGGGTTGGGTTCCCGCGTGCGCGGGAATGACGGAGTGGTTTGTGCGAACACGCCCT
>Ga0163144_10008488_pt1 | contig 22234 bp, 18 predicted proteins | sample OliLak19BULKMAT1_FD_123175 | JGI IMG/M metagenome (GOLD analysis project Ga0163144, IMG submission 123175) | Freshwater microbial mat bacterial communities from Lake Vanda, McMurdo Dry Valleys, Antarctica - Oligotrophic Lake LV.19.BULKMAT1 | ecosystem: Environmental > Aquatic > Freshwater >... | reverse complement strand
GCTGTGGGACGGATCCCCGTTGGGGAATCAGAAATCCGCTGCGGACCATCCCGATCCCGGATCATGTCATTTCCTTCGATGTCAGGATGTCTGAGCCTGCAACAGGTCCACTCGGATTTCTGATGCCCAGCTCCGCATCGTGCTGCATCTGATGAAACTTGCCCGCGAGCGGCAGTTGCTCGAATACTTCCGCTGGCTGGCGGAAACACTCGTCGAACAAGTGCCCGACAGCCTGCTCAAGCGCTTGATGCTCTGCGCGCTGCATGCCGACAGCGAGCTTGACGCCCGGCAAATCTACCGTAGCCTCGCAGCGAATCCTGGACTTGAAAAGCGTGCCATGTCCGTCGCAGAAAAACTGAAAACAGAAGGCCGCTGGATCGGCAAGATCCAGGCGTTGGAGGAATTTCCCGGTCGTGACCAGAGCACGGACGAGGCGCTGGAGACCCGCTCCATTCAGGAGCTGGAATCCCTTCATCAGGATCTCCACAAGGAATACGAAGCCCGCTTCAAGCGTCGCTGACTGAAACCGCGCCGTCTGGGTGAACTCCAATTGCTCGGTTGGTTTGCATCCGCCTTTCTCCGTCCTTGCACTCCGTGGATTTCCGCCATTTGATGCGCCGCCATGCCCACCGTCGCCATCGTCGGACGTCCCAATGTCGGGAAGTCCGCTCTCTTCAACCGTCTCGCCGGGAGGAAAATTGCAATCGTTCACGATCAGCCGGGCGTCACCCGTGACCGGATCGCCGCACCCTCCAAGGCCACGCAGGTCGCCTGCACGCTTATTGACACCGGCGGCATCGGTGGCGGGATCGAGGATGGATTCGACGAACAGGTCAGCATCGAGGCGGACATCGCCATGCAGACGGCGGATTTGATCCTTTTCGTCGTGGATGCCCACGCCGGCCTTACTGCCACCGACCAGGCCCTGGCGCAGAAGCTCCGCAAGGCCAAGCCGCCCGTTTTGCTGGTCATCAACAAGGTGGACGACGACAAGCACGAGCGTTCCCATTCGGATTTCACCCGTCTCGGCCTTGGCAACAGCGTCTTCGTTTCCGCCGAGCATGGCCGGAACTTCGGCGTGCTCTGTGATGAAATCGATGCGGTCATCGCACCTCTCGTTTCGGAAACAGAAGCCGAGGCGGAAGTCGCCGAGGCCGTCGGCATCAAGCTCGCCATCGTCGGCAAGCCAAACGCCGGCAAATCCTCACTCGTCAACGCCATCCTCAAGGACGCGCGGACCATCGTTTCCGAAATCGCCGGCACCACCCGCGATGCCGTGGACCTTCCCTATTCGTTCGAAGGGGAAAATTTCACCCTCATCGACACCGCCGGCCTCCGGCCGCGGGCCAAGCGCGACAACTCGGTGGAAGTCTTCTCCGCCATGCGGACCGAGAAGGCCGTCCGCCGCGCTGACCTCTGCGTGCTCGTCATCGACCTCGTCGCCGGCGTCACCTCAATGGATCGCAAGATCGCGCAGCTCATCAAGGAGGAGAAAAAACCTTGCCTGATTGTGCTCAACAAATTCGACATCTTCCACCCCGGAGCCAACCGCACCGCGAAGCTCGAAGAAGCCACCGCCCACGTCCGCAAGGAACTGTTCTTCCTTCACTACGCCCCCTTCGTCGCCTGCTCCGCGAAAACCGGCGGCTCCGTCGATCACGTGCTCAAGGAGGCGCTCAAAATCAAGAAAAGCGCACAAGACATTCCCGGCACCGGCCAGCTCAACCGCATCCTCCAGGGGGCTTTCGAAGCCACCCCGCCGCCCATCGACAACAAGCTCCACAAGCGCCTCAAGCTCTATTATGCCACCGCCGCCGTGGAGGAGAAATACAGTGTCATCCCGGTGCCGACCATCGTCCTTTTCGTCAACGACAAGCGACTGATGGCCCAGAGCTACGAATCCTACATCGTCAACCGCTACCGCGCCGGCCATCCGTCGCCCGGCGTCCCGGTCATCCTCTCCGTGCGTTCCCGCTCGCGCAAGGAATGGGAGCACCGGAACAAGCCGCAGGGCCATTGAGCGCGGCCTTCCAGGCCGGCTTCGACCCGCGGACACGCAAGTGATCAGGCTGCTAGGACGGCAAAGGAAATGGGTGTTTTCATGGGTTTTTATGACAATCCATCACGGACGCCGATGTCCGGGGAGATTGCTGGGGACCCGGCCGAGAGGAAAGCGTCTGTAGTCCGGGAGGACAAGATGCAGCTTGGACTCGGATGGCTTGGTGTTGCGGCGGGCGGGGTGCCGTGTAGTCTCCCCGCGTGGCGGATTTTTCCTTAACATTTCTAGGAACAGGGACTTCGGTGGGGGTGCCGGTGATCGGTTGCGATTGCGCGGTGTGTCAGTCGGATGAACCGCGCAACCAGCGGACGCGCTCTTCGGTGGTGGTGAATTGGGGGGATGTGACGCTGTTGGTGGACTCGGGGCCGGATTTGCGGATGCAGGCGTTGCGCGAAGGGTTGCGGGAAATCGACGCGGTGATTTACACCCACGGGCATCTGGATCACGTAGCGGGATTTGATGAGCTGCGGGCATTTTGCTGGCGGAAAAAGGAGCCGCTGCCGCTGCACGCGACGGCGGGGTGCATGGAGACACTGGTGGAGATGTTTGGCTGGGCGTTCAATCCGCAGCGCGTGATCGAGGGCTACGTGCGGCCGGACGCGCGGGTGATTTCAGGGCCGTTTTCCTATGGCGATCTCATGGTGACGCCTTTGCCGGTGGAGCATGCGACGGTGGAGACGATCGGTTATTTGTTCGAGGTGCCGGGGCAGCGGAGCGTCGCGTATCTGCCGGATGTGAAGCGGATCCCGGAGCCGACGATGGCGCTTCTCAAGGGGGTGGATGTGATGGTGGTGGATGCCTTGCGGGTGTCGCCGCACTCGACGCATTTTTCGCTGGCGGAAGCGCTGGAGGCGGTGGAAGCGTGCGGGGCGGGAGAAGCCTGGCTGACTCACCTGAGCCACGAATATGACGCGAGGACCTTCGGCGATGATCTGCCGGTGGGCGTGCGGCTGGCCTGGGACGGCCTCCAAATTTCGCTGTGAGGCGCGTGCCTTGTCTTGCATGATCCCAATCACCGGGCATCCTCGCTGCCGATGAGAGTTTTCGCCGCGTTTCTGCTGATGCTCACGGGACTTCCGTGGGGGGCGCGGGCTGCCATTTCGCCGGAGGCGGTGGCGGTTCTTTACAACGAGTCGGTGCCGGATTCGAAAAAACTGGCAGAACTCTATCGGGAGGCCAGGAACATCCCGAAGGACAATTTGATCGGCCTGACCATGCCGAGCGCGGCGGATTGTTCCCGCGAGGATTACGAGCGCTCGATACTCAAGCCGCTGCGCCAGGAGTTCGAGGTCCGCGACTGGTGGAAGCGCAGGCGGGAGGGCGGCGTGACGCTGCCGGTCTCCAACAAGATCCGCGTGCTCGTGACCATCCGCGGAGTGCCGCTGCGCATCCTGCCGGTGCCCAAGCCGGCGGGGACCACCGCCGATCCGAACAATCCCGTGGCGGGGCGTGACGAGGCATCGGTGGATTCCGAGTTGGCGATGTTCGGCGTGGAGGGATTGCCGGTGGATGGCGTCCTGGAGAACAAATATTACAAGGCGGATGAATCGATCAAGGATGCGGATTTGCCGTTCCTGATACTAACCGCCCGCATCGATGCCCCGACGGTGGCGATCTGCGAGCGAATGATCCGGGATGCGGTGGAGGCGGAACGGACCGGCCTGTGGGGGCGGGCGTATGTGGACATCGCCAACAAGTTTCCACAGGGCGACCAATGGCTGGAAGAGGTGGTGAAGGCGAATCTTGAGGCGGGGATCCCGACCGTGGTGGACCGTTTCAACGAGACCTATCCGCCGAACTATCCGCTGACGGATTGCTCGATTTACTACGGTTGGTATGACTGGAACCTGAACGGCCCTTTTCTCAACACACGGTTCCAGTTCCGCAAGGGGGCGGTGGCGATGCACCTTCATTCGTTCAGTGCGCAGCAGCTCGCGGATGGCACCAAGAACTGGAGCGGTGGCCTGCTCGCGAGGGGGGCGGCGGTGACCATTGGAAATGTCTATGAACCCTATCTTCATCTAACGCATGATTTGGGAGTCCTCCATCGCAAGCTTCTCGAGGGATACACCTGGGTCGAGGCCTGCTGGATGGCGATGCCGGCCACCTCGTGGCAGGGAGTCGTTCTGGGAGACCCGCTCTATCGGCCGTTCCGTTGTCTCAGCGGGACCGGTGTGAAGCAGGATGCGGATATCGATTTCCGGGCTCTGCGTGCGGCGGCTCTGGAGTGGAAGGACAGTCCGGCGGAACGGATGCGTCAGGTGGAAAAGGCGGCGGATCGGATGAAAAGCGGAATTCTGGCAGAAGCGCTGGGTCTCGAAGCGCTCGAACGGAAGGATTCAACCGGAGCTGCCAGGATGCTTCGGGTTGCCAAGTCACTCTATCCGAAACCCGAGGACAAGCTTCGCCAGGACTTCCATGTCATCGCCGCGGATCGGGCGGCAAACCAGAAGGAAAACGCGATCCGGGGCCTGCGTGACGCACAGGTCCGCTATGGCGATTTGCCGGAAGCGGAAGGGCTCAAGGCATGGTTGAACATCCTGGATCCACCACCACCTCCGCCACCACCGGTGCCCGTGGCAGCCCCGGGAAAGAAGCCGGGCGCGAATTGACGAAACTTTTGAAATGTTGAAATGAACTACGGATTTCTGTTGGAATCGATCTGGCATCCGCCGCTGGCCTTCGAGGAGGCATCGGCTGGCGCGCTGCCGCCTGAGCTGGAATTGCAGGCGCTGTGGTTTGCCGGGGCATTCGGCCGGGATTTCCGGACGACGTCGGGCAAGGTTGTTAGAATCGTGCAGTTCGGTGAGTGGAACCGTGGCGCGGGTCCGGATTTCATCCAGGCTGCGGTGGAGATCGACGGCGAGATCCGGACCGGTCCGCTGGAGCTGGATCCGGTGGCCGGTGATTGGGAGGCGCACGGGCATGCGGAGAATCCCGCGTTCAGCCAGGTGATCCTGCATGTGGTGTTTCAATCGGACGCCCGCCGGATCTTCACCCGGACGCTCGACCATCAGGAAGTCCCTCAGGTGGTCATCACGGAGATGCAGCTATCAGACGCGCTGAGCCGCCCGCAGCGTGAGGTGGCCATCGCCCATCCGGGGCGTTGTGTCGCGCCGCTCAAGCAACTCCCCGCCGGGGCGATCGCGCGTTTGTTAGCCGAGGCCGCAAGCTACCGCGCCGCGAACAAGGCCGCCCGCTGGTTGCGGATGGAGGATGCCCACGGGAGGGACGCCGCCTTGTTCCAGTCCACCGCGGAAACACTGGGATACCGGGGAAATGCCTTGGCCATGCGGCTGCTTGCGCAACGTGCGCCGCTCTCCTTGCTCAAGGCGGAAGGTGACGTCGCCGAGGCCATCCTTTTCGGAACGGCAGGGTTTCTATCAGCGGATCAGCACGAACTGGCGCCAGCGGATACCCGCGACTATCTCCGAACGCTGTGGGACGAATGGTGGAAAAACCGGACCCGGTTCGAGATTGCCAGCGAGCGGAAGATCCCGTGGAAAACCCATGGTCAACGTCCCGCGAACCATCCCCACCGCCGGACCGGCGCGCTCGCGGCGTTGGTGAAGGTGTGGCCGCAGTACCGCAAGCTGGCGCTGGCGAGACCGTTTGCCGCCAAGCCTTTGATCGATTTCCTGCAGGCGCTGGAACACGATTTCTGGTCGCACCGGCACACGTTGACATCTTCCGCCTCCACCCGGCGCATCGCATTGTTCGGTCGCTCCCAGGCACTGGAACTCATCGCCAACCACCTCGCCCCGCTGGCCATCCACGAGGGCGGGATGACCTGGCTTGGCTATCACAAGTTGCGGCACTCGGCACCCAACGACAAGGTGAGGCGTTGCTCGCTGAGGCTCTTCGGGTCCTCCAAGGCCGCGCTGCCCTGGCTGCGGCGGGTTGCCCATCATCAGGCACTTATCCAGGTCTATCAGGACTTCTGCCTCGAGGACTTTTCCGACTGCAAGGACTGCCCGTTTCCGGAACAACTCGCGCAGTGGCGTTAGAACTGACGATTCATGAACATCCTCCTCAACGGCAGCCCCCGCGAAATCGAAACCGGGACGACGGTGACGGATTTGTTAGCCAGCATCGGCCTCGCCGGGAAGCCGGTGGTGGTGGAACTCGACGAGCAAGCGGTTTTTCCCCGTGACTATCCGCAAATGATGGTCGGGGCCGGTGCCAGGGTCGAGGTGATCATGCTGGCGGCAGGCGGCTAGCCCTTGCGTTCCGTGGCTCCCGTTTGGCATCCCCAAGGCGATTTCGCCGTGCCGTTCCAGCCCGAGGGGCAATCGATCGCACTGTCCGGACGAGGCCAGCCACGCTCCACCGGTGGTCAGCCGCCGCAGTGACAGAGCGTCCGCAGGGCTGCCAGCATCAGGACACAAAAAATGCCGCAGGGAACCAGTGGTCCGCTGCGGCATTTTCAGAAATCCGGGATCAGGCACGGCGGCGGCGGCGCAGCAAACCGAGTCCCGCCACGGCACCAAGGATGGCGGCGGACGGCTCGGGGATTAGCTGTGCGCGAAGCTCTCCACCTCCGAAACTTGAGGTATGCAGATTCACATACAGCAGCTCTGAAACGAGGCTGTTGTAGTTTGAAACGGAGAAAGTGCCGGCTCCAGAAATCGAGCCGAAGGTCACTCCCAGTGTGGGGGTAAGGCTAGTGAGCACCGCAGCGTTCACACCCGGCGCGGCCGGGCCATGGATGTGGGCAGCCGTCGTGTTCCCGTTAAGACCTGAGAAGTTTCCTGTCAGCGACCAAATCCTTGTGACCGAATCGACGGTGAGGGACACTGCCCCTGTTCCCGGACTCGCGTTCGCCGGATTTTCCTGGCTCCCTTGGAGTACACCATTAAAGACCAGGGTGGCAGCCTGCAATGAACTGACTAACCCAACTGCGAGTATTGTTGCATAGATTGTTTTCATCTGTACCGCGATTCAATTCGTTCATGTCATGATGTCAAGAAATCTTTTCTCTGGAATCAAATCGCAGGCACGAATGAATTTTCAACACCACAGGTTGTGATCACAGGAGAGGATCCTACCCCGCTTGGAAGCCTAACGAAAAGCCGGTCAACGTGGTTATCAAAAGTGTCAGTCCCGACTAACACGCGATCCCAGATATCCAAGGACACGGCCTCACAGAAAACCTTGCAGGGGGAAATCGAGAGACAAAGCTCCGCTTCGCGCTATTTCGGGTAGCTCCAGGCAGCGTTCTGGATTGCCTTCAGTCGATTCACCTCCTCGCCCCTTTCCGCCGCCAGATCGTGGGTCTCCAGCGGATCAGCCTTGAGATCGAACAGCTCGACGGACTTGGGTGCGGAAGTGAAGGCCTTGTCCTGGCCAACAGGGCCGGGAATGAGGAGTTTCGACCATCCGTTGATGACAACTTGAGTCACAAGGCTCTTCGACGGATCTTCGAGATCGGCGATGTCGTGGGTGTAGGCTTCGACAAAAACGGTTTTCCGCGCGGTCATCGCCTCGCGATCAAGAAGGTCGAGCCCCGGAAGGTTAGCAGGCACCGGCAAAGCACAGATGTTTAGAACGGTGGGAACGAAATCAATGACGGACGCCAGCGTTTCATCATCGCGCATTGGCGATACTTTCCCCGGCCAGCGGACAAACATCGGAGTCCGGATCCCCATCTCATAGGGAGAGAGTTTCGCCCGCTTGCCCTCCTCCGCATCCCAACCGTTGTCCGCCAGATAGATAATCACGGTGTTCTCCGCTAGGTGATGCTCCTTGAGGAAATCATCGAGCTCGCCGCAGGTCTTGTCGAACCACTCGACCATGGCGAAATACTTCTCCGCTTTCGGGCTCAAGCCCTTGCCTTTGTAGCTTGCCAGAATCTCCTGCGGGGGATTGTGCGGCTGGTGGGGCATCATGGGGGCATGCCAGACAAAGAACGGCTTGTTCCCAGCCTGCGCCTTCTTCATGAAATCAAACATCGGCTTCATCGTTTTGCGGCCGATGTCCAGCCCGTCACCACCGTGGCGGCCTTCCTTATTGGTCATCCCGGCGGTGAATCCCACTTCCCCAGCGGTGACGTTCCACAGCTTTCCTGTCTGATAGGTCAGGTAGCCGGCATCCGACAGAACCTTTGGAAGAATCACCGGATTTCCAAGAAGCTGACGGGCTAGCGGAGAACGGTCCTCTTTCCCTTTCGCGTTGTCGGCCTTGATGGCGGCCTCGCCCAGATCATTTCCCGTGATGCCGTGGACGTGAGGCAGTTGTCCGGTGAGGAGGCTGGCCAAGGTTGGCGAGCAAACGGGCATGACATAGCCCCGCGTGTAGAGCAGGCTCTGCGATGCCATGCGATCAAGGTTCGGCGTCCGGACGATCTTGTGGCCCATGAAACCGTAGTCATTGAAACCCTGATCATCTGATAGAAGCAGGATGACGTTCGGCTTGTCGGCGGCTTTGATTGCGGATGGCAGCGCCAACAGGGCCGCCAAGGTGATTCTGATCAATGTTTTCATCGGGATTGTTAGTTTTTCTTTGATTTCATTCCACGCTTCCTCACCTTGGTTCCATCCACTGGATAGAGGAATTCCGGATCGCTCACTTTTCCCGGCTCGCGAACTCCGGGTCCCTCTGGCGAACCGTCGCACAATGCGGCCGCCTGCTTTTCCGCCAGCGCTTTGAGCTTTGCGACCATCTCGGGATGCTCCGCCGCCACGTCGGTGGTCTCGCCGATGTCCTTGTCGAGGTTGTATAGCCTCAGTCCCTCTTTGCTCTCTCCGAACTGCTTATCGTTTTCCTTGAAGCCCATGCTGAATTGCTGGGGCTTCAAGGCCAGTTTCCATGGCCCGGAGCGGACTGCGTCGAGGTTGTAGGCATGATAGAAATAGTGGGCTTCCCGGGGCGACTCGTCGCGTTCTCCCAGCAGAACCTTCGTTAGATCCGCGCCGTCGATGGGCTTGCCGGTTGGGACCGTGCCGCCGGCCAGCGAGACAAAGGTGGGCAACAGGTCGATTTCGCCCGCCACCGCATCCGTCGCCCGGCCCGCGGGAACATGGCCAGGCCACCAGGCGAAGGTGGACACGCGCATGCCGCCTTCCCAGGTGCTTCCCTTGCCACCCCGCAAGGGCCCGGCGGTGCCGGCATCCTTTCCTTTGGAGAGCCAGGGTCCGTTGTCGCTGGTGAAGATCACCAGCGTGTTCTTGTCGAGATTCAGTTCGCGCAGGGTTTCCAGGATTTTCCCGGTGCTCCAGTCGATCTCCTCCACCCAGTCGTAATAGCGACCGTTGCCGGACTTTCCGAGAAATTCCTTCCCCGGAACGATCGGGAAATGAACGGCGTTGTGGGCCAGATAGAGATAGAAAGGCTGCTCCCGATTGTCGCGAATGAACTTCACCGCCTCTTCGGTGTAAACCCGGTTCATCTGTTCCTGATCCTCCTCCTTCCAAAGCTTGACCACCTCGTTGTCACGCATCAGCGGGACGACCCGTTGCCTGGTTTCCGCCTCGGGCTTGAACATGTCGTTGGAATACGGAATGCCGAAGTAGTGATCAAAACCATGACGCATCGGGAGAAACTCCGGCTGGTCTCCCAGATGCCATTTGCCGACGCACATGGTGGTGTAACCCTCGGCCTTGAGCAGCTCGGCCACGGTGTTTTCCGCAGGATTCAGGCCTACGGCGGAATTCGGCGCGAGCACGCGGGGGATGGAAACGCGCGGCGCGTAGCAGCCGGTCTGGATCTGGGCGCGCGAGGCAGAGCACACCGGCGCGGCGTAAAAGCTGGTCAACTTCATCCCCTCGCTGGCCATCTGGTCCAGCGCCGGGGTCTTGCACTGCTTCGAACCAAATGGTGCGACGTCACCGTAACCCAGGTCATCGATTAGAATCAGGACGATGTTGGGCTTGGCCGGATCCGCTGCGAAAGCGGAATTGGCAATGGTGCCGCCCAGGCAACACACGGCCAGCGATGCCATCGCCAATGAATTTCTTAGTTTCATGAGTATTACTTTTGTTGGTCAATTCCGGATAGCGATCACTTGTCCTCCATCACGCGGAGGCCGACGAAATTAATTTCGCGGGTTTCAGCGGCCCATGAGACAAGGAATGTTCGGGCACATGGGTTTGGAAATTCAGGTGGCAGCGGACGGGAATCCCCGGTCGGCTGGGTTTTACGTAAGCCGTTCGCAAGGTCTGTCTTGCGACGGGCACATTTCTCATCCGTCTTTCACCCGAAACATCCGGGCTTTTCCGCCAGGACAAGTGGCGGGCTGGCCCTGCAGGGGCGGCGCCTCCACCTCCGGCTTCCTCCGGTTAGCGATCACCCGGCACTTCTCCCACCCCCTCTTTCTTCTCATCCTTTTTCAAATATGCATCGAGCGGCACCAGCAGGTTCTTCGCGCTGCCCAGCTGTCCGGAAAGAGTCTGCGCTGCCGCGATCAACTGAGGAGTTAGGCCGCGGGTGCTTGAAATGTTCATCTTCGCATTGTTTTCCGGTGAAGGGTCCAGAGTGACCGACACCAACAACAGCGCCACGCCCGCGACCTGGTTCACTTTCACTCCGTCGCCGCGCACATACAGCATGCCCAGATTCCCGATCGCGAGAGGATCGCCCAGCACCGATGCCTTGCGATACCACTCGTTCGCTTTCGCGAAATCCACTCCGGTGCCGCGGCCATTCTCATAAAGCACGCCCAGGTTGAATTGCGCGGGCGCATTGCCTTGCCTGGCGGATTTCTCATACCACACCACCGCTTGCTTCTCATCTTTTTCCACCCCGATGCCTTTCTCATGCATCAGTGCCACATTGAATTGGGAATCGGCGTGTCCTGTCCCAGCCGCCGCACGGAATTCCTTGTAGGCGAGTGGAAGGTCGTTCGCTTGATAGGCGGCGATCCCCGCATCGAAATCGGCGAAAGCCGTCGTGCTCACGAGACTGGTGAAAACCACGGCGAGGAGGGTCGAGCGGGTGAATGAGTGCATCAGGAGGAGGCAGGGTTCGGATCAACCCTAGCGTCGAGCAAGCGCGAGGGCAAGGTATCCCCCGCCGCGAATTTCTCACAGAAAACAACGCGAAGCTACAACAGGGCGCAAGGAACCCTTCATCAACCCTCGACCTCTTCCCGCATCCTCCCCCGGTTCCACGGCATGCATTGCCAGCCCATCCACCCGGGTGAGGAAGGATCGGGCAAGGGTCTCTAGCGGAGGACTCATCGGGAACCATACTGCCGCGCGTCAGGTTTTGTGATTAGGGGATTGGCGCGGCGTGGCGTGGCGGCGGTTTTCAACCGCCATGCCTGATCAAAACTGGAAGAGGGGCATGCGGTTGGAAACCGCTGCCACGATTCCACAAAACCTGACGCGCGGCAGTCTAACCAACCCTATCCGACCCTCAGACCTGCGAGCGGAGCAGTGTCGCCGCGGCGTCCGCCGCTTTCTTTACCAGCGGCCGATTCTTCCATTCCTCCAGCGTGACCTCCCGTGCGTTCTCCATGTCCTTGCGGAAGTCCTCGCATTCCCGCAGCGCGAACTCGCGGTCGAAGACGTTCAGGTTCGCCTCGTCGTTGAGACGGAAGGAGCGGTTGTCGAAATTCGCAGATCCCACCGACACCCACAGATCGTCGATGATCATCACCTTGCAGTGATACATCGTCGGTTGGTATTCAAAAATCCGCACGCCGTTTTCCAACAGCCTGCCCCAGCGGTGGCGGGACGAGTGGCGCACCAGTACCGAGTCCAGATGCGGTCCCGGCAGCAGCACCTCCACCGTCACTCCCCGCCTGACGGCGGCGATGAGCGTTTCCGTCACCAGATCGTCCGGCACGAAATAGGCGTTGCCCACCCGCAGGCTTTTCGCCGCCGCGGTGATCGAGAGCAAGTACATCAGTCGCGCGCTTTCGCTGCCTTCCATCGGCGAGCTCTTGAACATCTGGCAACGGTGCGGTCCCTGCTCTGGAATGGCGGGGAAATACGCGTCGCCATGCAGCACCGTCGCATGGGTCTTCATCCAGTTGTCCATGAAGGCAGCCTGAAACTGCGCCACCACCGGTCCTTCCACCTGATAGTGCGTGTCCCGCCAGTGATCCGGGGAATCCGCGTCGCCCAGCCATTCATCGGCGATTCCCACTCCACCCGTGAATCCGATACAGCCGTCGATCACCAGCAGCTTGCGGTGAGTCCGCTGGTTGAAATGGCCCAGGGTCTTGAGGTGATAGACCTCCACCTCCGCGCCGGCCTCCGTCATCCGCCGCAGCGCCTCGCCCTCCACACAGTCGCACCCCATGCCGTCGAGGAGCACATGCACCTTCACTCCTTCGCGGGCCTTGGCCGCAAGGGCGTGGGAAAATTGCTCCGCCGCCTCGCCGTTACAGAATATGTAGGTCTCAAACGTGATCGACGTTTTCGCCCGGGCGATTCCCGCCAACATCGCCGGGAAGATCTCCACCCCGTTGGTCAGCGGAGTGATGCGGTTGCCGCCCAGGATCGGCGGACCCAACAGTTGGCTCATCGACCGCTCGAACTGCGGATCCTCGATGGCGTAATTTCGCGGGATTCGCGTCCGGATCTTCTTCTCGCCAGAGACGAAGTTCTTGATGACCAGGGTGACGAACGAGGCGGCGACAGCGGTGAGGCCGAGGGTGATCCAATCCGGACGGGTGTTTTTCATGCAGTGTGTCCGCCATCCTTCACCCGCTGCCGGCTGGCGTCCATCGAAGAAACACCCGTGCTGACCGGCGCGCGAAATTTCCCGCAGAAATCAGCCGACAAGCCTGCGCGGCTCGTGGAGTGTGGGCGAGATCCATGACCGAGCACCGTCCCATCCCTCCCCGCAGCCTGTTCCAGTCCTGGCGTAGCCGGCCACTCATCCCCGTGTTGGTCCTCGTCGTGCTCGGCGCGCTGGGCGGATTCCTCCACATGGCCAGCGAGATCCGGGAAATGGAGACACGCTCCTTTGACGAGGTCCTCCTGCTGGCCATGCGCGAGCCAGGCAACACCGCGGATCCCATCGGTCCGCCCTGGGTGGAGGAAATGGCGCGGGATCTCACCGCGCTCGGCGGCTTCACCCTTCTCACCCTGGTGACGCTCACGTCTTTTGGCGTGGCACTCTTTGCCGGGCGGCAACGCCTCGCGTGGTTCGGGCTGGCTTCGGTCGTGGCGGGGACCTTCCTCACCGGCGTGCTGAAGAACAGCTACAACCGGCCGCGCCCGGAGCTGGTGGAGCACAGCGTCCGGGTGGTGAACCCCAGCTTTCCCAGCGGCCACTCCACCATGGCCGCGGTGGTCTATCTCACCCTTGGCATCCTGCTTGCCCGCACCCAGCAGCAGCATCGCGTGCGGGTCTTCGCCATCTCCGTCGCCGTCCTGCTCACCGTGCTCGTCGGCTGTAGCCGCGTCTATCTGGGCGTCCACTGGCCCACGGATGTCATCGGCGGCTGGCTCCTCGGCGGCGCATGGGCCGTGCTTTTCTGGCTCGTCGCCATCAATGTTGACCCGCGGCCACCGCGTGCCTGATCTCCCCGATGTGGCTGCGGGCGTCTCGCTCAATATGGCTGGATCGAAAAATTTCAAACCACAGATGAACAGGCTGCACGCGGATGAAAGAGGGATAAGATCCTGCAAATGGCCCGATTTCTTGGCTTCTATCTGAGTTCTTCATCTGTGTTCATCCTGTCCATCTGCGGTTGAAAAAATCTCAATCTGACAGCATTGGGCGCGAAGCCTGTGCCCCCTTCCGGCCTGCGGGACCAGGTTTCGGAAATCCATTTTGGCAAACGGTGATTCCCAATGCTTCTTGCGATCATTCAAGTGCATTCACCTTGGCGGGAGGGTTGCTGTCAAACGTCCCAATTTCGCGGACGCCGCGATTTCCTTGCCGTCGGCCAGGATGCGCAGACCGCTTCCCTTGCCGTATCTCTTTCCCGTCTTGTCGTAGAGAATCGTCAGCAACCGGTCATGATAGGGCACGCCGTCGAGGCAGAAATAGTCCCAGGTGTTCTCTGGCAGAAGCGGGTTTACTTCGACGGTGTCATCCGCCCGCGGGCGCAGTCCCACAAGCCCGGTGATGATCAGGTCGCAGTAGGAGGAATGGTTGTAGTCCTTGCCTCGTTCGACACCGCCCTTGTCCGGATTCCACGTCCCGTTCTTCCACGCCTTGAGCCGCGTGCGGACGATCCAATCTCCGGTGTCTGGGTTCAGGTTCTCGTCGATCCAGGGAACGACCGTGCCGTCATCCCGCTTCAATCGATGTGACTTCGTGTAAATCTTGAGCATTTCGAAATAGTCTTCTGATGTCACTGCCTGCTGCGGATAGTCGTTCAGGACATTGGCAAGCGCGGTGAGCGTGATGGAGGTGGCAAAGGGCCAGCTCGGACCGTTCCACTGACACTCGTGACCGGTATAGGAAATCCTGAACTTGGGGTGCCGCTGTTCGGCGGTGGTCGGGCCGAACGGAGCGTGAAATCCCTTTGGGTCCATCAGTTGTTTCCAAGCGACCTCATAACCTTTGCCAGGTTCCGGCAGGTTGAAATACCAGGGAGTGAACCCGTGCAATTCGCGGACATCGACCAGCTTCGCCGGTTCATCGCGGGGAAGGACCTTGAAAAACTTCGCATCATCGTCCCAGAGCTTTTCCATGACGAGGCGTTTCAGATGTTCGGCTTCTTCCGCGTATTTCGCGGCGACTTCGGTCTTGCCGGCCCGCCCGGCGATGGCGGAAATCGCGCGTGCATCGCCAAACAGGTAGGAATTGACGGTCGGGCGTTTGCCTTGGCCGCGGTGGCCGCTTCCGCCAATGGAGACTTCCATTCCGTCACGGTCGTCGATCTGCCAGAAAAGTCCGTCCGGCTCGAGCCGGGCTTTTTCCCATTCCTCGTAGTTGGCCACCAGGTCCGGCAGAAGATCCGTGGCCCGTGAGAAGTCACCGAGGGCCAGCGCGTTCTGATAGACGGAGTCGGCGGCCCAGAAGCTGTATCTGCGTGGCGCGCCTCCCTTGCGGAACCAGAAGACGGCGTAGTCGTCCAGGTAGCGCTCGTCCCGGATCCACCGTCCCTCGCGGAAGTGGTGCCCGGCCGGACATGAGATGGTGTTGTATTTGCCGCTCCAACTGACCTTTGGCAGGAACTCGGTGATCACGAATCCATCCGGAGTTTGAGCGATGTGTTTGCGGAAAGTCCACCAGCGGAAATGATAGATCTCCTCGATCTCCTTGTCAGGACACTCGAAGAGCGGGACATTCTTGGTCATCCAGGCGGCGGCCTTCTCGTTGGAAATGGCCTGCCCGAAATGGGTGTGGTCTGTGCTATTGAAGGATTCGACATACTGCCCAAGTGCGTCGGGGCGGAGGATCGCAGGACCTCTTTCCTCCATGGTCGATTGTCCCGCGGGAATGAGATCGTTACCGGGTTCAGCCGATGATTCGGACGGGAGGGCGGCAAAAACCGCACAAGCAACGCACACATTGGAGACAACGGATCCTGGCCAAGTTTTTTTCATCCCGCATAGAATGGGGGCACTTGGCATCTTAACAAGATCGGAGTCCGCCAACCGCGCCTTTTTCAGAGACTTCCAAGAAACCGAACCCGTTCGGGCGGTGCCTAGGGTCAATCCGAAAGGCATTGGGTTTAGCATGGATCATTTTCCAATTCTGCTCTGACACATCAGAGTCATCTGTGAAATCGGTGGCTAAAATCGTCTTTCCCACTTCTCTCTGGCGGCAGCCTTAGAGGTGTGAATGGCTGGGAGGCTGAAGAGTTGTGAGATGCCGGGTCAGTTAGAAGTTCGGGAATTGTGGCTCGGTGCTTGGGTTTGCGTGTGAATATTTTAATCTGACAGCATTGGGCGAGACGCCCCTGCGACGGCCTGGAGCGGGACGCTCCAGCTACCATCGGGCGAATTCAAGCGATGATGGCGGGTTGCGGTTTCATTGCGTCGGGCGGCTAAAATGTTCCGCCGCGGCGGGGATCCCCCGAAGCCATGACCCATACCGTTTCAAGTGCGGGCAAGGAGGGACACGTCACCAATCTCCCGGAGTGAGTGAGGCCTCTGCTCCGTTACCAGTCCTGCCGGTCCAGCCTTCGTCAGCACGGGTGAAGATCCAAGGGTTTCTCTCCTGCCACCTCACCTCAAGAGTATCGCCTTCGAGGATTTCCCAGGTGCCGTCGATTTTTGCGGTGAGATCCACGAGCTTGCCATCCGGACGTGCGATCCACCGTGAGATATTACCGGTCTTGCGAATGACAAAATTCCAATGGCCGGCGATGCCGCCGGAGCCGTAGGCACCCGGGCTTTTCGTGGAGATCGACGCGGACTCGGGGGCGAGCAATCCGACCCACGAGTTCAGGTCTTTCGCACGTTCCGCCTGGGCGAGCAGGCGCTGCTTGAGCTCCGCGTCGGGAGTTTCGGCGGCGGCCTTTTCGAGGCGGAGAATGTAGGCATCCCGGATCCGCGTGAGCTCGGTACGGTAGGCTTTGTCAACCGCCCCTTCTTTGGTGCGGGCCTGCTCGAAGTCCCTGGCAATTTCGTCGGGGAGTCCACGGATATTGTCTGTCCGGGGGACCCGGTTGTCGATGATCCCACCCTTGAGGCGCTCGATGAAGGCGACCTGGTCCTTCGTGAAACCGCGGGCGCTGTTACCGAGTTGGAAAATCAACCCGCTGGCGCTATCGGCGAGTCCTTTGTCGCGCTTCTTGCGGGCATCCGCAATCAGGCCGATGGCGCGCTGGCGCAGCTCAGGGTCACCGGGCTTCAGGTCCTGAGAAGTCTCGGGCTCGGGTTCATCCTCGGAATCCACGACCGGCGGAACAACGCTCTCCTCGCGCATGCCGACCTCGCCGGGGTCGGGATCTGGCGTCGAAGATGGTTCGACCTGATCGGGCGGAGCGGACTCCGGCTGTGCGCCAGGAATGGACGTGGGATCGGGAGTCCCTGCTTGGTTCTCCACGACACGTTCCTTGTTTTCCCGGAGGCGCTGGTAGGTGAAGAATCCGACGACGGCGAGAATGCCGATGAGGAGAAGTTTGGAGAGGATGCCACCACCACCGCCACCGGTGCGGGTTTTGACCGGGCGTCTGGGAACCAGAGGACGTATCGGTGCCCGACCGGTGGCGACTGGCGCCTTTTGCATGGCGGCGGCCCAGTTTCCGAGATCGGACGCCATCGCCGCGACACTCGTGTAGCGGAGGGCCGGAGTGATGTGGGTCGCCTTGCGCCAGATCACATCGAGGTGGGGGTTACCCGTCACCTGGGTCGGCGGCTCCAGGCATCCCGCGGGATCGATGCCTGTTAGCAATTGATGAAGGATGACCCCGACCGCATAGATGTCGGCCAGCTTTCCGGCTTGGTCAGGGTTTTGGAAAACCTCCGGCGCGGTGTAGCCGGGCGTGCCCATGACGAGGCCGGGTTTATCGGAGTCGGTGGCGTGGGCCAGGCCGAAATCGGCGACCTTTGGCTCGGCCTTCGGCGTGAGCAGGATGTTGGACGGTTTGATGTCGCGGTGGACGATGTCGTGCCCGTGGGCATGGGCGAGCCCGTCGCAGATGCCCTTGACGATGGCAACCGCCTGCGAGGGCTCGAGCACCTTGTTCCAAGCCGCCTCGTGGAGCGATCCGCCATCGACATACTCCATGACGATGTAGGGCATCCCATCGATGTCGCCGTAGTCGAACACGCCGAGAAGATTCGGGTGGTTGAGGCGGGCCATCGCCTTGGCCTCGGTGGTGAACGACTCGCGGAATTCGGCGTCTTCACCGCATTCATAAAGGAGCACCTTGATGGCGACGTCGCGATCCAGCGAAAGCTGGCGACCCTTGTAAACCGCGCCCATCCCCCCCTGCGCGATGAAGGATTCGATCCCGTATTGCGGAAGCAACTCGCCGAGATGCTCTGGGCTGGGTGCCTGAGGGGAATTGTCGCTCATGAAATGGTGATAGGACGCTGGCGAGCTAGGAGCAAAATTATTCGGATCGCAATCTGAAACGCAGCTTGCACTCGATGGGCAGTTTTTCCTTCCGTTGGACGGGCTAATTCAAGCGATGATGGCGGGTTGCGGTTTGATTGCGTCGAGCGGCTTTGATGTCCCGCCGCGACATGGCAAGCATCACTCCTCCTCGGTGCCGCCGAGGGTGACGTTGATGTTGTATTGGTTTTGGAGATGCGCGTGGGCCTGGCCGGCCTGGCCGGCTTTGGGGTAGCGCTTGCAGGTGAGCTGGAAGGTGCGGATGGCCTTTTCCTTGTCGTTGGCCTCCTCGTAGGTGAAGCCGATCTGAAGCGAGGCTTCGGGGGCGGCCTTGTCCACGACCTTGCACTGGTTGTAGAGGACGATGGCTTCCTCCTGCTCGCCGAGCTTGCGGTGGCAGTTGGCCATGCGGAAGTAGTTGTCGGGAAAACGGTCGATCTGGCGGTAGGTGGCGATCGCCTTCTTCCAGTCGGATAGTTTTTCATAACAGCCGGCGATCGACCACAGGTAGTCGCCGGCGTGATCGCCGTCGATTTCGATGAGCTTGCGGAAGACTTCCATGGCTGCGGCGAGTTTCCCCTCCTCCAGATCCATCGCGGCGATGTTCTTCAGCCCGGCAACGGGATCCTTGAATTCCGCGTAAATCCGGCGGGCGTCGTCGCGTTTTTCGCGTTGCTTATACCAGTCCGCCATCCGGCCGAGGAGGCCGTCGTCGCGGCCGAAGCGTTCGCCGATTTCCGCGTAGAATTTCCAGGTGTCGCTTGGGCGGCCGAGGGTGGTGTTGAGATCGGCGGCGCGGTAGAGGAGGTCTTTGGCGATGTCCGGGCGCCCGGCGGCTTCCGTGCGCAAGGTTGCGAGGAGTTGGTCGGCGAGCTTGAGCGCGGCGGTCCGGGTGCCGGGTTCCTTGAGCAGGTGGGCGACGGTTTTAGCGGAGAGGTTGTAAACGTTGTCGAAGAGTTCCGGGCCCGAATAGGTGGTGGCGAGGGCCTTTTTTCCTTCGTCGAGGCGCTGGGCGAAGAAGTGGAGTTCGGCAAGTTCGCGGCAGGCGTCGATGCAGGTGGCTTTCGACAACTCGGTGCGTTTGACCGTGTAGGTTAGATCGTTGAGCAGGGCGAGGCGTTCGACCTCGTCCTGATGGAGGCGGGCGTAGTGGAGGAGATCGACGCGGGAGCGGACGGCGATGTCGTGGTCGGGGTATTCCTTGATCAGGAAGCGGAACGCGGTCTGGGCCTGCTTGACCTCGCCCATGGTGCGGTAGGCATCGGCGATGCAGTAGGCGGCGAGGGTCGCCTCGGTGGATTCCGGCCAGTAGTCGATGACGGATTGGAAACCTTCGCGCAGGGCGGTTTTCGGTTTCTTGAGATGCATCATCGAGTGGCTCCACATCAACTGGGCATAGGGCGCGCCCGGGCTTTTTTCATAGAGCGTGAGGAATTTCTCATACTCGGCGAGGGCGATCTTGAACTCGCCGTTGGTGAAATGCTTTTCCGCAATCCGGATCTGATAGCGCTCGACCTCCTTCATGGCCTCGAAGGTTTTGACGGGGATCTGTTCGAGTGGGGTGAGGGCCGGTGCCAGTGGAGATAGAAACGTCAGGAAACAGGTGACGAGAGACAGTGGAAGAAACATTTGGCGAAGAATATTCATTTCTTGGTGGCTTCGAGCCACTTGTTGTATTCGGCGTGGGCGTAGTAGATGACGTTGACTCCGAGTTGATAGCTGGATTCCCAGACCTCGTGCGGGACGCCCGAGTGGCCGTCGGCCCAGGCGTCGCCGATGTCGCCGGGATGGTAATAGACGACGAGGCGTCCGTCCACCACCCAACCGAGCGCGTTCGAGCGGCCGTGGGGTGCGACGATGGGAAGCCGCGGGAGGACGTAGGGGACGCGGTGGATCGGGTGGTCGAGATAGACTGAGATCGGTTCCACTTTCGGCAGCACGCGCCGCATCATCGAGACGAACTGTCCTTCCCAGCCGGAACTGCCGCCGTTGTCGCCGAAGAGCATACCGTGGTGGTCGATCAGATAGGTGCGGAGGGTTTTGATTTCCGCGTCGCTGACGTTGATGTTTTGCTGGCCGGTCATGTAAACCATCGGCGGACTCTTGCGGGCGGGGAAACTTTTCAGGCGGGCGATTTCCATCGGTTCGGGCCGGTCGTTCACCGGGTGGCCGAGGCGCACGCCGTATTCCGTTAGCAGGTTGAGGTCGGAGCCGCGGTCCATGTCCTGGAACCAGTCGCCGCCATCGTATTTGAGGCGGATGAAACGGACCTTGCCGCGCTTGGTGCCGGCGGAGAATCCCGCACCGTCGCCTTTGCCCTGGCCGATCTTGTAGAGGTGCTCGGTGACTTCTAGCAACTGGAGTTTCACATCGTCGATGGGCGGCGGGTTGAAGAGGATGCTGCTGTAGGGATTGATGACGTATTTCTTTTTGATCACCTTCTGGATCTTCACGATCTGGCGGAGCTGCCTTTCCTCCCCTCCCCCGGCGGGCGCTTCATAGACGCTGCAGCCGGTGAAGCGGGTCAGCAGGAGGAAGATCATGGTGAAGACGCCGGTGTAGCTGAGCAGGGTGAGGATGGATTGGCGGAGCTTGTGGTTAGAGCGGCCGAAATACCAGGCGGCGAGCTGCCGCGGGTCCCAGATGCGGGCGGTGGTTTCCGCGGGGCGGGCGCGTTTGGTTTCACGATCAATCCACCAGACGGCCCAGCCGAGGCCGAGAAAGAACGCGCCGACGGTGCCGGCGCGGGCAATTGAGGAGGAGATGGAATAGGCGGAGACCAGTAGCGGCAGGTGGACGGCGAGCTGCCACGCGGGCAGGTAGCAGGTGCTCAGCACCGCCCGATAGATCACGGGCGGTCCGTGTCTCCAGCGCCGGATCCAGTAGAGGCAGACTGGAATGGCGGTGAGGAAGCCGATGGCCTGGCTCCACGGGCTGAAGACAAACCAGGCTTGTGAATCCAGCCACAGCAGGCACCAGAAAACGGCGTAGAGTCCGGTGCGCACGACCGGCCGGCGGAGGTGCTGGCGAAGCGATTCCCTGACTCGCGGCCAATCCATCACTCGAGGTTTTTCAGGAAGTCGTCGCCGGTGTTTTCGAGAGGATTCTCGTGGGTCGGCGCGGGGAGTTCCTCACCGACGCCGAGGGCGGAAACCGGGTCGGGTTTCGCCTCGGGTTCGGCCTCGGGTGACGCGGGCGCGGCGGTTAGTTCAGGTGCCGGAGCCTTTGCCACCGGGGGAGCGGCGGGTGGTTCCTTTTCTCCTAAGAAATAGGGGACGGCCGAGAAAAACAGGATCGCGGCGACAACGATGACGGTGGAGAGGACCAGCGATCGGGCGAGCTGGCTGGTGGCGACGACGCCGAGCATTTCCTGCGGGCTCCGGCCCTTGAGCTCGCGGAGGAATTCCTGAAGCTCGCGCACGGTGGCCTGCGAGTTGCCTCTGAGTTCGCGGAGGTCCGCGCGGGTGCTGGCCATGACGCTGCGTTTCGGGCTGGAATCGTCGGATTGGATCTTCATCGGGTGGTGGGTTTTTCCTCGGGTTCGAGAATGTGGATCAGGTCGCCGCCGGCCTCGCTGATGGCGGCGATGACGGGTTCGAAATGGCTGGCCTTGGCGTCGCGATGGACTTTGAGGAAAACGTTGCGCTGGCCGGCGGGAGCGTCGCCGAGCACCGCGCTGAGGGCGGCGGCGAGTTCCTCGGGCGCGATTTCCTTGCCGTCGAGATAGGTCTTGAATCCGGTGTCGATGGTGACGCTGGCGAGCGGGGCTGCGGCCATTTCGACGTCCTTGAGCTTGGCGGGCTGCCACTGGATGTGGCTGTCGTCCTGGGCGCGCGCGAGGATCACGAAGAAGATCAACAGCAGGAAGCCGATGTCACCCATCGCGAACGACGGGACCGAGGCGGTTAGTTTTTTGCGAGGGAGCTTCATTTGACGTTGATGGTGCTCTCGGATTCCAGTTCGAGGGTGAGGATGCCGCCAGCCTGGTTGATCGCCTGCGAGACGTGGATCCAGGTGGGATACGGGGTTTCGGGGGCGCTCTTGACGACCACGATGCGGTCGGCCTCGCGGGTTTTCTGCTTGAGGGCCGCGGCGATGCGTTGCGCGAATTCGGGGAGCTTGAGCGGGCTGCCGTTGAGGATGATGCTGCTGGGTGTGATCGAGACCTCGATGTTCTGGCTTTGGTCGCGCTTCTCGGTTTTGGATTCGGTTTTCGGCAGCACCTGGGGAAGCCCCGTTTCCGGCTGCACGGCGGCGCAG